>Ga0207857_1000519_pt1 | contig 10587 bp, 9 predicted proteins | sample LuqExpMetageno22_FD_187780 | JGI IMG/M metagenome (GOLD analysis project Ga0207857, IMG submission 187780) | Tropical forest soil microbial communities from Luquillo Experimental Forest, Puerto Rico - Sample 22 (SPAdes) | ecosystem: Environmental > Terrestrial > Soil > Tropical forest ... | reverse complement strand
CGGGTCGAGCCCGGCCATGACGATTGGATTAGGGATGAAATACTTCGCGCCTCCGCGTGCCAATAAAATCGCGAAACCTGTTGAGATCGTGCGGATGACCCGTCCTGGATCCCCTTCCCCTTCGCTGCTGCGCAGCTACGGCCGGGGATGACAGGTGGTGTGGTTACGGCCTTATCCCGTCTTGCTCAATTGCAGCCAGGCGCGGGCGGCATGGGGGATGTAGGTGCCGCGGCGCCAGACCATGGCGATGTGATAATCCATGCCGGGCTCGGCGAGCGTGATGGCGCGCACCAATGCCTGGCTGCGCTGATCGGCAATCATGCGCGGCAGAAAGGCGATGCCCATGCCCGAAGCCACAAGCTGCTCGATGAAATCGACCTGGCCGCTTTGGGCGGTGACCAGCGGTTCGAAACCATTGCGCTTGCAGGCATCCAGAATGACGCGGTTCAAAGCGAAGCCGGTTTGAAAGAGAATAAAAGGCATGGTCTTTAAATCGGCGAGGCGCAGCGAAGGATGCTCTGCCAAGGGGCTGTTATCCGGCAGCAGCACCATCAGCGGTTCGCGGCGCACTTCCTGCCAGTCGAATTCCTCCGAGACCGGCAGCAGCGAGGCGATCAAATCCAATTCGCCTGTGAGCAGCATCTCTTCGAGTTTTTCGGCGCCATGTTCAACGAGATGAATGTCGATCTCGGGATAACGGCTGCGGTAAGCCGCGAAGAGCGGCGCAAAAAGCGTGCTGGCACCGACTGGCGGCAGACCGAGCCGCAAGGTGCCGCGCTTGACGCCGCGCAGCTCATCGAGTTCGGCCAAAAGGGCGTCGCGCTCGACCAGAATGCGCAAGGCGCGGGCATAAACGATCTCACCCGCCGCGGTGAGCTTGGATTTGTGGCCCAGCCGGTTGAGCAGCGGCACGCCAATTTCCTCTTCCAGCTGCTTGATGGCTTTGGAGACCGCCGACTGGGTGGTGAAGATGGTTTTGGCGGCCTGGGAAAAACCACCCTGGCGAACGACTTCGACAAAAGCCCTAAGTGTCCGGATTTCCATTATTATTCCATATCAGAATAGAGAGTATTCTAACAAGTCGTTTTGGTCATAGTCGGATTTGAGGAATAATCGCTCGCAAGTTTTGGGGCACTAGGCCCCGCGTGAGAGTGAATGCCGTGTCGTACAGTCTGACCCTCGAAAGCCCTTGGACCACCCGCTTCGCCCGCTGGCTGCAGTTCCGCTCCTTCGCCTTTGAGATCGAACGGCTGGGCGTGGCAGAAGGATTGCGCGCGGCGACCGCCGTGGCGGTGATGGTGTGGGTCAGCCAGATCCTGCACGAGCCGCTTTTCGCTTGGGGCGCTTTCGCGGCCTTCTGGACCTGCCTTGCCGATCCGGGCGGTTCGGACCGCTTGCGTCTCAAGATCATGGTGGGCTTTGCCCTGATCGGCACCATGATCGCGGCGCTGATTTCCACCATTGCCGGGATCGGCGTTTCCACCGCCGCGCCGGTGCTCTTCGCGGTGGTGTTGCTGTGCATGCTGGGCCGCATGTTCGGGCCGCATTTCGGCTTGGTCGGCGTGCTCGCCAGTGTCGTCGCCGTGGTGGCGGTCGATTATCCCAATCCGCCCGAGAACGCGCTGAAGCTCGCGGCGATCTTTTTGATCGGCTGCCTCTGGGCTCTCACCCTTTGCCTGGTGTTGTGGCGGGTGCATCCCCACCGCCCCGCGCGGCGCGCCATTGCCGCCGTTTATCGCGATCTCGGTTACATGATCGCCGATCTCGAAGCGGTGTGCCGCGGCGAAGCCCATGTCAACGATCACCGCCATGCCGAACATCGCCGGTCGCTGCGCTCCACCATCGAGCGGGCGCGTTCCACCATCTTCCATATCGCGGCAGGGCACCGGAACGGCACCGCGCGCCGCGGCCTCACCGCCTGGATCGATGGCGGCGACCGCTTGTTCGCCGGTCTCATCGCGCTGGAATATGACGTCGAAGAGCGGCCCGAACAGAATGACTTCACCGCACTCAGCGAGCTGTTGAAGCCGCTGCCAGGCTTGATCGAAGAGCTGGCGCATCAAGCGCAGAACAAAAAGCCGGATTGGCTGAAGATCCAGCAGACCATCCGTCATTTCGAAATCTATGCCACTTATACGAATGGGCTTTACGGCCGGGTCGCGGCCTATTGGGCCAAGGCTTTACAGGACCTCATCACCGGCTGGCAGAACCGCGCTGCCGCCGCGAGCGAAAGCGATGAGGTTGCCGTTTCCGGCGCGCGTTTGAATCAGCCGGTGGCGGCGCTGCGCCATGCCATGCGCGTGGCTCTGGCGGTGATCATCGCTTACGGCGTCAGCGTGATGCTGCACCTGCCCTATTCCTATTGGGCGACCATGGCCGTGGTGGTGGTGATGCAGCCGCAGGCCACCATGACCTGGCCGCGCATGCTGGAACGCATGCTGGGCTCCATCTTCGGCGGCGTTCTGGCGGCGGCGCTGTGGCTGGCGGCACCGGCACCTGCCGTGCTGGCGCTGGTGATCTTTCCCTTGGCGGCAGGCTGCATCGCTTTTCGCTCGGTGAACTACACCTTGCATGTGCTGTTCCTGACGCCGCTGTTCGTGCTGGTCGCCGATCTGATCGATCCCGGTCACGGCACCGGCATCGCCATGGCGCGCGCGCTCAACAATGTGCTCGGCAGCGGGCTCGGCTTTGTCGCCTGTCTCGCTTTCTGGCCGGAACAGGACAAGCAGCCTTTCGCCGCCAAACTCGCCGAAGCGGTGGAAGCCAATTTCGCTTATGCCGCCTTGGCTGCCGAGCTGAAGGCCGACACCGAGGCCTTGGAAGCGGCGCGGCGCAAAGCCGGCATCGCCACCAGCGCCGCGGAAGTCATCCGTGAGCGGATGGTGTTGGAAGGCCGCCGCCAGCACGCCAAGCTTGATGAAGCCGCCGCCTTGCTCTCTTCTTTGCGGCGCTTGGCCGGGGCTTCCACTGCGGCCTGGCTGTCGCAAGACCCGGCACGCTCCGACGGCGAGCGCTATCAGGCGCTGAAGCAGGATCTCGGCTGGCTGGTGCGCGATCCTTCCGCGCCGGTGCCGAATTCCTTGTGGAACGGCTTTCGCACCGGCAGCCAGATGGAAAAAGCAACCCTCGCCACCATCCGCGCCAGCTTCGCTTATGCCTTGGCGCGGGCACAGATGGCGCAGGCGGCGTGAGACGTTAGGGCTTAATCGCCGGATGGATGAAACGTGCCAACATTCAATCTTACAAGCTTCAACGCACCGTCCTGCTGTACTCGCCATTCTTCTTGCCAGGACGCATGTTCGTATCGCCCCGAGGAATCGCCAAGGCTCCGATTGATGGAGCCACTGAGCATGGCTGAAGCGGCGGAACCTCGCACGCTGTCGATCACTACAAAGGGATAGCGCGCAGCCTTCGTAAGATCGGCCCAGGCCTGTTGCATCGCCGAGGCTCCGGCGACGAACCGCCGTCCCGCAATTGTGATCACACCACCCGGCGCAAGAAAGTCTGCAATATTTCCCAGGTCTGCTTCAAAATGTGCTGCCCGGTTAAAGGCCTGCGCAGCAAGCTTGCGGTTTCCGGAAAGCTTCAGGCAATTCACAAGTCGCCCGGGAAGGGCTCCAAAATGTTCTTCATCCAACAAGGTGCAGTCAGGCTCGGCTGTCAGTGCGGCTCCGGCTATATCATAGGCGAACTCAATAAATACGGGGTCAAGGCAGCCGTCCCCATCTCGGGCCGTCGGACCATCCTCTAAAGCAGCCTGCATGACCACATAGGGCGCATGCAAACAAATCATCTCAATCCCAGATGCTTCATCATTTACGCGTTTGGCGTCTAGCAGCTTTCTGACGACGACGTTATCCTCCGTTAGCGTCTCCCAGCGCTTCATGAAAGCAAGCCATTGCTGATCCGGAAACTGGGTTACAACTGGCGGCAACCGCCCAGCAGGATCGCGCAATATGATGATTGCCGGCCCAGGGCGCCCGCGTAGCAGCTCCAGAACGAGCGTATCCGCATTTCTGCCATACAGGATGCGGAGGAATTGGCGGTTCTGCGCGACGAGGCTTTCCGCTGTTTGCGCACCGCTGGAGGCAAAAGCGCACGCCGCCCGTTCGTTGACCGACATGTCATAAGGGCAGTTGTCACGCGCGCGTGCTGCACCAAGCGTGAGAACGGCTCCAAGCAGTATGCCGCTCAACACTCTCATAGTCGCCTCCCCCAGACGCAACAGAGCATGCGCCCGCATGCCGGAGCACGCAAACAAAAAGGCGGCGCAGAGCGCGCCGCCTTGATTACTATATCTGTCATCCCGGCCGAACGCTGCGTAGCAGCGGTGAGAGCCGGGACCTACTTCAACACCGTGCAGACTTCAGAGTGGGTCCCGGATCGCGCCATCGTGCCAAACGGTGAGATCGCCGTGGCGCGTCCGGGATGACAATCTGTTAGCCTTCGCCGCCGGTCTTGTCCTTGTCGACCAGCTTGTTCTTGCCGATCCAAGGCATCATGGCGCGCAGCTTCTTGCCGACCTCTTCGATCGGATGCTCGTTGTTGATGGCGCGGGTGGCCTTGAACGACGGCTGGCCGGCCTTGTTCTCCAACACCCAATCGCGAGCGAATTTGCCGGACTGGATGTGCACGAGGGCTTCCTTCATCGCCTTCTTGGTTTCTGGCGTGACGATCTTGGGGCCGGTGACGTATTCGCCATACTCGGCCGTGTTGGAGATCGAGTAGTTCATGTTGGCGATGCCGCCTTCGTAGATCAGGTCCACGATCAGCTTCACTTCGTGCAGGCATTCGAAATAGGCCATCTCTGGCGCATAGCCGGCTTCGACCAGGGTTTCGAAACCGCCGCGGATCAATTCCACAAGGCCGCCGCAAAGCACGACCTGCTCGCCGAAGAGATCGGTTTCGGTCTCTTCGCGGAACGTCGTCTCGATGATGCCCGAACGGCCGCCGCCGATGGCGGAAGCGTAAGACAGGCCGAGCTCATGGGCATTGCCGGTGGCGTTCTGCGCGATGGCGATCAGGCACGGCACGCCGCCGCCCTTGACATATTCGCCGCGCACGGTGTGGCCAGGGCCTTTCGGCGCGACCATGGCAATGTCGAGATCCTTGCGCGCTTCGATGAGGCGGAAATGGATGTTGAAGCCATGGGCGAACAACAGCGCCGCGCCTTGCTTCATGTTGTCATGCAGGTCCTGCTTGTAGATGTCGGCCTGCAGCTCGTCCGGCGTCGTCATCATCATGACGTCGGCCCATTTGGCAGCGTCGGCGACCGAGAGCACCTTGAAGCCGGCGGCTTCCGCCTTCTTCCAGGAAGCGCCGGGACGGGCGGCGATCACGATGTCCTTGACGCCCGAGTCGCGCATATTCTGCGCATGGGCATGACCTTGGGAGCCGAAACCGATGACGGCAACCTTCTTGTTCTTGATCAGATTGAGATCGGCATCCCGATCGTAATAGACGCGCATGGGTAGGCTCCTGAATTACTGCGATATGGGCGTTTTCACCAAGTAAAGACCGGGTTCCCTCTACGCCTTCGGCTGCGATGGGGCAAGAAAGCCCGGGAAATACGCAAGATTATTCCTCCCCCGTTTACGGGGGAGGTCCGGCCGCAGGCCGGGGAGGGGGCATGTGCAGAACGATGCCGTCGAGCACGTCGTCCAGCCGCTTGTAGACATCTTCGTTCGTCACTCGAAACACCTGCCAACCACGCGTGTGGAGATACTGTTCACGGCGAAGATCGTAAGCAATTTCTTCATCCGTAGAATGTGTTCCACCATCGACTTCAACAACCAACCTATGCATTGCACACGCAAAATCCGCGATATACGGGCCGATAGGGTGCTGACGGCGAAACCGATAAGAACCAAATCGGTGACCACGCAAACGCGACCACAAAATCACCTCCGCATCGGTCATTTGGCTGCGAAGAACCTTTGCCTTCTTAAACGTTCCTCGTTCCAGACCGCGCATGCCCCCTCCGGCCGCTTCGCGTCCACCTCCCCCGTAAACGGGGGAGGAAATTATCACATTGGGTCTGGCCCCCGGGAGATGGCGGCGACGCCGGTGCGGGAGATTTCGACCAGGCCCAGCGGGCCCATCAGCTCGACGAAATTGTTGATCTTCTCGGGGCTGCCGGTGATCTCGAAGACGAAAGAATTGTGCGTGGTGTCCACCGGCCGGGCGCGGAAGGCATCGGCGATGCGCAAGGATTCGACACGCTTCTCGCCGGTTCCGGCGACTTTGACCAGCGCCATTTCGCGGGCGATGGAAGGCTTATCGACCGTCCAATCCACGACGCGATGCACCGGCACCAGGCGGCCGATCTGGGCGCGGATCTGCTCCAGGATTTCCGGCGTGCCCGAGGTCACGATGGTGATACGCGAGGTGTGCTGCGCCGGATCGATCTCGGCCACCGTCAGGCTTTCGATGTTGTAGCCGCGGCCCGAGAACAGGCCGACCACGCGGGCAAGAACACCCGCTTCGTTGTCGACGAGCACCGCAATGGTGTGGCGTTCGATATGCTGTCCGTTTCCGTTTGTCATTTTCTTAGGGCTTTCGCCCCCTCATTTTGTTTCGAGGGTTACCCCTCACCCGGTTCGCCTAAGCACTTACTTCGTAAGCGCAAGGCAAACCGCCCTCTCCCTCAGGGGGAGAGGGGAGTTTTTTCAAACCAGCATCTTACCGGCGTCGGAGACTTCGTGGTCCTCGGCATCGCAGAGGATCATCTCGTTATGCGCCGCGCCCGACGGGATCATGGGATAGCAGTTTTCCTTCTGGTCCACGACGCAATCGAACAGCACCGGCCGTTTCACATCAATCATCTTCTGGATCGCGGCATCGAGCTCTTCGGGACGCTCGGCGCGAATGCCGACGCAGCCGAAAGCCTCGGCCAGCTTGACGAAATCGGGCAGCGCCTCGGAATAGGAATGGGAATAACGGCCGCCATGCAGGAGCTGCTGCCACTGGCGCACCATGCCGAGATAGCGGTTGTTGAGGATGAAGATCTTGATCGGCAGGTTGTACTGCACCGCCGTCGCCATCTCCTGCATGGTCATCTGCACGCTGCCTTCGCCGGCAATGTCGATGACGAGGCTATCGGGATGGGCCATCTGCACCCCCATGGCGGCAGGCAAGCCGTAGCCCATGGTGCCGAGGCCGCCCGAGGTCATCCAGCGATTGGGTTCTTCGAACTTGAAACGCTGGGCGGCCCACATCTGATGCTGGCCGACTTCGGTGGTGATGTAGACGTCCTTGTCCTTGGTCAGCTCATAGAGCCGGTCGATGGCGTATTGCGGTTTGATCAGCTCGTTGCTGTTGCGGAAATCGAGGCAGCGCTTGGCGCGCCAGCGTTCGATCTGCGCCCACCATTCGCCGAGCGCCGCTTTGTTCGGCTTGTATTCGCGGAACTTCCATTCCTTGACCATCGCTTCGATGGCGCGGCCGGCATCGGCAATGATCGGCAGATCGACACGGATGTTCTTGTTGATCTGCGACGGGTCGATGTCGAGATGGATCTTCTTGGAACCGGGCGAGAAAGCATCCATGCGCCCGGTGACACGGTCATCGAAGCGCACGCCAAGGCCGATCATCAGATCGCAATCATGCATGGCGTTGTTGGCTTCAAAGGTGCCGTGCATGCCGAGCATGCCGAGCCATTTGTCGCCGGACGCCGGATAAGCGCCGAGCCCCATCAGCGTGGAGGTGACGGGAAAGCCGGTCAGTTCGACCAATTCACGCAAGGCGTCGCTCGCTTTGGGACCGGCATTGATGATGCCGCCGCCGGTGTAGAAGATCGGACGCTTGGCATTGGCCATCAGCTTCACAGCCTGTTCGATGGCGTGCATCTCGGGCTCGAAAGCCGGGCGGTAGGTGCGATGGACGACGGTCTCGGGGCCGATATAGCCGCCGGTCTTGAACTGAATGTCTTTGGGAATATCGACCACGACAGGACCGGGACGACCGGTGGTGGCAATCTGGAAAGCCTCGTGCAGGATGCGCGGCAGATCCGCGATGTCCTTCACCAACCAATTGTGCTTGGTGCAAGGACGCGTGATGCCGACGGTATCGCATTCCTGGAACGCATCGGTGCCGATCAGATGGGTGGCGACCTGGCCGGACAGCACCACGATCGGAATGGAATCGAGCAGCGCATCAGCCAAACCGGTGACGGCATTGGTCGCGCCCGGACCCGAGGTCACCAGCGCCACGCCGCATTTGCCGGTGGAACGGGCATAGCCTTCGGCGGCATGAACGGCGCCCTGCTCGTGACGGACCAGAACATGGACAAGATCGTTGGCCGCGAAAAGCGCATCGTAAATCGGCAGTACCGCACCCCCGGGATAGCCGAAGATGTGCTCGACATCGTGATCCTTCAGCGCCTGAATAACCATCTCGGCGCCGGTCATCTGTTTCAGTTGCGGGATCATGTTCTTGTCCGTAGGTGCATGCCGTTGTTCAGAAAAGCGAAAGGGGCGTTACCGCCCCTTGAGTACAAGCCGCCTTACCGGATTGGGTCAGTCCCAACCGGGGTGCGGCTTCCTCATAAGTACGAGCGCGGTCAACACGCGGGTAACCCTCATCGAATGACAGGCAAAATATGGGGTGCGGGGCCGGTCGTCAAGCAACTTTAGGAGAATACTTGTCGCACTTCGGAAATAATATTGCTGGTTGCACACGCATTCACCCAGTGCCACTCCGCCATGCGGTGGCGGAACCAGGTCACCTGGCGCTTGGCGAACTGGCGGGTGGCGGTGACGGCCAGGGTGATGGCGTCTTCGTGGGGCAGCTCCCCGGATTGCAGAGCTAGAAGTTCCCGCAGGCCCAGGATTTTGGCAGCCGGGAGCGTGGGATCAAGGCCTTTGAGGATTGCCGCTTCTTCCAGCGCGCCCATATCCAGCATTTTGAGGAAGCGGTGCTTGATGCGCTCGCGCAATTCAAAGCGATCAAGATCGAGAACAAAGCGGGCGAGCTTCAGCCCATCGAGAACCGGCTTGCCCGCCTCGCGCTGCCAACCGGAAAGCGGGCGCCCGGTCGCCGCCAGCACTTCCCAAGCGCGCAGCACCCGTTGCGGGTCGGAAGGGCGCAGCCCCGAAGCGGTTTCGGGATCGCGGGCAGCAAGATCGGCATGGAGTCCGGCAACGCCCCATTCCCGGAGGCGATGGCGGGCCTCTTCGCGGATATCGGCCGGAACCGGCGGAATCTCGGCCAGACCATCGGTCAGAGCCGCAAAATAAAGCCCCGTGCCGCCGACGAAGATCGGCAAGCGGTTTTGCGCCTGCGCTTCCGCCAAGGCTTTGGTGGCGTCGATCTGATAACGCCCGACGGAATAGCGTTCGCTCGCGCCGACATGGCCATAAAGAAGATGCGGAGCGCGTTTCAGGTCTTCTTCGGGCGGCCGCGCCGAGAGGATACGGATCTCGCGGTAGACTTGCATCGAATCCGCATTGATGACGATGCCGCCCAGCGCTTCGGCCAAGGCGAGCGCCGCCGCCGACTTGCCGCTGGCAGTCGGGCCTGCAATAAGCACGGCATCAAAGGGATGACCCAATGCAAGACTCCTTTGTCCTGAACGTTATTGCACAGGACGCGGCGCGCGTGGCGGAGAAACTCGCCGATTTCGGTGCGCCGCAATGGCTGTCGCCAGGACGGGCCTTCGATATCGCTGTTGAAGGCGATGCCAAAACGGTGCTGGCGAGCGCCCGCGCTTCTGCGGAAGGGTTTGCCGCTGACATCAATGTGGTGGCGACGGCCGGGCGGAAGAAGAAGCTTCTGGTCTCCGATATGGAGTCCACCATCATCTCCTGCGAATGTCTGGACGAGCTGGCCGAAATCGCCGGGATCAAACCCAAGATCGCCGATATCACCGAACGCGCCATGCGCGGCGAGATCGCCTTCGAAGGCGCTTTGCGTGAGCGCGTTGGGCTATTAAAAGGCCTGAAGCTGGCGGCGCTGGAACAGGTTTATCGCGAAAAGGCGAAGCTGATCCCCGGCGCTTTAGAATTCGTCGCCACCATGAAAAGCCACGGCGCCCATACCATGCTGGTTTCGGGCGGCTTCACCTATTACACCGCGAAAATCGCCGAGCTTGTGGGCTTCGACGAAGACCAAGCCAATACGCTGCATATCGAGGACGATGTGATCGCGGGGACGGTCGGCGAGCCGATTCTGGGCCGCGAAGCCAAGCTGGAAGCGCTGGAGCGCGGCTTGAAAGAGTTCGGGCTGGAAGCATCAGAAGCACTCGCCATCGGCGACGGCGCCAACGATCTCGCCATGATCCGGAAAGCCGGGATGGGCGTGGCGTTTCATGCCAAGCCCGTGGTCGCAGCGGCGGCCGGGTTCGCCATCACGCATGGGAACTTGCGCGATGTGCTGTATCTGCAAGGCTATAGTGATGCGGAGATTGTTGCTTAAATAACCTCCCCCTGGTGGGGAGGTCGGAAAATCGCAAGCGTAGCGAAGAGATTTTCCGGGTGGGGGGCTGCGTTGTCGCGATGCCCCCCACCCGAAACGCTTCGCGTTTCGACCTCCCCACAAGGGGAGGTTGAATTCCACTTAAATCTGCACGCCCCAATCCATGCAGACGCC
>Ga0207857_1000518_pt1 | contig 10595 bp, 11 predicted proteins | sample LuqExpMetageno22_FD_187780 | JGI IMG/M metagenome (GOLD analysis project Ga0207857, IMG submission 187780) | Tropical forest soil microbial communities from Luquillo Experimental Forest, Puerto Rico - Sample 22 (SPAdes) | ecosystem: Environmental > Terrestrial > Soil > Tropical forest ... | reverse complement strand
CCCGCCGACCTTCGTCTACGTCGCCGACCAGCCGCTCCCGCGGGTCTTGAGCCACACGGGCTACTGGGTCGACGACGCGTTCTGGCGCAGGGTCGACTGCATGTGCGCGGAGATCGCCGGCACGTCGTCGGCCGCGCTGGACGGCGTGCCCGACGAGGCGAGACGGCGCGAGTACCGGTGGTGGCGGCCGCGCCGACGTCCTCGCTCACCTGCATGATCGGTCGTGACGCTGTCCCCCACGGGAGGTCCCGGCATGACAAGCAGGCTCACCGAGGTGGCGATCGACTGCGCCGACCCCCGCGCCCTCGCCCGGTTCTGGTGCGCGGTCCTCGACTACGAGGTGCAGGAAGACGAGGGCGGGTATGTCGCGATCGGCCCGGCCGAGGAGGGCGCGGCGCCGACGCTGGGCTTCCAGCGCGTCCCGGAGGGCAAGGTCGTCAAGAACCGCCTCCACCTCGACGTGTCCCCCAGCGACAGCGAACAGGACGACGAGGTCCGCCGCCTGATCGAGCTCGGCGCCCGGCGCGCCGATGTCGGCCAGGGCGACGTGAGCTGGGTCGTCATGGCCGACCCGGAGGGCAACGAGTTCTGCGTGCTCGCGACCAGCAGGCCCTAGGGGGCACTGGCCTGGCAAAACGGACCCGGCTACCGTCGAAGCACACCCACCGACGAGGAGAAGGTCATGACCGTCCGCGTAGGCATCAACGGGTTCGGGCGCATCGGCCGCAGCTTCCTGCGCGCGGCGCTGGCGAGCGGCGCAGACGTCGAGGTGGTGGCCGTCAACGACATCACCGACGTGACGACTCTGGCCACCCTCCTGGAGTGGGACTCGATCTCGGGTCGCCTCGACGGCGTGCGGGCCGTCGACGACGGCATCGTCGTCGACGGCACGACGATCCGCGTCTTCGCCCAGCGGGACCCCTCCCTCATCCCGTGGGCCGAGGTCGGCGCGGACGTCGTCGTGGAGTCGACCGGGCGGTTCACGGACGCCGACAGCGCGCGGCAGCACCTGGTGGGCGGGGCGCGCAAGGTGCTCATCTCCGCCCCCGCGAAGGGCGACGTGCCGGCGATCGTGCTCGGCGTCAACACCGACGCGATCGACACCGATTCAGACGTGTTCTCCAACGGCTCGTGCACCACCAACTGCCTGGCGCCGATGGCGAAGGTGCTCCACGACGCCTTCGGCATCGAGTCCGGGCTCATGACGACGATCCACGCCTATACGAGCGACCAGCGCCTGCACGACGCCCCCCACTCCGACCTGCGCCGCGCCCGCGCCGCGGCGATGTCGACCATCCCCACCTCGTCGGGCGCCGCGAAGACGATCGGCAAGATCATCCCGGCGCTGGACGGCCGGCTCACCGGGTTCGCCCTGAGGGTGCCGGTGCCGGTGGGATCGGTCACCGACCTGACCGTCGTGCTCTCGCGGAGCGCAGGCGTCGCGGACGTCAACGAGGCGTTCCGCGCGGCGGCGGCGTCCGACGAGCTGGGCAGGTACCTCGAGTACTCGACCGCGCCGATCGTCTCCGCCGACATCGTCGGCAACCCGCATTCGGCGATCTTCGACGCCCCGCTCACGCAGGCCGTGGGGAACCAGGTGAAGGTCCTCGCCTGGTACGACAACGAGTGGGGCTTCTCGAACCGGCTCGTCGAGCTCGCGGAGATCGTCGGGCGCTGACGCTCAGCTCGTCGCCGTCGGCTCCGGGGTCGTCGCGCTCGGGGTGGGCGAGGGCGTCGGCGTCGTGGCGTCCTTGAGGGCTTTCTCCAGCGCGGCGATCGTCGTCGCGTCCACCACGCCCGTCTGCTCCACGCCGAGGTCCTTCTGGAGCTTGATGATCGCGTTGGTCAGCTCGTCCGAGGGCACCCCGTCGATGGGGCCGTCCCAGTAGCCCAGGATGTGCAACGTCTGCTGCAGGGCCGCGGTCGACGCGGTCTCGGCCTGCGCCGCCGCCCCGCCCTTGGCTGCGACGTCTGCCTGCAGGGCTGCGGACGTGGCCTTGTCGACGGTGCCGGTCACGGGCAGGCCGTGCGCCTTCTGGAGCGCCTCGACGGCCGCGACCGTCGCCGGGCCGTAGATCCCGTCCACGGGAGCCGTGTAGTAGCCGGCATCGGTGAGCGCCTGCTGCAGCGTCGTCGTGTAGTGGGCGACGGTCTGCTGAGCGGTGACCGCCTGCTCCTGCGTCAGGCAGCCCGCCTGCGACACGAGGCGCAGCCACGACATCTCGAGCGCCACGGCCGCGGCGTTGAACGTTTGGCCGGCCTCCTTCAGCGGCGTGCTGTCCGAGATCCCCTTCTGCGCGTCGGTGAATTCGGTGTCGGCCTGCTTGACCCGGTTGATGGCGTCGGCGGGCGCGACAGGTGTCGCGGTCGCGAAGGTCGCCGGCGTGCCGGGTGCCACGGGCGCCCCGGTCGTGGCAGCCGCCGCCTGCGCCGCGGCGAGGTCGATCTGCGCCTGCGCGAGCGCGTTCTCGGCGTCGGCGACGGCCTGGCTCGCCGCCTGCGCGTCCTGCCCGGCCGTCATCGCGGCCTGCTTCGGGTCGCGAAGGTCGGAGCCGGCGGTCACGACGTCGCCGACGGTCGGCGCCGTCTGGGTCAGCACGTCGCCGTAGCGATCAAGCGCACTGATGTAGTCCGTGCCGGCCGAGCAGAAGGCCGCGGTCGCTTTCGTGGACGCGTCCTTCGCGTCCGCGAGCGCCTTCTCCTTGGCGGTCACCTGCGCCTGCGCGCGCTCGACCTCGCTCTGGCTGTCCGTGCCGTTGGTGCACCCTGCGACCAAGACGACGAGGAGTGTGACCGCGGCGGCCGCCGCCGACCGCCCCTTCGCTGCTCGAACCGGACTCACCGCAAACCCCCGTTCGCCAAAGGCGCTGTCGGACGACCTGTCTAGGTTGTCCTCATTCGACCGTCGGCGGGTCCTCCGATGTGGGTGAGCACGTGCGCCGGCCCGCGGCGCCGCGCACGCTGGAGGGGTGAGCTTCACGACGCCCTCCGGCACGCGCCAGCCGCGCGGCGCGCTGCTGCGCTTCGCCACCCGGATGTCCGTCGACCATGTGCGCCGCACGGGTGGGAAGTCGATGGGTATGAACGTCCTGATCCTGAGCACGGTCGGCCGCAAGAGCGGAAAGGTGCACCAGACACCGGTCGCCTGGTTCGCCGGCGCGGGCGGCTCCTGGATCGTCGTCGCCTCCGCCAACGGCGCGCCGAAGCACCCCTCCTGGTACCTCAACCTCGCCGCGCACCCCGACCGGGTGACGATCGAGGTCCAGGGCCGGAAGGTCCCGGTCACCGCGGAGGAGCTGCGCGGCGCCGAGCGCGACGCGGCGTGGGAGCAGGTGGTCCGGGAGGTGCCGCGGTTCGGCACCTACCGGCAGAAGACCGACCGGGTGCTCCCCGTCATCCGCCTCGTCGAGCGCGGCTGACCGCGCTCAGAGAGCCGGGACCTCCTCGAGCTTCGTCTCGAGGTCGTGGTACCGGAACTCCGCGATCGGGTAGGGCCGGTGCTCGATCGCCCGCTCGAGGGCGAGCTGTCCGACGACCACCTCGGCGGCCGCACGGGCGAACGGCCCGAGGTCGGGGTCCACCGGGACCACCGTCAGGTGCTCGTGGTCCCTGAGGCGCTCGGGCACGGCCGTCACGGCGACGACCTCGACGCCGTGGTCCAGCAGCGGCCCGACGAGCGACAGCTCGCGGCGGTCGCCGAGGAGCATCACGCACGTCCCCTCGCCGGCCGACTCGATGGGGCCGTGGGCGTACTGGCCGGTGTCCCAGCCCGCGGCCGGGATGCGGATGCCCTCGCGGGCCATCAGCGCGATCTCCTCCACGGCCGACATCGACTCGCCCGACCCGACGACGTCGATCGCGCCCGACGAGGCCCAGAGGTCGCCGATCACGCGCCCGACCTGCTCGTACCGCGCCAGCGCGTCCGCCACCGCCGCGGGGATCGACGCCGGGTCGTCGGCCGCGATCCCGCGGTCCCGCAGCAGCACCGCGTACGCCAGCAGCGTCGCCGTGTACCCGACGGTGTAGACGGGCGAGTCGTTGAACCCGCCGGTGCCGAGCGCGGCGTCCGTCACCGCGGCGATCTGCGCCTCCGGGAAGTTGGAGATGACGATCCGCTCGCCCTCGGTCAGCACCGCGCCGGCCGCGATCGGCTCCGGGCTGCGCCCGGACTCCGACACGAGCACGTAGTGGTCGGCGGGCTGGAACCCGCCCCGCGTCGCCTCCACCTCCGAGGCCGTCAGGTTCGCGAACCGCAGCCCCGCGCGGTTGAGCACCGGCCCGAGCACCCAGCCGGAGTTCGACGAGGCGCCCATCGCGACGAGCCCGACCGTCTCCCCTGCGCGCCACGGCGTCAGCCGCGCCGCCGCGACGTCGCGCGACAAGCGGGCGAGCACCTCGGTCAGCAGACTCGGCTGGGCGTGCACAGCCTCGACGTAGTCCGCGCGATAGGCCATCGGATCCTCCTTGTGTCAGCCCTTGACCGCGCCCGTGCCCAGCCCGCTGACGACGAAGCGCTGGAAGGCGATAGCGACGACGAGCGCCGGCAGGGCGGCCAGGACGCCGCCCGCCGCCACGAGCCCGAAGTCGGTGGTGTACCTGCCGGAGAACTCGCTGATCGCGACGGGCAGCGTCTTCGACGCGTTCGTCGACGTGAAGATCAGCGCGTACATGAACTCGTCCCAGGCCAGGAGGAACGCGAACATGATCGCCGCGAACAGCCCCGGCCGGGCCGAGGGCAGCACGATCCGCCACAGCGCGCCCAGTCTCGTCGTGCCGTCGACGCGGGCCGCGTCCTCGAGCTCCTCGGGGATCGTCAGGAAGTAGTTGGCCATGATCCACAGCACGAACGGCACGATGAGCGACAGGTCGACGATGACCAGGCCGAGCCGGTTGTCCAGCAGGCCCACCCCTCCGAGGATCAGGTAGAGCGGGATCAGGAGCGCGATCTGCGGAAGCATGTACGTGCCGAGGAAGATCATCAGCACGCTGCCCCGGAACCGGAACCGGAGCCGGGCGAAGGCGTAGGCGCCGAGGATCCCGACCACCATGGCGATGGCTACGGTGGCGCACGCGACGATGAGCGAGTTGAGCATCGCGGCGCGGAAGGTCTCGCCGGCGGACCGCGGCCCACCGCGGAAGATCTGCTCGTACCGGCTCCAGTCGAGGTGGTCCGGGATCCACCGCAGCGGCCGCGAGATGAGGATGCGCTGCGGGGTGACGCTCGCCCCGAGCATCCAGAGGAACGGCGCCAGGATGCAGGTCGAGACGATGACGACGCCCGTGTAGACGAGCGCCAGGTAGCGGCGGCGGCGCTTGGTCACAGCAGGCTCATCTCGGACCGCCGCAGCAGCCGCAGGTAGATCGTCGTCAGCGCGAGGATCGCCAGGACGATGAGGTAGGACAGTGCCGACCCCAGGCCGAAGCTCTGGTCGCTGAACGCGGTGGTGTACGCGTAGAACGCGATGGTCTGGGTCGAGTTCACGGGCCCGCCGCGCGTCATCGCGTAGATGATGTCGAACACCTTGAACGCGTCGATGGTGCGCAGCACCAGCACGATCGAGATCGACGGGACCAGCAGCGGCAGCACGATCGACCGGAAGATCCGCGGCCAGCTCGCCCGGTCGATGCGCGCCGCCTCGTAGAGCTCGCCCGGGATCGACGTCAGGCCCGCGAGCAGGAAGAACGCAACGAGCGGGGTCATCTTCCACACGTCGGCGACGATCACCATCGCGAGCGCGGTGTTCGGGTCGCCGAGCCAGGCGCGGTAGTCGCCGATGAGGTGCAGCTGCGTCAGCAGCGCGTTGAGCGACCCGTACTGGGCGTTGAAGATGCCCTTCCACATGGCCGCGTTGACGATCGTCGGCACCGCCCACGGGATGACCACGATGGTGCGGAACAGCCAGCGGCCGGGGAACCGCGCGTTGAGCAGCCCAGCGACCACCATGCCGAAGACGAGCTCGAAGGTGGTCGAGACGATCGTGAAGACGAGGGTCCGCCCGGAGGCGGCCCAGAACCCCGGCGAGCTGAGCACGTGCGCGTAGTTCTGGAGCCCGACGAACGGCGTGGACGTCGCCAGCGCAGAGTCGACCTGGAAGAACGAGATGAGCAGCGTGCGCAGCGTCGGGTAGATGACGACCCCGAACACGGCGAGCAGGGCAGGCAGCAGCAGCCAGAAGGCGAGGAAGCCCTGGGTGTGCCGCAGCTTCTTGCGGCGCGGCGGGTACTCCGTCGCCCGCGCCGTCCCTGTCACCGTGTCCGGGGTCGTGGTCATCGTTCGGTCACTTCAGCGCGTTGGCCTGGGCGACGGCGTCGTCCATCGCCTGCTGCGGGGTCTTCTTGCCGAGCAGCGCGTTCTGGATCTCGACCTGGAGGATCTGCGAGACCTGGGTGTAGTTGGGCACCTCGGGCCGGGAGATCAGCGAGTCGTAGGCCACGCCCGCCGCTTTGAACACGTCGGGGTTGGTCTTCGTGATGTCGGGCTTGGAGTACGAGGCCTTCCAGTTCGGCATCTGGCTGACGGCGAACTGGTCCTGGTTCTCCTCGCTCGAGAGGAACTCGATGAGCTTGAACGCCTCGTCCGAGTGGGCCGACTTGGCGCCGATGGCCCACGCCATGGAGCCGTTGACGCCGGGGTGCGCGCCGGTCGAGCCGGTCGGCGTCGGCATGACGGCGACCTTGCCGACCACCTGCGAGATGGACGGGTCGTTGAGGTCCCGGTACGTCGACTCCCAGTTGAGCGACATGGCGGCCTGACCGGAGGCCATCGTCTTGCTGACGTCGTCCTCGAGCATCGTCGTGCTGGCCGGGTTGGTCAGCCCGTCGTCCATGGTCTTCTTCATCCACTCCAGGGCCTGGACGCCCGGGCCCTGGTTGACGATCAGCTTGCCGGAGTCGTCGGTGAACTGGCCGCCGAAGGCGCCGAGCATCTGCGCGTAGTCGCAGATGAGAGCCTCGGCCTGCGACCAGCTCCACGCCAGCGGGTACTGGACGATGCCCTGGTCCTTGAGCTTCTTGGCCACCGTGAGCACGCCGTCCCAGGTCTGGACGTCGGCCGTCGTCGCGCCGACCTTCGCGAGCATGTCGGTGTTGGCGTAGAAGAGCTTGGTCGACGGGCCCCACGGCACGCCGTAGTACTTGCCCTGGTACTGGGCCGCCGAGAGGGCGCCGCCCAGCATGTCGGTCTTCCACGAGTCGGGGAACCGGCTCGTGACGTCCTGGATGAGGCCCTTCGACGCGAACTCGGCCGGCCAGATGACGTCCATGAGCACCACGTCGTACGTGCCGGCGGGCGCCGAGGTGACGATCTTGTCGTGGAGCGCCTCGTAGGCGACGAAGGTCGGCGTCACCTTGATGTTCGGGTTCTGCGACTCGAACGTGGTGATCATCTTGGCGATGTCGTCCTCGCTGTAGCCCGCCTGCTTCATGAACAGGGCGTTCAGCGTGACCGGGCCACCGCCGCCGCCGGTGCTGCCGGCGGTGGGGTTGTTCGCCTTGGCGCCGCCCGTGACGCTGCAGGCTGCCAGGGCCAGCGTTGCCACGACCGCCGAGGCGGCGAGTGCGCCGCGGCGGTTCATCCTTCGGATCCTCATGCTGTCCTCCACTTCGTTGTGTCGGTGTGAGCGGTGCTATCACTCGGGTCTTCCAACGCGGGTTCCTTCACGCGGTGCGGACGGATACGTCTCGCAGACGCTGAGCGAGCGCCACCGCGCCCGCGACGGGAGGCACGTCGAGCGTGCGCATCGACAGGCCCAGGTCGAGGGCCTCGAGGTGCCGCCACAGCGCGTCTCGCAGCAGCCGTTGGCGCGTGATGACGCCCCCGGCGCAGACCACCACGTCGCCGAGCGCGCCGCGGCGGATGACGCGGTGCACGTCGGCGGCCATCTGGCTCGCGTGGTCGTCGATCACCGCGAGCGCGCGGCCGTCGCCGGCCTCGGCGGCGGCGAAGACGGCCGGTGCGAGGCTCCCCCAGAGCGTCAACGAGGGGTCCTCGATGAACATCGAGATCCAGAGCTCCGGCAGGTCGCGGTGGCCGTGGACGGCGATCATCGCCTCCGCGAGGCCGTCCAGCGGCAGGCCGTCGTCGTACGCGACCAGGAGGGACTTCATCGCGTCCCGGGCGAGCGACGGCGCGGAGCCAGGGTCCCCGATGAGGAACCCGTGGCCGCCGGCCTCGACGATGCTGCCGTCCTCGCGGTGCCCGACGACCTTCGACCCCGTGCCGGCGACGACGCACACCGCCTCGCCGAGCCCGGCGGCCGGCGCCAGGAGCGCGACGTCGTTGACGGCGAGGGTCACGCCCGGGAACGCGTCCGCCAGCCAGCGGTTGAAGTTGGCGACCTGGGCGGGGCTGTCCAGGCCGTGCGCGCCGACGACGAGCGCTGAGCCCGCCGTCAGCGCCTCGGCCGGCAGCAGCCGGACCAGGCGGTCGGCGTTGTCAGGGTCGGACGCGAGCATCCCGACGATCCACGACTCGGAGGGGACCACGCTGTCCCGCGCGGGCGAGTCGTCACCGACGACGCGCACGTGAGTCTTGGTTCCGCCGATGTCCACGCCGACGAGCACAACGCCTCCCGGGCCCAGCACTTCTTCTCCTCGTTGAGACGAAGTGGGCGCCACGTTAGGCGCAGCCCGGGCGGATGGATCTGCCCAACTTCTGTTCGTGTCTGAATAGAAACCTAGCGAACTTCGGCCGCGTGCTCGGCGGCGAGCCGCCCGACGCCCACCAGGACCGCGTCGGCGCCGTGCTGCGCCGCCGCGATCCGGGGCACGTGGATGATGCGTCCCTGCAGGCGGCGCTGCACATCCGGGACCATCACGGAGTCGCGCGAGGGCTCCGTGCTGCCGATCACGACGAGCTGCGGGTCGAGGACGATCACCATCGCCGCCACCGCCATCGCCGTGATGTCGAGGATCTCCTCGGCCATGTCGCGCGCGACGGGGTTCCCGGCGCCCGCGAGCCGGAACACGTCCCCGGCGGTCAGCTGGCCGCCCGCCGGCGGCACGAGGCCGCGCTCGCGCCCTCGCCGCGTCAGCGCGTCGTAGCCGATGTGGTCCTCGAGGTCCCCACGGTCCGAGAACGACTGGCCGAGCGACGATCGCTCCACGAGCAGGTACCCGATCTCGCCCGCCTCGCCGTGCGCGCCCTTGTGCAGGGATCCGCCGGTGATGATCCCGGCGCCGATCCCGTTGTCGATGAACAGGCCGACGAGGCTGGTCAGGCCGTTCGCCTCGCCCTCCCGCAGCTCCCCGAACGCGAGGGCGTTGGCGTCGTTCTCGACCACGACCGGCATGTTGAGCTGGTCGCGGAGCAGGCGGCCGAGCGGTAGGTCGTGGGCGCCGAAGCCGATCATCGCGTCGATGCGGTCGTCGGGGCCGTGGACGACGGCCGGCACGGCCACGCCGGCGCCGAGGCAGGGCGTGCCCGCCGTCGCCGCCGTCCGCGCCAGCTGGTCGACGAGGCCGGCGACCTGGCGCACCCACTCCTGCGAGCCGGACGGACCCTGCACCGGCACGATCGACCGGCGCATCGTGACGTTCCCGTCGAGGTCCACCAGGGCGCCCTCGATGCGGCGGGCCCCGATCTGCACCGCCGCCACGACACGGGAGCCGCCGGCGTAGCGCAGCAGCTCCGCCGGGCGTCCCCCGCTCGAGGGGCTGCGGCCGAACGGGACGACGATGCCCGACTCGACGAGCGCCGTCGTCGCGCGGCTCACGGTCGCCGCCGACAGGCCGGTGCGCTGGGAGATCTGCTGGCGAGACAGCGCGCCGCCGGTGCGCAGCGCGTCGAGGACAGCGTCCGCGTTCGCGCGCGCGGACTTCGTTCCAGCCCGGACGGCTCGATCCGACGACACGGCAGGCCCTCCCCCAGCGCGACTTTTGTAGAGTAGTGCACAAAAGTGCCGCGGAGCAGGGCCTGCCGTCCCCGTTTCTCGGCGCCGCAGCCGACCAGAGCGAGGCCGACCTCCAACAGCCCACAGCCCCGCATACCTTGGTGGGAGCGCAGGCCATGGCCGAGGGCGCGCTCTGCGGCACGCGGATCGGGTGGTGTCTCCCGGACGTCGCGACCTCGACCAGAGTGGTAGGAACGTGGGTAGCATCATCGGTATGACGACGAAGATCAGCGTCAGCCTCTCCGACGACGACCTCGCGGCGCTCGACGCCCACGTACGTTCGGCCGGGCTCCCCGGCCGCTCCGCCGGCGTCCAGGAGGCGATCCGCCGACTGCGGCTCGCCGACCTCGGCACGGACTACGCGGCCGCCTTCAGCGAGGCCGACGAGGCCGAGGCGCGCGACTGGGACACCACCGCCGCGGACGGTCTCACGTGATCCGGCGCGGCGACGTGTGCTGGGTCGACTTCGGTCCCGTCGCCGGCAGCGAGGCCGCGGGTCGACGGCCCGCGGTCGTCGTCAGCAACGACCAGGCAAACCTGACCGCGACCCGACTCGGCCGGGGAGTCGTCACCGTGGTGCCGGTGACGAGCAACGTCACGCACGTCTTCCCGTTCCAGGTGCTCCTGGAGCCCGCCTCGACCGGGCTGCGCGATCCGTCCAAGGCACAAGCGGAGCAGGTGCGCTCGGTCGCCGTGCACCGGCTC
>Ga0207857_1000508_pt1 | contig 10649 bp, 7 predicted proteins | sample LuqExpMetageno22_FD_187780 | JGI IMG/M metagenome (GOLD analysis project Ga0207857, IMG submission 187780) | Tropical forest soil microbial communities from Luquillo Experimental Forest, Puerto Rico - Sample 22 (SPAdes) | ecosystem: Environmental > Terrestrial > Soil > Tropical forest ... | reverse complement strand
CGTACAAAGAGGTCGCGCGAGCCATTGTCGGCCTTTTCCATGGCGATCTTGACGGCCTCGTTGTACATGATCACCGCACCGGCTTCCAGTGCCAGATCCGACTTCATCATCTCGCGCACGTTCTTGCCCACGCTCAGTGCCAGCGGCTCCATGTTGGGGATGCCATCCAGGAACAAAACGCGCTCAATCAGCGCTTCCGCGTGCTTCATCTCATCGATAGACTGCTTTTTGATGAACTTGGAAAGCTTTTCGTAGCCCCAGTTCTCACACATCTCCGCGTGGATGAAGTACTGATTGATGGCCGTCAGTTCCTCGCGAAGCGCACGATTCAGCTGTTCGATAACCTGTGGATTTCCCTTCATAGCCAGCATTCTGCCATGTTCCGTACAGGAGAAGCAATGTGAAAGCGGGCCTACAGGTACTCGCGCACCATGCGCTGCCAGGTGGGCCAGTCATGCGTCCGCAATCCGTTCCACACATGGAATTCGTGGGCGATGCCCTGCTCGGTCAGCACCCGGTCCAGATGCTGATTGTCGGCCAGGCACTGATCGTCCCACCCGGTGGCCAGAATATAGCGCCCGTTGCGGTAGGCATCCAGATAACGGCGATCCGTCAGATTCGGCAGATAGTGGGTGGGAAGATTCAGATAGCAGTCCGTGTCGTAATAGCCATCCAGAAATCCGGCCAAATCGAAGATGCCGGAAAGGGCCACAAAACCGGCAAAGAGCTCCGGATGGCGCAGGACCAGGTTGGTGGCATGATAACCACCAAAGCTGCAGCCAACGGCCATGGGACGGCGTTCGCGGTCGCCAGCCTGCATCACCGGCAAAACCTCGTCGATCACATAGCGCTCAAAGGCCAACTGGCGCTCCATGCGGCCACGGCCATCGCTGGAGCGGCTGTACCAGCTCTCGCGGTCCACCGAATCCAGGCAAAACAGTTGCAGTTGGCCGGCTTCGATACGGTCTTCAAGAGCAGCCACCATGCCGCGGTCTTCGAATTCGAAGAAGCGTCCGCCGGAGGTGGGGAAGACGACCACGGGCAATCCGGAGTCGCCAAAAACCAGCAGTTCCATCTCCCGGCCCAGAGAGCCGGAGCGCCATCGGGTGTAATCGCGTCTCATCCCGGCAACAGTCCCTTCTTTCGCGGATCAAGAATCCAGGAATTCTGCTTGCAGCTACTGTAGCAGGCAGGGGGCGGCCGCGCACGGCTGGAGCGCCAAAGCACGGAGCCTGGGGCACTTCCCGTGGGGTAAAATCAGAAAGTAGCAGGCCGAAGACCGCTTCGGGGGCATCGGTTCCAACCGAAAGCTTGCCCCCAGCCTCAATTTCGGCGATACTTAATTGTTGTGTCCTGAGTGAAACGGCGTTCCCGCGGGCAGGTGTCTTGTCCGAGGAAGCTGAGGCTGGGCACGATTGTCCGGCCTTCCTTGTGGCGGTACTGGGTCTGGCGGCCCGTCCGCGAACCTCATCGCCCCCGGAAGAACGCAACAGAGCACTGGATTTCGAAAGGAACTGAACAGCTGTGGTTATGATCCGTTTGGCGCGCGTCGGCGCCCGCAAGCAGCCCTACTACCGCATCGTGGTCATCGAGAAGGACCGCGCCCGCAACGGCCGCTCGATCGAGGTGGTCGGCACCTACAACCCGCGCACCAACCCGGCTTCGGTCAATCTGAAGCACGAGCGCGTCGCCTACTGGCGCAGCGTTGGCGCCCAATTCTCCACCACGGTTGAGAAGCTGGTCAAGCAGAATCCCGCCCCGGCGCCCGCCGCGGTCTAAAGTTTCCCCCGTTCCTCTCTTGATTCGTGCGGGTACCAATATGCCCGCACGAAGTTACTCAAAGCCATCGCGCTTTTTCCCCCAGTTCTGCTACTATTCGCCATCAGGTTTGCGAAAAGCATTCCTGTCGGTAAGGGGCACGCACATGACCCAAAACGGTATGTTCGAAGTCGATGAGCTCGTACGAGAGATCGCACGCGCTCTGGTGGATGATCCGTCCGCCGTCGAGGTCGATTCAGTCAGCAAGGATGAGAACACAGTTCTCAAACTGAGGGTCGCTCCGCAAGACGTGGGCAAGGTGATTGGCAAGCAGGGCCGCACGGCACGCTCGGTTCGCACCATACTGGGTGCCGTCAGCATGAAGTTGCATCACCGTTACACGCTCGACATTCTTGAAGAGGGCGACGAACAATAGCATGGAGCGTACTTCCGGCACAGTGAGTGTGTCGACCAACCCGATGCTGGAAGACGCGGATTCATGGGCCTGGTTGGCTCGCCTTCGACGTCCCCAAGGACGCAAGGGCGAGATCCTAGCGGAGATCCTTACGGATTTTCCGGAAAAATTTGCTGAGCGCCGTCAGCTCTGGCTTCTTGCACCTCTTTCCCCGGCCAACCAAATCCCGGCACCACGCCCGATTGAGCTGGCTCACCACTGGCTCCACAAGGGTGGCGTCGTACTCCATTTTGCCGGTGTAGACTCGATCTCCGCCGCCGAGCTGCTTTGTGGTCTGATTGTGGCCATTCCGCGTACAGAACGCATGCAGTTGGGTGAGGACGAGGCCTACATCGGTGATCTGGTCGGCTGCGAGCTTGTTGATCTCGCCGGCCCTGAACCAGTGTGCCTTGGCCCCATTGTGGACGTGGACCGCTCCGCCGGCCCCGTGGCCCTGCTGGTGGTGCGCGGCAAGAAGGGCGAGTTGCTGGTGCCCTTTGCCAAGAGCTACCTGCGTACGATCGACCTCTCCAACAAACGCCTTGAAATGGTGTTGCCCGAAGGCCTGATCGAGCTTAACGGCTAAGCCGCATCCTCAGACGCCTTCCACCAACTTCATTGCATCCAAGTCCCCCTTCCAGGCAGATACTCCAGCCCCTAGTCCCCAGCCCCTTTGCACCTAGAACCTAGGACCTAGCCTCTCACCCTTAGTCCCTCGTCCCTCCGCACCTAGCACCTAGCACCTAGCCCTTCCGCCCCCTAGTCCCTTCGTCCACCAACTCTCCCAGCCTTCTGCCCTTTGTTTCCGGGAACCAGATCACCACGACAAGCACCTGCACAGCCGTGGCTGCGGCAAAGAGCAGGAAGCTGGAGCGCGGGTGCCAAGCCTCCAGCACGGGATAAAGCCAGATAAGGCCGGCATTCACCACCCAGTGAATCCACGCTGCAAATCCCTGCCCCTGTCCGCGCACGGCATAGGGAAAGAGCTCGGAGATGTATACCCATCCGACCGCCCCCTGCGATGCGGCAAAGGCAAGGTTGTAAACCGCCAGCAGCGCCACGTAGAACGCGGCATGGGGATGGCTCCGAAGCGCAGCTACCAGCAACAACAACGTGACCGCCATGGCCACGGAACCACCGGCCAGAAGAGGCTTGCGCCCCACGCGATCCACCAGTGCCAGACTGCCCGCCAGCGCCGCCACATTCAACAGCGCCACCAGCAGCCCCAGGTTGTGCGTCAACTGATGCTCGAGGCCAGTACTGGCCAACAGATCCAGCAGGTACACACGCAAGATGGTGACGCCACACAACTGATTGAAGATGGCTGTCAAAGTGGCAAGCACAATCGCCCGGCGATAGCGTCGCTGGAAAAGCGGCTCATGCTGCGCGGCGGGAATCTGCACAGGTGGCCATTCCTCCGCCGTCAAGCCCAGCCGGGAGGCAGAGTGGTTGGCCTGCGTTATACGCGCATGCCGCAGCAACCAGTGCGGTTCTTCCGGCACCCAACCGAGCAGCACCAGCACCAGAACCGGCGCGCAGGCACCCAGGCCAAAATACCATTTCCACTCCGTAGTGTCGGTCAGCCAGCCGTTGAGTGCGGCGCTCAGAGCCAGTGAAGCCACCACGCCGGTACCGGTCATCAACTGGAACAGGCCCACATAGCGGCCACGCCGGAGCCGCGGTGCAATCTCGGCAAGATACAGCGGGCAAACCACCACCAAACCTGCCAGAGCCACGCCGGAGGTCAGACGCATGGCCAGCACCATTTCCCAGGGCAGACGCGATGGCACGGCCAGCAGCAGAGCGGCCACTGCATACATGGCCGCGCAGAGTGCCAGCAACGTTCGCCGTCCCCAGCGATCCGCCAGCCGACCGGCAACAGGAGAGGCCAGCACCGCGCCCCAGAGCGAGGCAGAAACGGTCAGACCAAACCACGCCGGCGAGAGGGCGAACTCCGCAGCAAGTCCGCGCGTAGCCCCCGCCAGAGCCCCCAGATCGTAACCAAAGGTGAGCCCGCCGAGCGAGCAGACGAAAGCCGCCGCCAACCGCCGCCAGCACTCGCCTTGCTCCGCACTCCGTTCAGCCATTGGCTTTGCCTGCATCCTTCATCGACCAACCTATCACGAGCGCGCATAGCCCGTGTTTTCTGCGCTGTTCCTGGCCATGGCGAGAATGATATTCTGGTGCGCGTCTCACTCACACAAGGAGGAAACTCGTGAGAAAGCTTCTCGTACTGGCATTTGCCTCGCTTGCACTTCTGGCTGGCTGTAAGGATTCCGGCAACAAGGCTGCCAACACTGTTCCACCCGCGTGGAAGGGCGCCCCCTACCACATTGTTTTTGACACCGCCGCGCCTAAAGCCGGTGTCCTGATGCCCACCGTGAAGTTCACCGCCAACCCCGACATGGTGGAAAAGCGCGCCATCATGGTTGTGCGTTTTGACTCCTCGAATGTGAAGACCGACAAGCTGATCATTGATCAGGCCATCCTGCCGCCCACCGACCTTACCGGCACCGAAGGCTCCGTGCCTGCCGACTACATGGAGATGGCCAGCAAGAGCCTGGCGCAGATGCTCGACATGTACAAGGTCACTGGCAAGGTGAAGTACAGCGTAGCGCTCACTCGCTCCTCGCTCAACCGCTCAGCCAGCAGTCAGGAGATTCACGACAAGATGCTCTCCGACTGGCTGCCGGGTGAAGTAGATTACAAGGGCGCCAAGGCCAAGAAGTAACTCTTGGCAAGCAATCATAAAACCGCCCGCAGAAGAAGACTTCTGCGGGCGGTTTTTCTTTCCTGCTGCCGTTATCTAGTTCACCTTCACGCGAATCACCGTCACACTCTCATGCGGCAGAGTAAGCGCCAGAGGTATGGAGGAGGACGCGGGCACGGTCAGCGGCTGCGGAACCACATGCTGAGGCTCCACCTCGTCGTTCTTCTCATAGCGGCTGGCGGCGGCAATCTGCTCCGCCTTTGCAGGTCCGGCAATCTTCAGCGCGCCCAGATCAAAACGCACCGGCGCATCGCGTTCCAGGCTGCGATTAATGCAGAGCAGAGTGAGGGTTGCGCCATCAGCGGAGCGTGTGGCGACAACGTCAATGTACGGAATGCCCTTCTCGTTATCGAGTGGCCGCACGCCGCCGGCCACGTCGTAGGTGCCCGAATCCGATTCCACCGGCAAAACTGCATCGCCCTTCACCGCAGAGTAGAGCTTGAACGTGTAATAAGCGGGCACGGCATACACCTGCTCACGGCTCTTCCAGATGCCTGCAAATTCCTGGCTGCCGGTCATATTGGTCAGCCCGATCTGGTCGGCGTGACGCAGGACGGTATTCAGAAAACCAGCAGCCATCACCGCGCCGCCTTCGTTGCGCCAGCTCGGGCTCTCGTTGGTAAAGTTCCGCTCGCCAAAACCCTTGCTGTTAAATAACCATTCGGTGATGGCCTGATGCACTTTGCCGTGTACGCCATGTTCGTCAATCTGCGCCGCCACCTTGTCGAAGTGCGGCCCAACGGCGTACGGAATCGCATACGCAGCGGCGGCCATGAAATCGGGCGTCGCATTCTGCTGCGCATCGCGATTGGTGCCGAGAATGAAGTGCAGAGAGAGCAGGTCGAAGTTGCCGCCCGCACTCTTCAACAGGCCTTCGTTCCACTTCTGGCCATTGACGGGACCAAGCCCGGTGACGATAAGGGTTGCGTCGGGAGCTGCCGCGCGCACCGCCTTGGCGAATTCAAGTGTCGAGGGGCCAATCTCCTCGTCTGTCTTCCAGCCCACCTGCCAGTGCCCCCAGAGCTCGTTCCCCAGCTCATAGATCACCCGGCCCTTCCAGTGCGCCTGAATGTACTTGACCCACTCGACGGCCTCTTCCGGCGTTCCCGAGCCCATGTTCAGATCGAACTGCGGAACCGCGCCAATGTGCTTGCACATGGCCAGAAATTCATCGGTGCCAAACTTGTTGTACTCCGGAATGCCCCAGGCAATGTTCTCCATCACCGGACGCTTCAGCGCCTCGCCAACACCATCCTTCCAGTGATAGTAGGAGCTGAAGTTGCCGCCCAAACGCAGTTCGGTCAGATTCATGGCCTTGGTCATGGCCAGTTCATCGGGATCAAGCCCATCAACAGCATCGGCCGGCAGCAGCGACACCTCGTCAATCTCTGCGCGCCCCACTCCTTCCACGGCAACCGCAAAGTTGACCGCCTCCAGCCGCTGCACTGCCCCCGGCATCAGCTTGAGCACAGCCGTATACTTTGTCCACTCCCCAGCCTTGGCTTCGATCTTGGCTTCGGCCAGCACCTTGTCGGTTTCGCGGCTGCGCAGGGAGAGCACGAGCCCTGAAGGACCGGCTATATGACGCGCATAGATGGAAGCGTTGTAAGTAAGCTCGCGCTGCACAGGCAGATAGATTTTCTGCTGAATACCGGCTTCGCCCGTAGACGTTCCAAGAATCGCCAGCGACTGCCAGCTATTGGCGGCCTTGCCCACATGCAGTTCATAGCGATTGCCAGTGGCGTGATGCAGCGGCATCCACGGCATGGGAATGCCGGTCTGGTTGGTGGAATCGATCAGCTCCGGTTGCTCGCGGAACATCTCTTCCAGGTTGGTGTGATTCCACAAACCCGCCTCCAGGCTGCCATTGGTGAGCAACTCCGCACTGATGCCGCCATTGATCGAGTTACCAATGGGCTCCAGAAAGCTGCCAAAGATCTCTGCCGGAATGGTGTGCAACGGCTTTGCGCCCACCTTCACCGTAACCACCTCAGGCATGGGCCTGGCCGGGGTAATCTGCGCTGCTGCCAGGGCAACTCCAACCGCGGCCCCTGCTGCTGTCAGCATGCCGCGCACCATCCAATGCTTCCTCATTGCACTCCTCCAGATCACTGCAAATGCTACCTGCTGCCCTTGAAAGATACTGTGTCACAAAGCTCCGGGCAGTTACGGAGATCTTTGTGCCTTTATCCGCAAGAATGGTAGTCCCATCCTTGGCTTGCATTCCCCGGCCAACGCCACCAGCGCCTGCCGAAAAAATTGCCGCAGCCATCCAGCAGACTGACTGCGGCGCCGAGTGGATACATCAAACTAAAACCTCAGCGTTCCGCCCACCTGAATCTGACGCGGATCATGTTGCGTGCTGCTGATTTTGCCGAAGGTGGTGCTGGTCACACCGCTATTCGGGTTGGCAAACTGCGCATGGTTCCATACGTTGAAGAACTCGCCACGCACCGTGAACTTGATGGAGTCGTGGATCGGGATCGTCTTGTGGATGCCCATATCCCAGTTGTTGACGCCCGGGCCGGTCAGAATGTCGAAGCCCGAGTTGCCGTAATACCAGGTCTGGCCGCTGGTGTTGTGCGGATCCGTGGCCGGGTTCACAAAGCAAGGAGAATTGATGCTGGACACCGTACCGGTGTAGAGGTAGTAGAGGCCGTTGTTGCGAATATCCTTGTTGGCCAGTTCATTGCGGCCGTTGCAATAGCGCATGGCCTTGATGTTGGCCGGCGACCAGTTGGTGTTGTTCGGAGCCGACACCCAGAACGGATTGCCCTTCTGCATCATGGTAATCACGTTCACATTCCAATTGCCGATCACCGTGTCCAGAGCCTTGTTCATGTTGGCGCCGATCTTCTTGCCGCGGCCCACAGGTACCTCAGCCACCGCGCTGATCACCAGCGAGTGCGGAATGTTGGAGGTGGTCATGCCCCAGTCGCAACGGAAGCAACTCTTGTTCTGGTTCAGCGTGCCGTTGCTGCCTTCGGTTGCATCCGACATGCCCTTGGACCATGTGTAGTTGGCCATCAGATGCAGGCCGCCGGAAAACTGGCGGATGAACTTGACCACCATGGCGTTGTAGTTGCCATTGCCAATCGAGTTCACTTCCTGCATGTAGCTGTACTTCGGATACCAGGGGTTCTTGGTCAGATCGTAGCCATAGCTTCCTGGCATGGATCCATCCCACGGATTCCAGTTCTTCTGCAGATGATGCGACTGGCTGCCAATGTAGGCCACATCCAGGGTGTACGCCCTGCCGAAGCTGCGCTGAATATCCAGGTTCCATTGCGAGATTTGCGGCGGCTTCATGTTGTCGGCCAGATACTGAATCGCGCCCGTGATGGTGGGCACCAGAGCCGACGTAATGCCGCCCACAGCCACTGCCGGCATGGCGTTGGTGCCCAGAACGTACGTGGGCTGCGGCGCTGAAGTCGCATTGCTCACCGAATTGTTGGTGGTGATGTACTGCGACACAATCGAATACTGTGCCGTGATGTCCATCTGGGTGGTGTAGTACATGCCCCAGCCCGCGCGGACCACGGTGTTCTTCACAAAGCCGGGCTGCCAGCTCAGGCCGATGCGCGGCATGAAGTTGGTAAGCTTGGCCTCCCACACCTGCGGATTGGCCGTGCCCAGTTTGGCAAAGGTCATCAGGCCGGTCTTGAAGTCAAAACCATGCACCAGATTGCGATTGGTTTCATCGGAGGGATTCGGAGCGGTGGCCAGATAGTAGGCAAAGCCCAGGTTCGCGGTCAGGCTCTTGCTCAGCTTCCAGGTGTCCTGGATGTAGGGCTCGAAGGTCGTCCAGCGATAGTGCACCTTGGGCATGCCGATGGACTGCGCGCTGGTCAGATCGCCCAGCAGAAAGTCGGCAAAAGCATTGCCGGTGCTGGCCACCTGCGAAACCGTGCCATTAGCGTTCAGCTTGGTCTGCGCGGTGAATACATTGTTGAAGTTGAAGATGCCGCGCGCATTGGCGTTGGCGCTAGACTGCACGGTACGCGTGTAGGCCAGGGATTCACCCAACTTGATCTGGTGATTGCCACGGAGCCAGTTGAACGTGTCGTGAATCTGATAGACGTTATCGATGTTGCCCAGCAAACCGGTCGAAGTGCCAAAGCCGGTGTAGCCCGCAATGCCGATACCGGGCACGCCATCCGCATCCGATGTGCCGGTAATGTTCAGCTTGTTCTGAATGCCTGCTACCGAGCGCCCCTGATCGTACACCGAGTCGCGAATCATGCCCATGCGCAACGCATTCACCTTGCTCGGGCTCAGCGTCCAGGTCCATCCCAGCGACACCAGTTCCGTGTCCAGAGGATAGGAGAGACCCTGCTGTGGGAACAGGCCCGGCGCAGTGACCGGCGAGTTCAGCCAGTTGCCTTCGGCAAAGATCTGGTGATTCTCACGCGGCGAATAGTCCAGGCGGGTGGTGGTCTGGTCAGACAGCACCGAGTTGGCCACATTGCCGCCTACGTTGTTGCTGGTTGAACCGGCCGCGCCCGGTAGATAGTATGCCAGCAGCCCTTTGGAGGCAGCGCTGATGCGGCTGGACGGAATCTTGTTGTTGGCAAACTGCTGACGCAGGCCGGTGGTGGAATTGTAGGTGGCCGGATCGTAGATGGGGTTGGCATAGCCGGAGAAGTCGCCGTCGAACATGGCCTGCGTAGGCGTAAAGCCCGTCACGTAGGAGGTCTTGTACTGACGGTAGCCCTCGTAGTTGCCGAAAAAGAACAGTTTGTTCTTCAGAATCGGCCCGCCCAGCGAAGCGCCAAACTGGTTCTGATGATAGGGCGGCAATGCAATCGGCACACCCGCCGAAGTAATGTCGAAATAATTGCGCGCCGCCATCTGGTTGGTGCGCACAAATTCGTAGGCCTCACCGTGGAAGTTGTTCGTGCCGCCCTTGGTCACCACGTCCACAATGCCCGCGTTCGGTCCCATGTCCGGCATGAAAAAGCCGTAGTGCACTTCGAACTGATCGATGGCCGAAACCGAGAGGTTCAGCGAGGTGTTGCCGGCGCGTGTGCCGATGGTCTGAATGCCGTTCACCAGATACATGGTGAAGTCCGGCTCGTGACCGCCAATGTTGATCGACATGCCGGAGTGGCCAGTCTGGCCAACGGAAGCGTTCGCGGCTCCCGAGGTCGTCTGGGTCGCGCCCGACAGCAAACCGAGTTGCAGGAAGTTGCGGCCGTTCAACGGCAACTGCGACACGCTCTGAGGACCAATCACACTGCCCAGATCGTTCGATTCCGTCTCCAACTGGTTGGCCAGTCCGTTGGCTTCAACCGTGACCGTCTGCGACTGGGCAGCAGCAACAGTCAACACCACGTTATCCGTGGCGCGCTGGCCCACCGTCAGGTTGAACCGCGACAGCTTGTAGGTGGCAAAGCCTTCCTTGGTCACCGTCAGCGAGTACAAACCTGGCTGCAGAGCCGGAAACGAGTAGCTCCCCTGCTCATCGGTTTGGGTGCGCTGTGTAACGCCGGTGCTCACATTGGCCAGCTTGACCTCCGCATCGGCCACCTTGGCGCCCGACGAGTCCAGTACTGCGCCCTGGACCGAGGAGTTCACGCTCTGCGCCCGCAGACTCTGTCCGGCACCCAGCAGGAGCAGAAGAGCAAAGAGGGCAGCAAATAAGCGAATTCTGTTCTTCATTCGGAT
>Ga0207857_1000506_pt1 | contig 10676 bp, 9 predicted proteins | sample LuqExpMetageno22_FD_187780 | JGI IMG/M metagenome (GOLD analysis project Ga0207857, IMG submission 187780) | Tropical forest soil microbial communities from Luquillo Experimental Forest, Puerto Rico - Sample 22 (SPAdes) | ecosystem: Environmental > Terrestrial > Soil > Tropical forest ... | reverse complement strand
TCGGCCCGAGTGGCTTCCGGCCCTGCTGGACCGCGCGACCAGCATGGTGCAGCGCGACAAGAACCACGCGTGCGTCGTCATGTGGTCGTGCGGCAACGAGTCGTTCGGCGGCAAGGACATCCTCGCGGTGTCGAACTACTTCCGTGAGGTCGACGACCGGCCGGTCCACTACGAGGGCGTCCACTGGGACGACCGGTACCCCGAGACGAGCGACGTCGTCAGCCGCATGTACGCGCCGGCGGCCGAGATCGAGGAGTACCTCGCGACCCACCGTGAGAAGCCGTTCGTGCTGTGCGAGTACGCCCACGCCATGGGGAACTCGTTCGGCGCGGTCGACAAGTACGTCGACCTCGCGTACCGGGAGCCGCTGTTCCAGGGCGGCTTCATCTGGGACTTCGCCGACCAGGCGGTCCGCCTGACGGACCGGCACGGCCGGGAGTACTTCGGCTACGGCGGCGACGCCGGCGAGGCGCCCAGCGACTACGAGTTCTGCGGCAACGGCATCCTCTTCGCCGACCACACGCCGACGCCGAAGATGCAGGAGGTGAAGTACCTCTACCAGCCGCTCCACGTCTCGGTGTCCGAGGACTCGTTCGTCGTCGAGAACCGGCAGCTGTTCACGGGGACCGGCGGGTACGAGTGCGTCGTCACCCTGCGGCGGGAGGCCGACGTGCTCGACGAGCGCGTGGTCGAGACCGCGGTGGCGCCGGGCTCGTCGGCGGCGTATCCGGTGCCGTTCGCGGTCCCGGCGACGCCGGGCGAGTACACGGTCGACGTCTCGTTCCGCCTCCGGGCGGGCACCGCCTGGGCACCCGCCGGGCACGAGGTCGCCTGGGGGCAGGGCGTCGTCGCCGTGCCGGGTTCGCCCGCCGGGCTCGTCGTGCGCACGACGAAGCAGCCGGAGCTGATCGACGGGATCCACAACATCGGCGTGCGCGGCGAGCACTTCGCGGCGCTCTTCTCGCGGCTCCATGGCGGCCTGGTCTCCTACCGCTACGGCATGACGCCCGACGGGGGTCACGAGCTTCTCAAGGCGGTGCCGCGGCCGAGCTTCTGGCACGCGCCGACGTCGAACGAGAAGGGCTGGAAGGCGCCCTTCCGGGACGGTCAGTGGCTGCTCGCCAGCCGGTACCCGGACGTCGTCGGCGGCCCCACGGCGGAGGTGCACGACGGCCGGGTCGAGGTGACCTACCACTACGCCCTGCCGACCACGCCGGCGAGCTCGTGCGACGTCGTGTACGCGGTCGACGGGGACGGCCACGTCGCCGTGACGTTGACGGTCACGCCGGGCGACGGCCTTGCGGACATGCCCGAGCTCGGCATGCTCTTCGAAGCGCCCGCGGACCTGCATCGGCTGCGGTGGTATGGCGAGGGGCCCGACGAGTGCTACGTCGACCGCCGCAACGGCGCGCGCCTCGGCGTGTACCGCAGCGACGTGACGCGGGAGCTCACGCCGTACCTGCGGCCGCAGGAGTCGGGCAGCCGCACGGGCGTGCGCTGGGCCGAGGTGACCGACGACCGGGGCGCCGGCCTGCGGTTCGACTGCGCCGGCGGGATGGAGTTCTCGGCGCTGCCGTGGACGCCGTTCGAGGTGGAGAACGCGGCGCACCACGTCGAGCTGCCGCCGATCAGCCGGACGGTGCTGCGGCCGGCGCTCATGCGGCGCGGCGTCGGTGGGGACAACTCGTGGGGCGCGCGGACCCACCCGGAGTACCTGCTGCCGACCGGGCGCGAGCTCGCGTTCACCTTCACGTTCCACGGCGTCCGCTAGCGCGACGACAGCGGGCCCCGGGCGTCGCCCCGGGGCCCGCCGCCGTTCGGACGGCTCGTCGCGCCGGAGGGCCGCGACGTCACGTCCCGGACGCTTCCGCCCGGTCTGAGGGTCAAGACCCAGTGGGGCGACGAAGGACGACCGGGGGAGTCACGGTGCCGTGGCGACCCGTCCCGCTCCGCGGCTCAGTAGTGCCCGGTGAGGGCCTTGTTCTTGATGGCCTCGTACTCGCGCTCGTTGATCGTCCCGGCGTCGAGCAGCTCCTTCGCGTGGGCGATGTCCTCGGCGGGCGACGACGACCTCTGGGGCCGGTAGCTGTCGTCCTCCGCCGGCGCCCGATCCGCGTTCTCGCGCGCAGCCGTCCGATCGGCGATCCCCTTGCCGCGGGCGATGATGTACGCAAGCGAGCCGATGAACGGCAGCCCGATGAGCAGGATGGTCCAGAGGATCTTCCACCCCACGGCGAGGTCGCGGTCGCGGAAGACGTCGAGCAGCAGGAAGACGACGACGAAGATGATCGCCACCATGACGAAGGTGGCGAAGAACCAGCCGGCGTAGCTCCAGAAGTTGGTTGACACGACCCGCCTCCTACGCACGGTGCGCGGCGTGCTCGGTTTCGCGCACCGCGTCGCTGAGGGGATCGTCTGCCACCGAGCGTGGCGGCAGGCACACCCGAACTAGGTGATCTGCCGCCCCGCACGCGGGGCCGCGGAATCGCCGAGGTTCAGCCCAGCGAGCAGTGCCCTCGCGCTAGGCGGGCTCGTCCGTCCACGCGACGTGGGTCCCGGCGAAGCGGCCGAAGGCCTCCACCGCGCCGTGGAGCGCGGCACGCTCGGCGGCCGTCCAGTCGCGGAACGGCCGGACGACGAGGTGCGCCGGCCGGCCCCGCGCATCACGCCGATAGCCCCAGCGCCCGGCGGCGCGCCCGTCGACGAGCACCCAGTGCAGCGGCGCGCCGCCGCTGCCGGTGAACAGCGGAACCCCGCCAGTGAGGACGTCGCGCGTACGGAGGTAGGACATGACCAGCTCGTCGTACGCCTGGACCAGGTCGACGCGAGGTTGATCCTCCCGCTCGGGTGGCTCGCTCCGCCCGTGCCACCACGTGAGCCCGTCGTCCTGGAAGGTCTCGAGCTCGCCCGCGACCGCCGCGACCGCCCGGCGCGCGTCGGTGAGCGGCAGGCTCGCCCAGGTGGCGAGGTCGTCCACGGTCGCGGGACCCCTCGTGACCATGAAGCGGCGCGCCAGCTCCGCCAGCGAGTCCTCGCGCGTGCGGCCGTCGACGGCCGGCGCCCGCTCGTCGAGCAGGGCATACGTCTGCTGGTTGCCCCGCGCGGCCCCGCTGACGACGACTGCGGAGAGCTCGGCGTCCATGAGCGCCATGCCGACCCCGAAGGCGTCGAGCCGGATGCCGGCGTCCGCCAGGACGGTGCCGAGCTCGGCGCGCGTGCGGTGCGTCCCGTCGGCCAGCGCCGCAGCCAGCGCACGACGTGACGCGGCGCGCGTCTCGTCGTCGAGCCCCGCCCGCACGTACATCGCGGCGTTGGCCCGCTGGATGCGCGGCGCGCTGGCGCGGAGCAGCCAGCGGAGGTCCGCCGGGGCCACGGCGTGCCAGGTCGGCCGCAGAACGTGCGTGCGCAGCACGCGGCCCGCGTCGAGCTCGTCGGCCACGGCCTTGCGAGTGATGCCACCGGCACGCTGGCTCAGCGACCACGCCGACGGGAGCAGGTCCTGAGCCTGGAGCGCGGCCAGCCGCCCGACGACGCCCGCGGCGCCGGCAGCGTCGGGTCGCGAGACGATCTGGTTGGCGAGCCGCCAGCGAGCGACGAGGGCGTGGTCCACGGTGGCGAGCCTACGGACGGGGTCCGACGAGCGAACCGGGCGCCTCACGAGGACCCTTGGTGGCGAGGACATCGACGTCTGGAGGTGCGTGACGATGACGACGACGACACCGACGGTCCCGCAGGGGACGACGAACCTCGAACCGGGGGTCCGTCGCGGGCTGTACCGCACGATGGTGCTGATCAGAACGTATGAAGAAGCGATCCGGCGGGAGTACTACGCCGACAAGGGACCCGGCTTCGACATCGGCAAGGGGCTGGTCCCGGGGGAGATGCACCTGTCGGCCGGCCAGGAGCCGGTCGCGGCGGGGCTGTGCGCCCACCTGACAGCCGACGACGCTGTGACGGCGACCCACCGGCCCCACCACCTGGCGATCGCGCACGGCGTGGACATGAACGCGATGACCGCCGAGATCTTCGGCCGGGAGACCGGCCTGGGACGCGGCCGCGGCGGCCACATGCACCTGTTCGACCCGGCGACCCACTTCTCCTGCTCGGGGATCATCGCCGAGGGCTACCCGGCGGCGCTGGGGCAGGCGTTCGCGTTCCAGCGGAAGGGGAGCGACCGGATCGCGGTGGCGGTCACCGGCGAGGGCGCCGCCAACCAGGGTGCGTTCCACGAGTCGCTCAACCTGGCGGCGCTGTGGCACCTTCCGGTCGTCTTCGTCGTCGAGGACAACGACTGGGGCATCTCGGTGCCGCGGTCCGCGTCGACAAGCGTTCCCTCCAACGCGGACCGGGCAGCCGCCTACGGCATCCCCGGCATCCTCGTCGAGGACAACGCGGTCGAGGGCGTCTGGTCGGCGGCCAAGGACGCGATCGGCCGGGCGCGCTCGGGCGGTGGCCCGAGCCTCATCGAGGTGCACACACTGCGGCTCTGGGGCCACTTCGAGGGTGACGCCCAGGGCTACCGCACCGATCTGGCCGGCGTGGAGGGCCGCGACCCGTTGCCCGCCTACCGCGCGACGCTCGAGGCCGACGGCGTGCTCGTCCCCGGCGCCGCCGACACCATCGCCCGCGAGGCGAGCGAACGGGTGGAGTCCGCGATCGCGGCCGCCAAGGCGGCACCGCTGCCCGACCCGGCCCACGCCACCGACTACGTGTTCGCGTGAGGAGGAGCCATGACCACCACACAGGAGTCCATGGCGGCGGCGGCCCACGGCACGCACCGCCTCACCACGGCGAAGGCGATCGCCGAGGGGATCGCGCTGGAGATGCGGGGCGACCCGTCCGTCGTCTACCTGGGGGAGGACGTCGGCGCTTACGGCGGCATCTTCGGGGCCACCGGCGGGCTGCTTGATGAGTTCGGGCCGACGCGGATCATCGACACGCCGATCTCGGAGACGGCGTTCATCGGCCTGGGGATCGGGGCTGCCGTCGAGGGCATGCGCCCGATCGTCGAGGTGATGTTCACCGACTTCATGGGCGTGTGTCTCGACCAGATCTACAACCACATGGCGAAGATCCACTACGAGTCCGGCGGCAACGTGTCGGTCCCGATGGTGATCACCATGGCCGCCGGCGGTGGGTACAGCGACGCCGAGCAGCACTCGCAGTGCCTGTGGGGCACGCTCGCGCACCTGCCGGGCATGAAGGTCGTCGCACCGTCGAACCCGTACGACGCGAAGGGGCTCATGATCTCGGCGATCCGCGACGAGGGGCCGGTCGTCTTCGTCTTCCACAAGGGCGTGATGGGCCTGGCATGGATGGCGCGCAACGACCGGGCCGTCTCGGACGTGCCCGACGAGGCCTACACCGTGCCGATCGGCAAGGCCGCGGTCGCCCGCGAGGGCACCGACGTCACCGTTGTCACGATCTCGCGGTCGGTCCACCACGCTCTTGACGTCGCCGAGAAGCTGGATGGTGAGGCGTCGGTCGAGGTGCTCGACCTGCGCAGCCTGGTGCCCCTCGACCGCACGGCGATCCTCGCGTCGGTGGCGAAGACCGGCCGGCTCGTCGTGGTCGACGAGGACTACCACTCCTTCGGCATGTCCGGCGAGGTGGTAGCGACGGTCGTCGACGTCGACCCGAAGCTGCTCCACGCGCCGGCGATCCGGGTGGCCAACCCGGACACGCCGGTCCCGTATGCGCGGACGCTGGAGCAGACGATCCTGCCGATGCCGGAACGGATCGAGGCCGCGGTGCGCCGGGTGCTCGCCGGATGACCGACCTCCTGTTTCCGCCGCTGTCCACGCAGCGGCCCGACGCCGAAGGCGTGGTGACGCGCTGGTTCGTCCCCGACGGCGAGCACGTCACCGCGGGGCAGCTCGTCGCGGAGGTGCAAGTCGACAAGGTGGATGCCGAGGTCGACGCCCCCGCCGACGGGCTGCTCCGGGTCGTCGTCGCAGTGGACGGGATCGCCCACCAGGGCGACGTGATCGGGCGGGTCGAGCCAGACTGACCACCGGGCCATGGTCCCGACTGCGCTTCTGGCTGAAGTGGTCGGATGTCTTTCGGGACATGCACGGAGGAGGCGGATCGACGTGATCGTGCTGTGGGACCTGGACGGGACGCTCGTGCTGGACGACAGCCCGCAGGGCGGCCTCGGGGTGTTCGCCCAGGCGCTCCGCGAGGTGAGCGGCCAGGAGCCGGTCTCGATCCCCGACCGCCACGGCAAGGTCGACTGGCAGATCCTCGACGAGATCCGGCAGGGTGCCGGCCTCCCGACGAGCGTCGCGGGGCCGCTGACGCGCCGGTTCAAGGAGCTGTCGGTCGAGTGGTACTCCGAGCCGGCCAACGCGTGCACGCCGGTGCCCGGGGTCGCGGAAGCGCTCCGCGCCGTGCACGAGGCGGGCTGGGTCAACGCCCTCATCACGGGCAACTCGAAGGTCCGCGCGCACGTCAAGCTGCAGAGCGCGGGCTTCGACCCCGGCCTCTTCGACTGGGACCACTCGTTCTTCGGCGAGATCTATCCCGACCGGGCGGCGCTGGCGCGGGCCGCGACACGCGCGGTGCACCAGGGCGTCCTCGTCGGTGACACCGGCGGTGACGGCGTCGCCGCGAACGCCGGAGGGTTCCCGTTCGTCGCGGTGACGACCGGAGGGAACGATGCGGCGTCGTTCACCAAGTACGGCCCGGTGCTCGTCGTCGAGGACTGGAACGCCCAGCTGGATGCCTTCGTCGCGACGGTGACGGCGCTGGTCCGGTAGCTACAGGACCTTCGAGAGGAAGTCCTGCGTCCGCGGCTCGCGCGGGTTGGAGAGCACCTCGTCGGGCGTGCCGCGCTCGACGACGACGCCGTCGGCCATGAAGACGACCTGGTCGGCCACCTCGCGAGCGAACCCGATCTCGTGGGTGACGACGATCATCGTCATGCCCGTGGCGGCGAGGTCGCGCATCACGGAGAGCACCTCGCCCACGAGCTCGGGGTCGAGGGCGCTCGTCGGCTCGTCGAAGAGCATGAGCTCGGGGTCCATCGCCAGCGCCCGCGCGATCGCGACGCGCTGCTGCTGGCCGCCGGACAGCTGCGCTGGGTAGTGCTCCATCCGGTCGCCGAGGCCGACGCGCTCGAGCTGGTACACCGAGCGCTCGTGCGCCTCGTCCTTGTCGCGCCCGAGCACCTGGATCTGCGCCTCGGTGACGTTGCCGAGGCCCGTCATGTGCGGGAAGAGGTTGAACCGCTGGAACACCATGCCGATGTTGGCGCGCTGCCGGGCGATCGCCTTGGGGTGCAGCCGGTACAGCGCGGGCTGGCCGTTGCGCTCACCCTCGCGGTAGCCCATGAGCTCGCCGTCGACGTAGATGCGCCCGGCGCCGATCTCCTCGAGCTGGTTGATGCAGCGCAGCGCGGTCGACTTGCCGCTGCCGGAGGGGCCCAGCACCGTGGCGACCGTCCCCTTGGGGACCGAGAGGTCGATGCCGCGCAGCACGTGGTTGTGGCCGAACCACTTGTGGACGTCCCGCATGTCGACCATGGGGCGGCTGGTGTTGCTCGTGCTCACCGGTCGGCCCCGCCCTTGGTCACGTGTCCCTGGTCGTCGATGAGCTCCATGTCCGGCGTCGTGTGGGCCGCGTTGATCGCGGCTTGTCGCGACGTCCGCCGGCCCGGCTTCGTCGTCACCGGCCCGTGCGGCTCGAAACCGCGGCCGTAGTACTTCTCGAGGTAGTGCTGTCCCACCATGAGGATGCTGGTGATGGCGAGGTACCAGATGCACGCGACGATCGCCAGCGGCACGGGCTGGAACGTGCGGTTGCCGATCGCGGTCGTGGCGAAGTTCAGCTCGCCGGGGAGCGTGAACGGCACCGCGATGACCAGCGACGTCGTCTTGAGCATCGAGATGGTCTCGTTGCCGGTCGGCGGCACGATCACGCGCATCGCCTGGGGGAGCACGATCCGGCGGAGGATCGGCCCGTCCTTCATGCCGAGCGCCCGCGCGGCCTCGCGCTGACCGTGGTCGACGCTCTCCAGTCCGGCGCGGACGATCTCCGACAGGTAGGCCGCCTCGTTGAGGCCGAGGCCCAGGATCGACGCCACCGCGGCGTTGACGAGGTCACGCGTGGTGAAGTGCCAGAAGTCCGGCCCGAACGGGATGCCGAGCGACAGCCGGGGGAAGATCACCGCGAGGAGGCCCCAGAGGAACAGCTGGACGTAGACCGGGGTGCCGCGGAACAGCCAGATGTAGAACCAGGCCACCCAGCGCATCACGGGGTTGGGGGTCTCGCGCATCACGGCGAGCAGCACCGCCAGCACGATGGCGAGGACCATCGAGCTGACGGTGAAGATGAGGGTCCACTCGACGCCGCGCAGCACCGGCTTGGCGAAGAGGTAGTGCCAGACGGTGGGCCAGGCGAAGATCTCGTTCGTGACGAGCGCGTGCACCGCCATGGCGGCGAGCACGAGCACGACGACCGCAGACACCCACCGGCCGGGATACCGGACGGGGATCGCGTGGATCCGCTCCGGCTGCCGAGCGGTGGGTGCCTGCTGGAGTGTCATGGAGCGCTCGCTCAGCTCGCGGAGGGGTTGACGTCGGCGGTCTTCACGGCGCCCGTGGTGTTGCCCCAGGCGGTGAGGATCTTGCCGTAGGTGCCGTCGTCGATGAGCTTCTGGACGGCCTTCTGGATCGCCGTGGTCAGCGCCTGGTCGCTCTTGGCGACGACGATGCCCTGCGGGGCGGACTCGAAGACGTCGCCCAGCTGCTCGAGCTTGCCGTTCGTCTGGGTGATGGCGTAGGCGATGATCGGCGAGTCGGCGAACATCACGTCGGCCTTGCCGCCGACGAGAGCCGTCGTCACGTCGCTCTGCGCCGAGTAGCGCAGGGGCGTCGGGGCGGCCTTGCCGGCGTCGGTGCAGGCCTTGGTGACGACGTTGGTGAGCTCGTCGTCCTCGACGGTGCCGGTCTGCACGCCGACGGTCTTGCCGCAGACGTTGTTCGGGGCGTCCGTCGTGGGGATGTTGGCCGGGTTGCCCTTCGCCACCGCGAAGGCCTCGCCGGCGTTGAAGTACTCGACCATGTTGGCCTGCTTCTCGCGATCGGCCGTGATCGTGAAGGACGAGATGCCGACGTCGTACTTGGTGCCCATCGCCGGGATGATGCTGGTGAACGAGGCGGTCTGGACGTCCGCGTGCACGCCGAGCACCGCGGCGATCGCCTTCGCGAGGTCCACGTCGTAGCCGATCGGCGTGGTGCCGTCCTCGGCGAGGTACTCGGCGGGCGCGTAGGTGGTGTCGGAGCCGACGACGAGCTTGCCGGCGGACTTGATCTTGTCCGGGAGCAGCGCGGCGATGGAGTCGTCCTTGGCCACGGTGGTGGGGTCGAACGTCGCGCCGGCCGCGGCGCCGGTGGCGCCGGGCGTCGTCGCGCCCGTTCCGGGAGTCGACCCGCTGCTGCAGGCGGCGAGTGACAGGACGGCCGCGACCGCGGCCACCAGGGCGAGGGGGGTCTTGCGCACGGGGTTGCCTCCTGGCGATTCGTCCTCCCGGCGTGGGGCGGGGAGCGCCGGCCGGCTGGACGCTGAAGTTAGACCCCGCATGTTACGGCGCCGTGTCGCCGCGCGGGAATGTTTCCACTCTACGGAATGGTCTTGCATGGTCGAGGCCCGTCCGAACCCCCGGAGGGGGTCGGACGCGGGAGGATCGGCACATGATCCCCGGCACCCTCGGCACCCCCGGCACGCCCTCCGGCACACGCGTCCTCCTCCTCGGCTCCGGCGAGCTCGGCAAGGAGGTGGCCATCGAGCTGGCGCGGTTCGGGGTGGAGGTCGTGGCGGTCGACCGGTACCCGGGTGCGCCCGCGATGGCGATGGCGAGCCGGTCGCGGGTCATCGACATGCTCGACGCGGACGCGCTGCGCGCGCTGCTCGAGGAGGAGCGCCCGGACGTTGTCGTGCCCGAGGTCGAGGCGATCGCGACCCACGTCCTCGCGGAGGTCGAGGCGGCGGGCACCCGCGTGGTCCCCACCGCCCGCGCCGCGCGGCTGACGATGGATCGCGAGGGGATCCGCCGGCTGGCCGCCGAGGAGCTGGGCCTGCCGACCTCGCCGTATGTGTTCACGGACTCCCTCGACGGTGTCCGTGACGCCGTCGAGCAGCTCGGGCTGCCCGTCGTCGTCAAGCCCGTGATGTCGTCGTCGGGCCACGGGCAGTCCCTGGTGCGAACGCACGACGAGGTCGAGGCCGCGTGGGAGACCGCCCGGACCGGCGGCCGCGCCGCGGGCCACGGCGTGCGCGTCATCGTCGAGGGCTTCGTCCCGTTCGACTCCGAGATCACCCTGCTCACCGTCCGGCACGCCGGGGGCGTGACCTTCTGCGACCCCGTCGGGCACGTCCAGGTGGACGGCGACTACCGCGAGTCGTGGCAGCCGGCGGCGCTCCCGCCCGGGGTGGCCGACGAGGCGCGACGCGTGGCCGGCACGATCACCGAGGCGCTCGGCGGGTGGGGGATCTTCGGGGTCGAGCTGTTCGTCGTCGGCGACCGCGTGCTCTTCTCCGAGGTGTCGCCGCGGCCGCACGACACCGGCATGGTCACGCTGATCTCGCAGGACCTCTCGGAGTTCGCGCTGCACGCCCGCGCCCTGCTGGGGCTGCCGGCGCCGTCGCCGCTGCGGCTCGGCGAGGCCGCCGCCTCG
>Ga0207857_1000499_pt1 | contig 10780 bp, 7 predicted proteins | sample LuqExpMetageno22_FD_187780 | JGI IMG/M metagenome (GOLD analysis project Ga0207857, IMG submission 187780) | Tropical forest soil microbial communities from Luquillo Experimental Forest, Puerto Rico - Sample 22 (SPAdes) | ecosystem: Environmental > Terrestrial > Soil > Tropical forest ... | reverse complement strand
GATCTGATCGGCTGGCTTCCGGTCTACGCGCTGACGATATTCTTTGTACTACGTGCCGCCGGGCGCTTTCTTGGAGCATGGCTAATCAATTTTGTACCATGGACGCTTCTGCTGGCCTTGTTCGCCGCGGCGATACTCATTTGTTTTGCGGGCGCTCTATTTGGCGGCCCTAATACGGGCGCGGTGCTGTTGCCGATGTCCGGGCTTTTCATGTCAGTGATGTACCCAACCCTCAACTCCAAGGGTATCAGTTGCTTCCGCAAATCGGAGCACGGCTCCGCAGCCGGCTTGATCCTCTTCTTCACTGCGGTCGCTGCAGCCGTCGGCCCTTTAGCTATGGGAGCAATCAGCGACGCATTTGGCGGTGTGCAATATGGCTTCTGGCTGGCTACAGGATTCGCTCTGCTATTGTTCGCAGGGCTGCTTGCCAATCTCATTTTTGATCCGGCCCGACTGCGGCTGCAAAAACTTGAACACCTCGACTCCATGGACGCCGGTTAGAAGGGCTGATGGCCCCCACCGCTGGACTCACGGATGACCAATTCGGGCTCCATCATAACGGAGGCGGTCCTTTCGCCTTCAAGTCGTCGGAACAGCAAATCTACAAGGTGCCAAGCACCAAGTTCAATGTCCTGACGTACAGTGGTCAACGAAGGGATCGTATGAGAGGCTACTGCCAAGTCGTCATAGCCAACTACAGCAATATCTTCGGGCACACGTTTTCCTGAAGCAATGATGGCCCGTATTGTGCCGATAGCAATTACGTCCGTCGCACAGATGACACCGTCGATCTTTTCGCCACTATTCAGAAAATCCCGCATCGTTTCGAAGGCCTTATCGGCCGCCATATGCGTAAAGATGCTACGCTTTTGCGCCAAGCCTTGCGGTGCGCTTGCCATCGCAGAGTCATAACCGTTGTAACGCAAACGGAATTCCGGAACTGTGGTATCGCCAAAGAAGACGACATGCCGCCGCCCTGACGACAGTAAATGCTCTGTTGCCAGCCGCGCACCTTTGAAATTATCGGACCCCACAGTGCAATAGGATTGACGGCCGGCCTGCCCGCCCCAAACCACGAGTGGGACGTATTGCCTGGCAACCGTTTCGAGCGCCTTATGCTCTGTACTCTGACCGATGACAATGATTCCGTCGGAACGTTTGGAAGCGATTAAATCAGACAGCCAGTCCTTCATCGGCGGAAGGAATTTTTGCAAAAAAATCCCATACCCACGCTGCGTGATTTTTTCGGCAAGATAGCCGAGCATTTGTACAAAAAATGGATCCGTCAGCGGCTGCTCGGCTTCATGCCCCAAAGGAAAGACCACACTGATACTCTGCGTCCGCTGCAGTCGCAGGCTGCGCGCTGTCGAATTGATGACATAGCCTTGTTCCTTGGCTATCTTCAAAATCTTCTTCCGCGCACTCTGTTCAACCAATGAACTGCCTGCCAGCGCCCGGGAAACCGTCGAGGCATGGACGCCCGCAAGCTTGGCAATATCGGCCATTTTGGGAGGACGTTTTTTGGAAGAATTGGTCATCGTTTCTTTGAACTGTGGAGCACGTTACGTTCGAACCTAGGGAATATCCTATACCTAAAACTGGACAATTCCCCCTGCGATATAGAGATCCAGATTACGCTGAGCCAGAACCTGCGAGCGCTTCTTTGACCGTAACAAAAAGCCACAATAGCCTCCCATCCAACTCCGTAAAGAAAGGAGCGCGATCGGCGAATCCGGCTGCATGTGTCCAGTTACCGTGCCCGCGCCGGCAAGGCGGCCTTACTTGCCGGCAATAAGAAAAGGGCGGCGTTGCCGCCGCCCAGTTGCATCCGCAGGAGAGCAGATATACAGCACTAAAACGTTGCGCGCACTCCAGCCGTAACGATGCGGCCGGTTTCATACAGTCCTTCGAACCGGGTCTTGAAGGACGAATACAGGCGCTGACGCTCATCAGTGAGGTTTATGACGTCGACAAACAATTCGGACTGATCGAACACTTTATAGCTGGCCGACAGGTCGACCTGGCCATAAGCATCGACATTGTCCGGAAGGCCGTTGTTGCCGAACGTGGCCCGCAAGAAGGGAGCGCGCCAATTGTACGCAGCGCGAATGGACACCGGACCTTTCTCGTAGAAAACGACGGCATTGTAGCTATCCGACAAACCCTCGATATTGAACACTTGGGTGGTCAGTGCCGGATCGAAAGACGTCGAGCTCTCCACCTTGGTGTAGTTTGCCGACACACCAAATCCGTCGAAGGGGGCCGGCAGCAATTCATCGAACACGTACTGCACCGTCGCTTCGAAGCCGTAAACCTCGGAGTTATTGGCATTGACTGGCCTGGTGTTCTGGAATGGCAGGCCGAACAACGTCTCCATTTGCGTGACGTTCGACACGAAGTTGCTGATCTGCTTCATAAAGCCGGCGACGCTGACGTAACTTGTTTTCCCGAGGTAATAATCCACCCCAAGATCATAGTTCCACGCCAAATACGGCTGCAGATTGGGATTCCCGCTGCTGATCGTGCTCTGATCCGGCGGCCGGAACGTGAAGTTTTGTGCGACGGTGAGTTGGGTGAGCGTAGGACGGGTCAAGGTACGAGCAATGGAGGCGCGCCCAACAAGGTCTTCCGACCAGTTGAAGCGGAACGTCAGCGACGGAAGCCACGTGCCGTAACCGTTGTTCATGGTAACGGGCAACGGTGCCGTATAGCTGGCATGCGCATCTGTCGGATCGGCCGGATTGAAGACAATTCCGGTGAGGGTCACCGAATGGCCGGTGGCCTTTTCATCCGTATAAACATAGCGAACGCCGGCAATCGCATCCCAGTCGTGACTGCCAATCTCGCCCTTGAACTCCGCCTGCGCATAGGCTGCAAAGGTCAACTCGCGAACAACGCCCGATCCTCTGGGATCGAAGAACGGACGCGTGCTATAGCCGTTTGCCGCGTATATCGAACGGAAAAGCGCCTGCTGTTCGGTGCTCCCGTTCTGACTGAGCGCCGTATCGGTGCCGTAGTAGCGCACCAAATCGGCGTGGTTATAATCCAGCCAAGACACTGCCGGCTCGCCCAGAATCGAGCCGGGAGAGAATTCGCGGAAGGTCATGCCATCGGGATGTGCGGCGCTTACCGGATAGGCCTGCGCATAGTAGCCGCCGTAAAAACCGTCCAACGGGCCGGTTCCAATGTAATTGTCGATCGTTTTCTTGCGGCGCGTACCCTGGAGGCCCACGCTGACGTTATCCAGGATACCGGCATCGAATTTCTGATGGCCGTCGATGCTCATCTGCCAGATGTCGTCATCCACCCCTTGACCGCGCTCATTGCAGCAATGCAGATACGCATTATTGGGGTCGTAGGTTAGACCGACACCACTAATCGTCGGCACACTACCGGCGTTCAGGTCGAACGTCGGGTTGGTGCCAACGATCGGTTCACCGATCACGTCGAAATATGTCAAATACTTGTTGTGCGCATTGGAATGCGACAGGTCGACCTCGAGTACCGTATTGCTTGCCGGCGTATAGGTGCTGTGCAAACCAATTTGAAAACTGTCGGCGTTTGTCGGGGTTTCGTATTCGACATTATCGGTCTTGAGGCCCCCGCTTGCTCTACGAACGAATTGAAGCGCCGTACCCTCGGCGTCGAATGTCGCAGCTTGAATGTCTCCGGGATCGGTCCACCAGCCGGTGGAATGAGTCTTCGAATCCACACTGAGATGCGTATAGAGACCATCCATCGTGAGCTTCAGCTTGTCGGAAACGACCCAATCGACCGACAACATGCCACCAATTCGCTCGCGCGACCCGCGTTCTTGAGCAAAGCCGAAGGTCCTCGGGAAATACACGGTGTCATTGGACGCGCTGGGATGAAAGTCCCCGGTGATGACAGCATCGGACGGCAGACCAGAATAGCTTTGTGAAATCCAGCCGCTCGTAGCGACGGAGTCAGTGCGGTACTCACGCTTGTAATACGAGAGCGCGGCCAATATTCCGAACGTTCCCTCGTTGTTGGTGTCGCTTATCAAAACGGACGCATCCGGCGTCGGAATATTTGTCGTACCATCGAACTTTGCGCCGGCGCTGACCGATGCGCGAAATCCCGGATTGTCCAACGGGCGAGCGGTCCGCAAAATGACCGTCGACCCGATGCCACCCTCCTGCTTGTTGGCTTCAGCCGTCTTGAAAACGTCCGCGCCACTTATGAGATTTGAAGGCAAAATGTCGAAACTGAATTCACGCCCCGGGTTTTCGGTAGCCAGAAGGCGATTGTTGAGCAACACCGTATTGAACTGGGGACCAAACCCACGAACCGTAATTGCGTGCCCCTCGCCCGAAGAGCGGTCGATTGAAACACCGGGAATACGCTGCAGCGATTCTGCAACATTTTGATCGGGAAACTTGCCGATACTCTCCGACGAAATGGAATCTACGACACCAAGTGTTTCGCGTTTTGTAGTCAGCGCACGATCAAGACTCGCCCGGACGCCAGTGACGACAACAGTTTCCATCGACTGGTCGCCCGGCTGGGCTTGGGCATAAGCGCCCCCCGCAAGCGCTGCAACCATACTCACGCTGGACAGCAGTGTCAGTGACTGGTGCAAATGACGAATACGCATTAGTGACCTCCCCGTTTTGAATTTTATGTCGACTCGGAGAGCCATCGCACGACGGCGCTCCAGCCACCTGCAATCGATTGCAAAATTCGACAAGCATTCGCGTTTGTATTCCACTTCAGCCATTTACAAACGATTGTATTAGGATATATATTATAAATCAGCGGCCCGGTCAATAGATCACGCGGCAAGCAAGAATAACTCGATCGCGATACCAGGGAGAAACCGATGAAAGGTTCGACTGCAGGCAGACTCCTGCGATTGGGCGCAATCTCTGCCGTACTAGTTGTCATGTTTTGCAGAAGCGATGCGGGCGTCAGGTATGATCCTGCGTCGAAAATATTTCGCCTTGACGCGGGAGGGATCACATATGCTTTTGGGGTCAATGAAAAGGACATGCTGCAATCCCTTTATTGGGGAGCGCAGCTGTCGACCTCCGACAAGTTCAAAGCGGTTCTGCCCGCAAAACTGGCCGACATTGACCCTTCAACCTCGATAGTTGCCCAGGAATACCCCGGCTGGGGTGGTACGATTTACACCGAGCCGACACTGAAGGTCGCCTACCCCAACGGAGTACGAGACGTCGTGCTGCGCTATCAGTCGTACAAAATCTCTGGGAATACGCTCACCGTCGAGCTTTCTGATATCAAGCGGCCATTGCACGTTGCACTGCGATACACGATCGATGAAGAGACCGGAATGATCGGCCGATCTGCCGCTATTCGTAACGACGACAATACAGATATTCGCATCGACCAGGCCTCTTCCGCAGCGTGGTCTTTGCCGGTCGGCGCAGACTATCGCCTGCACTATCTGACAGGCCGCTACGGCGCCGAATGGACGCTGCAAGAGCGCCGGATAGATCCCGGTGCGACGGTCATCGAGAGCCGGCGCGGCTCCACAAGCCACGGCGCCAACCCGTGGTTTGCCATAGACCGTGAGGGTGTTTCGACAGAAGAAAGCGGACAGGTCTGGTTCGGAGTACTGGCGTGGAGCGGCTCCTGGCAGATTAGGGTGGACCGCAACCCACGCGGAGATGTTCGCATTGTCGGCGGTTTCAATCCCTTTGATTTTTCCTATCGCCTAAAACCCGGGGAAAGCCTGGAAACGCCGGTGTTCTATGGTGGCTTTTCAAATCACGGCATGGGTGGCGCCTCACGCCTGCTTCATCGGTTTGAAAGAGCCCATATTCTTCCCGGCGCCCCCAAGCCCAAGCTACGTCCCGTCCTGTACAACAGTTGGGAAGCGACCGAGTTCGCCGTCAACGAAAAGGATCAAATGGCGCTTGCGGAAAAAGCAGCAAAAATCGGCGTCGAACGCTTTGTCATGGACGACGGTTGGTTCGGCGCCCGCAATACCGATCATGCCGGCCTGGGCGATTGGGTCGTCAACAAGGAAAAGTTTCCCCACGGTCTTAAGCCGCTCATAGACAAGGTGCACCAACTTGGCATGGAGTTCGGTTTGTGGGTGGAGCCCGAAATGGTGAATCCCGATAGCGACCTCTATCGCCAACATCCCGATTGGGTAATCAACATGACCGGCCGGCCGCGCAGCGAGGCGCGCAACCAGTTGGTCCTTGATCTGGCTCGCAAGGATGTCCGCGACTATGTATTGGCCGCCGTCGACAATCTTGTCAGCCAGAACGACATTCAATTCCTCAAGTGGGATTACAATCGTAGCTGGTCGGAGCCCGGCCAACCTGATGAAGATCCCGCCGATCAGCAAAAACTCTACGTCGACTATAGTCACAATCTGTATGGGATTCTGGCCGAGATTCGCCGGCGTCACCCAAAACTCGAAATCGAAAGCTGCGCCGGGGGCGGCGGACGTGTCGATCTGGGCATTATGGCTTACACGGATGAAGTCTGGCCCTCGGACAACACCGACCCTTACGACCGCCTGGCCATTCAAAACGGCTTCACCCACGCTTATTCGCCGGCAATCATGATGGCTTGGGTTACCGACTCTCCTAATTGGGTGAACAGGCGTGCCACATCGCTTGCGTATCGCTTTTTGTCCTCCATGCAAGGCGGACTTGGCGTTGGTGCGAATCTGAACAAATGGGATGCGGCCGATTTCTCGACCGCGACCAAAATGATTGCAGCTTATAAGCAGATCCGCGCAACTGTGCAGCAAGGCAATCTGTACCGCTTGATCCCTGCGGAAGACGAATTTGGCCGCACTGCCACGTTCTACGTTTCACAGGACGCACGGCAGGGCGTGCTTTTCGCCTTTCTGCACTCCAGCACCGAATTGACCGTTCTACCAACCTTCCGGGTGTCCGGGCTGGACCCACACCGCAACTACCGCGTTTCCGAAGTCGGGACCACCCCAACTACGGACGCCGAGGTTCGGAGTGGTGCCTACTGGATGAATGTCGGGATTGACATTCCGCTGGTGGGAGATTTTCAAGCAAAAGCCTATATATTCGAAGCCATCAACTAAAGCGTCAGACCTTAGCTTCAAGCCCGGCCCGGGATATCCCGGTCGGGCTATTCGTTTTTTCGACCATCCCGCATCAGCAGTTCCGCCAGCAGCATTATAGCCGGATCGCGACTTCCACCAGCCGCGAAGGTCAGCCCCAAAGGAATGCGCCGGACGGCTCCCATTTCCAAGGCGAGCGGGACAAGCGTCTTGCGCGCCAAGTCGTCCGCGATGAGGCCGCGCGGCAGCCAGCCATAGCAAAGCCCCTCTTGCACGGCCGTGATGGCGGCTTCCACCGTGCTCATATGCCAAATCTTGGCCGGCGCGCCGGCTACAATTGCGGCGCCAGGTCCGATGCTGTGGATATCGACGCAAGGATACCGCGCCAGTGTCGATTTGTGCAGGGCTCCTTTCTTGCGAGCCAAGGGATGATCGGATCGCGCTACAGCGATCAGTTCGACCGTGGCGACATGTTCGAAATACCGGGCAGTATAATCGGCTACCAAAATCGCCAAATCGTATTCCTCGGCAAGTTCGGCCAAGGTGAGACGTGCGGTTTCACGCAAACTCACTTCCACCGCCGGATGGCGGCGGGAAAATTCCCGTAAAGCCGCAAACAACCGCGCTTTGGAATAGAGGCTATCTACCACCAAACGCACACGGGCCTTGGCCCCGGTCATGGCACGGGCGCGCGTCTCCAACTGGCTGAGGTCGTCGAGCAGCGGCAGCACGTCGGCAAGAAAGGCCCGCCCGGTATCGCTCAACACCGCCCGCCGCCCCTTGGGTTCAAGCAGCGTGACGCCAAGACCCTCTTGCAGCCGGGCCAGCGCATAACTGACGGAGGACTGGCTACGATTGAGGCGCTCGGCGGCCTGGGCAAAGCCGCCCTCCTCGACCACGGTCTTCAGGATAGCCCATTGCTCGATCGTGGTGCGGGGAAACCGGTTCATGGCAGGCTCATATATCGAATATTTCGATTATATATCGCCACATATTGCACTTTTATTCCTAAAATATCGATGGATAAATGGGGGATGAAAAAATTAGAAACAAGGGGATTTCCATGAACACCACATCCACAAAACCCGAAGAATTGACCGAATTCATCGGCCAGCACCTGATCTATACCTATGACAATGGCTGGCAGTATGAACTCTATATCAAGAACGCTACCACCATTGATTATCGCATCCATTCCGGCATGGTCGGTGGGCGCTGGGTGCGCAACCAGTTCACGCATATCGTGCGTCTCGCCCCGCAGGTGTTCAAACTGTCCTGGGACGAACCAACCGGAACATGCGTCAGTGTTGCGGTCAATTTGGCCGAACGCAAATTGCACGGTGTGATCTTTTTCCCGCAGTGGATCGCGCAGGAGCCGCAGAAGACCGTTTGCTATCAAAACGACCATCTCAACGAGATGCGCACCTATCGCGATGCGGGCCCAACCTACCCCAAGCTGGTGATTGACGAATTCGCCACGATCACCTTCACCGAAAAATGCGCCTCCGACGACGAGAACGTGATCGCCTGTCCGCCCTCCGAACTGCCGGGAAGCTATGTCGCCAGGCGAAATTGACGAGAAAACCGGGCGCGGCGAAAAGGGACCGATTGGTCTCATTTGAGCTGCGCCTCGCGGTTTCGAATCTTGCGATCTTCCCTGTAGCAGCGCACACTGGCCGATCGCGGCCACTACGGCTTACGGGCAGACATCAACTCTGGAATTGGACGCGTCCGGAATATCCCGCGTCTGACGGGATCTATCCGGTCTTTTTCCTAAAAGAACCGTCAGAACAACAAAGCCCGCCGAAACCAAGAGCAAAACCGCACTCATGTGGAATGTGGCCTGATAACCGCGCGTATCGAACAGAACACCACCAAAAGCCGCTCCGAGCATGATGGCGAGCTGGATGACAGCCACCATCAACCCGCCGCCGGCTTCCGCGTTCTTCGGCAGGGTCCGCGCCAGCCACGTCCACCAGCCGACCGGTGCCGCGGTTGCAACCAATCCCCAAACGCCGAGCAGGACGGCGCTTACCGTGATCGAGTGGCCGAATGCGACAAGCGCCAGAGCAATCACGGCCATCAAGACCGGAATACCGGCCAATGTCCTGTAAAGACCCTTCCGGAGAAAAAAGCCGATCAAGGTCGTACCAACAAAGCCCGCCACGCCGATGATCAGCAGCGTCAGTGAAAGCATCATGGGGCCGACATGGGCAACCGATTCAAGGAACGGCCGCAGGTAGGTGAACAGGATGAACTGCCCCATGAAAAATAACGCAGTTGCCGCCATCCCCAGCGCCAGCAAAGGCCGGGCGAGCAAATAAAGCGTGTTTGTGCCGTTCGGCGACTGCTGCGTTGGCATCGAAGGCAGAACAACCCATTGCCAGCCGCAGGCAATGGCCGCAACCGGAACGACGCAAAAGAACGCCCAGCGCCAGCCGACAATCGCTCCGAGAAAACTCCCCAACGGAGCGGCCACAACCGACGCCAGCGCATTGCCGCCGTTCAAGATCGCCAACGCGCGAGGAACATGATGATCTTCCACCAAGCGCATCGCCGTTGCCGCCGACATCGACCAAAAGCCGCCGATGGCGACGCCGATCAGCGCCCGGCCGACCATAAACACCAGATAGTTCGGTGCCAGAGTGACAACCGTGCCCGACACGACCATCATCAGTGTCAGCGCCAGCATCAACACCTTGCGGTCGAGCCGTCCGACCACCGAGGCGATGACCAGACTCGTCAATAAGGCAAACGCACCCGATATCGAGATAGCCTGCCCGGCCTGCCCTTCGCTGATATGCAAATCGGCCGCAATCGGCGTGAGCAAGCTGACAGGCATGAACTCGGACGCAACCAAGGCAAATGCCGCCATGGACATCGCAAGGACGGCGCCCCATGCCTGTCGGGGCAGGGACGAACTTGGTAAAATGGCATGCTTCATCGACGATTTTCCAACCCGTCGAAATCGAGGATGATGCGCCCCCGCAGGCCGCCTTGGTCAAAACGGCGATGGGCGGCTACGGCATCTGCCGCAGGAAAGGTCGCGGCAACGCGCAAAGCCAGCATACCGCTAGCGACTTGATGGCCCAGACGCACAATCGCGGCATGGTCGGTCGCGCGTTCGCGCACGTTCACGAATACCGCCCGGATACCGCGCTCAAGCGCGTTGTCATACCCCAGACGCAAGGTGATGATGGTGCCGTCGTCCCGGACGGCGGGTACCACCCGCTGGAACAGGCCTGCGGTATCCACCACCGCATCGACGCCGGCCGGAAAGGCCTGACGGACACGGGCAGCTACATCGTCCCCGCGCGCAACAATCGCTGCCGCGCCGCAAGTGCGCAGGAATTCTTCGTCCTTCGCGGAGGCAATGGCAACCGCCCGCACCCCATCCTCGTTCGCCAGCGCAACGGTGTAGGCGCCAACCGCGCCCGCCGCCCCCGTAACCAGCACCGTAGAGCCCAGCGCCAGGTGCAGCGTATCCAAAGCGTTCCGTGCGGTCAGCGCATTCATCAGAAACGAGGCAGCGGCCGGCATGGCCGCACCGGCAGTCGAACCGGCGGCACCGGCTGTCGCAAACCCGAACGAAGTAAAGTAACGACACGAGTCAACCCGACCGGAGGATATATTAGATGGACATGATTACAATTCCAGCCGTCAGCATGACCCCCATCCTGCCGGAGATATTTCTCTCCGTGCTTGCCATGGCCCTGCTCCTGATCAACGTCTTTGTTCCCA
>Ga0207857_1000493_pt1 | contig 10871 bp, 9 predicted proteins | sample LuqExpMetageno22_FD_187780 | JGI IMG/M metagenome (GOLD analysis project Ga0207857, IMG submission 187780) | Tropical forest soil microbial communities from Luquillo Experimental Forest, Puerto Rico - Sample 22 (SPAdes) | ecosystem: Environmental > Terrestrial > Soil > Tropical forest ... | reverse complement strand
CCCGCCGCTGGCGCCTGGGGAACCTTGACGATCATGAAGGGCTTGAACGGATCCTTCTTGTTACTGAAGTCGAACTGATTAACCGGTGCCGGCGGCAGCTTGAGTGCCGAACTGACCGCTTTTTGCACAGGCTTGGCTTGTTGCGGCATTGCAGCCTTGGCCGGTTGCGGCGGGGGTGTGGGCTGCTCATTTTTTTTGCAGCCCGGCAATGTCGCCATCACCATACCCATGGCAACAATCACCGCAGGCAAACTACTATTTGGAAGCAGGTTTCTTCTTATCATCCTTAATCTCTTTCTTATCAAGGAAGCGGAATGTGGTGGCAAGACAGGTAACTTTTGTCAGCATCCTGTTGTTGACATTCTTGATATCGGTAAAAGCAACGTTGGTTATGTTAACGATCCGGGGGAGGTTGGCAACGGCGGCAAAGAAGTTGGCGACGCTATAATATGACCCGGCAACCGTAATATCAACCGGCACCTCTGCGTAAAAATCCTTGGCAGATTCCGGCTTGGGCTTAAATACGAGAAAATCAAGCCCCGCATTCTTGCCCAGCGTGGTGATGCTTGTCAGCAACGAGGGAATCTCCTTGGAATTGGGGAGCTCGGTCAGGGCCTGGGCGAGTTCCTTGGTAAGCTGATCGTATTCCCGCTGGAGACGGGGAAGATTGTTGGCAATCCTGGTTTTTTCGTCGATCTCGTTCTGGAGCTTCGCCAAGTCCGCTTTCACACCGTTCAATTCCTGATACTTGGGCAGGTAGAGGAAATAGAGCAGTGCGGCGGCCTCAACGGCCAGGGCAAGCGCGAGTATGAGAAGCTTTTGTTTTGTCGGTAACTTGAGTATTTTTTCGACTTGCGGATCCATAGCCAGTCCATCCTAGTTCAAGTTAGATGCTATTTTTTGGGGGTGGCCTCGGGTTGCGGCGCAACAGGCGCCTTCAACTTGCATGTCAGTTCAAACTTTTTCAACTTGTTTTCGCCCGAACCGGTCTGCTCGGACACGACCAGTTCTACACCCGTATAATCCCGGGACGCTTCAAGGCTCCGCATGAAAGACGCGATCAGGTCTTCCGTATATGCGATGCCCGACAATTTGATGTCATTGCCGTTTTCCGAATAGCCGGTAAGCCAGAGCTGCTCAGGCGTAATATCGCTCAACGTGGCCAGCCGCTCGGCCGGGCCGGTCTTGTTCTTGCGCAACTGGGCCAGCACATCCAGCTTCTTCTTTACCTGGTCTTTCAAACTCTTGAGTTCTTCAAGTTTGCCGATTTTCTTCTTCAACTCCCCGATCTTCGCATTTGCAGAGGTAATGTCATTCTGCGCGGAGGAGATCTGGACCCGCTTGACAACATACAGGGAGATCACGATGAGGGCCACCAGCAGCAGGCCGAAGCAGAATATCGCGATCTGCTGGACGGCCGTCTCCTTCTTTTTCGCGGCCCGAACCGGCAATAAGTTGATCTTGATCATTTGTCCCCCACCCTCCTTGTGGCAAGCCCAACGCTTACCGCCATGAGCGGGCCGATTTCCTGAAGGTATTCAGGGTCAAAGTCCTTTTCATTGTACTTAAGCTTTGCAAAAGGATTGATCATCTCAACCGGCAAGCTGAGCTTTTCGCTCACCGTCTCGTTCAGATTGTAGACCTTGGAGCAGCCCCCGCTCATGAAGATCTTGGTGATGCGGTCCTCATTTGCCGTGGAATTGTAAAAATCGAGCGAGCGACGAATTTCCTGGGTAATGGTCTCATTTACCTTGCCCAGCACATCCAGCAAGGCACTGTTTTGTGTTTCATGGGCCAAAATCTTCGCCGATTCCGCCTCAGTACTGCTCAGGCCCATCTGCTTCTGGATCTCTTCCGTATAGAGATTGCCGCCCATCTGGACATCGCGGGTCAAAAGCGTGATGCCGTTTTTGACTATGTTGATATTCATGATATTGGCGCCGATATTTATAAGCGCCAGAACCTCGTCCGGACCCACGTCATGATTGATCTCAAAGGCATTCTGGACCGCAAACGAGTCCACATCGACCACGGATAACAGCATGGCCGCTTCGTTGAAAACGGCCACGTAATCATTGATGATATCTTTTTTGCTGGCGACCAGCAGCACGTTCATCTTGGCGGGATCGATGCTGTCGGGCGAAAGTATCTGGAAGTCCATATTGACGTCGTTGATATCAAACGGAATGTATTGTTCCGCCTCCCACGTAATCTGGTCCTCCAACTCTTCGGCAGGCATCGCGGGAAGGGTGATCTTGCGGATGATGACGGAATTTCCCGAGATGGAGCAGGCAACATCCTTGGCCTTGATCCCCATGCTTGCCACCAGATTTTTCAATGCCGTCACAATGGACGAGCTATCGATAAGCGTGTTATCGACGATGGCTTCCGGCGGAAGCGGCACAATGCCCACATTGAGGAGATGGAAAGCGTCCTTGAGGCACTTGATCTGCACCAGCTTCACGGAGCTGGAGCCTATGTCTATTCCGATGATGTCTTTTTGTTTTTTAAAAAGAAGCATGTCAGGTTCCCGTCGTCGTCAATCCTGAAAGACCTTGGTTTTGTCATCAAGTGAATAGCCTAATGCAAGGATTATTTTTCTTTTGGTCTCAAGCCGACAGCTTTCCCCACGCTCAATCCTGTCTACCGTAAGTGCAGACACGCCGGCTTTACGGGCAAGCTCCGACTTGCTCATGAGCCTTGATTCGCGGATGCTCTTTACCTTGTTCATGCATTTCATGGCAATTCCATACCACCTCTTCTTTAGCTTGACCATCTATTTACAACAATTTGCGAAACTGTCAACACTTTTTTATATAATTAATACATAAAAAGTTAACTAATTGCATAATATCCCATAATAAGGGGGCAGACACCGGGACGTCGCGACGGAGTAAATTCAAAATCCCTGTTGCAAACCACGCTTGGTTTTGCCTATAATCAACCCCAATTTTTATTCGCTTGACATGAAGGAGGAGGAAAAATGAAAACCGTAGCCGGACTGTTTGCAGCACTCTCCCTGGCCGTCAGCCTCGCTGGTGGCGCTTGGGCAGCCGATGCCCCTTCTGCGGCGCTTGTCAATCTTGACTGCGTAAAATGCCACGCCAAGCCCCCGGCAGACATCGCAGCGGCAGGCGGAGCCCACAAGACGAGCGTATCCTGCCTGGACTGTCACGTCGGGCATCCTCCCGCCGTCAAAAAACCGATCCCGAAATGCAGCATGTGCCACTCCGACAAGCCGCACTACAAACTTGCCGGCTGTCTCTCCTGCCACAAGAATCCGCATAGGCCCAAGGACATCTCCTTCGGCCGCAACGTGACCGAGCCCTGCCTTTCCTGCCACACCGGCCAGATCAAGCAGCTCAAGGAGAACAGGAGCAAGCATTCCACTCTGAACTGTTCGTTCTGCCACGACGTACACGGCAAGATTCCGCAATGCACCCAATGTCACAAGCCCCACTCCAGCGACATGACGGCTGCCGACTGCAAAAACTGCCACAAGGCCCATATGCCCAAGGTAGTCACCTATGGCTCGACCCTTCCCAACAAGAACTGCGCTGGCTGCCACAAGAACGCCATGTCCCTCCTGTCGGCCAGCAAGGCAAAACACGGCAAGCTCCTCTGCGTAACGTGCCACCAGAACAAGCACAAGATGCTGCCCAAATGTCAGGATTGCCACGGCACCCCGCATCCGGCCGGCATACTGGCCAAGTTCACCAAATGCCAGGAATGCCACAACATTGCGCATGACGTGAACAATTGGACCAACCCGGCCCCGGCGAAGGCGAAAAAGGCCGCCGCCAAAAAACGCTAATTGATGTAACGAGTCAATTACCGGCAACAAAAAAGGGGGTGTCGCAAGACACCCCCTTTTTTGTTGCTCCGCGATTCCAGCGGCGCTGTTTCGCCGCTGGGCATCATCACGGTGGAGACACAGGGTCAGACTATGGAGAAATTCGTGTGAATGATCTTTTGCAATTCCTCGATCCTGATGATCGCGTGCCGAATCTTTTCATGCTCTTCGGCAGGCAGGCCGTAGGGATTGAGATAATGGGAATCGCTCTGGATCCCCTTGAGCACATTGATCTGCATGAGAATGCGGTATTTGGTAAGAATATAATAGGCGTCGCTCAGGGCTTGGGCCATTTCCGCTGAAAAGCTCCCCTCCTTTTCCAGATAAACGACACGTTCCACGGTATTTGTCGCCGGAACCCCCTGATTGATGGCAAGAATACGAATATTCATCACCAGCGGCGCCCAAGCCAGCAGCTTCAGGTTGAACTCACCCTTATGTTCACCACTCCCCTCGGTCCAGAGGCGCTTCATGAACCCCAATGCCAGCCTCATTTCCGTCGCTGCCCTGGCCATTCCCCACAACACCTGAAAGTAATCCCGCTCCATCCCCCTGATCAACCCGATAAGGCTCTCGGCGATGGAGCGGTCTCCGGCCACATGGCGGGCATCGGAGAGGACGATCAGATCCATCATGTTCTTGCCGTAATCCTCCACCTCGTACCTGACAATGGCCGTAAGTCGCCTGCGCCATTGTGCAAGGGACCCGCGCCAGGTGGGGTTTGTCGGCATGATGCCGCCGGTGCAGCGCTTGAAGCCGGCTTCTTCCATCCGGTCCACCAGGAGCGTGGAGTAGTCAAGAAAATACCTGTCGGCCTCTTCGCCACCGCCGTCACCGTAGACGATCAGGTAGTCCTGGTCGGTAATCAGGGTCTGCTCCTCGCGCCCGTCACTCCCCATGCTGATCAGCGCAAACGGGATATCGGGCGCGAGACGTCCCCGGTTTTCAAGCTCATCGGCCACCACCGCCATGGCACGTTTGGCCAGCTCATCCCGGTAATGGGTACAATTGCGATGCAGGGCCGCAACCGAAAAGGTCAGGAGGAAACGCTCCATTTCGATCCGGTTCAAGGTCTCGTGAATCGTTTTCAGTTCATGGTGCCCGCTACCGGCTATGCTGTTTATGAGCCGGTCGCATTCGGCACGCCACTCCGCCAGGCGTTGCCGGTCTCCGTTCAGAACCGACGAGATGTCGCGCAGGAAACGACTGGTGTCGTCGGCCGTACAGTAGCGGCCGATAGTGTGCAGATCGGGCAACTGCCCCAGAATACCCTGGCTGCCTCCGTCGGAGAGTGGCGGGCGGGCTCCTCCCGCTTCTCCGGCTGCCGGCACATGTTTTGACATTCGCATCATGATACGTCCCTGCGGTTAAAAAAAGGGGGAAAGCCGAAGCTTTCCCCACTATACACGCATGCTGCCGATTGTTAAAGCATCAGTGCTCGATGGCCTTGGCCATGCCGATGCCGGTATTCTGGCGGACATAGATTTCGTCGAACATCTCCTCGGAACGCCTGCTGGGGAACGCCAGGGCTCCGAGAATGGCGGCCAGGAAGCCGAGCGGGATGGAGATGATGCCCGGGTTCTTCAGTTTCAGGATCGGCTTGTCGAGGCCCATGATGGAGGTGCCGTCCTTGTTCTTCTCATAGTCAACCCTGGCCTTGGCGAGGGCTTTGGCGTCCTTTTCCTCAAGCTGGGCACCCGGAGGCAGGGCGGCCTGCTTCTTCTCCATGGCGGTGATGACCTTCTGCGCCCCGGCTGCCACGACCTTGGGATAGGTCATGTTGGGGGAGACCATCACCAGGCCGATGGAGGCGACGGTGCCGACCACCAGGCCGGAGATGACGCCGGCGGTGTTGAATTTCTTCCAGAAGAGCGACAGGATGACCACCGGCAGGTTGCCCGAGGCGGCCACGGCGAAGGCAAGGGCCACCAGGTGGGCGACGTTGGCCTTTTCCGCCATGATGCCGATGACGATGCCGACCGCGCCGACGACCAGCGAGGTGATGCGGGCGGCCATGACCTGCTCGTGCTGGTCGGCATGGCCGTCCTTGATCACGTTGACGTAGATGTCGTGGGCAATGGCGGCCGAGGAAGCCAGGACCAGGCCGGAGACCACCGCCAGGATGGTGGCGAAGGCAACGGCGCACAGGAAGGCCAGGAACAGGTCGCCGACGATCGGCGCGATGTCGGCGCCCAACTGCTGGGCCAGCATCAGGGTCGCCATGTTACCGCCAGGGTCAACCGCAGTGATGCCCTGGGGGGTCAGGTGAATGGCGGCACCGAAGCCGAGCAGGGTGGTCAGGACGTAGAAACCGCCGATGATGAACATGGCGATGATGACCGATTTACGGGCGGCCTGGGCCGTGGGCACGGTGAAGAAGCGCATCAGGATGTGGGGCATGCCTGCGGTGCCGAGCACCAGGGCCATGCCGAGGGAGATCTGGTCCAGCGGCGCCTTGAGGAACAGGCCGGGCTCAAGGAAGCGCTGGCCCGCATCCGCACCGGTCAGGGTAATGCCGTCCTTCAGCACCAGCTTGGAAACGTGGTCCTGGATATTGGGGTTATTGACGATGTCGCTGAAGAAGCCGATCGGGTTGAAGCCTGCCTTGGCCATGACTAGCACCGACAGCAGGAACGCGCCGGACATGAGCAGGCCGGCCTTGATGATCTGGACCCAGGTGGTGGCGGTCATGCCGCCGAACACGACATAGCCGACCATCAGGATGCCGACGCCGATGATGGCGGTCTTGTAGGGAACGCCGATCAGAAGCGCCATCAGCTTGCCGGCGCCGACCATCTGGGCGGTCAGGTAGAAGGTGGAGACGGCCACGGTGGAGATGGCGGCCACGGCGCGGACCGGCTTGGGCTCGGTACGGAAGGAGAGGATGTCGCCCAGGGTATACTTGCCGGCGTTGCGGCACGGCTCGGCCACGATCAAAAGCACGGTGATGTAGGCCACCAGCCAGCCGACCGAGTACATGAACCCGTCATAACCATAGAGGGAGATCAGGCCGGAAATCCCCAGGAAGGAGGCCGCCGACATGTAGTCCCCGGCAATGGCCCAGCCGTTCTGGGTGCCGGTGATGCCGCCGCCGGCCGCGTAGAAGTCGGCCGCGGTCTTGGTGTGCCGGGCAGCCCAGACGACGACCGCCAGGGTGATGCCGATGATGACGGCGAACATGGTCAGGGTAATGGTTTTGTCGGCCTTGAGTTCCTTCTTCTTGGCCGGGGCGGCCGGAGCGGGAGCGGCGGCCGGGGCCGGAGCCTGGGCTGCCGGTGCGGCGACCGCGGGTGCGCCTGCAGCCGGGGCGGCTACTGCGGGGGCTGCGTTCGGGCCGGCCGAGCTTTTTGCGGGTTCTTCAGCAAAGGCGGCTGCGGCGACGGAAAGAGCCAGACCGGTGGCGATGATGATATTCTTGAGAGTCATGTCGTATCCTCCTTTACTGGATTTCTTCGACCAGTTCCCTGGTCAGCCGGTCAAAGTCCTTGTTGGCAACGTGGGCGTAGTACAGGGCCAATCCCCAGGAAACGAAGAACTGGGAAAGGGCGAAGACATAGCCGAAGTTGATGACGCCGATGATCTTGATCTTGAACAGGCCCGGCGCATACGCTGCTCCGATGGGAAGCAGGAAATAGTACACGCAGGAGAATATCCACCACCCGAAGAGGAAAGCGGATTTTTTGTGGTGCAGTTCGATAAACTTGGGATTCCTGGCAATTGCTGACCAGTCATACTGTTTCTCTGCCATGGGTTGCTCCTTTCTCTTTATAAATCTGGTCGGTCATTCTTGTTCCTTCCCCGCACTCCGTGTTCAACACCCTCCTTTCCAATGTCCCGAATCGTGTCTAATAGGCCGGCATCTTGGCATATCCGAATTTCATCGAAAGAATCTCAGCTCCTTCGCGCATTGAGGGTACGATCTCCTGCTCCAGCCGTTCCTGAAGCATGCGGAACGAAGGGGCCAGCATGGTCAGCGCCCCGACGACCTTGCCGGCATAGTCGCGGATAGCCACCGCTACGGCGCATATACCGTCCCCCACCCCTCCGAAATCGATGGCCACGCCGTTTTTTCGTATTTCATGCAGCTCTTTCTCAAGCTGCTTCAGATCGGGCATCCCGTTCTTGCCGCCGCGCCGCCTGCCCATGTGCCTGATGATGTCGGGCGAGCTCATGGCCTTGATGGCCTTGCCGGCTGCGTTGGTAAAGAAGGGAAACCGCTGCCCCACCATGTCGATGGCCTTTATCTGCTGGAACGAGTCCACCATGTCGAGAAACAGCACCTCATCATTGTTCATCACGGTGATATAGACCGCTTCGTCATGTTTGCGGGCCAGGTCCTCCATCACCGGATGGGCCAGCCTGATGAGGCTCGCACTTTTCAGGATGTGCTGCGCCATCTCGAAGGCATGCAGGCCGAGCCGATAGACGCCGGCATCGTCCCGCTCGATGAAACCGCTGTCTTCGAGCGTCGCGAGCAGACGGAACACCTTGTTCCTGCTCAAATCGAGCTTTTGAGCCAGAAGGGGGATGGTTACGTTCGCCCCTTCGGCGGCCAGGGCCTCCAAAAGATCAAACGCCTTGAGCACGGCTTGAACCGAGTACGTCCCTCTTGTTCTGTCCATGGCAGCTCTCCGACGGCCCTAAAACACGATGACTTCCGTTTTAAAAAATAAAATTTCAACGATTAATTTATCATTTAATACAATGTTTTAAAAATGTCAACGCCTTTTTATACAAAAACCGACTCAATAAAATTTATACAATTATTACGCATAATTACAAACAAATACCCCTATATAATCGGGAAAAAATACCCGAAAAAATCTTATCATAACCACTGTTTTATTCAAATATTTTTTATTATTTTTAAACGCCATTGCTTTTAAATGTATTACACGCAAGATCCCGCCGGAACCCCACATCATCCCGTGGCACGACACAAGAGTCCCACCGAAACCCGGGCCGCGCCAAGGGCCGTCCGGAGCGGGCCAGCCGCGATTTTTATTGAAGTAACGTGCCGACTTGTGCTAGTTTTGAAAGCTATTTACATCGTCATTAAATTTCACGGGAGATTGCAATGTTTGGTTCCCTTATCAAAAAAATCGTCGGCAGCAAGAACGAACGCGAACTGAAAAAGCTCTGGCCGATCGTTGCCAAAATCAACGATATGGAGGCCGCCATCGCCAAGCTCACGGACGAGCAGTTACGCGACAAGACCGTTGAATTCAAGGAGCGCCACGCCAAGGGAGAGTCCCTCGACGCCCTCTTGCCCGAGGCGTTCGCCGTCTGCCGCGAGGCAGGCAAGCGGGTGCTGGGGATGCGCCACTTCGACGTACAGTTGATCGGCGGCATGGTGCTGCACTCCGGCAAGATTGCCGAGATGAAGACCGGCGAGGGAAAAACCCTGGTGGCCACCCTGCCCGCCTATTTGAACGCCATTTCCGGCAAGGGGGTGCATGTCGTCACCGTCAACGACTACCTGGCCAGGCGCGACTCGGAGTGGATGGGCAGGCTGTACGGCTTTCTGGGTCTGTCGGTCGGCGTGATCGTGCACGGCATCGAGGATGACGAGCGCCGCGACAATTATGCCGCCGACATCACCTACGGGACCAACAACGAGTTCGGCTTCGACTACCTGCGGGACAACATGAAATTCTCCCTGGAAGACTATGTCCAGCGCGGCTTCAACTACGCCATCGTGGACGAGGTCGACTCGATCCTGATCGACGAGGCCCGTACCCCGCTGATCATCTCCGGTCCGACGGAGGAGTCCACCGACAAGTACTACATCATCGACCGCATCATCCCGATGCTCCAGCAGGGAGAGGTGAAGGAGATCGAGGCCAACACCCTTTCGGGCAAGCGCAAGCAGTACACCGGCGACTTCACCATCGACGAGAAGGCCAAAACCGCCACCCTCACCGAGCAGGGCGTCCTGAAGGTGGAGAAGCTGCTCAAGGTGGACAACCTGTACGACCCGCGCAACATCGAGTTTCTCCATCACGTTCAGCAGGCCCTGCGGGCCCACGCCATGTACAAACGTGATGTGGACTACGTGGTGAAAGACGGCGAGGTGATGATCGTGGACGAGTTCACCGGCCGCCTCATGCCGGGCCGGCGCTGGTCCGACGGCCTGCACCAGGCCATCGAGGCCAAGGAGGGGGTCAAGATCGAAAACGAGAACCAGACCCTGGCCACCATCACCTTCCAGAACTATTTCCGCATGTACACCAAGCTCTCCGGCATGACCGGCACCGCCGACACCGAGGCCGAGGAGTTCCACAAGATCTACAAGCTGGACGTGATGGTGATCCCCACCAACCGCCCGCTGTTGCGCCCGGACTTCCCGGACGTGATCTACAAGACCGAGATGGAGAAGTTCACGGCGGTCATCGAGGACATTAAGGAGCACTACGCCAGCGGCCAGCCCTGCCTGGTGGGCACCATCTCCATCGAGAAGTCCGAGGTGCTCTCGGAGCTGCTCAAGCGCCAGGGGATTCCCCACAACGTGCTGAACGCCAAGCAGCACGAGCGCGAGGCCGAGATCGTGGCCCAGGCCGGCCGCAAGGGGGCCATCACCATCGCCACCAACATGGCCGGCCGCGGCACCGACATCCTCCTGGGGGGCAACGCGGATGCCCTGGCCAAGCAATGGCGCCGGGCCAACCCCGAGGCCACCGACGAGCAGTACACGACCGAGCTGGAAAAATTCCGGGCCCAGTGCGCCGCAGAGCACGACGAGGTCGTCAAACTGGGCGGTCTGCATATCCTCGGCACCGAGCGGCACGAGTCGCGCCGCATCGACAACCAGTTGCGCGGCCGTTCCGGGCGCCAGGGCGACCCCGGCTCGTCCAAGTTCTACCTCTCGCTGCAGGACGACCTGCTCCGCATCTTCGGCTCCGAGCGGGTGGCAAAGATCATGGACCTGCTCAAGATCGAGGAGGGCGAGGCCATCACCCACACCATGATCACCAAGTCCATCGAAAACGCCCAGAAAAAGGTGGAGGCCCACAACTTC
>Ga0207857_1000491_pt1 | contig 10922 bp, 11 predicted proteins | sample LuqExpMetageno22_FD_187780 | JGI IMG/M metagenome (GOLD analysis project Ga0207857, IMG submission 187780) | Tropical forest soil microbial communities from Luquillo Experimental Forest, Puerto Rico - Sample 22 (SPAdes) | ecosystem: Environmental > Terrestrial > Soil > Tropical forest ... | reverse complement strand
GTAAGCGTACGGTTTTTCCCTCTGTTCATCGGTTGGTGATCGGCCAGAAGATCGGAGCATGGTAGAGGGAGAAGAAGTGCGCCGCGTTTGACGTTGGCGTTCGGTGTCTGAGAAGCGTCAGATTGTGGAGTTGACGTTGGTGTCTGGCGCCAGCGTGGCCGAGGTGGCCCAGGCACATGGAGTGAACGCCAACCAGGTGTTTAAGTGGCGGCGGGCGTTCGAACGAGGCGAGTTGAACGAACCCTGTTCGGCATTGCTGCCAGTCACCGTAGACAGCGTGATCGAACCTGCGAGTGTTCCGTCGAGAGATGAGCAGGAGGCGACTGCGACCAACGGCGCCATTCACATCGAGCTTGCCAGCCGAGCGATGATCACGGTTGAGAGCGGCGCAGATCCGGAGTTGGATCACTTGTGCTGGAGAGCCTGCGCAAGTGATCCAACTCCCGACTGGCACGAAGATCTGGATTGCCGCCGGCGTGACCGACATGCGCCGTGGTTTCGATGGCCTGAGTGGGCAGGTGCAGACGGTGCTGCACCAACAGCCGTTCTCTGGACATGTGTTCGTGTTCCGGGGAAGGCGCGGCGACATCGTGAAGTTTCTGTGGTGGGACGGCGACGGCCTTTGCCTGTTTCAGAAGCGATTGGAGCGCGGGCGCTTCATCTGGCCGAAGGCCGAGAGTGGAACCGTGCGGCTCAGTCGAGCCCAGCTCTCGATGCATCTCGAAGGCATCGACTGGCGCAGAGTCGAGCGCACCTGGGCACCGGAAGTCACAGTCTAATGACCATGCAGTTTCCCCTGTATTTATGCATGCTTTGTTGATGTATTCGATCGCGATCGATGGCATACTGCGCGTATGGATCACGCCTCGCTGTCGGATCTGGATACGCTCGATCGCGAGGCATTGCTGGCGCTCTATCGGGCGCAACAAGAGACGCTCGCGGCCCTGATCGCACAGCAGAACGAACAACTCCGTCATTTGGAACAGGAACTCGATGCGCAACGTCAGGCGCTCTCCGAACAAGCCGACGAACCGCGTTCGCGTAGCGAGCGGATCGAACACCTGAAGTTGATGGTCGACAAGTACCGCCACATGCTCTTTGGGCGCAAGAGCGAGAAGATCACCGCCCGACTCGAACAACTGGAACTGGAGCTTGAAGAGCACGAGACAGTGCAGGCTGAAGCCGAGGCGTTTGCTGAACGCGTGTCTCCAGAGAAGGAACTGAAGCCACGCCCGGAGCGGAAGCCGCTGCCTGAACATCTCCAACGCCAGGTGATCACCCACGATCCTGACACAGACTGCTGCCCCGATTGTGGCAGCCAGTTACGTTATTTCGGCGACGACGTCTCCGAGCAGCTCGAGTATGTGCCAGAGAGCTTCAAGGTCATCCGCCACATCCGGCCCAAGTTCGCCTGTACAGTCTGTGATCGCGTGATCGAAGCACCGGCTCCTTCCAGGCCGATCGAACGCGGGCTGGCTGGTCCAGTGCTGTTGGCGCACGTGATCGTCTCCAAGTTCGCGGATCATCTTCCGCTCAATCGACAGTCCGACATTTACGCACGCCAGGGTGTCGACATCTCGCGCTCCACGCTGGCTGGCTGGGTTGGTGCTTCGAGCGATCTGCTGGCCCCGTTTGTAGACGCGATACAGAAGCACGTTCTAGCCGGATGTAAGCTGCACGCCGACGACACGCCGATGCCGGTGCTCGCTTCGGGCAGCGGCAAGACGAAGACAGGTCGCCTATGGACATACGTCCGCGATGACAGGCCCGCCGGCGAACCGACTGCACCTGCTGTGTGGTTCGCCTACTCGCCCGATCGCAAGGGTGAGCATCCACGCACACTTGAGAGACTTCAAGGGCGCACTGCAGGCAGATGCCTATGCGGGGTTTCATCACCTTACGGCGAGCACATCTACGAAGCCGCATGCTGGGCACACGCACGACGCAAGTTCCATTAGATCCATATCGTTCACGCATCGGCCAACAACCGAAGCGCTCAACAGGATCGGCGCTCTCTACGCCATCGAAGAGGAGATCCGCGGCAAGCCTGCCGATCTCCGGCTGAGCATCCGACAGACGCGGGCCAGGCCACTGCTCGACCAACTGCGTACCTGGATGGAGAAGACACTCCGCAACATGTCCGCTAAGAGCGAGACCGCGGGCGCGATTCGTTATGCGCTGGCGTGCCCTCACACGCTACACCGAAGATGGCATGTTGGAAATCGACAACAGCGCCGCCGAACGCGCGCTGCGTGCTGTCGCTCTCGGCCGCAAGAACTGCCTGTTTGCCGGTTCGGACTGCGGCGGCGAACGTGCCGCTGCCATGTACTCCCTGATCGGTAGCGCCAAGCTCAACGGACTCGATCCGGAACTCTAACTCCGCACCGTGCTCGCACGGATCGCCGATTATCCGGTCGGCCAGATCCAGGATCTGCTTCCCTGGAATCTCGCTCCCGCACTCCAGGCCCACGCCTCCAAAGCTGCTTAGACACGCTCATCAGGTGTCCGCTAAAAAAGTAGCTGTTGAAAAACTCTGCACTGTTTCCGAGCACATTCCGCATTTCTGACTTGTAGTACGCAGCATTGCCAAGCATGATGGTTCTATCTGTTGGGTTGGGAGGCGTGCTCACATGATGGGTCAGCAGTGCCGTTCAGAGTCCCTCTTCTATTACTTTCGAATTGAAGATCACGTGCCGGAGCATCATCTGTTACGCGCTATTGATCGGTACGTCAGCTTTGATTTTGTTCGACAGAGGCTGAAGGCTTACTACAGCGACACTGGACGACCTTCGATCGATCCCGAGCGTCTGCTTCGAATCATGCTGATCGGGTACCTGTACGGCATAACGAGCGAACGGAAGCTGATTGAAGAGCTTCGCATGCATCTCGCCTGGCGTTGGTTTACGGGCCTTACCTTCGATCAGGAAGTGCCACACCATTCTACGTTCCCTAAGAATCGTCACGGACGATTTCAGGAATCCAAGCTCTTCGAGCAGCTATTCCGAGAGATCGTCGAACGGTGCATCGCATGTGGCTTGGTACAAGGAGAGCACCTCTCCGTGGATGGAAGCTTTATCCAAGCCGACGCTAATAACTCTAGCCGCGTACCTCGCGAGAAGCTTACCGAAATAGCGCAAGTCAATCGAAATGTGCGGCAATACCTGGATGATCTGGAGCGGGAGAATCAATTTGAGCCGGAGCTACCCCAGCAAGACAAGGTGTCAACAACGGATCCAGACGCCGCATATTTGTAAGCGTCCGATTTGTCCGTGTTGCCTATAGGCAGCAGTTGTGATTGATTTTTGGAGATTTACGCTATCAGAGCATCTTGGCAGCAGGTGTTGTGCCTTTAGGGTCTCTTCGATATTTCCTGAGTCCGATCCAGGAGAGAAATGCGCCTGCCGCGAATCCGAGGATTCCGGGCCACAGATGTCCTTCTTTTGCCATCTGGGACAGTGCGCCAAGAACAAACCCAGTGCCCACCAGCAACGAAGCCGCAAGACGTGTCTGTCCTTTGGATCTGGAGACGGGCATGAGAGCCGCAATGAATGCGCATAGGAGCGCGACGACGATACAGGTAAGAGGCAACACTCATAAGATCACGTCGACCATCCGCAGAATTCAGTCTATACGCTTACGTTCAGTCCCTATAGGGGAGACTAAGAGTGTGTCTCAAGTGTCCACTTAAAATAGGTGTACATCTCAGATCAAGCGAGATTGATCTGAGATGTAGCGAAGTTCCAGGGCAGCATTTCGTGGATGCGGGTGATGGGCAGACGGCGATGCTTTCCAGCACGTGCTGCAGGTAGCGTTCCGGATCGATGTCATTGAGCTTGGCGGTACCGATCAGCGAGTAGATCGCCGCGGCAGCTTGTCCGCCGGCGTCCGAGCCGCAGAAGAGATAGTTTTTCCGTCCAAGAGCGACGGCACGCAGCGCCCTTTCGGCGGCGGAGTTGTCGATCTCGATTGAACCATCATCCAGATAGCGAGAGAGCGCACGCCAGCGTGCAAGCGCGTAGCGAATCGCCATGGCCGTATCGGACTTGCGCGACAGACGTGTGAGCATCGTGTTGAGCCAGTCATGCAACTGGCTAACTAGCGGCCGAACGCGAGCCTGTCGTACCTCGCATCGAGTTGCTGCTGGCTTGCCACGTATCTCGCGTTCGATCTCATAGAGCGCACCGATGCGCTCGACGGCCTCAGTGGCAATCGCCGAACCCGTGGCAACTTGAATGTCATAGAACTTGCGCCGGACGTGAGCCCAGCATGCGGCCTCGTGGATCTTGCCGCCTTCATAAAGATGGTGAAAGCCCGCGTATCCGTCGGCCTGCAAGGCGCCGCTGAATGAGCTCAGATGCTTACGCGGATGTTCGCCCTTGCGGTCCGGCGTATAAGCGAACCACACTGCTGGAGGCGTATCCACTCCGGCAGGCCGATCATCACGCACATAGGTCCACAGCCGCGCCGTTTTGGTCTTGCCCATGCCGGGGGCGAGCACCGGGATCGGTGTATCGTCGGCGTGGATCTTGCTCGCAGCCAGGACATGCCTGCGCGTCGCTTCAACGAGCGGGGCCAGCAGATGACTGGCATGGCCAACCCAATCGGCCAGTGTGGAGCGGTCGAGTTCGATGCCTTCGCGAGCGAAGATCTCAGCCTGGCGATACAAGGGCAGGTGATCGGAAAACTTCGCGACCAGCACATGCGCCAGCAATGCCGGGCCTGCCATGCCGCGTTCAATCGGACGCGATGGTGCCGGAGCCTGCACGATGACATCGCATCTGGTGCAGGCCATCTTCACGCGCACATGCCGAATCACCTTGTAGGTAGCAGGGATGCGCTCAAGAATCTCGGCGACATCTTCGCCCAGCTTGCGCAATACGCCACCGCAATCAGGACACGCCTCTTCCGCGGGCAAATGCGTATGCACTTCGCGCGGCAGGTGCTCTGGCAGTGGCCGCCGCGTTGACTTGGCTCTTGATGTGGGGTGCGATGCAGGACGTGCTGCACTGCGTTCGGACGCATGCGACTCGAGCTCTTCGAGCTTCAGTTCCAGTTGCTCGATCTCGTGCGTGACCTTCTCGCTCTTGGTGCCGAAGATCATCCGTTGCAGCTTGGCGATGACTAACTTGAGATGTTCGATCTCGCTGTCGCTGTTGACGCGCTTCTCGCGTTCTGCGATCAGCAATGCTTCGAGCGCCTCCCGGTCGAGCAACTTCAAATCGGCAACAGCTATCAGCGCATCAGCCATCGCCAGAAGTATGCCATAAGCTTGTCGTCAAGATCGATGAAAAGATGCTCACTATCCTGCCATCGGAGGTTCCCATGTGCGTCGTGGCTGGCGCCAGTCAATGCCTTCGAGCAACATCGATAGCTGAGCGCGCGTCAGAGACACGGTTCCGCTCTCTGCTTGCGGCCATATGAATCGACCGCGTTCGAGCCGCTTCTGAAATAGGCACAGACCATCGCCATCGAACCATAGCAACTTGATCAAGTCACCTCGCTTACCGCGAAAGACGAAGACGTGGCCTGAATACGGCGCCTGCTTGAGCACGGTCTCGACCAGCGTACTCAAGCTACGAAAGCCCCGCCGCATATCTGTGACACCTGCGGCGATCCAGATGCGTGTGCTGCGAGATAGATCGATCACGCGCGCAGCATCTCCACAACTTCCCGGAGCAGATGCAGATCTGTATCGCGCTCGATGTGTACGGAAACTCAGCCAAGGAACTCCACATGGATCGTGCCGCTACTGTTCGCCTGCGGTGCAACTGCCTCAACAGAGCTTGGCACTTCAGGCTCGGCCATGACAACCGGCAACAACTTCGCGGCAGGCTACGAACGGCCACCAAGAATCCCCTTGCGATACTCATAGCGTTACTGGAATACCTGGTTCGAGTTCACGCCGTGCTCGCGTGCTACACGAGCAATCGATGTCCCCGGCACAAACGTCGCTTCGACAATCAGACGCGTCTCCTCTGCACTGCGATGGATGCGCTTCGGCGCTTCCGGCTGAGAGCCACCTTCAATGACTTCGTTCACTCAGTCATCGTCGCCCCGGAAACACCCCCTGTACAGCCGGTCCTCAGACGACGCTTACTTTGGTGCCCCACTTAGTGGCGGCCATGTGGCGGAGCCGCGCAGCAACCAGCATCCACGCGTAGTGGCCGTCAGGAAACGCGCCCACTACGCGCGTTCGTCGGCGAATCTTCCAGTTCAGTCGTTCCATCGGGTTGTTGGTGCGGGTTGAGCGCCCATTCTTGGTAAGCTTTGGTATAGACGCCCAGCAATGCACTCACATCCACACAGTGTTCCGCTTCTTGCGGCGTAGTGCCAGACCAGCTTTGCGATAGATCCGATGTACCCGCTTGTGGTTCACCTGTTCGTCATCATGTTCCAGCAACGCATGCAGCCGCTGGTAACCATAGCGCGGCTTCTCACGTGCCAACGCGATCAAGCGCTCCTCGGGCCCATCGTCACCCTGCCGTGGCCTGTAGATAGCTCGGAACAGGAACCAGCAACAAACAGCAGGCGCGGCGCTCGGAAAAAGCGAACTTCTCCCGGATGTGCTTAACAGATGCCTTTATCGCTGCAAGCTTCATCCGTTTTTTCAATCGCCGACTGCAGTACTTCCTTATCCAAGCTCAGATCAGCAGCCAGCTTCCGCAGCCGCTTGGCTTCCTGCGCCTCGCTCACGTCCGTGCCTCCACATTTCGACTTCAGGCATAGATCGTGTGTGCGCTCACTCCGACCTCACGAGCTACGTCCTTGGCCTTCCGGCCCCTTCCATCTGTTTGACCGCCGCAATCATCTGCGCCTCGGTATGCTTGTTCCTCGACATCTTCACCGCACCTTCCTAAATACAAAAATCGTACTCGGTTCTGCGCGGGAAAAATGGGATCAGGCCAGAACTTTGGCCCCCTAAATTATATCCATGCTATTTGAACGTATGCTGTATATCTTGCAACTAGACGCTCCATAGCTTTCTCAGCTACGCTATGCTTGATACAGTCCATATGGCCAGAAGATACCCACGAAAGAGTTTGCTATAGCGTGGGCGCAGTTTGTATGTTTGCATTGGTATCTGAGTATTTGTACAAGCGGGAAGGGACAAGATCTCAGAGACGAGCTCGGTACGGCGACAGAGATAGAATGGGGGGCCGGATTAGGTGAGATCATACTGATGACGGGGCAGGTGTGATTGGATGAGCTGGGACGAATACCATGGTGGAGACGCTGGACATACGGCTGAAGCTGAGACAGATGATCTGTATGTGAGCGTGCTGGCACACTGAGAGTCAGCCACAGGAGAACGGTGTCCTTCCCCAACATGCGGGAGGATTTTGATGAAGAGGATCCAATTCGCGAAAAAGCAGATTATCGGGACTCTGAGGCAAGGCAAGGCGCCTATCGCGAGATTCACACAGTGAATGAGGGAACTGGAAAAGATAAGGTCAGCTTGAGCAAATTTCTGCGCGAGCCATAGTGTGGCTAGGCAATTGTCAACGAAAATGTTTTTGAGGGTAGTGAAGGCGTTGTTCAAGCTTTACCAGGAGGCGACGTGACAAGGAGGCTGGACATTATGGGTTTCCTCTTGGATGTGCAGATTTCCCAATGTGATCGTTACAGTCTGAAAATTGCGTCATGCCTGAGCTCATCAGACCGTACGGTGAACTTTAGCGATTTGAGGTAACAAGTTTGCACACCGAATCAATAGTCCATACACATTCGACGGATCCACAATCTCAACCAATCAAAGTTCTTTTGATTGTAACTAGGCTTTGTATCGGAGGTCCTACTTTCGTTATAACCCAACTCATGAAGGATTTACGGACACACGGTTACGACCCGTTTCTGGTCAGTGGTGTTTGCGAAGCCGATGAAGATAGTGTGGATCCTCTTTTTGGACCGGCAGGCAATGTCTATTATGTCCCGGAGCTTTCTCGCTCGGTTTCTTTGGTGAGGAATCTTCGTGCTTTCTTTCGTCTCTATCGCCTCATTCGTTCTCAAAGCCCCGTTATTGTTCATACACATACTGCCATGGCTGGCGCAGTTGGCCGTGCTGCCGCTATCTTCGCGCGCACACCAATTATCGTACATACCTTTCACGGAAATAGCCTACAGGGATATTTCTCTCCAATTGCAAATTTCTTCTTTCGCTGCATAGAGCGGGTGCTGGCACATTTCACTGATGCCATATGTGTGTTGTCTCAGCAACAGAAAAGGGAACTCGGCAACGCACTTCGCATCGACGCTCCCACCAAATTCCATGTTATGCCGCTCGCCCTTGACCTTAGGGGCTTTCAAGCGTTATCGGAACCAAGCAATGATAGTGGGCCGCTGCGTATCGGATGGTTCGGGAGATTCGTGCCGATTAAGGATATTCCACTATTGACGGCGATCATCGAAATGTCCCTAGAACATGGGCTTGATCTGGAGTTTCATCTAGTCGGTGCAGGTTCGGAAGAGCATGTGATTGATAAAGTTCTACGGAAATTTCCACGCCAAGTATACTGGTATGGATGGCAGAAGGATGTAATCCCTTTTCTAGAGAAATGCGATCTAGTGATTTTGACCTCTCGAAGTGAGGGAACCCCCCTTGTCTTAATTCAGGGGATGGCCGCAGGTCGACCTTTCCTTTCGACATCGGTTGGCGGTGTCGTTGATCTTGTCTTGGGTAATCCAATCCGTGAGGAGCGGGGTTCATCATGGTTCGCAAATGCTATTTTGGCCGATGCTGACCCAGCCATATTTGTCAAGACTCTTGATGAGATATTACACGATCGCGCTAAGATTCGTATTATGGGACAGGCAGCAAGGGAGTTTGCGAAAAAATTTGATAAAAATCAGGAAAAAGCAGAAAGGATGGACAGACTTTATCAGCAACTCCTCGAACAGAAGCTAGGAACGACGTAACCGTCCAGTCTTCCCCATCAAACATTGGCTACGGAGCATCTAGGATCACCTCACGGATTTGGGGTGCAGAATAGCGATATGGCGTTCACACTTGTACGATACTGGTCGAATAGAGATTATCCGAACGAGTAAATCTCGACTGAGGAAAAAATGCTTCCTGCTGTAAGCATCGGAATTGCGTACTTCAATCCTGGGTCGAGTCTAGAGATGGCGATCCAATCTGTATTTGCGCAAACTTTCCAAGATTGGGAACTCATCCTCGTCGATGACGGCTCGACTGACCATTCCACCAGCTTCATCCAATCAATCAAAGATTCCCGCGTTCGTTACTTTTGCGACGGATTCCATCGCCGCCTCCAGTATAGGCTAAATGAAATCACTGCTCTTGCTCGTGCGCCTTATCTGTTTCGTATGGATGCAGATGATATTATGCATCCCGAACGTATTGCGCTGCAACTCGCGGAACTTCGGAATAGCCCTGTAAACACTGTACTGGGAACAGGCGCTTACTCTATTGACGAAGCCTCTCAGATACTTGGGATGAGACGACTTTCCCATCACACCTCAATGGGTTATTCCTTCATCCACCCCTCAGTCGCTGCTAACATCGAGTGGTGGAGGGCTAATCCCTATAGTCAAGAACCGTGGTACTACCGTGCCGAAGATGCTGAATTATGGGGCCGTACCGCTTCACACACTAATTTTCGTTATATGCCAGAACCACTTTTGTTCTATCGGGAGCACGGGCCTTCATCGCTTGAAAAGTATCTCGGTACCGCAATTGGCTTAGTCTCTATTTTCTATCAACGCCGTCACAATAAGCGTTCGCTGTATTTAAAATGTATAGCTCTCGAAATTAGCAAGATCTGGACCATGTGCGTGGTTGAGGAAACCCCGTTAAAAGAAAAGGTCATCAAAAAGCGCTTCCGTTCGTTGACTGACTGCGAGATGGCTTGTGCTCAGAAAGCACTTGATAATGTCATGAAAACACCCATCCCCACTATTACTCTAGAGGAGTGATTGCAATAGCGAAGATGATAACTCAGTCTACTCGTGCAGCCCAGACAATTCCGCAAAGGCGTTGAGTACTTTTCTCATGGAGTACTCGAAAGCCTAACTTGCTTAAGGTGTCAAATAGTTCGTTTCTAGACTCTCCACGAAACAGATGATATTCCATACGTAAATTGTGGATCTTGTCCCAATGACGGCTCTGCCTGAAAATCTGCCACTCCGCACCCTCACAATCTAGTTTCAGTAGGTCGACCGTACCTCCCATCCGTTCAATCGCTGTATCAAGCGAGACTTGACGGATGGATCCTGCTGCCGATCCGCAAAAATAAACCTGAGCAGCGTTCGACTCCCGCTCATCAATGAGAGTAGCGTATCCATCGTTACCACCCACCGCCTCAGAGAAAATCTGGATGTTCTGCCCCTGAGTATTGGTGAAAAGCATGGGTAGAACACGCGGATTAGGCTCATAAGCATGAATGATTGCACGAGGATAAAAGCCCCTGGCAGCAAGCGCGGAAAAACCAATATTGGCACCGATATCGAGAACTTTTTCCACCTTGCTCATTTTTTTGCCGTACCCATATACATTGAACACAAAACAATCTAGAAAATCAGCTGTTACACCTAGTTCCGTAGGGTGTCTCACTATAACTTTATTTCCGGAAACGTTAATACTGCCCGGCAATTTGAACGTTTTTCTTCGAAGATACAAAAAACCGAATCTTCTACCGTTTCCATAGAACTCCAGGGTTCGAATGACATTCTCGAAAATTTGAGGACACATATGAGGGGCGCACTCTCTTTCTTTTTAGCTTGATTATATTGTCTGGTAAGCGCCACCCCCAAGAGGTATCCTCAGAAAATCGATCTAGAGAATTCGAATCTTGAACTCTCAGCAGGTAAGCGTACGGTTTTTCCCTCTGTTCATCGGTTGGTGATCGGCCAGAAGATCGGAGCATGGTAGAGGGAGAAGAAGTGCGCCGCGTTTGACGTTGGCG
>Ga0207857_1000490_pt1 | contig 10939 bp, 7 predicted proteins | sample LuqExpMetageno22_FD_187780 | JGI IMG/M metagenome (GOLD analysis project Ga0207857, IMG submission 187780) | Tropical forest soil microbial communities from Luquillo Experimental Forest, Puerto Rico - Sample 22 (SPAdes) | ecosystem: Environmental > Terrestrial > Soil > Tropical forest ... | reverse complement strand
CCTTGCCGCCCCGGCTCTGGTCGCGGTATTCGTCCAGGTCGGTGCGCTTGCCGTAACCGTTCTCGCAGACCGTGAAGATGGTCGAGCCGACGGCGGTGTTGTCCACGATCTCCATGCCGATCACCTGGTCGTCGTCGGACAGGTTCATGCCGCGCACGCCGCGGGTGACACGCCCCATGGAACGGGCGTCCCCCTCGTTGAAGCGGATGGCTTTGCCGTTCTTGGAGGCCAGGAACACGTCCTTCGTGCCGTCGGTCAGGGCTACGGAGATCAGGCGGTCACCCTCGTCCAGCTTGACGGCGATGATGCCGCCGCTGCGCACGTTGGAATACTCCACCAGCGGCGTCTTCTTGACCACGCCGTTCCGGGTGGCCATGAACAGGAAGGTGTCTTCGCTGAACTCCTTGACCGGCAGGATGGTGGTGATCTTCTCGTCCATGGCCACGTTGACCAGGTTGACCACCGCCTTGCCCTTGGTGGTGCGACTTCCCTCGGGGATCTCGTAGACCTTGAGCCAGTACATGCGGCCGGCATCGGTGAAGCAGAGCAGGTAGTCCTTGGTGGAGGCAATGAAGAGCTGCTCGACGAAATCCTCTTCCTTGGTTTTCATGCCGGTTTTGCCCTTGCCGCCGCGCCGCTGGGAGCGGTACAGGTCCACGGCGCTCCGCTTGATGTAGCCGGTATGGGAGATGGTCACCACCATGTCCTCGTCCTCGATGGTGTCCTCCAGGGAGATGTCGGCGGTCTTGTCCACGATTTCGGAGCGGCGCTTGTCGCCGAATTTGTCGCGGATCTCGGTCAACTCGGCCACGATAATCTTGAGGATCTCGGCGTCGGAGGCCAGGATCTCCCGCAGCCGGGCGATGAAGGCCAGCACCTCTTCGTATTCGGTCACGATCTTGTCCCGCTCCAGGCCGGTCAGCCGTTGCAGGCGCATTTCCAGGATGGCCTGGGCCTGGATCTCGGTCAGCTGCACCGCGGTTTCGTAGCCGGCCGGCCGGGGCAGGTCGAGGCGCTTCAGGTAGTCCGGGTCGGCGAATCGCCCCTCCATCAGCCCCTGCTTGGCCTCGGGCGGGGTCTTGGACTCGCGGATCAGCTCGATGACCGCATCCAGCCAGTCCAGGGCAATCTTGAGGCCTTCCAGGATATGGGCCCGGGCCAGGGCCTTCTTCAATTCGAAGTTGGTGCGGCGGGTCACCACCTCGCGGCGGTGGTCGATAAAGCTGTCCATCATCTCCCGCAGGGTCATGACCTTTGGTCGGTTGTGGACGATGGCCAGCATGATGATGCCGAAGGACACCTGCAACTGGGTGTGCTTGTAGAGCTGGTTGAGCAGTACCTCGGCGTTCTCGTCCCGTTTGACCTCGATGACGATCCGCATCCCTTCCCGGTCCGACTCGTCGCGGATATCGGTGATCCCCTCGATCTTCTTTTCCTTGGCCAGGTCGGCGATGCTGGCGATCAGCTTGGACTTGTTGACCTGGTAGGGGATCTCGGTGATGATAATCGACTGGCGCTCGGACTTCTTCTGGGCCTCCACGTGGGCCTTGGCGCGAATCTGGATGATGCCGCGGCCGCCGGCGTAGGCGTCCCTGATCCCCTGGCGGCCGTAGATGGTGGCACCGGTGGGGAAATCCGGGCCGGGTACCAGGGCCAGCAGTTCCTCGAAGCTGAGCTCGGGATTCTGGATCACGGCGATGAGACCGTCGATCACTTCGCCCAGATTGTGGGGCGGTATGTTGGTGGCCATGCCGACGGCGATGCCGGTGGAACCGTTGACCAGCAGGTTGGGGAACTTGGAGGGGAGAACCGTCGGCTCCAGCAACTCGTCGTTGTAGTTGGGCGCCATGTTGACGGTTTCCTTGTCCAGGTCGGCCAGCAGTTCGTGGGTGAGCTGGCGCAGGCGGATCTCGGTGTAGCGCATGGCCGCGGGCGAATCGCCGTCCACCGAACCGAAGTTCCCCTGGCCGTCCACCAGCATGTAGCGCAGGGAGAAGTCCTGGGCCATGCGCACGATGGTGTCGTAGGCAGCCGTATCGCCGTGGGGGTGGTACTTGCCGATGACGTCACCGACCACGCGGGCCGATTTCTTGTAGGGCTTGTTGTAGTCGTTGCCCATGTCGTACATGGCGTACAGGCAGCGCCGGTGCACCGGCTTGAGCCCATCGCGCACGTCTGGCAGGGCGCGGCCGATGATGACCGACATGGCATAGTCCATGTAGGAGCGTTTCATTTCGTCTTCGATGTTGACGGATATTCTGGTTTGCGGAGTGGTGGGGGCGTTGAGCATTGATTCCTCTTTCAGTGGCTTCTTTTTGCCGGACGGCTCGCATATAAAACAGCGGATTCCGCCGCGGGCGCGCTTTTTTGACCGAAGCGGAATCCTATCACATTATTCGCGATTTGTCTCTAGTTCATGACGTGGGGGAGGGGGAGAGATTTTCGTGGGGCGGGATAAAAATTGGCGTTAATAGCGATAGCGCAGTTCCAATTTGAACAACTGGTTCGTCCGCTGGGCGCCGTCCACCAGGTTGAGGTTGCTGATCTTCTCCACCCCGTATTCCACCTGGGCATCCACGTCACCGTGGACAGGCAGGGTCCAGAAGATGCGGCCAGCGTGCTTCGATTCCATGACTTGGTCGGGCATGCGGTTGGTGCGTCCCCGTTCAGTGTAGAAGTATTCGAGCGCCAAGTTGTTACGCACGCTGAACCAGTGGGAATAGCGGCCGAAGAACTCCTGGGCATTGGTGCCTTGCGAGTCGCCAGGGGTCATGTTGTGATAGACGTAGCCGGCGGGGAATTTTATGTCGCCGTACAGCATGACGCTACCAAGAAAGTACTCGAAGCGGAAATCGTCCCGGCCGGATGGCGTGAGTGTGGGAATAAAGATGCCAGCAACGTAGCTTTCAACGATGGGCCAGACCCCGCCGGCATTGTCCTCACCCGAATACTCCACATAAAATTCGGTATTGCGCAATTGTGAGGCCCTGAAGCGGAGATCGAGTCCGGCGATGGAGTTGTTGTGATTAGTGCTACCGCCTCCAAAAAATTCATCCGCCAGGGTCGCCCGAGTTTTGAACCCCGGGCCCCCCTCCTGGCGGACAAAATTGATGCCGTATTCGAACCAGTCTCTCGGCTTGACCGCCAACTTGAAGCCTAAGAAATAGGGTTGCCTTCGTGTATCGCCGCTGCCGCTCTGGTCGAAACGCGAGACGATCAGGGCATATTTCAGCTCGCCAAGCCAGCGTTTGACCCATGCCACGTCAACCGGCTCCGGGCTGGAAAGCTTTATTTGGTCGAAATTCTGGGCGTTGTTGGTAAGAACGGTGGAGCCACGATAACCCGGTCCGAACCAGTTTTCATCACGCCCACTCAAAAGCTCCAGACCGCCACCGCCCAGTTTGATGTAGCCACGGTTCAGGCGCAATGTGACGTCATCTTGGGAGGCAAGGATTGATGGCTCCAGCAGGCCGGTCACCTTGTCGCTCAAGTATCCCTCGGCAGCCCAGCGCAGTTCGCTATTGTTTCCTTTGGGGTAGATCACACCGTTGTTGTTCTCCAGCAGAGGGGCACCTTCGGTGCCGCTCGTGTGAACGATGTTGGGAGGGAGAGGCCGCAAATCGCCGCCGATGAAGCCGAAAGCGGACTGATGGCCGGGATCGAGGGAGTCACGGTTGTAATCGCGCGGCAGGCCATCCAGGTAGATATACCGCAGTCGAATGGATGACACCGGATTGTAGTCAATGAACAATGGCTTTTTGCCGGGTTGCCCTCGCAGGGATACCTCGCGGGGCATCAATTCTCGAAGCCGGATAAGCAGGTCCCGGGCAAAGGCCGGAGCTCCCGTGTCCCGTGCCGCCATATTTCTTTCCGCTTCCAGTACCAGACGTGCCGCCTCTGCCTTGGAGTATGGCCTCACTCCTCGGACATCGGACGTGATGAGGCCCAGCCCCTCCAATTTCTCAAGGTAGCTGTAGATTGGGCTATCCAAGGGGATGTTGGCGGAGGAAAGGGCAAAGCTTTCACGTGCAGTTGCCAGCCCTGCTGAGAAAAAAATAACAAAAATTAATAATAATTTAATTTGGTTCAATGTAAAGATGCCTATATGGTTCGTTTTTCTCTTGCCGGCACTCCTGTCACAATGGTATTGGGAAGCACATCTTTTGTTACAACAGCACCTGCTCCTATAATGGCTTTTTCTCCAATAGTGATTCCTGCCAATATCGTAGCGGATGATCCTATTGAGGCTCCTTTTTTAATAAGTGTAGGAATTACTTCCCAGTCATCTTCAGTTTGAAGGTTTCCATCTTCATTGGAAGATCGGGGATATAGATCATTAATAAACGTAACATTATGGCCAACAAAAACCTCATCTTCAATAGTTACCCCTTCACATATAAACGTGTGAGAGGATATCTTGCAGTTTTTCCCAACTTTGACACCTTTTTGAATTTCGACAAACGCACCAATTTTAGTATTGTCGTCAATTTTGCACCCGTACATATTGACAAATGAAAAAATTTTTACCCCGACTCCTAATTTAACATCAGATGAAATACGAATGAAATTGTCCTTCAAATATTCGCTATCAAGCATGTTGCCACCTCCCTTTGCTTTACGTGTTGTTTAGAGCTCAATAAGTTGCCCTTTATTCTTGATTGATTTTTCGGCTGTTTCTAAAATCCTGACTACATAGAGCCCATTTTCTCCATCAGTCAGCGGCTTTCTGTTCTCATTGATTGAATTCACAAACTCGGAGGTTGCCAACCCCAGCGCTTCGGTCTGATTGATTTTTGGCGAGTACATGTCGCCGGTGCGGTATTCAACAAGCGCCTGATGAACCCCTTCTTCTGTGTTTATCTCGACACCTGTATCGTAAACTTTTACCTTTTCGAAGTTTTCCATGTCATCAAAGACCATCATTTTTTTGGTACCTCCCATGATCATGCGTCTGATCTTGACGGGAGATGTCCAGTTTACATGAAAATGCGCAAAACAGTTATCCTCAAAATAAACCGATAGTTGAGCAATATTTTCCATATCATGAAAATTCGCGATACCATTGGCCGAAACAGCATAAGGTTTTTTGTTTACAAGGTAACTCATAATTGAAAGGTCGTGTGGTGCAAGGTCCCACAAAACATTGACATCGTGCTGGAAGAGTCCAAGATTGATTCTTACTGAATCGAAATATAAAACATCGCCAATCTCTCCTTTGTCGAGCAATTCGCGCATTTTTCTGACAGAACCAGTATAAAGGAACGTATGATCCACAAAAATTACCCTGTTTTCACGTTTTGCAATCGCGATCAGTTCCTCTGCCTGTTCGGAGGAGGCCGTAAAGGGCTTCTCTACCCAGATATGTTTGCCTGCCTCGAGGCATTTTTTGGCGAGTCCGTAATGCGTGTTTACGGGTGTGGCAATGGCGACAGCACTAATGGAGGCGTCTTGTATAACGGCATCAACATTGTCGCATGTCGTGATCCCGGGAAACTTTGATTGGGCAAATTCCAGCCGCTGCTCACGAGCATCGCAAACAATGACAGAAGATATTTTGGGATGAGACAGAAAATTCCTGACCAAATTCGGGCCCCAGTATCCAAGGCCGACAACGGCAAATTTCATGTGATAACCTCCGGTTATTTTCCTCCCCGCGCAAACAACACAACGGGAAATGTTTTGAGTAGCAACTGCATATAGAACCATGGAGACATGTTTTCGATCATGTATAAATCCATGATAACCATCTCGTCAAACGATGCGTTTCCGCGCCCGTATACCTGCCAGAAACCGGTACAGCCAGGTAATACGCGATGGCGTCCTCGGTGCCAAGCTTTGTATGCCTCATATTCGTAAGGAAGTGTAGGACGGGGGCCAACTAGACTCATTTCACCTTTGATGACATTGAAAAGCTGCGGGAGTTCGTCAATACTGTATTTTCTTATAAAGGCGCCGATGGGTGTAATTCGGGAGTTGTCGACAATTTTGTTGTCTTCTCCGGTCTTTTGGTCTTTTTTCATAAACTCCATCATCATGGACTTGCGCTTCTCATCATCGCCGTCTGCAACGTACATAGAACGGAACTTGAGCATCTTGAAGGGTTTGCCGTTTCTGCCGACACGACTTTGAGTAAAAAAAACAGGCCCAGGAGAAGTGATTTTTATGATAATGGCGAGGACGGCAAATAACGGAGAGAGGAACACCACACCTATAAGAGAAAATAGGGTATCGGCTATACGCTGGTACACCCCTGTAATTGGACTGTCAAGTCCCGCTGTCAATGTAACGGCGGGATGATGTGTGTATTGTTCCGTAATGATCTTGTCCGTAAGAAAGTTGAACATACTCGACAGTGCACGTACATTGGCTCCCGTTGCTTTGGTAATGGATATCAGTTTGACGAGATTCTCTTCCAGGACATCATCCAAAGCGATGATGACCTCGTTGATGTCGTGTTCGAGAACTACGTGGTCAAGTTCCTCAAGTTTGCCGAGAACACTATAACCCCCTAACATCTTTTCGTTGGCAGGCTGATGGTCATCGACGAAACCGACTATTGAAATACCTAGATCATAGCGCTTCAAAATATCGAAAAGAAATTTCTGCGCCGTTTTGCCGGTGCCGACAATTAAGATGCGCTGACACGCTATGGGAATATTGGAAATGTACCTGAACAGGACCGGCAGACATATCACGCGATAAACGACGAGCAGAAGAGTCAACACACCTGCAAAAATGGAAAAGGTCAGGCGCCGGTAAGTCAGGATCTGAAACTTCAGAAAAAAATCAAAAAAAACGATGAGCAATCCTGAAAAGGTAAGCGTCTTGATGAGTAGGATAAATTCGGCGAACCGCTTGAGAAATATGTTTATCTTGTATAAATCATTATACTGCATGAAAATCAGGAAAACGCCAAGGTATATAGAGAGAGCCATAATACTCTCGATCGTAACGACATTTTGGCCGACTGCGTTCGCCAAAAAATAGGCGCTGAGCATGCAGAGAATATCGAACGCGAGCAGGACAAACTTATAGGCTGGGAAGCATATCATCGAATCGTCATTTCTTTCAGAAGAACCGCTTGATGGTATCGGCGATAAAAGTTACCTGCTCATTGGTCAACTCTGGGTATATGGGGAGAGAAAGACCATTCTCTGCTAAATCCTCGGCTACAGGCATAGAACCTTTTGGATAATTCAAGTGCTTGAAGCAGGGTTGAAGATGAAGGGGCACCGGATAGTGCAGACCGGTGGCAATGCCATGTTCATTGAGGTGTCTTGCGAGATTGTCGCGTTTGTCTTTGGCCTTCACAACGTACAGGTGGTAAACATGGCGACGATCATGGACCTCCAGTGGCAGTTGCAGGCCCTCAACATTGGATAGTAGTTCCCGGTAAAGCCTTGCCACCCTTCGTCTTCCTTCCGTCCATTGTTTCAAGTGGCGCAACTTGACTCCTAGGACAGCCCCCTGGATGCCCTCCATGCGGTAGTTGTGACCGTAGACCTCGTGGTTATATTTGGTCAACGTCCCATGGTCCCTTATCATCCTACATTTTTTCGCGAGTTCGTCATCGTTTGTGACAACAGCACCGGCCTCCCCGTAGGCGCCCAGATTTTTCCCGGGATAAAAGCTGAAAGACGATGCAATCCCGAAATTTCCCACACATTTGCCCTTATACTCCGCCAAATGTGCTTGGGCGCAATCTTCGACAAGGTGTATACCATGCTTGGATACGATCTGCTGAAGCGCTTCCATGTCTGCAGGCTGACCATACAGGTGAACCGCAACGATGGCCTTTGTCTGGGGGGTGATGGCGGCCGCGATTTTCTGGGGGTCGATATTATAGCTTTGGGGGTCACAATCAACAAAAACTGGACTTGCGCCGCACAATGTCGCGCCCCAGGCAGTAGCAATGAAGGTATTGGCGGGGATAATGACCTCGTCACCTGGACCTAAGCCGAGTGCCCAAAGTACCAGATGGTTGCCATCCGTGCCGGAACTGGTGCCGATACAGTGCTTCACCCCGTGCGCCGCAGCAAAAGCCGTTTCAAAATCGGCAACTGCTTTACCCATGACATAGGCTGTATTGTCAAGAACGTCCTGGATTGCTGGATTTACTTCGTCTTTGATAGCTTTGTATTGAGCTTTCAGGTCAAGAAACGGGATGTTCAAGGCGTTGCCCTCACTTTCGATATATTAAACTACTCATTCCGAAACAATTGCACATGCTGATCGGTTATAGATTCCCAGTTAAACAAGGTTAGAGCTCGTTGTTGCGATTTCTTTGCAAGGTTTAAAAGTAATTCCTCATTATTAATGGAGAATGTTATTTTATCGGCAAGGGATTCGATATCACTTTTTATGAATGTTATAGCTGTATCGCCAACAGCATATTGATTTTCAGGTATGTCGCTACATATTAATGGAGTTGCGAGCCCCATGACGGTAAGAATAACGGGTGAAAGGCCCTCCACATCCGACGGTTGAATGTACGCATATGCTTTGCGCATTAACGTAATAGTATCATCACCGTAAATATATCCAGGAAATATGATCCGGGAGTCTGTCGTTTTCCTGATTTTCTGTTCATACTCAGAAGGATTGGGGGAACCTCCAACGAGGACCAGTTTAAAGTTTGTGTCGACACGTTCAAAGGCCCTGACGAGATAATGAATACCCTTATCAGGAATGAATCTGCCCACAAAAAGAAGGTATTTACCGGTTTCTAACCCTAGTCGTTCCAACACGTCTGATTCCTGACCTGAAACCGGCACCTCGCTGCCGTAGGGAATAAAATCAAATTTCTTCCCGAACTTACCCTCGAACAACTCACGGGAGAATATATTATCAAATATCACCCGATTAGGCGCAAAGGCTGTAATATATGAGGAAACATATAAAAATAACTTGGCATACCAAGGCCACTTGTCACGCTTCCAGTCAACTCCATCTTGGCTGACAAAAACCCTTTTACCGGCAAACCGCAGCAGTATCGCCCAGATGCTGTTGCCACCGTTGTGGATATGAACAATATCGGCAGTATTATTCCTAATGATATGGAGGGTGCATTTCCAGGAATGGACGAGTGTATCAAATCCGCTGCGCTTGATAGTCGTAAGGCTGACAAGCTGGACCCCCCGATACTCTCCCGCTTTTTCAGCTTTACCACCGTAACTACGATTATACGCTATGACGGCGTGCCCGCGCTGCACAAGTCTGGGATATAGCTCGCTGGCGAACTTGCAAGCACCTGCCGATCCCGGGCGAGGGGGCAGCGCGCGAAAGCCGAATGCCGCAATCCGGAGTGGTTTCCCTTCTTCACGTCTCTTTTTTTCCAATATCATCATTTATGACACTGTCCGTAGGTAATCCGCATAGTAAACATTAATATATTCACTCAGTGCCACGCGCCAGTCCCGCATCACATTCAAGCCGCGAAGATTAAGTTTAGTCGTAATGAGACGTTCAGATGCCGGTCTGGCGGCAAAATACTGCTCGCTGAAGTAACTTGAATCAACCTCGATGATCTTTATTTTATCCCCAAGTCCAAGTAGTTCGACCAATTCTGTTGCAACTTCCAAGCGCCCGGTCACCCCTTTGCAGACCATATTGTAGAGGCCCCACAGCTCAAGTTCAAGCAGTATTCGAACATTATAGGCAAAGTCGTGGGTGTATGTGGGTGTTCCAAGTTTGTCATTCACGATGTGCAACTCTTTTGCGCCGACTTTGATCTGCTTCATTATTTTTTGAATGAACTTCTTGTCTTTGTTTGGGCCTCCGCCCATCATCCAACCCGCACGACAAATCAGGTGGCGGGTCACGTTCTCCTTAACGTACAATTCGCCGGCATATTTGGAACGTGCATAATGCCCCAGAGGATTTGGTTGATCCCAGTCATCATACAACTCTTTATTGCCGTCAAATATGCCGGCCGTACTGATGTATAAGAGAGGAATGCCGAGTTGGTTAGAGATATGGCAAGCATTCTCCACCGCCAGGGTATTCGTAGTGTACGCCTCATCAGGATGGTTTTCACAAAATTCCAGGTCAGTATGCGCTCCAAGATGGAACAGGTAATCAGGCTTGAATTCAGTGACCTCTTTCCGGTACGCGTCAAGATCGCGAAAATCAAGAAAAGTTAGCCAACTCTCGTTGACATCAATATCCGAACATTTCAGTTCGTAACCGTTGGAGAATTGCCTGTAAAAGGCTTCTCCCAACATACCGCCGGCACCAGCAATGTAAATTCGTTTCACTTGTATCTCCTTTATCACAAGACAGATAGTTAACCTCTGGATTGGATTTCAAATCCATTCGCTCCCAGAGATGTTGTGATATGCTTTTTTCTATGGTTGAAGCTGTTGTTTCAGCCCTCAAGGGTATTGACCTACAACTCATTTGGTGACCAGGGGCTGAACGGTCGCTAATTGGCTCGTGACGGCTGGCCTCCTTCGATGGCCCTCGCGTTCTCAAGCGCATGGTGCTGCAATGGTGTTGTAGTCGTTAACGACTGATCAGTTTGGTCGTGTCAGGCACGGCACCTTGATTGTACTTGGCATGGGATTGCTTCACGAATAGTTAATCAGCCATAATACTTCAGTGGATGCCAACTGCCAAGCGTAGAATCGTGATCACATCGGCCATATCAACGATGTTGTTCCCCAATGGTTTAAGGTCGGGCCCTAAAGGAGCCACGTCTGCATGCCTAATCTGGTCGCTGGTGAGTGTTGAAGCTCCTACAATATACCGTAGCAACAACAAGGCATCGGTAATGTCGGGTGTTCTTTTGTTGGTTCTGGAATTGATAATACCATCACGAACTATTGTGGAACCATCGTCACTAGGGATGGAGACGTTTGCGGAGCATTGTGCGGCGGTGCCGCCATCGGTCCCTCCGCACGTCCAACCCCAAGGCCCGTTGCCGCTGACGGCGGAGGGT
>Ga0207857_1000486_pt1 | contig 10972 bp, 11 predicted proteins | sample LuqExpMetageno22_FD_187780 | JGI IMG/M metagenome (GOLD analysis project Ga0207857, IMG submission 187780) | Tropical forest soil microbial communities from Luquillo Experimental Forest, Puerto Rico - Sample 22 (SPAdes) | ecosystem: Environmental > Terrestrial > Soil > Tropical forest ... | reverse complement strand
CGATAAGTCTCTTGTTCTGGCGAACGCGAGCGAAGATCCAGCCGCCGCTGCAGCGCTTGAAATCTTCAACGCAGCCTACACCGCCAATGAACATCACGAAGATGAAAAGGCCCGCGATCTCTACGCGCAGGCGCTGGCCTCGCCAACCTTGCCCGCTACTTACCGGAGTGCCGGCTATCTAGGCCGTTCGCAGGTCCAGTTCCGCTTGAAGCAATGTGCGGCGGCTCGCGACGATTTCAACAAAGCGGCTGCGCTCGATCGCAATCTGCTGGAGGCGCATCACCGGCACCCCAACTCCTATATTACGGCGCTGGACAAATCCTGCCCCGAAGCCGTTACGATACAAATCGGACCACCACGCTGAGTTTATTCCCCGGGAGCCTTGGTCTCGAGTTGCAGCGCGTGAATCTGCGTCCGCAGCTCCTCGGCCAGCAAGGCATAAACCCGGCGCTGCCGTTCGACGCGCGACAGTCCCGCGAATGCCGGTGAGACAATTTTCACGATAAAGTGGGTTTCACCGCCATGGCGATGCCCCGAATGACCCTCATGGCGGGCACTGTCATCGGTCACGGCGAGTTCAACCGGCGCAAAGGCGGCCTGCAACTTTGTGGTAATAGTGTCGGACATGGTCATGAAATAGCCGTGACCTGCCGAAATCCTTCTGTCAAGCGCTTCGTTTTCTTGTTTTTTCACGCATCACCCCCATAATCAGCACATGGCGAAAACCGGTTCTTATTCGCGGTTTGCCGAGAGCCTCCGGATCAAAAAGACGGCGGCCCCGCAAACCAAAAAGGCGACGCGTACTTGCGGCATCAAAGGCTGCGAGGCCGAAGCCACCTGTCGCGTGCCCAAGAGCCGCGACCTCTCCGATTACGTCTGGGTCTGCCAAAAGCATGCCCGCGAGCACAATGAGAAGTGGGACTACTTCAAGGGCATGAGCGATGAAGACATCGCCCGCTTCCAGGAAGAGGCCCTTACCGGCCATCGTCCCACTTGGCCTCTCGGCAAGCGCGCAGCGGGTATGTCCGGCGGACAAGGCAGCTATCACGTCGAAGATGATTTCGCCGTTTTCAACGAAAATGAGCCCGAAAAGCCCCGGCGGCCGGAACGGGTTTTGACCGGCCTGCAGCGCCAAGCCTTCGACACTCTCGGCCTTGAATCTTCCGCAACCTTGAATGAAATCAAGGCCAGGTATAAGGAACTTGTGAAGCGTTTCCACCCCGACGCGAATGGCGGCGACCGGGGCACCGAAGAGCGTCTGAAGCAGGTTATCAAGGCCTACAGCGTATTGCGCGCCTCCGGCCTTATCGGCTGAGAGGGGCTTTACGGCGCCCTCTTCTCCCCACCCGCGGCGCGGTCATTCTAACCGGAACTAGACCATGAGCACTGAGACTGAGGGTCTCGACCCAGCATTGACGCCTGATATCAAGTTGGACGTGAAAACCACGTTCGGCATCGAGGCCAATATCAAGGTTCCGGGCTTTTCCAGGCCGAACGCCTATGTGCCTGATCTCGATCCGGCCTATCGCTTCGACCGCGACACCACGCTCGCCATTCTGGCCGGCTTCGCGCACAACCGCCGCGTCATGATCCAGGGCTATCACGGCACCGGCAAATCGACCCATATCGAGCAGGTGGCGGCACGTCTCAACTGGCCGTGCATCCGCATCAACCTCGACAGCCATATCAGCCGCATCGATCTGGTCGGCAAGGATGCCATCGTGTTGAAGGATGGCCAGCAGATCACTGAATTCCGCGAAGGCATTCTGCCCTGGGCCTTGCAGCATCCCGTGGCACTGGTGTTCGACGAATATGATGCCGGCCGCCCGGATGTGATGTTCGTGATCCAGCGCATCCTGGAAGTCTCCGGCAAGCTGACCCTGCTCGACCAGAACCGCGTCATCCGTCCGCATGCCGCTTTCCGCCTGTTCTCCACCACCAACACCATTGGTCTTGGCGACACCACAGGCCTCTATCACGGCACGCAGCAGATCAATCAGGGCCAGATGGACCGCTGGAGCATCGTCTCCACGCTCAACTACCTGCCGCACGAAGCCGAAGTCGACATCGTCGCCGCCAAGGTGCCGAGCTATCAGACTCCGGACAAGAAAAAGAAGATCGCGGCGATGGTGCGCGTGGCCGATATGACCCGCAACGCCTTCATCAATGGCGATCTCTCCACGGTGATGAGTCCGCGCACGGTCATCACCTGGGCCGAAAATGCCGAGATCTTCGGCGATATCGGCTTCGCCTTCCGTGTCACATTCCTCAACAAATGCGACGAGCTGGAACGCGCCACTGTGGCCGAGTTCTATCAGCGCGCCTTTGGCGAGGATCTGCCGGAAAGCGCCGCGAAAGTTTTGGTGGCATGAAGAAGAATGCGGATAGCGAATGGCAAATAGCGAATAGCAGCTTCGCTTACCCCTATTCGCTATCCGCTACCGGCTATTCGCTGTTATGAGCACCCCTCCGCCCAACCCGACTGAAGACCTCAAACGTGCCGTATCCGGTGCGCTCAGGGCGCTGGCGGGTGAACCGGAACTCGAAGTCACCTACACCACCGAACAGCAAAGCTGGTGGGGCGCCGTCCTGCGTTTTTTGAGCGGCAGCGGACCTAAGAAAGCGCAATTACCGGCGCCATCGCGCCAATTGTCGGTCCAGGAACTCGCCGTCTTACGCGGTGCCGCCGATGCCCAAGCGCTGAAGCTCGCTTATCACGACGACAAAATTCACCGGCAATTGCGCCCGGCCACACCGGATGCCGCCGCCTTGTTCGAGGCCGCCGAACAGGCCCGCGTGGAGGCGATTGGTGCGCTTGCCATGAAGGGCGTCGCCAACAATCTGGCGGCCAGCCTGGAACAGCGTTGCTCGCAACGAGGCTTTGCCAAGGCGCGCGACAAGAAGGATGCGCCGCTGGCTGATGTTCTCGGCCTCATCATCCGCGAAAAGCTCACCGGCGAGCCCATCCCGCCTTCGGCCAAAGCTGCCGTGGAGCTGTGGCGCGATTTCATCGAAAGCCGCGCCGGGACCAATCTCGACAATCTTCTGCCGCTGCTGCGCGATCAGCAGGCCTTTGCCAAGCTTACCCGTACGGTGTTGCGCGATCTTGATCTCGGCGACAGCGACGACAAAGAACAGCCCGAGCAAGGCGGCGAAGAAAGCGAAAACGCCGAACAGAATGACGAAGGCGGCGAAGCCCAGGAAACCGAAGGCGATGCCGGCGCTCAGGACAGCGAAAGCCGCGAATCCGAAGGCGAAGAAGGCGATGCCGCACCGGCCGACATGCGGGCGCAGGAAAGCGAGATGTCCGACGCCGAGAATCCGGCGGAAGGCGAACGCCCCTGGCGGCCGGACCTGCCCTTCGGCGATTATGAGAACTGGGACTACAAGGTCTACACGACCCAATTCGATGAGATCATCGGCGCCACTGAGCTTTGCGATGCCGAAGAGCTGACGCGGCTGCGCAATTTCCTCGACGCCCAATTGCAGCAGGCGCAAGGCGTTGTGGCGCGGCTGGCCAACAAGCTGCAACGGTTGTTGCAGGCGCAGCAGAACCGCAATTGGGATTTCGATCTCGAAGAAGGTCTGCTCGACACCGCCCGCCTCACCCGTGTTGTCATCGACCCCATGCATCCGCTCTCCTTCAAACAGGAGAAGGATATGGAATTCCGCGATACGGTGGTCACGTTGCTGCTCGACAACTCCGGTTCGATGCGCGGACGCCCGATCATGGTGGCAGCGATGTGCGCCGATATCCTGGCGCGTACGCTGGAACGCTGTGCTGTGAAGGTCGAAATTTTGGGCTTCACCACCCGGGCCTGGAAAGGCGGCCAGTCGCGCGAGAAATGGGTTTCCGAGGGCAAGCCGCCGCAGCCCGGCCGCCTCAATGACCTGCGCCATGTCGTCTACAAGAGCGCCGATGAGCCTTGGCGGCGGGCGCGCAAGAATCTTGGCCTGATGATGCGCGAGGGTCTGCTCAAGGAAAACATCGACGGCGAAGCCTTGATGTGGGCATTCAGCCGTTTGGCCGGGCGTCCCGAACAGCGCAAGATCATGATGGTGATCTCTGATGGCGCGCCAGTAGACGATTCAACGCTCAGCGTGAATACCGGCAATTACCTCGAGCGCCATTTCCGCAAGGTGATCGACTACATCGAGAACAGATCGCCCGTCGAACTGGTGGCGATCGGCATCGGTCACGACGTGACGCGCCATTATAGCCGCGCCGTCACCATCGTGGATGCGGAACAGCTCGGCGGGGCCATGACAGATCAGCTCATCGGCCTTTTCGCCGAAGACCGGCGTGCCGCAGGACGCCGTCCGGGAAGGCGCGCACGTCGTTGACGTTACATTCCGCCAATCATGGCCTCATAGACCGGTTGGAGTCGCACAGTCGTCGCGGATAGCGCTTTCCGGCGGCCTCTACAGCCGTTGCGGAGGCTGCCGCTCTTGACCCGTCCAGCAGCGCGCACAAGACTGCGCGCCTTCTCGGCGTTCTGCCAAGCCATCGGGTGCCTCCATGAAAATGCGTCTGTCGCTGCTCGCCGCAGCCTCGATTCTTTTTGCCGCCACAGCTTCTGCTGCCGACCTCAATTTCACGCCGCTGAAGCCGTCCGGTATTTATGCCGTGGGCGATGAGGTGGGCTGGACCGTCACCCCCGCCAGCGGAACCACAGCCAAAACGACCTACAGCTATACAGTGCTCAACAATGGTGCGATGGAGATCGCCAAAGGCGCCTTCGATCTTTCCAAAGGCAGCGCCACGATCTCGCTCAAGCTCGATCATCCCGCCATGGTCTATGTCACGATCGACAAGACCGGCGCACCGCCGCCGAACAAGCCCACGCCCGCCGAAGCGAACAAGATCAACGCCAGCCTGAAGGCGCTGCTCAGCAAAAATGACGCCAGCCTGCAGCCGCTATTCGACAAATATCCCGATTTCTGTCTGGTACAGGCGCCTTGCGGCATGGCCACACCCGATACCGGCCCTTCACCCATGCCGGAGCCGCATGTGGCGACACTCGGCGCCGCTGTTGCGCCCAATCAAATTCAGCCCAGCGCCCCGCGCCCGGCCGATTTCGATCAGTTCTGGTCCGGCAAGCTGGCGGACCTCGCCAAAGTGCCGATGCGCCCGATCATGACCGAGATTGCCGCGCCACTGCCTGGCATCCGCTTCTACAAAGTGCAGCTCGACAGCCTGAATTCGCATGTCCAAGGCTATCTCGCCGTGCCTCTGAAGAAAGGCCCGCATCCGGCGATGATCCAATACCAATGGGCTGGCGTTTACGCGCTGATCCCGTGGAACTGCGCCAATCGCGCCGCCGAAGGCTGGCTTTGCTTCAACGTCTCCTCGCATGACATGCCGCTGACCAGCGATAACGGCGTGCCGAAGAATTATTACGAGATCGGCAACACCAGCCGCGAGACCAGCTATTACCTCAACATGTATCTGCGCGACACGCGGGCGCTGGATTGGGTGCGCACACTGCCGGAGTGGAACAAGAAAGTGCTGGTCGTCACCGGCACCAGCATGGGCGGACATCAGAGCTTGGTCACCGCAGGACTCAATCCCGGCAAGGTCACAGCCGTACTGGTCAACGAACCATCCGGCGGCGATACCCAGGCCACGCTCAACGGCCGTATGGCGGCTTATCCCAATTGGCCGGTGAGCGATCCCAAAGTGGCTGAGACGGCGCGCTATTTCGATACCGCGAACTTCGCCGCGCACATCACCGCGCCAACCATGGCCGCGATCGGCTTCATCGATATCGTCTGCCCGCCCTCGTCGGTCTTCTCAGCCGTCAATCAGATCAAGGCGCCCAAAGAGATCATCCCGATGGTGGAATCGAACCACAACAACTTCACGCCGGACAAACAGGCGGGCTGGCTGCAACGCTCGGAAGAGGTCTTCGCCACCTTGCTTCATGGCGGCAAATTCGTGCCCGACCAATCGGTGTCGAAGGGGCCATAACTCTTACTTCGTAGTGGCCAGGCTCGCCCTGGCCACACATCTCAGTACCCGCCAAATCCCGCTACGGGAGGCACCATGCCGCGCAAGGCCCAGAACGGGATGAGCAGCAACAGTCCTTCGCCGGCCAGCACGCCCATATATTGCAGGCCCTCGTTCAGCCACGCGGATGAGATCCCGGCATAAAGCGCGGGGAAGAACACGGCTGCAAAGACGATGGCCGCGATCAAGAAGCCGAACAGCGGCGCCGTCCACCAGCGCGGACCGCGGGCGCCGTCAAAGGCCGTGATCGAGACAAAGCTGGCGGCGAAAAATGCGCCGCCGAAGGCCCAGGATTCGCGCAAAGGCGGGATGCTGTCGAGCGGGAAAAAAGCGTTCAAATCCTGACCGGCCAGGATGACAAAGCCCACCACGGCTGCCGAGGTGGTGACCACCTGGGCGAAGGCATAGCCTGGTCCATAACGCCTGTTGGTCAGCGCGACACAGAAGAAGCCGAGCGGCACCAGAAGATGTGCCATGGTGAGCCAGGAGAGCCCGAACAGCGGTACTGGGGTATCGCGATAGAGAAAGAGGCCGATCACCCAGGCCAGGAGCACGCTCACCGCAACAGTGAGGCGCAAAACGGCAAAAAACACCGCCGCAACCCTGTCCATGGCGCTGGGACGGCGGCCGCTGCCGTAAACGCCCATATAAGGCGCATCGCTGGCCGTCCTTAACCGGTACAGCCCCCGGTCTTGAGGAGCCATCTGCAAGCCGCCAACGCGGCCCGGAACCACATGTCTGCTATACGCCCGCACCACACCCACCCCGTAGCGCCGGTCCTTTGGACCTGGCGCATTTTGAGACATTACGGGGTATTTATTGCAGGCGCTATGCCAATTCGCGGGAAAAACAGCGTTTACAGTGTCTTAAAACTGTTTTGGACAACCGCTTACGCGGCAGCTGCGGCTGTCTTTTTCTCGATGGCGCGCTTCAGCCTCAAAGCCTTGGGCGAAAGAGTCGCATCCTTGGCCTTGAGCAGATAAGCATCGAGACCGCCGACCTTGTCCACCGAGCGCAGCGCATTCATGCTGATCTTCAGCTTATAGGTCTGCTTGAGGCTATCGCTCGCCAGCGAGATCACCTGCAGGTTCGGACGGAATACCCGCTTGGTCTTGTTGTTGGCATGGCTGACGTTATGGCCAACCTGGAGGGTCTTTCCGGTCAATTCGCAACGGCGGGACATAGGTGTTCCTCAGGTACTGCCCGGCCCAGCCGGGATTCGTAAAGAGGCGCTCTCTTAATTGTGCGGGCCCTTCCGGTCAAGACATTGTCGTGACGGGGGACTTTATGCCCATCCTGGAAAATGACAGCCCCTTGGCTTTCTTAACGAATTTCTCACTTACCGGGCATTCGACAACGCCCTTTTGCCATAATAGAACCATGGGAAGGGACGCAATTCCCCACCATAGCTGAGAGTATAGCGATGCGCCTTTCGACCGCTTTTTTCGGCCTGATGATTCTGACGCTGCCTGCCGGACAGGCTTTGGCGGCTGGCGGAGCTTCCAGTGAGCCCGCAGGCGGACCTTCCGGAAGCCTTGCCTTCGCGATGTCGCTTTATGCTGGCGGTGTGACCTTGGGCAAAGTCGATATGGACGCCAAGTTCATCGGCGACAAATACCATGTGGTCTCCAACTTGGAGACTTCCGGTGTGGTGAACGTTTTCTGGCAATCGCAGATCCAGGCCACCTCGAACGGCAAGCTCGACAAGAAGGCGATGCAGCCTTCGCTCTATGATTCCTTTTACACGGGGCACAGCGCCAAGAACCAGGAAGTCTCGCTGACTTACGAGAACGGCGATCCGGTCCGGCTATATGCCAACCCGAGCTATCCGCTCACCGGCTATGAAGTGAAGCCCGAAGAAAAGAAAGGCACCTTCGATCCCTTGAGCGCGGTGCTTTACATCGCTTCGGGCGTGGGCGCCGAGCCAGGAAATCCCTGCAGCGTGAAAGCGCCGGTGTTCGATGGCCGCCGCCGCTACAATGTCGGCATGACCAAGGTGAAACCCGTCGACATCAAGATGGACAATGGCCTCTACAAAGGCCCGGCCCTGCTCTGCGCCATCGAATATAAGCAGCTCTCCGGCTACAAGCCGCGCGTGCTGCGCGACACCAATTTCCCCACCATCAATGTCTGGGTCGGCGTGTTCCCCAGCGCCGTGACCGGCCGCAGCTTTGCCATTCCGCTGCGCGTTTGGGCCAACACCCAATACGGCGTCATCGCGGCGGTGACCAACACGCTGAAAATCGACGGCCAGCCGGTGAAAAGCGGCAGCTGATACGCGGCGGCGAGCCCGGACAAACGGACGCATCCGTCATCACCTATCCCGCGATGTGTTATTCTGCCTCTACTACGCGTTGGGGGAATGAATGAAACATGCGGCGCTGCTGATTTGCGGCGGCCTGATGGGCCTTGTCACCACGATTTCAGCCTGCTTGGCCGGCCCGCCGCCGATCAGCGCCTTTGCCACAATACCCCGCTCCGCCTCTCCTTCGCTTTCGCCGGACGGCACCAAGCTCGGCATCATCCAGATCTATAAAGGGCGCCCGGCAGCGGCGATTTGGAAGCTCGACGCTCCGGATGCCGCTCCGATCGTCATGCCGCATAATGATGGGCTGATAACCTATGTCCAATGGGCCAACAACGATCGGCTGTTAATCCGGATCGAGATGGACAAGAGCCAGTTCGGCTCCGCTGTCGAGCGTTGGACGCGTCTGGCCTCGGTCGATGCCAACGGCAAGCACGACGTGATCATGTTCGCCAATCGCAGCAAGACGCGCGCCTACAATACCTCAGTGTCCTCCATCAATGATCTGGCCCCCGACGATCCAGACCATATCTACATGAATGCCTGGGAACTGATCGACGACCGCGTTTTCCAGAATTCGCTATTTCGTGTCGACGTCACCACCGGCAATGCGCAAAATTACCTTTCGGGCAACGAATTCACCTCGCGCTGGGTAATGGATGGAAATGGCCATGCCGTCGCCCGCATCGATACCAGGCTCAAGCCGGTTACCGATCATCTATATCTGCGGATCGCAGACGGCTGGAAAGAAGTTGATCAGCTCGATGCCGACGGGAACAAGGGAATCGACGCGCTCGGCGTCAGCGAAGACGGCAAAGGGCTGATCCTCTATTATGATCGCGGCACCCCGGAGACGAGCGGTTATTACATCCGGGATCTTGCCAGCGGTGCGATGCAGCCCTTCATGCCGGGCCATGCCATTTCCGGCGTCTTGCGCGATCCTTGGACCAGCCGCATTATCGGCACACGGAGCTTCGATAAACAAAACAGCTATTTTTATTTCGATCCGCAGAAACAAGCGCTGCAAAAAGGGTTGGAAGCGGCGTTTCCGGGGATGGATGTGCTGCCCGTCGATTGGGATCGCAACCGTCAAAAAGTGACCGTTTCCGTGATCGGGCCGCGTTTGCCGCAAACCTATTACCTGATCGACCGCACCACGCATAATGCGACGCTGATCGCGCAGACCTATGATGGCCTCAGCGAAACCGATCTCGGCGAGCGCAAGGCCTATGACTACAAGGCGCGTGACGGTCTCGACATCCCCGCTTTTCTGACGCTGCCGCCAGGCAAGGACGCCAAAAAGCTTCCGGTCGTGGTTTTGCCGCACGGCGGACCAGCGTCTCACGATGCCATCTGGTTCGATTGGGAGGCGCAATTCCTGGCCAGCCGCGGCTACGCCGTGCTGCAGCCCAATTTCCGCGGCTCAACCGGTTATGGCCAAGCGTTCATGGACGCCGGTTACGGCCAATGGGGCCTGAAAATGCAAGATGACCTCACCGATGGAGTGAAGAAGCTCATTGCCGACGGGATCGCCGATCCCAAACGCATCTGTATCGTTGGAGGTTCTTATGGCGGTTATGCGGCATTGGCGGGCGCCACTTTCACGCCAGATCTTTATGCCTGTGCCGCCAGTTGGGGTGGTGTCAGCGATCTGCGGAAGTTCCTGGCCAAGCGGCAGGAAGAAGCCGGTTCGTATTCCGCCGTCTATTCCGCCTGGGTGCGTTTCATCGGGGACCGTTCCAATGATGCAGAAAAACTCGACGCCACCTCACCGGCGCGGAATGCGGAAAAGATCAAAATCCCGGTCCTGCTCATGCATGGTACAGCCGATTCCGTCGTCCGGCCCGAACAGAGCGAAACCATGGAAGCGGCGCTTCGGCACGCCGGTAAAAAGGTGACCTATATCGCCGCCCCCAATGAAAGCCATTGGATGGATACGACAGCCGCCCGCACGTTGTGGCTGACCGAACTGGAGAAGTTCCTAAAAGAGAATATCGGCAATTAGCCCTTCGTCGCTTCCGAGATCGCGGCGAGCAGCGGCATCAGCATGGCGCTGACCGGTGTCGGTACGCCGAGTTCGGCGCCTTTGCGCACCACCACGCCATTACGGGCATTCCATTCCATCTCGCGGCCGGCCATGCGGTCTTCGTACATGGAGTTGCCTTCTTCGCCACCGGCACTGAGGAAGGCTTGCATCTGGCGTTCGATCAATTCGTCATCGAGCTTGGCGCCTGCGGCCCGGCCGACGGCAATGGTTTCGGCCAGGATCGCCCGCACGACATCGGCCACGCCCGGTGCCTTCATCACCTTCATGCGCTGGCCGGTGAGTGCCAGCACCGCCCCGCTAGGGGCGTTGTTGCATAGCTTCAGCCAAGCACGGGTAACGAAATCATCGGTGGTTTCGGCGGTGAGGAAGGAGCCTTCAAACAGCGCACAGAATTCCCGTCCCGCTTCGCTCTCCGGCACACCGGCGAGTGCGATGCGCTTCCACACTGCCTTGCCCGGCTCCAAACGGCTGACCGGCAGATCGATCACCACCGGCACAACGGTCGTGCCTTGCAGCACGAAGGGCTCGGCATTCTCGCGCTGCTCGACACCGTTCTGCAGCACAGCGACTTTGGTCTCAGGCTTCACTGCTGCCTTTAACCATTCGGCCA
>Ga0207857_1000485_pt1 | contig 10975 bp, 9 predicted proteins | sample LuqExpMetageno22_FD_187780 | JGI IMG/M metagenome (GOLD analysis project Ga0207857, IMG submission 187780) | Tropical forest soil microbial communities from Luquillo Experimental Forest, Puerto Rico - Sample 22 (SPAdes) | ecosystem: Environmental > Terrestrial > Soil > Tropical forest ... | reverse complement strand
CGTCGTCGTGCTCTCGGACCACGGCCAGACGCTCGGCGCGCCGTTCTCCCAGATCGCGGACGCGAGCCTGCTCGACGTGCTCCGCGGGCTCATGGCCGCACCGGACGCGCCCGGCCTCACGAGCGGTGGCGGCGAAGACCGCGGACAGCTCGACGCGCTGCTCGCCGGCCTGTTCGGGCGGCGGTTGGGCGTGCCCCACCGGGCACCGGACGACGCAGGCGAGGCCGGTGCCGGCGGCCCGCCGGAGGTCGTCGTCGCCGCCTCCGGGAACCTCGCGCTCGTCTGGTTCCCCCGGCTGACCCGCAGGCCGGTGCTCGAGGACCTGCAGGGCCTGTATCCGGGTCTCGTCGCCGGGCTGGCGGCGACGCCGGGCGTCGGGCTCGTCGTGCTCGACACCGCCGACCGGGGCCTCGTCGTCGTCGGTCCGCACGGGGTGCGGCCGCTGGAGCGCGACGAGCCGGCGGAGGGCGAGGACCCGCTGACCGCGTACGGCCCGCGGGCTCCGGCGGACCTCGCCCGGGCCGCGCGGCTGGCCGACGCCGGGGACCTCCTGGTGATCTCCGCGCTGACGCCGGACGGGCAGGTGCACGCGTTCGAGGGCCAGGTCGGGTCCCACGGCGGCCTCGGCGGGGACCAGAGCTGGGCGTTCCTGCTGCACCCCGTGGACTGGTCGGTGGACGACGAGGCCCGCGAGCCCATCGGCGACCGGCGCGTGCTGGTCGGCGCCGAGGCGGTGCACGGGGCCCTGATGGCGTGGCTCCACTCGTCGGGACTGCGGCCCGACGACGACCGGGGTGCCGACGAGCCGGCGCACGACGAGCCGGCGCACAGCGGGCACGCGCACGATGGGCAGATGGACGGCGCGCGTCCCGATGACGACGTGCGCCGCGACGTGGGGACCGGTGCGAAGACGGGCGGTGTCGGAGAGTGACGACCGTTGCCGTGACCACGGCGCGCGTGACGTGGCTCGGCCACGCGAGCGTGGTGATCGACGTGGGCGGCGTCCGGCTGCTCACCGACCCGCTGCTGCGCGGGCACGCCGGCCTGCTGCGCCGTCGCGGCGCCGCGCCCGACGAGGCGACGTGGCACGACCCCGACGCCGTGCTGATCTCCCACATGCACTACGACCACGCCGAGATCGGCTCGCTCGAGCTGCTCGGCCGCGCGCCGATCGTCGCCGCGCCGGCGAACGCGCACTGGCTGCGTCACCACGGCATCCCCGGTGCCGTCGCGCTTCCGGAGGGCACGTGGTGGACGGTGCCGCTCGTGCGTCACACCGGCGAGGTCCAGGTGCGGGCGATCCCGGCCGTGCACGGCGACCGGCCGATGCCGCATCGCCCGAACGCGGCCTGCGGCTTCGTCGTGCGCGCCGGTGACCTGCACATCTGGTTCGCGGGGGACACGGGTCCCCACCCGGCCATGGCGGCCGTGCCGGGCCTGCTCGACGGGCGCGTGGACCTGGCGCTGGTGCCGGTCGGCGGGTGGGGGCCGCGGCTCTCGGGCGGCCACCTGGACCCCGTCGAGGCGGCGCGTGCCTGTGCGCTCGTCGGCGCACGGACGGCGATCCCGATCCACTGGGGCACGCTCCACGCGCCGGTGTCGCGGCGCCTCCCGCCCGGCTGGATGGACCGCGCAGGCCCGGCGTTCCAGCACGCGGCGCGGCACGAGGCGCCGGACTGCGAGGTGGTGCTGCTGACGCCGGGGGAGTCGGCGGAGATCTCGTCGGGCGCCTGAAGACGGGACGCGACACGCGCGGCGCGTCGCGTGCATCGAACACGTGTTCGGCCTACTGTGGCCTGCGGGTGATCAACCGCCCACAGCCCGTCCCGGAGCACCACGGTGAGCCGGATCGCGGGAGGCGAGCGGTCGTGTCGGTGGTCGGACATACGGTCGCCCGGACGACAAAAGACCAGCCCCAGCCGGCGCAGCGCGAACGCTGCTCGAGACGAACGAGGTCGGAACCATGGCCGCAGCACCCCAAGACCGCGCGAAGGCCCTCGAGGCCGCACTGAGCCAGATCGACCGCCAGTTCGGCAAGGGCTCGATCATGCGCCTCGGCGAAGAGGGCCGTGCCCCCGTCGAGGTCATCCCCACCGGGTCGATCGCCCTCGACGTCGCGCTCGGCATCGGAGGCCTGCCGCGCGGCCGCGTCATCGAGATCTACGGCCCCGAGTCGTCCGGCAAGACGACGGTCGCACTCCACGCCGTGGCCAACGCGCAGCGCGCCGGCGGCATCGCCGCGTTCATCGACGCCGAGCACGCCCTGGACCCCGAGTACGCCAAGAAGCTCGGCGTCGACACCGACGCGCTGCTGGTGTCCCAGCCGGACACCGGCGAGCAGGCGCTCGAGATCATGGACATGCTCATCCGGTCCGGGGCGATCGACATCGTCGTTGTCGACTCGGTGGCCGCGCTGGTGCCGAAGGCGGAGATCGAGGGCGAGATGGGGGACAACCACGTCGGCCTGCAGGCCAGGCTGATGTCCCAGGCGCTGCGCAAGATCACCGGCGCGCTCAACTCGTCGGGCACCACCGCGATCTTCATCAACCAGCTCCGCGAGAAGATCGGCGTGTTCTTCGGCTCGCCGGAGACGACGACGGGCGGCAAGGCGCTGAAGTTCTACGCGTCGGTCCGCCTCGACATCCGCCGCATCGAGACCCTCAAGGAGGGCCAGGAGGCGGTCGGCAACCGCACGCGCGTCAAGGTCGTCAAGAACAAGATGGCGCCGCCGTTCAAGCAGGCGGAATTCGACATCCTGTACGGCGTCGGCATCTCCCGTGAGGGCAGCCTGATCGACATGGGCGTCGAGCACGGGTTCATCCGCAAGTCCGGGGCGTGGTTCACGTACGAGGGCGACCAACTCGGCCAGGGCAAGGAGAACGCCCGGTCGTTCCTGCGCGACAACCCCGACCTGGCGAACGAGCTGGACAAGAAGATCAAGGAGAAGCTCGGCATCGGCGCGAAGGTCGACAAGCCCGCCGACAGCGTGCCGGTCGACTTCTGAGCCGTGACCGGTCGTGACGCGGCCGACGTGCTAACGACGTGCTAACGACGTGGTGACGACGTGACGACGAAGCGGGACGTGCGGTGAGCGGCGGTGTTCAGGGGCGGCGCCGCTCACCGTCGTCCGAGCCTCCCGAGACCGGCGCCGCTGCGGTCGACGCCGAGCCGGACCCCGAGGAGGTCGCGCGGGCCATCCTGCTGCGGCTCCTGACCGGCGCCCCGCGCAGCCGGGCGCAGCTCGCCGAGGCGTTGGCCAAGCGCGACGTCCCCGACGACGTCGCGGGGCGTGTGCTCGACCGGTTCGGCGAGGTCGGGCTGATCGATGACGCCGCCTACTCACAGATGCTCGTGCGGACCCGCCACTCCGAGCGGGGCCTTTCCCGGCGGGCACTGGCGGTCGAGCTCCGGCGCCGTGGAGTCGACGACGACACGGCCGCCGAGGCGTTGGCGCAGGTGGACGACGACGGCGAGCTCGAGGCCGCCCGCCGGCTCGTGGTGCGCAAGCTCGCGTCGACGCGCGGGCTGGATGTCGCGACCCGCACCCGGCGGGCGATCGCGGCGCTCGGCCGACGAGGGTACGCACCCGGGCTCGTGGCGCGGCTGGTCCGCGAGGCGCTCGGCGAGGAGAGCGTCCTGGACGCCGACACGGCGGCCGACGTCCCATGGGACGATCCCTCGGAAGAGTGAATGGCCGCCCCGGTCGGGTGCGGCCGGTGGCGTCGAGGGGCGTGGCAGTGTGGCCGCGGCCTCGGCAGGGCTCAGAATGGGCGGAATCTCGCCCGGGAGGGCATCGGGAGGGTGGCAATGAACTGGACGCCGGTGCTCACCGTCATCGGGCTGCTCGGCGCCTGCCTCGTCGCGTTGGTGCTGGTCCAGGTCGCCCGCCGCGAGGCCGAAGAGGTCCGCCGCCGGGCGCGGGAGGACGTCGCCTCGATCAAGGAGGAGGCGCGCACCAAGCTGGCGGACGCCGAAAGGCGTGAGCAGCGGCTCGCCGAGCGGGAGCAGTCCCTGGCGCAGGACCGCGGCGAGCTGGAGGCGTTGGAGCGACGGACGCGGGAGCGCGCGGAGGCGCTCGTCTCCGCCGAGCGGAGCGCCGGCCGCGTCGTGGCGGAGGCCGAGCGCACGGCGAGCCGGATGCTGACGGAGGCCGAGGGGCAGGCTCGTGCCGAGCTGGAGTCGGTGTCGGGCCTCTCGGCCGACGAGGCCCGGGTCCAGCTGGTCCAGCGGATGACCGAGCAGGCCCGCAACGACGCCGCGGCCCAGGTGCGACGCGCCGATTCGCAGGCCCGGCGCACAGCCGAGGCACGCGCCCGGCGCATCGTCGCGACTGCGGTGCAGCGGCTCGCGGTGCCGACCAGCAGCCAGTCGGCCATCACCGTGGTGCCCCTGCCCTCGGACGAGATGAAGGGCCGCATCATCGGCAAGGAGGGGCGCAACATCCGCTCCTTCGAGTCGCTGACGGGCGTGAACGTCCTCGTCGACGAGACGCCGGACGCCGTGGTGCTCTCGTGCTTCGACCCCGAGCGCCGCGAGGTGGCCCAGGTGGCGCTCGAGGCCCTCATGGCCGACGGGCGGATCCAACCGCAACGCATCGAGGCGGCGTACAACGAGGCCCTGGCGGCCGTCGGCGAGCGGACGGAGGCGGCCGGCGGCGACGCGGCGGAGCGCGCCGGGGTCAGCGGGTTGCACCCGGACCTGGTCCAGACGCTCGGGCGGCTGCGGCTGCGGACGTCGTACGGGCAGAACGTGCTGGAGCACCTGGTGGAGACGGCGCTCGTCGCGGGCGCGATCGCCGCGGAGCTGGGCGCCGACGTCGAGGTGTCCAAGCGCGGCGCGCTGCTGCACGACATCGGCAAGGCGCTCACCGCCGAGCAGCCCGGCACGCACGCCGCCGTCGGCGCCGAGCTGGCCCGCCGGTGCGGGGAGTCGGACGCCGTGGTCAACGCGATCGCCTCGCACCACGACGAGGTCCCGGCGGAGACGGTGGAGGCGGTGCTCGTCCAGGCGTCGGACGCGATCTCGGCGGCGCGACCCGGCGCCCGGCGCGAAGAGCTTGACCAGTACGTCGAGCGGATGGACAAGCTCGAGGCGCTCGTCGCCGAGCACCCGGGCGTGCGGCGGGCGCTGGCGATGTCGGCCGGCCACGAGGTGCGCGTGGTGGTCGAGCCCAGCGAGGTGGACGACACGGCGCTGCCGGGCCTGGCCACCGCGATCGCCCGCCGCATCGAGCAGGACCTGACGTACCCGGGCGAGATCAAGGTCACCGTGGTGCGGGAGCTGCGGGCGAGCGCGACCGCCGGCTGACGGACTGGCCCGGCAGGCACGCAACGTACGCTTGACGGCGATGTCCGCACAGACCACGCCGCTCGTCGTCCCGCCCGTCCTCGGGCCCGAGGACGCGCACCCGCGCACGTACCTGGTCAAGACGCTCGGCTGCCAGATGAACGTCCACGACTCCGAGCACATGGCCGGGCTGCTCGACGCGGCGGGGTACGTCGCCGCGACGCCCGACGAGGTCATCGCCGAGGACGCCGACGTCATCGTCATCAACACGTGCGCGGTCAGGGAGAACGCGGCCGAGCGCCTCTACGGCACGCTCGGGCGGCTCGCGGCGGCGAAGCGCGCACGTCCCGGCCTGCAGATCGCCGTCGGCGGGTGCCTGGCGCAAAAGGACCGCGCGGGCATCGTCGACCGGGCGCCGTGGGTGGACGTCGTCTTCGGTACGCACAACCTCGACGTGCTGCCGGTGCTCCTCGAACGCGCCCGCCACAACGCCCGCGCCCAGGTGGAGATCGCCGAGTCGCTGCAGGTGTTCCCGTCGACTCTGCCGACGCACCGGGAGTCGGTCTACGCCGGCTGGGTCTCGATCAGCGTGGGCTGCAACAACACGTGCACGTTCTGCATCGTCCCGTCGCTGCGCGGCAAGGAGCGCGACCGGCGGCCGGGGGAGATCCTCGCCGAGGTGCAGGCCCTCGTCGCCACCGGGGCGATCGAGGTCACGCTGCTCGGCCAGAACGTCAACTCCTACGGCGTCGAGTTCGGGGACCGGGGCGCGTTCGCGTCGCTGCTGCGCGCGGTCGGTGGGATCGACGGGCTCGAGCGGGTCCGGTTCACCAGCCCGCACCCGGCGGCGTTCACCGACGACGTCATCACGGCGATGGCGGAGACGCCGTCGGTCATGCCGGCGCTGCACATGCCGCTGCAGTCGGGCTCGGACCGGATCCTCCGGGCGATGCGGCGCTCGTACCGCAGCGAGAAGTTCCTCGGCATCCTCGACCGCGTCCGCATCGCGATGCCGGACGCGGCGATCACCACGGACGTCATCGTCGGGTTCCCGGGCGAGACCGAGGAGGACTTCGCCGAGACGCTGCGCGTGGTGGAGCAGTCGCGGTTCGCCAGCGCGTTCACGTTCCAGTACTCGCCGCGGCCGGGCACCCCGGCGGCGACGCTCGAGGACCAGGTGCCGAAGGCCGTCGTCCAGGAGCGATACGAGCGGCTCGTCGAGCTCCAGGAGCGGATCTCGCTCGAGGAGAACCAGGCCCAGGTCGGCCGGACCGTCGAGGTGCTCGTCGCCGAGGGTGAGGGGCGCAAGGACGGCGCCACCGCCCGGCTGTCGGGGCGTGCGGCCGACAACCGCCTCGTGCACTTAGCGGTCCCGGCGGGCGCGACGAGCGACGTGCTGCCGCGCCCGGGCGACCTCGTCCGCGTCGACGTCACGCACGCTGCGCCCCACTTCCTCGTGGCGGACGGTGCGGCGCGCGGGGGCCCGTTCCTCGTACGCCGCACCCGGGCGGGCGACGCCTGGGCCGCGCGGGGTCAGGACGATCACGGGCACGAGCACGGCGCGCCGGGCGGCCCGGTGGCGCTGGGCATGCCCCCCGTGGGCGCCCCCGTCTCCTGACACCCGTCGTCGAACACGGCACTTCGGTCCCAACACGGCAGGCAGGACTGCCGTGCTCGGCGCCAAATGCCGTGCTCGCGGGTGGGGTTTGGGGACTGTCGGCGGCGCGTCGGCATCGCAGGCCCGGGCCTTCGGTCCCCACTAACGAGGTCAGGTGGCTGTCGGCCGGCCGCTGGCGGCCCTCGTCGGGCCCTTCGGCCCCCGGCCGGATGCCGCGCCGGTGCTGTCATGGCGCGACCGAACCGCGCCGCCCGTCCGTGGAGCCTCGATGCACCAGGTGCTCTCCTTCCTCGCCGGACAACCGATCCTGCTGCTCTTCGTCGTGATCGGGCTCGGGTCGGCGATCGGCCGCCTCACGGTGCGGGGCGTGGGCCTGGGCGCCGCCGGGGTGTTGTTCCTCTCCATCGGGCTGTCGGCGTGGGCATCGAGCTACGGCATCAACATGCAGATCCCCGAGGCGCTCGGGACGCTCGGCCTCACGCTCTTCACCTTCACGGTCGGCATCGTGTCCGGCGCCACCTTCTTCGCCTCGCTGCGTCGCAACCTCGGGCCGATCCTCTCGATGGTCGGCGTGGTCGTCATCGGTGCGCTCATCGCCGTCGGGATGGGCCACCTGCTCACGCTCGACGCCCCGACGGTGGCCGGTGCCTTCGCTGGCGCCATGACGAACACGCCCGCCCTGGCCGCCGCCCAGCAGGCGGCGGGAAACCCGACCAGCCCCACCGTGGGGTACGCGGTGACCTACCTGTTCGGCGTCGTGGGGATGCTGGCCGCCGTTCAGCTGGCGCTGCGCAACCGCCAGCACGACGCCGACACCCCGCCGCTCCTGGTCAATCGCACCATCCGCGTCGAGGTCGCCTCGGAGCCGAGCCTGCGGCAACTGCAGGAGGCCCACGAGAACCGCATCACGTTCTCCCGCGTGCGCCACGGCGAGGAGTCGCCGATCCTCACGGCCGACGACCGCGACACGCTGCTGGTCGACGACCTGGTGCTCGTTGTCGGCCCCGCCGACGAGGTCGATGCGGTGACCGGGGAGCTGGGCCACGCGTCCTCGCACCATCTCGACCTCGACCGCGACTACCTCGACATGCGCCGCGTCACGGTGTCGAACGCGCGTGCCGCCGGCAAGACGGTCGGCGAGCTCGGCCTGGCACAGCGGTTCGGCGCCGTGGCCAGCCGCGTCCGGCGCGGCGACGTCGACGTCGTGGCGTCCGACGACGTGATGCTCCAGCTCGGCGACCGCGTGCGTGTGATCGCGCCCCGCGACCGGATGCCCGAGGTGTCGTCGTTCTTCGGCGACTCGGCCCGCGGCCTCTCGGACATCACGCCGATCGTCCTGGGGGTCGGCATGACCCTCGGCATCCTGCTCGGCGCCGTGGTGTTCCCCGTGCCCGGGCGGGTCTTCTCGATCGGCTCGGCGGCGGGCACGCTGGTGCTCGGACTCATCCTCGGCCGCATCGGCCGGGTGGGCTCGGTCGTCACGTCGATGCCCTTCACCGCGGCGCAGGCGATCTCCGAGCTCGGGCTCCTGGTGTTCCTCGCGCAGGCGGGGTCGCGCGCCGGCGCTCAGATCGGCGTCGCGTTCGAGTCGGGGGAGTGGTGGCGCATCCTGCTCCTCGGCCTCGTGGTCACCTCCGTGGTGGCGGTCGGGCTGTACCAGGTGATGCGCCGCGTGTTCCACATGGGCGGCACGCAGCTGTCGGGCGTCATGGGTGGGGCCCAGACGCAACCGGCGGTGCTGGCGTTCGCCAACGGCCGCACCGGCCACGACTCGCGCGTCGCGCTCGGGTACGCGCTCGTCTACCCGGCCGCGATGATCACCAAGATCCTGCTCGGCCAGATCCTCGGCGGGCTGTGACTGTCAGTTGTCCGGGACGTTGGGTGGCTCGAGCTCGTCGGGCGCGGGCAGCGTCGACTCGAAGCTGAGGAACATCTGCACGCCCGTGCCGAGCCCGCACGAGAGGATCTGCGCGAGTTGGGCGTCGTTGGCGCCGGCCTCGAGGTCGGCGGATGTCTCGGCGTAGATCGCGAGCATCCCCTCCTCCTCGCGCACGTACGCCTTCGGCCAGATCCGCTCCCGGTTCCAGTCGTTGATCACCAGCGCGATCGACGGGCGGGCATCCAGCGGGAGCGTGCGGTGCCAGCGGCCGCGCACCTGGAGGATCTCCTGCCCGTCGCCGAGCAGCAGGAACCAGAACCGGTTGCCGTCCCACGTGCCGGTGAGGTCGCCGTCGTCGTCGATCACGAACCGGTAGCTGCGCTTGCGCAGGTAGTCGGCCACCCGCGCGCGGGAGACGGGCGTCGGCGGTTCGTCGTCCACGTGCGGCGCCTTGGCGGCGTTGGGCAGTCCGGACAACGCCCGGAGCAGCCATCCAGGAGTGCTCATCTCGGAGCCCCCGCGGAATCGGGAGCGCAGCAAGCGATTTCGTGGGGTGAGTTCATGGCGCGATCCCCACCGGGTCGGGATAGCGCTCGTCGAGCGCGTCGAAGAACATGCTGCCGGTCGACAGGCCGCAGAAGAGCGCCTGGTGCAGCTGGGCGTCGGTCGCTCCGTGCTCCAGGTCGAGCGCCACCTCCGAGACGACGTGGACGCGCCCGTTGTCCCGCACGCGGACGTAGACCTTGGGCCAGATCCGCTCGGCGTTCCACTCGTTGCAGACGTCGAGGATCTCGGACATCCGCTCGATCGTCACCTCGCGCTGCCACTGCCCGCGCACCTGGAGGATCTCGGCGTGCTCGCCGAAGAGGAAGAAGTAGAACAGGCGGCCGCGCCACATGCCGCCCAGGTCGCCGTCGCTGTCGACGAAGTAGCTGAAGCCGTTGTTGCCCATCCACGTGGCGATGCGCGCGGGGGTCGCCGCCACGGGAACGTCCTCGGCCGGCTCGACCCCGCCGAGCTCGCGCGCCAGCAGGGCGGCGACGGAGTCGTGGAGGTCGGCATCCTCGTCAGCCGCAGACTCGGGGGACCGCCCCATGCGGCGGAACCAATCCTTGGCCCGGTCGGCGAACGACGCCATGGACCGAGACTACCTACCGATGCGCGCCGGACGGCCCTCGGTTCGCCCGGAGCGCACCGGACGGCGCGTCCCTCGCCGGCCCCGGCGCCGTAGCCTGCAGGCATGTTTCTGGCGGCGGCGCTCATCCCCGACACGGCGCTGCTCGTCCCGGGTGCGGGCGGCGCGGCGGACGCCGGCGCTGGGCTGCGGAAGGCGGCCGACGAGGCCGTGGGCGAGGCGCTCGAGGGTGCGGAGCGCGTGGTGATCGTGGCGCCGGGGTCGGGCGTCTACCTGCAGGAACCGCCGCTCCGGGGGGCGCTGGGCGCAGCCGGCGTGCCCGACGAGCTGCTGGCGTGGACCCCTCCGGGCGAGCCGGACGCCCCGGTGCCCGAGGCATCCCCGAGCGTCGCGCTGTTCCTCCTCGCGCGCCACCTCGTCCGCGGTCGGCCGGCGAACCTCGACGCGCGGGTGCAGGTGGTCGACGCGCTCGTGCCGTCCGACGAGCACGCGCGGCGGGCCCCGTGGCTGCGCGAGCTCGGCCGGTGCCTCGTCGACGACTCGCCGACGGCCTTCGTCGTCGTCGGCTCGCCGTCCGGGCGGCACGGACCCGACGCGCCCTTGGCCGACGACGAGCGTGCGCCCGCGTACGACGAGGCGCTGCTCGCCGAGGCGCCCGGCATGCCAGGGTGGACCCGCAAGGACGTCCTGGCGCACATCGAGTTCTGGCACCGCCACTCCGCGGCCGTCCTCGCGGGCGTGCGGTCGGGCGTGGACCCGTTCCCGGACGAAGGTGCCGACTTCGACATCAACGCGCTGAACGCACGCGTCCTCGACGAGAACCGTGCGCGGCCCGGTGCCGACGTCCGCGAGGGCGAGGAGGCGTCGTTCAAGGCGCTCGTCTCGGCCATCGAGGCGGCGACGGACGGGGAACTGTTCGGGACGGCTCTCGTGTCCTGGCTCGATGGGCCGGCCGCGGGCGTCATCGGGGCCGACACCTGGGAACACTACCCGGAGCACGTGCCGCAGCTGGCCAGCTGACGGGATCCTTCGCGGCGGCCGCCGACAGGACCGATCG
>Ga0207857_1000483_pt1 | contig 11015 bp, 9 predicted proteins | sample LuqExpMetageno22_FD_187780 | JGI IMG/M metagenome (GOLD analysis project Ga0207857, IMG submission 187780) | Tropical forest soil microbial communities from Luquillo Experimental Forest, Puerto Rico - Sample 22 (SPAdes) | ecosystem: Environmental > Terrestrial > Soil > Tropical forest ... | reverse complement strand
GCTGCATGGGAAAAGAACCGAAACAACAGTGTCAATAAGATTGACTGGCAATTTACTACAGCCGATGCTCGGATCAAGCTGAAGAGGCTTTATCCGAATTTTTAAATGTTAATAGGTACCAGGTTGTTCAAAAATAGTCAGATCGTCGCACCCGCAGAAAGCCCCGCGGAGGCGTAGCAGCGCTACGCCGCACAAAGGGGCATTCGAGGACGAAGGCCTGATGGCTGTTTTTCAACAACCTTTCACGAAGACAGAGAAGGAGCTGTTACCAATGGCCAAGATCACCAGGGCGCTCATCAGCGTTTCCGACAAGACGGGCATCATCGAATTTTCCCAACAACTGGCCGGCTACGGGGTGGAGATCCTCTCCACCGGCGGCACGGCCAAACTCCTGCGCGAGGCGGGGCTGACCGTCAAGGACGTGTCCGAGTTCACCGGGTTCCCCGAGATGCTGGACGGCCGGGTCAAGACCCTGCACCCCAAGGTGCACGGCGGCCTTTTGGGCATGCGGAGCAATCCGGCCCACGTGGCCAAGATGAAGGAGCACGGCATCGAGAACATCGACATGGTGGTGGTCAACCTGTATCCCTTCGAGGCCACCGTGGCCAAGGAAGGGTGCCGGCTGGAGGACGCCATCGAGAACATCGACATCGGCGGCCCCACCATGCTCCGCTCGGCTGCCAAGAACTACCCGGACGTGACCGTGATCGTGGACCACGCCGATTACGCCCCGGTGCTGGCGGAGATGAAGGGGGCCAAGGGGGCCGTTTCCCCCGCCACCAACTTCGGCCTGGCGGTCAAGGTGTTCCAGCATACCGCCGCCTATGACGGCGCCATCTCCAACTACCTGGGGGCGCGCCTCGGCGAGGAGCCCCAGGCATACCCGGCCACCTTCACCATCCAGGTGAAAAAGGCCCAGGACCTGCGCTACGGCGAGAACCCCCAGCAGTCGGCCGCCTTTTACGTGGAGCGGGACGTGACCGAGCCGTGCGTCTCCAATGCCGTGCAGTTGCAGGGCAAGGAGCTGTCGTTCAACAACATCATCGACCTGGACGCCGCCATCGAGACGGTCAAGGAGTTCGAGCAGAGCGCGGCGGTCATCATCAAGCACACCAATCCCTGCGGCGTGGCCCTGGCCGATACCCCGCTCAGCGCCTACCTCAAGGCGCGGGAATGCGACCCGGTGTCGGCCTTCGGCGGCATCGTCGGCTTCAACCGCCAGGTGGATGCGGCCACGGCCCGGGAGCTGGCCTCCACCTTCCTGGAGGCGGTCATCGCCCCGGGCTATAGCGACGAGGCCCTGGAGATCTTCACCGCCAAGAAGAACGTGCGGCTGATGCAGGTGCCGCTCCTGGAGGAGTACACGGCCGGCGGCTACGACCTCAAGAAGGTGGTGGGGGGGCTTTTGGTCCAGGGGCGCGACCTGGGGATGGTGCGGGCGGCCGAATGCCGCGTGGTGACCGAGCGCACCCCGACCGCCTCGGAATACGAGGCCCTGGATTTCGCCTGGCGGGTCTGCAAGCACGTCAAGTCCAACGCCATCGTCTTCACCAACCGGGACCAGACCGTGGGGATCGGGGCGGGCCAGATGTCCCGGGTCGATTCCTCCAAGATCGCCGTGCAGAAGGCGCTGTTGCCCACCCAGGGCACGGTGCTGGCGTCCGACGCCTTTTTCCCGTTCCGGGACGGGGTGGACGCCGCGGCCGAGGCCGGGGTCACGGCCGTCATCCAGCCGGGCGGGAGCGTGCGGGACGAAGAGGTGGTACGGGCGGCCAACGAGCACGGGATCGCCATGGTGTTCACCGGCATGCGGCACTTCCGGCATTAAGGGGATTCAGCCTCATAGGACTTATGGGACTTATGGGACCTATAGGTCTTATACGTCCCATAGGTCCCATAAGTCCCATAAGTCCCATAAGTCCCATAAAGAATTTTCAATCGAGGTGTAACGACATGAAAGTTTTGGTAGTCGGCGGCGGCGGTCGCGAACATGCCTTGGTGTGGAAGATCGCCCAGTCGCCCCTGGTGACGAAGGTGTTCTGCGCCCCCGGCAATCCGGGGATCGGCGCGCTGGCCGAGAACGTTCCCATCCGGGTGGACGAGTTGGACAAACTCCTCGCCTTTGCCCAAAGCGAGGGGATCGGCCTCACGGTGGTGGGGCCCGAGCAGCCGCTGTCCCTGGGGATCGTGGACCTGTTCGAGGAGCATGGGCTCAAGGTCTTCGGCCCCCGGAAGGATGCCGCCATCATCGAGGCGAGCAAGGCGTTCTCCAAGGACCTGATGCGGAAATACCACGTCCCCACCGCGGCCTACGGCGTCTTCACCGACGTAGCCGCGGCCGAGGCGTTCATCGACGCCACCGGGGTGCCGATCGTGGTCAAGGCCGACGGCCTGGCCGCCGGCAAGGGGGTCATCATCGCCCAGACCCGCGACGAGGCAATGGCCGCCGTCAGGGACATGCTGAGCGGCAACGCCTTCGGCAGCGCTGGCTCCCGGGTGGTGATCGAGGAGTTCCTCACCGGGGAGGAGGCCTCCTTCCTGGCGATCACCGACGGCAGGAACATCATCCCCCTGGCCAGCGCCCAGGATCACAAGGCGATCTTCGACAACGACCAGGGCCCCAACACCGGGGGCATGGGGGCCTATTCCCCGGCGCCGGTGGTGACGCCGGCGGTGCACGAACAGGCCATGGCCGAGGTGCTCCGCCGCACCGTGGACGGCATGGCGGCCGAAGGGCGGCCCTACCGCGGCGTGCTGTACGCGGGGCTGATGGTGAAGGAGGGCCGGGTCAAGACCCTGGAGTTCAACGCCCGCTTCGGTGACCCGGAGTGCCAGCCGCTCCTGATGCGGATGAAATCCGACATCGTGCCGGTGCTCATGGCCGTGGCCGACGGCGACCTGGCCGGCCGCACCATCGAATGGCACGACAAGGCCGCGGTCTGCGTGGTCATGGCCAGCGAGGGGTATCCGGGGGAGTACCGGAAGGGGGACGCGATCAGCGGCCTGGACGAGGCGGCCGAACTGGACGACGTGTTCGTCTTCCACGCCGGCACCGCCGCCAAAGAGGGGCGCTGCGTCACCAGCGGCGGCCGGGTCCTGGGGGTCACCGCCCTGGGCGCCACGGTGCGCCAGGCCATCGAGCAGGCCTACCGGGCGGTGGGGCGGATCGCCTGGCAGGGGGTGCAGTTCCGCACCGACATCGGAAAAAAGGCGCTCGACCGCAGGTAAATCAAATAGGACCCCTAGGTCCCATCGGTCCTATGGGTTATGGAGGAATATACATGACAGATTCGCCGCAAGTCCTGCTCATGATGGGGAGCGATTCCGACCTGCCGGTCATGCAGGAGGCCGCCGCGGTGCTCCGCAAGTTCGGCATTCCCTTTGAGATGCATGTCGCGTCGGCTCACCGCTCCCCGACCAAGGCCATGACCCTGGCCTCGGAAGCGGCCGGGCGGGGCATCAGGGCCATCATCGCCGGCGCCGGCATGGCGGCCCATCTGGCCGGGGTGGTGGCGGCCAAGACCACCCTGCCGGTGATCGGGGTGCCCATGCCGGGCGGGGCGCTGAACGGCGTGGACGCCCTCTACTCCACGGTGCAGATGCCGGGGGGGATTCCGGTGGCCACCATGGCCATCGGCAAGGCCGGGGCCAAGAATGCCGGGCTGTTCGTCGTCCAGATCATGGCGCTCCACGACGAGCGGCTCGCCGGGGCGCTCACGGCGTACCGCCGCGAGATGGAAGACGAGGTGGAAACCAAGGACGCCACGCTGCAGGCGGCGGGCAGGGAAGCGTAAACGGCATAAACAGGGCTTTTCCCTTGACATCCTTTTTTCCCGTGTAGTAGTTTCGTCCTGTTTTTTATAATCTTTTGGAGGAGGAGTACCATGAAAAACGCTGTTGTTGCACTGCTCGCCCTGGTCGCATTCGCCGGCACCGCCTTTGCCGCTCCCGAAACCATCGAGATGAAAAAAGGGGTGAAGTTCAACCACAAGGCCCACGTCGCCGCTGTGGGCAACTGTAAGAAGTGCCACGAAACGAAGCCGGGCAAGATCGAAGGCTTCGGCAAGGATTGGGCCCACAAGAACTGCAAGGGTTGCCACGCCGAAGGCAAAAAAGGCCCCACGACCTGCAAAGAGTGCCACAAATAGAACGTCGCAATTCGTAGTTTTGCCGTACCTTGAAGAGGGATGACGCGTGTCTGCTGTTGTCCCTCTTTTTTTATGGCACGGCGCTAAATCGGAACCGTTCCGAAAAAAAAGAGTACATTTTTTTTCGCTCTTGAGCTAAAGTTACAACACCAAGCCTGCCGCCCGGCGCGGCAGGCCGCCGACACCATGACCGGGAGAGACCATTGGCAACCACCGACCGCAGTTTCGTTCAGTCACTTTGGGATTTTTTCTGTTCACTCAAGCTCACCATCTCCCTCCTGATCTCACTGGCGCTTACCTCCATCATCGGCACCGTCCTCCCCCAGGGAAAGCTGCCGCCGGAATACGTGGCCTCCATCAGCGCCACCAAGCTCCAGATCTATTCCAAGCTCGGTCTTTTCGACATGTACCACAGCGTGTGGTTCATCGCGCTGCTGTACGTATTCAGCCTTAACCTGGTCTGCTGCTCCATCAAGCGCCTGCCGCACGTGTTCAAGTTCATCAGCGAACCGACCCTGGTGCTGGGCGAGAGCATGCGCAAGGGCTTCTCCCTGAAGCAGGAGCTGAGCTTCTCGGCGTCGCTGGACAAGGGGCGCGAGGCCCTGGCCGAGTTCCTGGGCAAGGAGTTCGCCGCTCCGGTCGTCACCGAGCAGGACGGGGAGTACCACCTCTTTGCCCAGAAGAGCGCCTGGTGCCGCCTGGGGGTGTACGTCGTCCACCTGAGCATCCTGGTCATCTTCGTGGGCGCCATCATCGGGTCGCTGTTCGGGTACAAGGGCTTTGCCGCCATCGTCGAAGGCAGCAGCGTGACGAGCATCCAGGCCCACAACGGCGCGGAGATCCCGCTGGGATTCGGCCTCCGCTGCGAGAAGTTCAGCGTCTCCTTCTACGACTCCGGGGCGCCCAAGGAATTCAAGAGCATCCTGACGGTCCTGGAAAACGGCCAGCCGGTCAAGGGGCTGACCAATGTCCGCGTCGTGGTGAACGAACCGCTGACCTACAAGGGATTCACCTTTTACCAGTCGAGCTACGGCCAGGCCACCGAGAGCAGCGACCACACCTTTACCGTAAAAAACCGTTCGGGCGCGGTTGTCGATCACGTGACCCTGCGGGAAGGGCAGGGGACCACCCTGAAGGACGGCACCGCTTTCAAGCTGCTGGAAACGACCGCTGACGTCCGCCAGTTCATGCCCAACTTCTCCGGCCCGGCCGCCCGGGTGGAGATCACCCCCAAGGGCAAGCAGGCCCAGACCTTCATCGTGTTCAAGGATTTTCCCGATGCCAACGCCCAGCGGGGCGACGAGTTGCAGTTCGTGTACGAGGGGTCCAACGCCAAGATGTACACCGGGCTCCAGGTGGCCAAGGACCCGGGCGTCTGGGTGGTCTGGCTGGGCTGCGCCCTGATGGTGGTCGGCCTCTACATCGCCTTCTTCATGTCCCACAAGCGGGTCTGGATCGTTGTTTCCAAAGGGTATGCCCGGATGTACGGCAATGCCAGCAAGAACCAGGCCGCATTCCAGATGCAGTTCGAAGAGCTGTCCGACAAGCTGAAAAACCTGAAAATCTAGCGGAGGTTACCTAGTTTATGACAAGTTCAATGCTCTTCAACGCGACAACGATCGCCTATATGGTATCAATGGTTGTCTTCTTCGCATTCCTCGCCACCAAGAACAAGACCATCGGCCTCACCGGCAGCCTTTTGGCCTATGTCGGCTTCGCCGCCCAGACCGTGGCCATCGCCCTGCGCTGGAAGGAATCCTACGCCCTGGGGTACGGCCATGCGCCCCTCTCCAACCTGTACGAGTCGGTGGTCTTCTTCTCCTGGACCATCATCCTCATCTACATGTTCATCGAACTGAAGTACAAATACCGCATCGTCGGCGCCTTCGTGGTCCCCTTCGCCTTCCTGGGCATGTCCTGGGCCCAGCTCGGCATGCAGAGCGGTATCGAGCCGCTCGTCCCGGCGCTCCAGAGCAACTGGCTCCTCTACCACGTCATCACCTGCTTCTTAGGCTATGCCGCCTTTGCCGTGGCCTGCGGCATCTCCATCATGTACCTGATCAAGGCCAAGAGCGAGGAGAGCGGTGGAGGCTCCGCCGGCGGTCTCATGAGCATGTTCCCCCCCATCCGGGTGCTGGACGACCTGAACTACCGGGCCATCATGATCGGCTTTCCGCTTCTGACCCTGGGCATCATCACCGGCGCGGCCTGGGCCAACTACGCCTGGGGCACCTACTGGAGCTGGGACCCCAAGGAGACCTGGTCGCTCATCGTCTGGTTCGTGTACGCGGCGTTCCTCCACGCCCGCTTCACCCGCGGCTGGGTCGGCAAGCGCGCCGCCTGGCTCTCCATCATCGGGTTCGCGGCCACGATCTTCTGCTACCTGGGGGTCAACCTGTTTCTGTCCGGCCTGCACAGCTACGGCAGCTCGAAGATGTAGGATCTCCGCGGCAGCGGTCCGGCAACATTTTTGATGATTTTGTCAATCGAGTATGATTATATGAACCGGGAATTCCATTCCCGGTTTTTTTATGGACCAGCCAACCATCTCCATCATCATTCCGGTCAAGCCCGGATTCAGCGTGACGGCCACCCAGCGGCTTGCGGCCGTGGATTATCCCCAGGACCGGTATGAGGTCATCGTGGCCGAGGGATACAGCCCGAGCCGGCAGCGGAACCGGGCGGTGGCCCGGGCCCGGGGCGAGATCGTCTACTTCCTGGACGACGACTCCCTGACCTCGCCCGGTTTCCTGAGGATCGTTGCCGGCCACTACCGGGACCCGCAGGTGGCGGCCGTGGGCGGCCCATCGGTGACCCCGGCGACCGATTCGATCCTGCAGCGCAGCATCGGGACGGCCCTGGCCTCGGCCCTGGGGGGCGGCGGGATGCGCAACCGCTACCGGGCCCACGGGGAGGCGCGCCTCACCAGCGACCGGGAGTTGATCCTGTGCAACCTGAGCTTCCGGCGGGAGCGGTTCCTGGCCTGCGGCGGCCTGGACGAGCGGCTCTATCCCAACGAGGAGAACGAGCTTCTGGACAGGATGCAGGCGGCCGGGGCGGGCCTGATCCACGACCCGCAGCTGGCGGTCTTCCGCAGCCAGCGGCCCACGTGGCGCCTGCTCTGCCGCCAGTTTCTGAACTACGGCCGCGGCCGGGCCGAGCAGACGCTCATCAGCCGGCGCCTCCAGCCCGCCAGCCTGCTGCCGGCCCTGTTCCTCGCCTATGTCCTGGCCGTGCCGTTTCTTTTGTGCTCGCTCTTGTGGCTGCCCCTGGCCGGCTACGGGGCGCTGGTGCTCCTTCTCTCCGCCCTGGAGGCGGCAAAGGCGCGCAGCCCGGGGATGTTCCCGCGGCTGGCGCTCATCTATCCCATCATCCACCTCATGTACGGGGCGGGCCTCTGGTGGGGGGTGCTGGGAGCCGTGTCGGGCAGGCGGCGCACGCCGGGCGGCGAGGTGACCCTGCGCATGGTAAAGGGGATGGCCGAAGGATGATGACGAATAAACCGGATTCAAGGGGGACGAGGTGAGTGTGGAGCTGAGCATTGTGGTGCCGATCTACAACGAAGAGGAGAACGTGGCGGCGCTCTACGCGAGCATTCGCGATGCCCTGGCCCGGACCTCCCTGGAATACGAGCTCATCTTTGTGGATGACGGTTCCGGCGACGGCTCGTTCAGGCTTTTGAAGGAGATTGCCGACCAGGACCAACGGGTGAAGCTCCTGCGCTTCCGCCGCAACTTCGGCCAGACCGCCGCCATGTCCGCCGGGTTCGACGCGGCCACCGGCAGCGTCATCGTTCCCATGGACGGCGACCTCCAGAACGACCCGGCCGACATCCCCCGCCTGCTGGAAAAGCTCCACGAGGGGTACGACGTGGTCTCGGGATGGCGCAGGGACCGCAAGGACACCTTCGTCACCCGCAAGATCCCCTCCATGCTGGCCAATGCCCTCATCTCCACCCTGACCGGCGTCCACCTGCACGACTACGGCTGCACCCTCAAGGCCTACCGCCGCGAGGTGCTGGACGGCATCAACCTCTACGGCGAGATGCACCGTTTCGTGCCGGCCCTGGCCTCCCAGGTGGGGGCGAAGGTCGCGGAGCTGCCGGTCAACCACCGACCGCGCCTGTACGGCACGAGCAAATACGGCATCTCCCGCACCCTGCGGGTGGTGCTGGACCTGATGACGGTCAAGTTCCTGCTGGCCTACTCCACCAAGCCGATCCAGCTCTTCGGCAAGTGGGGGATCTACACCCTCCTGGCCGGCTGCCTCACCGGCGCGACCACGCTGTACATGAAGTTCTTCGAGAACATGAGCATGAACCGCAACCCGCTGTTGATCCTGACCGCCTTCCTGCTGTTCATGGGGGTCCAGTTTATCGTGCTGGGGCTTCTGGGCGAACTGAACGCCCGGACCTACTACGAGTCCCAGGGCAAGCCGATCTACGTGATCAGGGACAGGGTCAACCTTGGCTGATCCCGGGCTGAGGGTCCTCATGGTGGCGCCCACCCCCTACTTCGCGGACCGGGGGTGCCACGTGCGCATCTACGAGGAGGCCCGCGCCCTCCGCAGCCTGGGGCACGACGTGCGCATCGCCACCTACCACATCGGCCGGGACATGCCCGGCATCCCGGTGGCGCGCATCCCCCGCATACCGTGGTACAACCGCCTGGAAGCCGGCCCCTCCTGGCACAAGCTCTACCTGGACCTGTTGCTCCTCTGGCGGGCCGCCGCCCTGAGCCGCAGCTTCCGGCCCCACGTCATCCACGCCCATCTCCACGAAGGGGCCGCCATCGGCGCCCTGCTCAAGCGCTTCACCCGCACCCCCCTGGTCTTCGACTACCAGGGGAGTCTTTCCGGCGAATGCATCGACCACGGCTTCTTCACGCCCGGCTCCCTGCTGGCCCGCATCTTCGGCCGGATCGAGCGGGCCATCAACGACAGCGCCGACCGGATCGTCACCAGTTCCAGCGCCGGGTACGCCGACCTGAAGGATACCTGGGGGGTGGCGCCCGACCGCATGGTGCCGGTCATCGACGGTGTGGATACGGAGCAGTTTTGCCCCCGCGACCAACAGGAGGCGCGCAAACGCCTGGGGATCGCCCCTGACGTGCCGGTGGTGGCCTACCTGGGCCTCATGAACGCCTACCAGGGCACGGACCTGCTCCTGGACGCCATAGGGCTCCTGAAGGCGCGGGGAGTGCGGGCCCGGTTCCTGATCATGGGCTTCCCCTGGGAGCGCTACCGGGCCGCGGCCGAGGCGCGGGGGATCGACGACATGATCACCTTCACGGGCAAGGTCGATTACAACGACGCGCCGCTCTTCCTGTCGGCCGCCGACCTGGCCGTGTCCCCCAAGCTTTCCCTGACCGAGGCCAACGGCAAGCTGTTCAACTACATGGCCTGCGCCCTGCCGGTGGTGGTCTTCGACACCCCGGTCAACCGGGAGATCCTGGGAGACACCGGCATCTACGCCCGCCTGGGGGATGCCACGGACTTTGCGGAGCGGATCGCGGCCCTCCTGGCGGACCGTGACGGCCTGAAGGGGCAGGGGGAGCGGGTGCGGGCCAAGGCGGTCAGCGAACACGGCTGGCAGGCCAGGGGGCGCACTCTGGCGGCGGTTTACCGGGCGGTTATCGGCATGCGCACGGCTTGACCGCGGGTAAATCACTTTTTGTTGAAAAAATAAACAAAAGGTGTTGACACACACGGCCGGTTTTGGTAAAAAACAGAACTCACCAAGCGGGAATAACTCAGTGGTAGAGTGCAACCTTGCCAAGGTTGAAGTCGCGGGTTCGAATCCCGTTTCCCGCTCCATAAAACATAAACCGTATAAAGCGGTTACGGGCAAAAAGCCCCGGCTTTCGCAGAAACTTTCGCAGGCGGCCGGGGCTTTCCTTTTAGCGCGGTATTTTGAAGTCCTTCCCAAAATACCGCAGAATCGCCAAACGGTCCTGCTCAAGCCCCTTGGTATACTTCCCGTAAACCTCGTAGATCATCTGCTTGCTGGCGTGCCCCATGAGGTCCACCAGCCGGTTCGGATCGGTACGTATGGCCAAGGCCCAGGCCGCAAAGGTATGCCGGGTAGTGTACGGCTTGCGGTACGGGATTCCCGCCTCCTTAACCGCCTTTACCCAGACTCTCCTTTGAAACAGCTCCGCGGTGAAATGCTTGCCGGCCTCCATGGTAAACAGGTACTCGCCTTGTGCCGTGTTCCTGGCATGCTCCAAGATTTCCCCAATTGCCTTGGTGATCGGAATTTCCCGCTCTCGGTAGCTGTTTTTCAGTTCATCCTTCTCCCTACCCCGGACAATCGACTGCTCCACATACAGGATGCCGTCCCTTATGTGGTGGGGCTTGAGGGCGGCCACCTCTGAGGCCATCAGACCGGTCAGCACCATCAGCTTCGCCACGGGCCGGTAATACGGCTCCATGGCGTCCATAAGAGCCTGCCACTCGTCGAACCGGAAAACCTCAACCTTCTTCTTTCCCTTGGCGGGGAGTTTCGACTTTATCCCCTTGAGCGGATCGAAGAGAATCCAGCGGTGCTCAACCACGGCGTCATCCCAGATGGTCTTGAATATCTGGAGAATGTTCACCATGGTGGAACGCGACAGCTTCTGCCCTGCCTTCGGTCCCTTCCTGTGCGCCAGAGTGGCGACGAACCGCTGCATTGTCACGCCGGTGATGTGGAAGAAAGTCATGGAACCAAAGTAAGGCAAGAGCCAATAGTCAATCACGCTCTTGAAATCCTTCTGCTTGGTCTCGGGCGGATAGTGGACCCAGATGGTGGTGTACCACCTCTTGACGTACTCGCCGAACGTTACCGCCTTCGGCGTGGGGGCGTACTCCCCCTTTTCCAGGCGGGTG
>Ga0207857_1000478_pt1 | contig 11129 bp, 9 predicted proteins | sample LuqExpMetageno22_FD_187780 | JGI IMG/M metagenome (GOLD analysis project Ga0207857, IMG submission 187780) | Tropical forest soil microbial communities from Luquillo Experimental Forest, Puerto Rico - Sample 22 (SPAdes) | ecosystem: Environmental > Terrestrial > Soil > Tropical forest ... | reverse complement strand
CACGTGGGCATTTTCTGGCTGGCCACCGACGATCACGACTTTGCCGAGATCGACCATGTGGTGTTTCCTGCCGGACGCGAACTGGTCAAGCTCAAGTACACTCCGGCTACGCCTCTCACCGTGGCGCGACCCGTGGGCGCAATCGAGATCGATGCTGGTATTGAGCCTTTGCTGGATGAGGCCTGGAAGCTGCTGGGCGACTCCTTTGCCTTTGACGCGCTGAACGAGAATTACAAGCCCGGCCGCACCTTTGCCGCGGCCTTTGCGGGCTTCTACCGGCAGGTGTTTGCCGCCGAAGGTTTGTTGATGGTGGACGCTGCTGGACGCGCCTTCCGCCAGCTCGGTGTGCCGGTGCTCAGAGCCGCCGTGGAACGCGCCGACGAACTGCATGCCGCGCTGGAAGAGCGCAATCGTGAGCTGACCGCTGCCGGTTATCACACTCAGGTGGTGGTGGGCTCGCAATCCAGTCTGCTGTTCCTGCTGGACGCCAAGACCCAGGCGCGAGTCGCTCTCAAGCGTATTGCGCCTAGCGCCGGTGAGCCCCATGGTCTTTGGCAGGCAGGCCGCCAGATTCTGGCTACCGATGAGTTGTTGGGAATTCTGGCCAGCGAACCGGAGCGGATCTCTCCCTCGGCGTTGCTGCGTCCAGTCTTCCAGGATTTTGTTTTCTCCACGTCGCAGATTATCGGCGGCCCGGCTGAACTGGCTTACTTTGCGCAGAATGCAGTGCTGTACGAACGCATTCTGGGCCGCCAGACGCAGCCCGCCACGCGCTTTTCCGCCACTCTGGTGGAACCGGCCATTGCCGACCTGTTGGCCAAGCACGAGCTTGCTCCGGAGCAGCTCTTCGCAGTGACCGAGGACGCGCTGACGCAGCAACTGGCGGAGCGCGCCATGCCCGCCGAAGGGCGGATGAAGATCAAGACGGCAGGGCAGGCTCTGGAGCAGGAACTGGACGCTGTGGTTGGTTGGCTGGAAGCTCGCGACGAGGGCTTGGGTCGTTCGGCCCGCACCTCGGCCAGCAAGATGCGCTACCAGATGAACCGTATCCGGCGCATGGCAGCGGGTTATGAACTGCATCGTGAAGCGGCGCTGGGCCGTGCGGCTCGCATGATGACAACCGCGCTCTATCCACAGGACACCTTGCAGGAGCGCGTGCATGGAGCGGCATATTACTTTGCCAAATACGGTTTTGAATTAGCGGGAGAACTCTGCCGCCAGGCAGAACAGGAAGCGACGCCAGGGCATGCGGTGATGTGGCTCTGAGATGAAATCCGAAGCGGAGTCGTTGCTCAGCGAGGTGCGAGCAAGGCGATCGTTCTTTGGTCGTGGGTCAGCTTGAGAATGTAGCTTGCCAGGAGCAGGCTGCGCGGAGTATGTCTCGATCTGCGAAAGCGCGATGCGGCGCCTGCCGCTACTCGCACTCCTGCAGAATGTTTTCATCCGTGACCGGGCGAACCTGCGTGGAGAGCCGCCGCGTACGCCCGTCCAGCCCCACGCTGTAGCGCAGGTCGAACTGCTGGCTGGGCTCGTTGTCGGTATGGCCGCATAGCTGCACCATGGCGGTGCGGCTGTCCAGCCACTGCCGCGAGCGGAAGTAGGCATGGCCGGTCATAAAGCGGGCGGCAAACTGGTCAGAGCGCCGTACAGCGTCAAAGATGTCAATGCGGCGTAACGTTCCGGCGTAATAAAGCCACGACATGCTCACATTGCTGCCTACGCTGCTGTTGACGTAGAAGGCTTCCCCCGTGGGCGACCAGACGGCTTCTCCATCGTGCCCCTCGAAATCGACCGGGCGGCGAGCGTGGCTGGCGGCGTCTTCCAGATAGAGCACCACGCCAAAGTCGTTGGCATGCTGAGAAGCAAAGAGGTCGCGAGCGCCTTCGGCCGGGTGCGCGGCTGAAGCCGGACATGCACCATCCACAAAATTGCCAACCAGTGTCCATCTCCCATCGGGAGAGGCAAGCTGCGCGCGTTCGCAGGTGGAGAACTCGGCCATGGTGGGTGCGGTTGTGGTGGCCGTTCCCGCGCTCAGCCAGCCAGTGGCTAAAAGACACACTGCCAGGCACGAAGCCGTTCTTACATTGCGCCTGGGGTTCATTCAGCAAGAGTAACGCGAAAGTTGTAGGCGAGCGTCGGCTATAATCCGGGCGAACACCATGAGGACTCCAATGAGATACCTTTCTGCTTTGTTTGCGGTGGGCGTGCTGGCCGTGGCTTCTCTTCAGGCTCAGAACTCACCTTGCGCTGTTGCGGGCAACGACAACAGCTTCCTTGGGATTCAGACCATTCGTTTGTGGCCCGGTGATGCTCCAGGAGCCCGGGGCAAGGCCTGCGAAGACATCCCCACGCTCACCATCGTTTCGCCCCGCGCCCACACCGAAAATGGCTCGGCGGTGATCATCAATCCAGGCGGCGCTTACAAGGTTCTCGCCGGTGAACTGGAAGGCGGCGAGGTGGCGAACTGGTTTGCCGCACATGGCTTCCGCGCCTTCATCCTCAGCTACCGGCTGACAACCAACGGCTACATGATGCCCGCGCCGCTGGACGATGCGCGCCGCGCGGTGCAGTATGTGCGTGCCCATGCCGCTGAATACAAGGTGAATCCCAATCGTGTAGTGATGATTGGTTTTTCGGCAGGCGGCCACCTGACGGCGCTGGCCGGAACTAAGCCCCTGGCGGCCAAGCCCGACGCGGCCGATCCGGTGGAGCGCGCTTCAAGCCGTCCGGATTACCTGGTGCTGGGCTATCCCTGGCTGGGCGCGATCAGCATGGACATGTCGCACCTGAACTACTGCCAGATCAACAACGTGGTGGACAAATGCGCGGTCCTGCACGCCGAGTACTCGCCGGATCTGTTTGTCTCCAAAGACACGCCACCGGTCTTCCTCTATCACACCTTCAATGACAAGACCGTGCCGGTGGAGCAGGCGCTTACTTTCTACAACGCGCTGGTGAAAAACGGCGTCTCGGCGGAGATGCATATCTTCGCCAATGGCGGCCATGGTTCGGGCCTGGGTAAGGGCGATGCTGCGCTGGATCAATGGACGGTACTTCTGGAGACCTGGTTGCGCAATCAGGGACTGCTCACCGTGGATGCTGCAATCCATACGGCGCACTGATGCGGCTTCGAATAGGTTAAGGACAAGTCAGGCGGTTGCCTGATCCTACAGAAAAAAGGAGATCGAGTTTGACGCATACTCCGAAGTTCTTGCTTTGGCCCTCTTGCCTGGTTTTGGCTGGTTTGCTTCTATCCGCTTATGGTCAGGCGCAGGAAGCAAGCCGCGCTGCTGAGACAGAGCGTGCCCCGGCTGCTGAAAGCCACAAGGCCGACGCCGAAAAGGAAGTCGTTGCTCCGCCGACTGAAAAAAGCGCGGTGACTCATCACGAGATCACACTGCATGGCAAGGCGCTCAAGTACACCGCGACGGCCGGCAACCTGCTGATTCGCGCCGAGGACGATAAGCCCTACGGTTCAATCTTCTATGTGGCCTATACTCTGGAGGGCAGCGAGGCCAAGGCTCGCCCGGTCAGCTTCCTCTATAACGGTGGACCTGGTTCGGCCTCTGTTTGGCTGCACATGGGATCGTTCGGCCCAGTCCGTGTGGTCACCGATAGTCCCAAGCCCACCGCCGGTCCTCCCTTCCAACTGGTGTCCAACGATGCCTCGCTGCTCGACAAGACGGATCTGGTCTTCATCGATGCGCCGCTCACCGGCTTCTCCCGTGCCGTAGGCAAAGCCACGGTGAAGGACTTTGCCGGAGTGGATCAGGATCTGCGCGCCTTTGACCGCTTCATTGTTCGCTATCTGACGCTGAATCAGCGCTGGAACTCACCGAAGTTCCTGATGGGCGAGTCCTATGGCACCACCCGCTCGGCCGCTTTGGCAGACATGTTGGGCAACGACGGCGTGCAGTTGAACGGCGTTGTGTTGATCTCCTCGATCTTGAACTACAACGTGCGTGCCAGCGGATATGACACCGTCTACGTGGCTAACCTGCCCAGCTATGCGGCCATCGCCTGGTATTACGACAAGGTCCAGAACAAGCCTAAGCAGATGCAGGAATGGGTGGAGCAGGCGCGCCAGTTTGCCGCAGGCCCCTATGCGGAGGCGCTGTTTGCCGGTCACAACCTGCCGGCTGCCAAGCGTGATGCGGTGGCCAAGGAGTTGAGCCGGCTGACCGGGCTCAGCCTGGACTATGTGCTGGAGTCGAACCTGCGCATCTCGCCTACGCGCTTTCGCAAGGAGATTCTGCGCGATCAGCGCCGGACACTCGGACGCTATGACGCGCGTTTTGAGGGCATTGACTTAGATGCTGCGGGAGAATTTCCCGGCTACGATGCCTCTTCAACCGGCATCACCGGGGCGTATGTTGGTTCTTTCCGCGATTACCTGAGCCGCGAGTTGAAGTTCGAGTCGACCGATGCGTATCGACTGCATGCTGACACCATCGGTCTGTGGGATTGGAAGCATCGCCCCACCAGTGGCGGCCCGGGAGACGGTGGCGAGCAGGCTCAGCCGTATGTGGCGGGCGATCTGGCGGCTGCCCTTCGCAAGAACCATACTCTAAAGGTGTTTTCCGCCAATGGGTACTTTGACCTGGCGACTCCGTTCTTCTCCACCGAGTACGATCTGGCCCACATGAACCTGGAGCCGGAGCTGCGCGGCAACGTTCAGTTCGGCTACTACCCCTCCGGGCACATGATTTATCTCAATGTGGAAGCACTGAAGCAACTTCGCAGCGACCTGGCGGAGTTCATCACCCAGGCGGCAAAGTAGCAACGATAAAAATTGGGGCAAAAGAAGAAGCGGGCAGCTGGCGAGGGAGTGGAAGTAGTTCCCTGAACCTGCTGCCCGCTGGACCCTGGACCGGGTCTAGGTGGTGATTTCAGTTTAGGCCCGTTTGTCCCGAAGGCAAGCAGTTTTTTAGGCGCAATTCCCAAACTCGTGACAGCAGTCACAGGAGCTCGCCGATTTGGCCGCGCTTCGTTGACTTGGCCAGCTCACCCTGTTAAAAAGAAGGTGTTTCACGCTTTCATTCACACCTGGAAGTTGACCTCATTAGAAAGCCGGGGCTACCGGTAGAGCCATGTCACTGATCCTTCAACAAATCGAATCCCTGTTGCTGGGCGCCATCCCCACGATGATTCTTTTCATCGTTTTGGTTCTGGCTTATCAGTATCTTGTGCAGGGTCCGTTGACCGCCACTCTGAAAAAGCGCCGCTCTCTGACCGAGGGTGCGATGGAAGAGGCACAGAAGGCGATTGCCAACGCCGAGGCCCGCACCGCGGAATACGCCGAGAAGCTTCGTCTGGCTCGCGCTGAAGCGTACAAGGTGCGTGAGCAGCGCGTCAAGCAGTGGTCGGCTGAGCGTGATGCCGCACTCGATGCCGCCCGCAAAGCTGCTGCTGAAAAGCTGGCCCAGGCTCGTGCCGGGATCGAAGCTGAAGCCGCCGCCGCCCGCCAGACCATTCAGGCCTCTGCCAGCGAACTGGCCGGACAGGTGGTTCGCGCCGTTCTGCCCGCCGCAGCCGGAGGCGCACGTTGATTGCTTCGCTTCCCGTAGAACCGAGAGTTTCCATGTCGCCTTCGCGCAACTCCCTCACTGTTTTCCGTGCGGCCGCAGCAGCCGTGCTGGTTCTGGCTCTGTTTGCAGGTCCTGGCCGCGCAGTAGCTCAGGAAACTCAGCCCGCTGCGCAAATTGAAAAGACTGCTGCACCCGAGCCCGCCAAGACCGCTGCCGCCGAAGCCAAGACGGAAGGCGGCGAAAAGAAGGACGAAGCCGCTGAGCGGCAGGAAGAGCAGGAACACGGCTTCCTGGTGAATGGCGCCATCGTCAAGTGGATGTCCAGTGTGACCGGCTGGTCGCGCGACGTCACAGCGCAGGTTTTCCTCTGGCTGAACTTCGCCATCATCTTCTTCGGCGTGGCCATTCCGATCAGCCGCAAGCTGCCTTTGATCTTCCGCAAGCGCTCGCAGACGTTGAGCCACTCGCTTGAAGAGGCCCGCAAGGCCACGGCCGATGCCAACGCCCGGCTGAGCGCGGTTGAAGCCCGGCTGTCCGGTCTCGATCAGGAGATCGCCAAGTTCCGCGCGCAGGTTGAGGACGAAAGCAAGGCCGATGAGCAGCGCATCAAGGCTTCCATCGAGGACGAAAAGGTACGCATCGTGACCTCGGCGGAGCAGGAGCTGAATGTAGCTGCCGCTCAGGCCCGGCGCAACCTGCGTTCCTTTGCCGCCGATCTGGCTATCTCCCAGGCCTCTGAGCAACTCAAGCTCACTCCTGAGGCTGACAAGGCCCTGATCGCAGAGTTTGTGGCTAACGCCGCCGAGGGAGGCAAGAACTAATGGCAGCCTACGTTTCCCGCTATGCACAGGCGTTTGCCGACGTGGTTACCTCAGCCGGATTGAATACGGTTGAGATCGACGCCCAACTGAACGATTTTCTGGTGACCTGGAACGGCTCGGCCGAACTGCAGACTTTCTTTGCCAATCCGGCCATTCCCGCAGCGGAGAAGGTGGGTTTTCTCGACAAGCTGAATGAGAAGCTGGGGCTGGCGCGTCAGCTCCGCAATCTGCTGGCTGTGCTCATTGACAATGGCCGCATTGGCGGTGTGGTGGATGTGGCAGCGGCGTATCGCCGCATTCTGCAGGAGCAGCTCGGCATCCGTCAGGCTGAGATTGTAACCGCCCGCACGCTGGGTGAAGACGAAAAGGCCGCTCTGGTGACTGAAATCGCCAAGCTGGCCGGCGCACGCGTCGAAGCCAGCTTCAAGCTGGATGCCTCTGTACTGGGAGGCGCTGTGGTCCGCATTGGCTCCACGGTGTATGACGGTTCGGTGAAAGGCCGTTTGGAACGGCTGAAGGATGCGTTGCTAAGCTCCTAGCTGCTAGCTTTTAGCCGCGAGCCCGGCCACTGCAACACAGTGGATACGGGGTCTGGAGTGGGTACCAGTTTTTTAGAAAACGAGCTAGAAGCTAGAAGCTAGCGGCTAGCAGCTACCTCGAAACTTGAGGGGACGAAGGAACTTCGAAATGGCTCAGATCAAGGCAGACGAGATTACGCAACTTCTTCGCGAGCAGATCGCGAATTACGACTCGAAGGTCCAGGTCGACGAGGTCGGGACCATCACCTCGCTGGGTGACGGCATTGCCCGCCTGCACGGCCTCGACAAGGTTATGGCCGGCGAGTTGCTCAGCTTCCCGCACGGTGTGGCCGGACTGGCCATGTCGCTGGAAGAAGATCAGGTTGGCGCTGTGATTCTGGGCGACTACACCGAGATCAAGGAAGGCGACGAGGTCAAGCGTACCGGCAAGATTCTGAGCGTGCCGGTGGGCGAAGCCATGATCGGCCGCGTGGTGAACTCGCTCGGTATGCCGATTGACGACAAGGGGCCGATTGCCTCCTCGCAAACGCTTCCGGTGGAGCGCCTGGCTCCTGGCATCATCGACCGCCAGCCCGTCCGCGAGCCGATGTCGACCGGTTTGAAGGCCATTGACGCCATGATCCCGATTGGCCGCGGTCAGCGTGAGCTGATCATTGGCGACCGTCAGACTGGCAAGACCGCCATCCTGCTCGATACCATCATCAACAACGCCAAGAACGATCTGATCTGCGTCTACTGCGCCATCGGCCAGAAGCGCTCCTCGATCGCCCAGGTGGTGCAGACCCTCACTGAAGCTGGCGCCATGGGCCACACCATCATCGTGGCGGCCTCGGCCTCCGAGCCGGCTCCGATGCTCTATCTGGCTCCTTACGCCGCTACCGCCATCGCCGAGTACTTCCGCGACAACGGCAAGCACGCGCTGGTGATGTACGACGATCTTTCCAAGCACGCCACGGCCTATCGCGAAATTTCGCTGCTGCTCCGCCGTCCGCCGGGTCGCGAAGCGTATCCGGGCGACGTGTTCTATCTCCATAGCCGTCTGCTCGAGCGCAGCTCGAAGATGAGCAAGGAGAAGGGTGGCGGCTCGCTCACGGCTCTGCCGGTGATCGAGACCCAGGCCGGCGATCTTTCGGCTTACATTCCGACCAACGTCATCTCCATCACCGACGGTCAGATCTTCCTTGAGACCGATATGTTCAACTCCGGCGTCCGTCCGGCTGTGAACGTGGGACTTTCGGTTTCGCGCGTCGGTTTCTCGGCGGCCATCAAGGCGGTCAAGCAGGTTGGTTCCACGCTCAAGCTGGATCTGGCGCAGTACCGCGAACTGGCGGCCTTCGCCCAATTCGGTTCCGATCTGGATCCGCTCACCCAGAAGCAGCTCAACCGTGGCCAGCGCCTGACCGAACTGTTGAAGCAGCCGCAGTTCCAGCCGCTCACCTGGCAGTTGCAGGTGGTGGTTCTGTTCGCCGGCACCCAGGGCTATCTGGATGATCTGAAGATCACAGAGATCAAGGCCTTTGAAGAGGGCTTGCTGAAGTTCATGCGGAACTCGCAGCAGGCGCTGATCGAGGACCTGACGCAGAAGAAGCAGCTCGACGACGATGTGCGCGCCAAGCTTCATGCTGCTCTCAAGGAGTACGCGGAAAACTTCAAAGCGGAGAAGGCCGCGGCTGTTTCGGCATAGCACCATCGGTGGCACGGTTTTTGCAAGGTTTCGATCGCACGGTACGAGAAAGAAAGGTACGAGCGGAATGATCACTTCACGTTGGAAAGAAATAGCTGCATGCGTTATTGCCACGGCTTTATGTGGCGTAGCCGGATCTGCACAGATGATGAACGTCAAGATCGTCAATCGTCAGACCGGAGACACGGCATACAACTATTCTGTGGCAGGCCGAACAACGACCTCGACCGAGACGCGCGTGAAGTGCCGGGACGGTTCGTACTCGACGCATTGCCGTGAGACCACCACCACCGAAACCCAGTACGTGCCGCCGCAGCAGGGCACCTATACCGTAACCGGCGCAACGCTTTCGCTGTTGCTGCCCGATGGCCGGGTGGCAGTGGTCAACTGCAACAGCAAGCTTTCCTTGTTTGCACCCGGTCCGCAGACGCAGCGCAGTTGCCGGATTCCACCGGGAGATAACATTCAGGCGGAGTTCAAGGGCAAGAACGCGAAGCTTTACTGGTCAGTTAGCGTGGATGGCTCCAAGAGCGATTCGGAGACCTACAAGATTCTGACTGTCGAGGAAGCGCAGAAGTAGCGTTTTTGCAGGGAAGACTCAAAGCAGGATGAGAGATCTCCGGATCTCTCATCTCTGGAAGGAACTATGGCGAACGTTCTCGATCTTCGACGCCGCATCCGCAGCGTTAAAAACACGCGCCAGATCACCAAGGCCATGAAGATGGTTTCGGCGGCCAAGCTGCGTCGCGCGCAGGAACGCGCGCTGGCGGCGCGGCCTTACGCGAAGATGATCACCAGCGTGCTCACCTCGCTCACTCGCCGCGTGGACCTTTACGACGACGCGACCGGCAACCTGCGCCATCCGCTGTTTGTGACGCGTCCTGAGAAGCGTGTGCTGCTGCTGGTGATCAGTGGCGACAAGGGCTTTGCCGGCGCATTCAACTCGAATATTCTCAAAACCGCCTTCCAGTTCATCGCAGGCAACGGCGATAAGCAGATCGACGTGGAGGCCATCGGACGCAAGGGCCGCGACCTGATGCGCCGCCGCTATCCGGTTGCCGAATACGCCGAGAAGACCGACGAGCACGGTGTTACGCAGCAGGTTCGCCAGCGTCAGGAAAACGTGGAAGTGGTCGGCGATCATCCCGGCATGCTGTTGAAGCTGGAGGCCGGCCGCGTGCATGAGCTGGCGCAGAGCATCATTGCCCGCTATCAGCGGGAAGAGATCGACGCCTGCTACATCGTCTACAACGAATTCAAATCGGTGATCCAGCAGCGGCTGGTGGTAGAAAAACTGCTGCCCTTGATCGACTTCAATAGCCAGCAGATTGCAGGCAGCGTGGAACAGACCTCGGCCGAGCGCGAGCGCGCCGCCGAAGCAGCTCTCTCCGCCGGCATCGAGCTGGAAGCGGCTGATACCACGGAAGCCGATGATGAAGCCCGCAAGTTCGGCACCGAAAATGTGGATTACATCTATGAGCAGCCGGCCGAGGAATTGTTCGCCGGTTTGCTTCCGCAGTTTGTCTTTTCCGTGCTGTATCACGCGATGACGGAGTCGGTTGCCGCCGAGCATGCCGCCCGTATGACCGCGATGGATTCAGCAACGAATAACGCCTCGGATATGATCGACTCGCTCACGCTGCATATGAACCGCGTGCGCCAGGCGGCCATTACCAAGGAAATCATCGAAATTGTTTCCGGCGCAGCGGCGCTCTAAGAAGGCAGAACACATGGCAGAGAACATCGGCAAAGTAATTCAGGTCTCCGGCCCGGCCGTGGACGTGCAGTTTGAAGAAGCGACGATGCCGCCCATCTATCAGGCGCTGCGCGTCACCAGCGACGGCTTCAACACGCCCGAGCCTATCTCGGTCATTCTCGAAGTGCAGCAGCACCTCGGTGAAGGCCGCGTGCGTACGGTTGCCATGCAGGCCACCGACGGCATGGTGCGCGGGATGAAGGCCATCGATATGGGCGGCCCGATCAGCGTGCCGGTGGGCAAGGAAACGCTTGGCCGCGTGATCAACGTTGTGGGCGAGCCGGTTGACCTGCTCGGCCCCATCGGCGAGAAGAAGCGCAGTCCGATCCATCGCCCCGCGCCGCTGTTCGATGAGCAGTCTACTCGCGAAGAGATGTTCGAGACCGGCATCAAGGTCATCGATCTGATCCAGCCCTTCTTGAAGGGCGGCAAGATCGGTCTGTTCGGTGGTGCTGGCGTCGGCAAGACCGTCGTCATCATGGAGCTCATCAACAACGTGGCCAAGAACCACGGCGGCTACTCGGTGTTTGCCGGTGTGGGCGAGCGTACCCGCGAGGGCAACGACCTCTGGCTGGAAATGAGCGAGTCGGGCGTTATCTCTCCCGGTAAGTTCGAGGAGTCCAAGTGCGCACTGGTCTACGGCCAGATGACCGAGCCGCCTGGAGCCCGTCTGCGTGTGGCGCTGACCGGCCTGACCGTGGCCGAGCACTTCCGCGATGAGGAAGGCGCCGATACGCTTTTGTTTGTCGACAACATCTTCCGCTTTACCCAGGCTGGCTCTGAGGTATCCACGCTGCTCGG
>Ga0207857_1000477_pt1 | contig 11133 bp, 10 predicted proteins | sample LuqExpMetageno22_FD_187780 | JGI IMG/M metagenome (GOLD analysis project Ga0207857, IMG submission 187780) | Tropical forest soil microbial communities from Luquillo Experimental Forest, Puerto Rico - Sample 22 (SPAdes) | ecosystem: Environmental > Terrestrial > Soil > Tropical forest ... | reverse complement strand
TCTTGAGTCGCGAGGCAACTGGAACGGCGTGCTCGTGAACACCCACTTCGGCCCCGGGCTGCTCAGCGACGCCTACCATCTCCTGCTCGTGGGCGGGATCATCTGGATGGCGGTTTCCGGATGGATGCTCTACCTGCGGGGCCGGCGGGCGCGCCAAAGGGGAGCGGCGACTGGCGAGGGCGCTGCACAGGCGGATGGAGAGGATCGAGGAACGAAGGAGGGGACAACGGCCGGCAATCAGGCCGGCACGAAGTAGACGTCGGTCGGCTTGAAGGCGCAGTTGCGCCGGAAGCGCGCCCTGACTGCCATGCCGATGGCCACCTCGTCCGGTTCCGCGCCCACCAGGCGCGACAGGAAGAGGGTATCCGCGCCGTCGAACTCGACCAGCACGAGGGTGAAGGGTGTATCCCTGAGAAAGGCCTCGCCGCCGAAATGGCAGGTGGTGTAGGTATGGACGCGCCCCTGAAGGGGGAGTTTGAACCACGCGGTCGGGCTGCCGCACTCCATGCAGTGGCCCCGCGGGGTGGCGTAGACACGACCGCAGCCGGTGCAGCGGCTCCCCAGCAACCGCTTTTTCGCCAGACCGGCAAAGAAGGGGGAATCCTGGGCATAGGAATGGAGATAGTCGATCTCGTAGTGATGTTTCACGATGATCGGATCCACGTTGAAGAGGATGGTCCCCTCCTCGCTCTCCGGCAGCTTGGCGTTTTTGTTCATAGTCTGACCTCTCTTTACCGGTAACGTCACCACCGGACAGAAAACACCAAAGGCAATGGAACGCGGATCAAATCTGATTTAGGCGGATTAGCACGGATAAAATCGAACGGCGTGAATTGGCTTCAATATCCGCGGTAATCCGTATAATCCGCGTCATCCGCGTTCCATTATCATGATGTGAATTTGACGTTAAGCCCCTACGTTCTTTCCAATATGCTCACCGTGATATACGTCCCCGTCCCGGCATGGCTGTGGATCAGCCCCCGTCGGGCATCGGGGATCTGGAGGGTTGCGTCCCCCAGATGCTTTTCGATCGTCCCCTGGAGCTGCCAGAAGGCGAAGACCGCCTGCATGAGGCCGGTGGCGCCCACCGGATGGCCGCAGGCCAGCAGCCCCCCCGAAGGGTTGACGGCGATGCGGGGCCAGCGTTCCGTCCCCGAAAAGGCCAGCCCGTAGTCGATGTTCGGCAGGAACGGGGCGCCGCTGTCCACGAAGCTCCCCCCCTCGCCGTAGCGGCACAGGCCCAGGTCCTCGCAGGTCTGGATCTCGGACGAGGTGTAGGCGTCGTGCAGTTCCACGAAATCCAGCTCCTCGGCCGGCCTGGTGACGCCGGCCATGGCATAGGCCAGTTGGGCTGAGGTCCTGCCGGCGCGGAAGGAATGGACCCCGGGGTATTTCAGCCTCCCATACTCCTCCGCCGATTCGTGGGGGAGGAGCGGTACCGCGGCGTGGGGACGGTCGGCCATGCGCATGGCATCGGTGCCGGACCCCACCCCGCTGATCCGCACCGGCCGGTCGCACACCCTGCGGGCCGCTGCTTCCGAGGCCAGAAGCACCACCGCCGCGCCGTCCGACATCTGGCAGCAGTCGCGGATGGTGAGCGGCGTGGCCACCATGGGAGAGGAGCGGACATCCGCAACAGTGAGCCGCGCCGGGCTCTGGGCATAGGGGTTGTGCAGCGCGTTGGCGTGGTTCTTGATCGCCACCCGGGCCATCTGCTCCACCGTGGTGCCGAACTCGTGCATGTGGCGCCGTACCATCATGGCGTAGTAGCCGGTGTAAAATCCCCCGACCGGGTAATCGAAGTTGGTGTCAGAGGCCAGGGCGATGAACTCGTTCCCTTTCCAGGTATTGACCCGGCTCATGGTTTCGAACCCCATGGCCAGGCAGATCTCCATCCTGCCCGAGGCGATGGCCTCCCAGGCCGACTGGAAGCACAACCCCCCGGTGGCGCCACCCCCCTCGATGCGTCGGGAGGGCTTGGGACAGAGCCCGAGATAATCCTGCACCATGGCCCCGGCCTTGAGCTGGCGGGTGAAATGGTCGGAGAAGTAGGAGCAGACGCTGCCGTCGATCTCCGTCCGCCCGAGGAGGGGAACGTCCGCCAGGGCATAGTCGAATGCCTCCCGCACCATCAGGCGGAAGTCCTTGTCGGGATGGGCCTTGGCAAACCTGGTGATACCGCCCGAGATCATGTACACGGGACGCATGGGATTCCTCCTAAAATCAGATAGAGATAGAGATATTCGTTCGCTTCGCTCACAGAAAGAGATAGAGTTTTTCCTCTTTCTCTATCTCTTTCTCTATCTCTTCCTGTTTATTTCAAAACTTCCCTGGCAATGACCATCCGCTGTATCTCCGACGTCCCCTCGCCGATCTCGCACAGCTTGGCCTCGCGCAGGTAGCGCTCCACCGGGAAGGCGGTGGTGTAGCCGGCACCGCCGTGGATCTGGACCGCCTTGAGCGCCGCGCGCATGGCGGACTCCGAGGCGTGGAGCTTGGCCATGGCCGCCTCCCTCGTGCATGTTTCGCCCTTGTCCATGAGCCGCGCCGCACGGTAGACCAGCAGCCGGGCCGCGTCCAGGTCGGTCGCCATGTCGGCCAGCATCCACTGGATGGCCTGGAAATCGGCGATGGCGTGACCGAAGGCCTGCCGTTTGCGGGCATAGGCCAGACTTGCCTCCAGGCATGCCCGACCGATCCCGACCGCCATGGCAGCGACCCCGATCCGGCCGGCATCGAGCACCCGCATGGCCTGGATGAATCCGCCATCGAGCGCGCCCAACAGGTTTGCCCGCCCCACGTGGAGCCCGTTCAGCATCAGCCCCACCGTGTCGCTGGAACGGAAGCCGAGCTTGTCCAGGTTCTTCCCCTTGGCCAGGCCGGGCGCGTCGCCGGGTACGATGAAGGCCGAGATCCCTTTGTTCCCCCGGGATGGATCGGTTGCAGCCATGATCACGAGGGTATCGGCCCGTGAGCCGTTGGTGATGAAATACTTGGTGCCCGTGATGCACCAGCCGTCGCCGTCGGCCACGGCCGTGGCGCGGATGCCGCCGGCGTCGCTGCCGGCCCCCGGCTCGCTCAGGGCCCAGGCACCCAGGTGCTCCCCCCTGGCCAGGGGCGCGAGGAAGCGCCGTTTCTGCTCATCCGATCCAAAGGCGCTGATGTGGCTGGCGCAGAGCGTGTGGGCCAGCAGGGTGATGGTCAGCGAGGCGTCCACACTGGCCAGCTCCTCCACCACGGCGGCATAGCTGACAAAGTCCCGCCCGCCCCCGCCGTACTCTGCGGGGAATGGGATGCCGAACAGTCCCATTTCCCGCAGCCGCTTCACCTCCGGCCAGGGGAAGTCGCCGGTCGCGTCCCGCCGGGCCGCTCCCGGTTGCAGCTCCGCAGCGGCAAACTCCCGCACCAGCTGCTGCAACGCCCGCTGTTTCGTGTCGAGTTCGAACTCCATCGCCCCGCCCTTCCCCGTGACGTTTCCTGACAGTATAGAGGCATATGGTCGTCTGTCAAAAACCGGCGGGCCGCGGAAATGCCCATGGCGGCCGGCGCCTCTTGCTGTCGAAATTCGCGACACCCTGTCAAATCCGGTTACAGGTATCAGCATGCGTGGACGAACGCAGCCACCCGCCAAAGCAGGCATGGCCACGATGCAACCACGATCCTGCGGTTGGCCGGCGCATTGCATCATAAACCCTGCGTTACCAAGCTGCTGCTCAATCCCCGCCCCAACGATCCCCCTCTCTGGAGCATGTATGAATGTCCTTGGTGCCGTACTCATTCTGGCAGTTGCTGCGGGCCTTTTCATGGTGCTGAAGGCACTGCAGGCCCGGAAGCAGGACCAGCTTCTCGCCTTTATCAGGCAGGAAGTCCTGTTCACGCCTGCGGAGCACTCGTTCCTGGGGGTATTGGAGCAGGCAGTGGACAGCCGCCGCTACCGCGTGTTCGGCAAGGTACGCCTGGCGGATATCATACGGCCCATAAAGGGGCTGCCACCACGTGCGCGCACCACAGCCATGAACCGGATCGGTCGGCAGCACGTGGATTTTGTGATTTGTTCAGCCGCAGACCTGGCGGTGGTCGGCGTGGTGGAGTTGGATGACCTGATCCATATACGGGGCGAAGGGGCGGTGCGGGAGGTATGTGTCGATCAGGCCCTGGCAATGGCCAGGATCCCCGTCGTCCGTTTCCCAACCAGAAGAGAATACGCCCTGGACCATGTGCGGGACAGGCTTGCGGAGATTATTTCCCCTGCCGGGAAGCCACCCCATGCGCCCGGAGTGCAGGCGGAACCGGATAGGGCAGAAGCGGCAGCGGCAGAACATATGCGCTGCACACCGGTGCAGGCAGGTGCGGCCGCGCCCACCTGCCCGAACTGCGCCACGGAGATGCGCAAACGGCAGGCGGTCAAAGGGGAGCATGCGGGGAAGTGGTTCTGGGCGTGCCCTGAGTTCCCCAGGTGCCGGCAGGTGGTGGTCGTAGGTAACGGGTAGCTGCTCGCCCCGGATCCGCTTCCCGAGCAAACAGGACCGTTATCTTGATTTTATTGGTATTTTTGGCACATTAAAGATAAAAACGCTTTGACATATCGAATTAAAACACTATAATCTCACTGATCAAAGCAGGTATTACTCATTAATCAGCGACCCCAACTGTTAGCTGCTTACTATGAACCATGAATCGGCATCCATCGCAAAGACGACCCGACCGAGCAGCCTCGGACATCGGCATCGACGAAAACAACCCACCGAGAGCACCACAGCATGAAGCTGCGCTTTGCCGCCACAATCGTTGTGGCATACATCATCGCCCTAGGCACGCTGGCAACGCTTTTCGAACGCATGGGGATCGTTCTTTCCCTCCTGGGAGAGGAGACATCGCCGTGATGCAGCGGGTGAGTGAACAGCGCCCTACGGTCCTCGTCGTTGATGACGCGCCGGAAAACATCCGGATCCTCAACGCGGCCCTGATGGACACCTACACCGTCAGGGTGGCAACCAGGGGGATCAAGGCCATCGAGATCGCCCGGTCCGTACCGGTGGACATAATCCTGCTTGATGTGATGATGCCGGATATGGACGGTTTCGAGACCTGTCGCCGCCTGAAAACCGATCCGCTGACCCGCAGGATACCTGTCATTTTCGTAACAGCCAGGGGCGAAGTTGAAGACGAGTCCGTGGGGTTCTCCTGCGGCGGCATCGACTACATCACCAAGCCGATCCGCAACTCCGTCGTACGGGCACGGGTGAAGACCCATCTTGCCCTCTTTGATCAGAAACGCACCCTGGAGAGCATCGTGCGGGAGCGCACTGCCGAATTGACCGAGACCCGCATGGAGATCCTCAACCGCCTGGGCCGGGCGGCGGAATACCGGGATAACGAGACCGGCATGCACGTCAGCAGAGTGTGTCGTTTCTCCCGGATCATTGCCCTCGAATACGGGTTGCCCGAGGAGGAGGCGGAACTGCTTTTCAACGCGGCCGCCCTGCATGACGTGGGAAAGATCGGCATCCCCGACCGTGTTCTGCTTAAAGCGGGAAAACTCGACAACGAGGAGTGGGGGATCATCAAAAGCCACTGCGAAATCGGCTGCAAGATCATCGGTCCCCACCCGTCAGACCTGCTGCAGAACGCCGCTGCGGTTGCCCTGACCCATCATGAGCGATGGGATGGCAGCGGCTATCCGGCCGGGCTGAAGGGCAACGACATCCCGGTTTTCAGCAGGATTCTCGCCATAGCCGACGTCTTTGACGCCCTGACCAGCGTGCGGCCCTACAAAAACGCCTGGCCGGTCGACAAGGCTGTTGCGGAAATCAAGGAAAGCAGCGGCACCTATTTCGACCCCAACATGGTGCATGCGTTTTTACGTCGTATTCATGAACTTGTGGAGATAAAGGAGCAATTCGCCGACACGGGCTGAATCCGCCTCCCAGCACGCCCGACACACCGCAGTGAGTTTACAGAACTTTGACACCATATCCAAGAGTCGCGTCCGGAGAATACTTATGAACCTGTTACGCCTGTACATGAACATGTCCGTACGAACCAAACTGTTTATTTTTTCGGGCTTCTTTTCCCTGTGGATCCTTATAATCGCCCTGATAGGCGGCTACAATACACACAACGTCGCTGTCGGGGTCGTGGAGGCCAATGAAACGATCACTGATATCGTACATCTGGAAGAGCTGAACAACGAATGCGTATCCCTACGGTTGAGCCTGGTGTACGGGCTGGTTCACACGTCCGAAGACGCCTTCAACGGCGCAATGCGTGATGCGGAGAACAAGATCACGCGCATCGACAAAACGCTTGAAATGTACCGCCGGAATAACGCCGTTCACGATGATGAGCAAAAATATGCGTCCGCACTCGAACGCGCCTGGTCAACGTATCGCGGCCAGGCGCTGCAATTGATTGCTCTTGAGAAACGCGCGTTTTCCGGCGATCGCACATCGGCCGTTGCCTTTGCCATCGAACATGTCGCTCCCGTGTACAAGGAACTGGATGCGGCAATAACCGGCTTTACCAAACACCTCCAGAGCCTGAACAACAACAGGTACAAAAAAGACCTCTCCCAGGCCAAGCTCTTTGAATGGCTGGCCGTGGCGCTCGCCGTCGTCTCCATTGTCCTGGCGGCCTTTTTCAGTTGGCTGCTTACCCGCAGCATCACCAGACCGATTCTGTCGTTGTCCCATAACGCCCGGTTGATCGCGGAGGGCGATCTCAGGGTTGAGATTCAAACGGACGTACGTGACGAAATAGGTCAGCTTGCCGATTCGCTCGTACTGATCGTAAACTGCCTGAAAGAAATGATCAGCACGCTGGCCGATTCATCCTTCCAAATTTCCGCTTCTTCCGGCGTCATGCAGACAAGCGCCGGCACCATGGCGAACGCAGCGGATCATGCAGTCGTGCAGACCACCGCGGTAGCGGTTGCCACCGAAGAAATGTCGGCCACATCCGGCGACATCTCCAACAACTGCAACATGGCGGCGGAAAGCGCCCGGCGGGCCAATGAAGCCGCGTGTCATGGCGCCGTTGTCGTGGAAGGCACTATTTCCGTCATGCAGCGGATAGCCGAGCGGGTCCAGACATCCGCGAAAACCGTGGAGGAGCTTGGCAAGCAGAGCGATCAGATCGGCTCCATAATAATCACCATTGAGGATATTGCCGACCAGACCAACCTGCTGGCGCTCAATGCGGCCATCGAGGCGGCCAGGGCCGGGGAGCAGGGGCGGGGTTTCGCCGTGGTTGCCGACGAAGTCAGGGCGCTTGCCGAACGGACCACCAATGCCACCCGTGAGATTGGGGCGATGATACAGTCCATCCAGAAGGATACGAAATCCGCCGTTGTCGCCATGGAAAAAGGGGTTGAAGAAGTCCAGCAGGGAACGCACGAAGCTGCGCGTTCCGGGGAGGCGTTGCGGAATATTCAGGAGGAGATCAACAGCCTCACCACCCAGGTCCATCAGATGGCCGCCGCCGCCGGGGAACAGACCGCCACGACGTGCGAGATCAGTAGCAACATTCACCAGGTCACCGATGTCGTCAAAAACACCTCGGATAATGCCCGGCAGTGCGTCTCGCTCTCACAGCAGCTCGCCACGCTTTCGCAAGCGATCAAGGGTGTGGTGGGAAAGTTTACGTTTTCCGAATCCAACGCGTTCTTTGTCTGGAACAGCAGCTACAGCGTCGGTTGTGACTCAATGGACCAGGAGCACAAACGGCTGGTGGAGATCATCAACAAACTCTATGGCGCCATGCGGCAGGGCAAAGGAAACGAGACCATCGGTTCCATCCTCGACGGTCTTGTGGATTATGCCCGGACGCATTTTGCCCACGAAGAGCGGCTTATGAAAGACGCTGGGTATGCCGCCTACGAAGAGCACAAACGGGAGCATGACAGCCTGACCGGGCACGTTTTGGCGATTCAGGAGAAATATCGTTCCGGCACCGTCCTGAGCCTGGAGGTAATGAGCTTTGTCAAGGAGTGGCTGGTCAACCATATTCAGGGGTCCGACAAGAGGTACGGCCCGTACGTGAACAAACAGGAGAACAAACAGCGGAACACGCTCGCCGATGCCTGACAGCCGGAGCCGGCACATGACATGCGCCGGCTCCGGCTCCGCCAAGCGTTCATTCGCCTCAATGGACCTCGGGTATGAACTTGAACGGGTAGTCGGCAGACCTGTATTTCGGGTTCTTCTCCCGGCTCGGCAGCTTCACCTTCTCGCGCGGCGCCTCCTTGTAGGGAATCCTGCCGAGGAGGTGGGTGATGAGGTTCAGGCGCGCCCGCTTCTTGTCGTCGGATCTCGCCACGTACCACGGGGCCCAGGCGGTGTCGGACGCCGCGAACATCTCGTCGCGGGCCCTGGTATAGTCGTCCCAGCGGCTGTAGGACTTGAGGTCCATGGGTGAGAGCTTCCAGATCTTGCGGCCGTCATCGATGCGCGCTTCGAGCCGGCGGGTCTGTTCCTCGGGGCTGACCTCCAGCCAGTACTTGAGAAGGATGATGCCGGACTCCACCATCAGCTTCTCGAAATGCGGCACGATCTCCAGGAAGCGCTTGGCCTGCTCCTCGGTGCAGAAACCCATCACCCGCTCAACCCCTGCCCGGTTGTACCAGCTCCGGTCGAAAATGACCACCTCCCCGGCTGCCGGAAAGTGCCGGACGTAACGCTGGGCGTACATCTGGGTCTTCTCCCGTTCCGTCGGAGCCGGGAGCGCCACCACGCGGAACACCCGCGGACTGACCCGCTCGGTGATCGCCTTGATCGTTCCCCCCTTCCCCGCACCGTCGCGCCCTTCGAAGACCACGCAGACCTTGAGCCCCTTGTATTTGACCCACTCCTGGAGCTTGACCAACTCCGCGTGCAGCGTGGCGAGTTCCTTGTCATACGCCTTGGTGGTCAGCTTTTCGGCGGGTTTTTCACTGGTTGCCTGATCCTTATGCTTCTTGTCTTTACTCATTTCTTTCCCCTCCCCGCGTAGTGCCTGCTGTTGGTGTTCCGCAACGGTGCGCACCGGCAAGGCGGCCCGCATGGTGTTTTTTCACCCCTTGAATATCGTGGTGCCGCTCCCCCGCAGTTCCGTTACCGCCCGTTTGACCCGCTCGGCCATGGCCGCCTCTGCCAGCGCCAGGTAGGTGCGGGGATCGTACGCCTTCTTGTCCCCCACCTCGCCGTCCACCCGCAGCACCCCGTCGTAGCGGGTGAACATGTGGCCGGCTATGGGGCGGGTGAAGGCGTACTGGGTATCGGTATCGATGTTCATCTTGACCACGCCGTGGTCGATGGCCTCGTGAATGTCGTGCAGCTCCGAACCGGACCCGCCGTGGAAAACCAGGTGGAATCGGGCCGAACCGCCGTACTTGCCGGCCACGGCATTCTGGCACTCCTTGAGAATCGACGGCTTGAGCTTGACGGCGCCGGGCTTGTAGACGCCGTGGACATTGCCGAAGGTGGCTGCCAGGAGGTAGCGGCCGCCGACGCCGTTCAACCGCCGTGCCACCTCCAGGGTGTCATCCGGGGTCGTGTAGAGCTTGGCGCTGGCCTCGGCCCTGATGCCATCCTCCTCCCCACCCACGACTCCCGCCTCGATCTCCAGGATCAACTCGCTCCGCTTGAAGCGCTCCAGAAGCGTGACGGCAATGTCCAGGTTCTCCTTGAGCGGCAGGGCGCTGCCGTCGAACATATGACTGTTGAAGAGGTTGGGAAGACCAGCGGCCCGGCGCCGTTCGGTCTCGGCCACCAGCGGCAGGACAAACGTGTCGAGCTTGTCCGCCTGGCAATGGTCGGTGTGCAGCGCCACGTAGACCGGGTAGCGCGCCGCCGCCCGGTGCACATGCTCGGCGATGGACATGGCGCCGAGGGCCATGTCCTTGACCGCGACCCCCGAAGCGAAGGCGGCGCCTCCGGTGGAGACCTGGATGATGCCGTCGCTCCGGCTCTCGGCAAGCCCTTTCAACACGGCATTGGCCGTAGTCAGGGACGTGACGTTGATTGCCGGGTAGGCGAAACGGTTCTCCCGCGCCCGGTCGAGCATCTCGCAGTAGGTGGTGAAATCGGCAACCGGCATAGTTCCTCCATCCCTCACGCACGCCTTCACGCCATCTTTGTCCGGCCCTCAATCGCACAATCCTCGACGTAGCGCTGCTACGCCTGCGGCTGTGCTCAATCAGCCCGACCAAATCTGGCATAAATCCGTGCGTGATTTTTAGGTGGTAGCATTACATTTCACCCCAACCAGTCATACGCCTCATAAAGCAGCTCTTCGGCGAAGTATTTCACCTGGGTGCGCCGAAAGCCCGCTCCCGTAAACATCAGCATCCTGCTTTCCCATTTGAGATCGCCGACAATGGCAATTTTCGCGATCCGGTCGCCGTGCTCCATAAAGAACGTCATGTCGTTCCAGACCTCCCCACCCACCCAGCCGTGAAAATCCTTCTCCACTATCACCAGAACCCTGGCGTCGTCATGGGTACCCAGCTCCTCGATGGAGGAAGCCTGCACGGCATCCAGCTCTTCCTTGCGCAGTGCGCCGGAAATGCGCACCTCCCAGATGCCACTCTCGTCCCGTTGAATTGTTGCGCCCATGAAATGCTCCTTTCCGCGTGAAATCTCCGGCGACTCGGGTTGTGCCGGCAGGGCACCGACCATCTCATCCCTGTCTGGCGATCATGTGCCGGAGCAGATCCACCACCCGATGGGAATACCCCCATTCGTTGTCGTACCAGGAAACGACCTTGAACAGCCGCTTCTCTCCCTTCAGGTTGTTGTGCAGGGTGGCGAGGGAATCGTAGATGGAGGATCGTTCCGAATGGATGAAATCGGTGGAAACCAGCTCCTCGTTCGCGTATTCCAGGAGCCCCTTGAGATAGGTCTCGGAGGCCCGTTTCATCAGGCCATCGATCTCCTCGATGGAGGTCTCCCGCACCGAGCGGAAGGTCAGATCCACCACCGAGACATCGGGGGTGGGAACGCGGAACGCCATCCCCGTCAGCTTGCCCTTGACCGCCGGCAGCACCTCACCCACCGCCTTGGCCGCCCCGGTCGTGGCCGGGATGATGTTGATCGCCGCGGCCCTGCCGCCGCGCCAATCCTTCCTGGACGGGCCGTCCACGGTCTTCTGCGTGGC
>Ga0207857_1000474_pt1 | contig 11175 bp, 7 predicted proteins | sample LuqExpMetageno22_FD_187780 | JGI IMG/M metagenome (GOLD analysis project Ga0207857, IMG submission 187780) | Tropical forest soil microbial communities from Luquillo Experimental Forest, Puerto Rico - Sample 22 (SPAdes) | ecosystem: Environmental > Terrestrial > Soil > Tropical forest ... | reverse complement strand
GCGATCCAGATCCGGTCTCCGAACGACCTTCGCCGGGATGTATTTGAGCTTGAAAGTTCGCACAAACCGACGCCCTTTGGCGCCGTCGATCCAGAGTCCGGGTTCCCCATTATGAACGGAGAGCAGATGTCCCACGATCTTAGCGACGCTGCATTTATGCTTACGGCCTAAGGTTTTCATCAGGCTGAACCACCAGATTTTCTGAACTCGGCCGAGTTCTCTTTTCCAGTCGGAGCCCAATGCGTAGTATTCTGCCAGGCCGCGCATTACCGCATTGTACAGCATCACGATTTCATAGTCGGAGCTATTGGTCAGCTCCGGCCTCATCGTGCCGCGTATCAAGTGGTAATTGCCGAGGCGTTGCCGTTCGACAAATGACACCAACTTGTCCACAGGGACATGCAGAGATGTCATGTGCGCAGCCGATCTTCGGGCCAAGGTGTGACCGGCCAACGTCACCTTATGTAGGTTAGGTGGTGTGCCGCCGGTTCGCACGGTGTACCCGAGGAATCCCGTTCCATCCTTGGCGTGGGCAATCCCACTCTTCTCGTCCGAGACCTCCAGTTTGAGCGTATCCCACAGGAACGCTCGCACGGTTTGCATGATGTCTCGGGCTTCCTGCTTGGTTCCGGTGACGCCGATGAGGAAGTCATCTGCGTATCGGATATATCGCAGGCGTCGATAATCTGGGTCCAGACCATCGACACTCGGGATTTCCCGTTGCGCTTGTAGATATTTCCTGAGCTTGTCGAGGTGCGCTTCGGCTTGGTCCTTTCGTCCTTCCGCCTTCAGCGCTTCGATCTTCCTCCTGGTTCTCTTGGCACGTTGCGCCGCCATGAGATAGGCCGGGTTGGGCCGACGCTTCGCTCCACGGTCAAACCGTTTGCGAAGCTCCACCATGAACTCATCCAGTTCATGGAGATAGACGTTGGCAAGAATGGGGGAAACCACCCCGCCTTGTGGCGTTCCTGAGAACGTCTTGTTCCACGTCCAGTCTTCCATGTAGCCAGCCGTGAGCATGCTCTTGATCAATTTCAGAAAGTCATCGTCATCGATGCGCTTCCCGAGCAACGTCAGGAGAATGTCATGATCGATGTTGTCGAAATATCCGACCACATCGACGTCAACCAGCCACGCAGTCCCGTTCCACGCCTTGTCTATTGTGTTCAAGGCAGTGTGGCAGGACCGACCCGGGCGAAATCCGTGCGAACAGTCGAGGAAAATAGGTTCGTAGATTGCCTCTAGAATTATTTTCACCGCTGCCTGTACGAGTTTATCGCGGAAGCTCGGGATGCCGAGCGGGCGTTTCTTCCCGTTCGGCTTGGGGATATAGACTCTACGGACAGGGCGCGGTTTGTAGGTTCTCTCCCTGATCGCGGTGATGATCTTCTCTATGACTTCTAGCGAAAAGCCGTCAGCCGTGTCGGTTGGATCAGTTCCCGTGGTCAGGATGCCTTGATTTCTGGCAATCATTTCGTAGGCTTGTTCCCAGATGTAGGTCGAGCCCAAGAGACGATAGAGGCCGTTGATCCGCTTACCCTGGCAAGAGAGTTTCGACAGTACGGCTAGCCGCTTCTGAACTACTTCGGTTCGCATCAGCGTTCCTTCGTTGAAGTTGCTGCCTTATTGACAAATGCGCCACCCTTCACCCGGATGTCGGGCGTTCTCCAACCGGTCGCCCGGTCGGTTTCGGCCACATCCGTCCGCGTCGTCGCGGCTGTCCAAGGCATTACCTCTGGCATTTGGCTATTATGGCGGCTCCGTCGCCATGCGGGTCTGTGGAGAGCAGCCCGTTTAGGCGATCCCGTGTTTACGCATTTCATGAGATGCGGCGTGGTTAGGTGCCCCGTTCGACCTTTATTCCCTCGACGAGGGTTGGGTGACACGGCTGGTTGTATCGTGCCGAGAAAGTCGGTCGATGTCGTGGCCACGATTCTTAGTTTCGTGGTGTTCGCGTCAGAGAGAGCGGCAACCGTCGTTGCTCTCCCACCTTCCTCTAGTCCCGAGGTCTGGGGTTTACGCAGTCTAGCATTCACCATACACGCCTTGCCCTGACACGGTAAGGTCTTCTGCAGGAGTGGTGGATGTTCCACCCAACGGTCCCTACTTGGACGACCCCGAGCCTTGCTCCCGACATGCTATGGTCCCCCGCCGGATTTCTCCGGTTGCAGCTGTTACCAGCCAAGGTGAGTCGGGTGGGCATTGGACTTACCAGCAATCCAAATAATCTATTGATTACACTCAATGAAACGCGCCGACACGGCGCACCAAGAACAAGAACACGTCACGATCTGACGCATAGAGCGTGGTTGTTTCCTTGGTGATATCGACGCGCGGATTATACATCCCCGTCGACCAGTCAAGCACACCCGGAACTTTCCATCGCGTGTCCCCGACGCCGTTTCCGGCGATGCGTTGCACAGCCTCAACCAGCTCGTGATCGTAGATGCGGCCATAATCAGGACCGGTGGCGGCGCGCAATTCGACCCGTCCATTATCGGTCTCCAGAGTCTTGATCTGTTCGGCCCGATATGAAGTGAGGCCATATTGCAGATTGATGCCGGCGAGCGCAGCGGGAAGCTGGCGCAGGTAGGCGGCCGGAGCGCCAACCTGAGCGGCGAGTTGGCCGAAAGACCAATGCGTTGGTGCAACAGGAGTGTCAGCCCCCGGCAGCGTCAGCAACAACCGTTCAGGATCTTTGCGGCTCGCTTGGACACGAATGAGGGCGGCTTCAACGACGCGGGTTCGGCTGTGCTCAGAACGAGCGCGCACAGCGCGGGCTAAATCGCCAAGTGATAAAAAGCGCTCGTCATCCGGCCGCGAAAACCACTCAGACGATACGCGACTGACCCGCTCGCCGCGGTTTGCATTCACCTTGTAACCGCCGTTTGTGCCGCGGCTGGCGTCCAGAATCTGCATGTTCATGGGATCGATCTCCATGACCGGAAGCTGAGAGCCTCTCTCTCAGCACACTTCCCGTCACAGACATCCGATCCATTCTCTCACTCTAGATTTGGCGTTATGAGTTCGCGGCCACACGTAAAGCGCATGACGTACCCTACCCATTTTCCATCCGACCAGAACCTGCAAACCAGCGCGCTCTTGATGCCGAATTGCACAAGCAAGGCAGACGTTTGGTAGGATGCCATAGGCAATTTGATAGTATGGTGATTTTCCGATGACTTAGAGGTATATTTTTCCCATTCTTCCGCCCGGATGCATGACGTTGTTTACCACCCAATTCCCCCTTTCGCAGTCTCCAAAACAAGTGAGCCATCCATGCAATGGATAAACGCGCAGCAACTCAATGACTGGTCTCGGGGACCCGTCGCGCGCACCGAATTTCCGGCGTTGATCGCAGATCTGATTCGGGCATCGGTGCCAGACATTTCGGGTTTTCGATTTCCATCCCGCGAGACTGGGGATGCGCGTGGCTGGGACGGGCATGTGGTCTGCAATGACGATGCGGGGCGGGTTCCGGCTGGCGACTCCTATTGGGAATTGAAGACCGGGGAGAACGCATACACGGATGGACTGACCGAATTTGACCGACGCTCCGCCGCCACCCCTGCCGAGCAACGGGCGGAGGCAACATACATCTTTGTCACCTCGCGGATCTGGAACAGCTCGACCCGGCGGCCGGAAGACTGGAAAAATGCCTGTGTCGCGAAAAATCAGGGCTGGAAAGATGTCAGGTGCGTGGACGCCATCGCGCTTCAAGACTGGTTGTTGGAATGTCCTGCCGTCGCTGCTCGATTCGCTCGCTTCACATTGAAAACGATGCCGCCGGGCGGCGCTCGGAGCACCGACGAATTTTGGGAAGACTACTGCACAATGTTCGACCCCGCTCTGGTCGAAGATGTCGTGCTTGCTGACCGTGACGGAAAGGCGAAGGATCTTCTTCAAGCGCTCCAGCTCGGCAGTGGCATCACCCAAATTGTTTCGGACTCCCCGGACGAGGTGATCGCCTTCGGGGTTGCGGCAATCCGGCGCGCCGACCCCAAGGTCAGGGAATGGCTTGAGGCCCACACCATAATCGTCGACGACAAAGATGCAGGGCGCGAGCTTCTCAACATCGGTAAAGGATTGGTATTTTTTCTGCGCAGCCGCCCCGCGGCGATTCAAGCTGGCGCGTTCTCGCCGCGTGGTGCGACGTTGGTTCCTCTCGGCCGCCAGCAGGTGGGAAGCGCCACCATACCGTCTCTGGAGCGCCCAACATTGGTTGCGCTTGCCGAGGCATTGCAAAAGATGAATTTCAAGCCGCCGCTGGAGCGGCAGGCCGCGCTAGGACTGGCGCGGGATTGCGGCCGAAGTCTGCTCGCGCTTCAGCGCCTGAAACCATCCGGACACTTCGAACCGCCCAAATGGGTGGCGAACTCTGGCGACTTGCTGCCTGCGCTGCTCGCGGGCGCTTGGGACGCCGGGAACAGCAAGGATCGCGCGATCCTAGCCAAACTGACGGGCGGCGGCGATTACTATGCCTATGAAAAGAAGCTGCGGCCCTTCGCCAACGTCGATGATCCGCCGCTCGATCTCAGCGGAACCATCTGGGCCGTCCGGGCACCGCGCGACGCCTTCCTGCGGGTAGGACTGCATATCGGGCCGGAAGTGTTGGTTGGATTGCGTGCCATCATGGCGGAGGTGTTTGCTGATGCGCCTCCTCCGCCCGATCCCAAGGCCGTTGTCCGATTGAATCGAGAGGAAGCCGACAGCTACAGCGACTGGCTCCGCGACGGGTTGGCGACCACCTTGCTGCAAATTGCGGTTTGGGACCGCATGGCACAGATTCCAATAGCCGAAGGCGGCGGTCAGCGTTTCGCCAATGAGGTGGTGGCCGCTATCCCAGGTTTGGCAACGGATCGCGTGCTGGTCGCGTTGAAAAGCCAGCTCCCATATCTGGCGGAGGCCGCGCCGGTCCCTTTGTTGGTGGCCCTTGAGCAAATGCTCAAGGGCGATCGTGAAGGCCTCCGCCGCGTGTTCAACGAGGCAGAAGGCTTCCTTCATCCTGTGAGCTATCACACCGGACTTTTGTGGGCGCTTGAAACCATCGCCTGGGAGCCGGGGCATTTCGAACGAGCGGTGATGCTGCTGGCAAAACTCGCCGCCCTCGACCCGGGCGGCCGGCTGACCAATCGCCCGATTAACAGCCTAGGTGAGATTTTCCTGCCTTGGCATCCCAGCACGGAAGCAGGCCCTGCGCTACGGCTCGCCGCCCTGGACCAAATCTGCAAAGAGCTGCCCGATATCGGTTGGTCTCTCATTGAGAAGATGTTGCCAACGATGCATGGCATCGCCACGGGAACGGCGCGGCCAAAACTGCGTGAAGCTGGCAGCGGCGATATTACGGTGACGTATGAAGAATTTTGGGCGATGCAGTCATCCGTCATTCAGCGAGCTGTTGCGCAAGCTGGGCTTGATACCACCCGCTGGGAAAAGCTCGTTGCCGGCATCACGATCTACGCGCCGACCGACCGCGCGCTAGCAATAAAGGTGCTTTCGGAAACCCTACCGAAGATGACAGACGCCGATCGGAAAATTGTCTGGGAGGATTTGCTGAAAGAAGTCGAGAAGCACGAACGCTTCGCGGATGCAAAGTGGGCGCTCCCCCCAGATCAGCTCGCACCCCTGCGCGCGATTGTCGATCAGTATGCGCCGAATGATCCGCTAGAGCAGACGCGCCTCTTGTTTGACGGCTGGTCTTTCGACGCCAAAGGGGATCGCGAACCCGTGCTGTCTGTGCGACGCTCAAAGCTGGCTGAACTTCTGGCCGCAGCCGGTCCCAAGGCCATTGCAGATCTCGCCACGCAAGTGAAGAACAGCTACGACATCGTGGACACGCTCGGCCATATAGACGTGGACCGGGTCCAATTGGAGACGATCGCAAACTATAGCCTGAAGGCAGAACCGACCGGGTTCTCTGTGGGGCTAGTGGCGACTATCGCCAACAAATTTGGCGTGGAAGCCGCACAGAACTGGCTTTTGGAGGCGCGTCGTGAACACCAGCTTCCGTCTGCTGCAGTGGCGCGGCTGTGCGAAGGCTTCATCGATGACCGTGGGACGTGGGCATTTGTAAAGGCGTTGGGCGATGACGTCGAAACCTCCTATTGGTCTAGCAAAGGCCCTTATTGGCTCAAGGGTGACACGGCTGAACTAATCGAAGCGGTCGATATTTACCTGCGTTACGGCCGCGGTATCGCCGCATTGGAGGCGAGCTTTCAGCGACTCTCCGATGTACCGTCTCCGAAGCTCTTTGAAATTCTTGAGGCCATTGTGCGGGAAGTGAATGCCGGAACACAGCGAGACGGCACCATGGTCAGCTTTGAAGCACAGAAGGCATTCGAAGAACTGGGACGTCGCGACGACGTTTTGCTTGACGACATCGCACGCCACGAAATCGCGATGTTCCCACTATTGGAGCATTCCGACTACAGGATGCGTCTTTTCGAGGTTCTGGCTGCCAACCCTGCTGTATATTTTGAGGTACTCAAGATGGTGTTCCGAGCCGATGATGAGCCGGAACCGAAAGAAGAAGCGAGCCCGGCTGCACGTTCGACTTGGAGCATCAACTATTCCATTCTGTCAAAATTCCATCTCATTCCTGGTCAGCATGACAGCGGCATAGATGAGGCGGTTTTGACGACTTGGATTGATCGCGTCCGGCAGCTTGCGGTCGATGGCAAGCGCGTAGCGCTGACGGATCAGTATATCGGCCACATTCTCGCGCATTCGCCGATGGGCGCAGATGGTGCCTGGCCAGCAGAGGCCATTCGCGTCCAGATCGAGCGGGTGCGTTCGGAGGAGATGGAGCGTGGCTTGATGATTGAGCGGTTCAACATGCGGGGTGCGCACTATCGGAGCCTCTATGGCGGCGGCGAGGAGGAACGCGGTTTTGCCCAGCAGTATCGTGGTTACGCCGACAAAATGGCGAACTGGCCAAGGACGCAGGAATTGCTCAAAGCCATTGCAGAGAACTGGGATGCTGACGCTCGGCGCGAGGATGAATGGGCGGAACAACGTAAGATGAAGATGTAGGAGCGAGTCAACTGGTGCCAGGAAGCTGCATGACAGATCCATCCGATGCGCTACCGCTATTCCAGCGGTCTTTGACTCTGGGGCTGATTCCGATCCAATGCGGTACACTTGATAAAAACCTGTATATCGCGACCGATGATGTGAATGGTCATCACCGATTTAGCTACATGAAGCTACGCGACAGGACGATCTTGGCCCTAGTCCAATTCGTCAATATTGATCCCTTGGATGGTATTCCCTGTTTTCAGGCAGGCTATGCCGTACCAGAGAACTTTCGGGGTCAGGGACTGGGTAAAGCTTCTTTCAAGGCGGCACTCGACGAAATGGCATTGGGCTTCAGCCGCTTTGGCGATTTTTATGTCGAAACAATTGTGGGCCTCGATAATCCCGCCTCACAAAAGATCAGCGAACGTGTACTTGGAGGCTCCCCACAGGAAATTTCGGATTCAGTTTCGGGAAAGCCGGCACTGCGTTACCTGCGCCGCATCAGTGCGGCCCCCTAGCCCATTCTAGCCGGGCCCGATTGAGGCATGGGACCACGATATCCAAACTCCGGTGCTTTGCCGACATCAAATCGCGCGGCCACTTCTCGATCGATGCGGTATCCTTCGATCAGTAACAATTCGTAGGTGATCCGGTTGTAGAACTGGATGACACCGACAAGTCCCCGCCCGGCGTTTTCAAGGCGAATGTTTATCGCATCGGGCCATCGCACGGTATCTGTCTCCTGGCCTGTCCAAAATGGTTTGTCGGACAGGCGGGCAGGCATGGCCCCTTCGCCATGCCGAACGAACCGTCGCACCCCATCCCATTCCGGCTTGCGTACCTCGCCTTCGGAGAGATAGTAGGCGGCAAAGTTGATGAAGATCTTTGCCAGACATCGGCGATGCAAATCGTCGAAGACGCATTCAATATGAACGCCAAGTGTCTCCCGGCCATCGGCATCGACCGAAGGTTTGATATCAAACGTAGTTGCCGCGCCCATCCGAATATCCAGGCCTGCCCGGTTAAGCTCCTCCACGAAAGCATCATGGGCTTCCTTGGTAGGGGCGAAGACGTGAAGCTGCCGCTCCCCGGGTGCGCCATAGACTTCCAATGGGAGCTTCAATGTTCCGAGCTGGTCCCGCGTGAAAATATCGTGCCGTCCCGTTAGTTTGTTTAGAATTATCAACTGGGCGATGACTGGACGAAGCTGGTCGTTGGTCGGGTCCACCCCGCCCACCGCGGCCCCACGCAATTCGCCGCATTCAGATTCGTCGGTCAGCGTGAAGCGTAAACGCCGTTGCGTCCGATTCTCCCTGGAGGAAATCCCATGTTTATAGCGAAGCACCCCTTCGAGGGTATCCCTGGCATGGACTTGGTCCAGCTCCTTCCCGAAGTAGCTATTGCAGGTGTCGCATACGCATTTCAGCACCGGCGTCTGCGAGCCGAACCGACCAAAAGCTTGCGGGATGACGTGTTCACATCCGGAGAACTTTGCCCTGTCGTGTTCGTCACAGTAGATGCAAAGCATAGAAATCGCGTCAGTCTGGATCATCGCACTATATCGCCGTGAGTAGAGCTTCCTCATAGAGGCGCTGATATGAGTTGAACCGCGCCCGTGCAGCGGCAAACTTGCCAATTGTTTCGGCGTCAGCCCCGGCTGGCAATTGCTCGTGAAAATGCAAGTCGAAGAATCCGGTAAGCAACAGACGATATAGACAAGCTGCAAAGTCAATCATTGGTTTATTGTTCTGTAGAAGTGCCAGCCCGGCGACATCATTGCCGTGGAGAAAATCGTCTCGGAGCCCGTAGATCTTGTGGCATAGCCATGTTGCAAGCTGCTTCTGTTGCGAAGGATTGCCAGGACTAGAATGATTGAGTGCGGCCAATCCGGCGTTGAGCCATTGGACCTTTTCCAACTCGGCTGCAACTTTGACTTTGTTAGAAATCCCCACTTCCGGATGAACCATGATCTCGTAAGCGCTCACCCAGTGGGCCAGCGATCTGCCAACATCGTAAAAGGTGGATGCTGTGGGCGCCGGTATTCCCGCCGCCTCATTCGCCATGTTAAGTGACCGGAAAAGCGCTCTGTCAGCCCAGGCAACAGGTACGGCCGCAAATCGCAAAACCCAGTGATTGAGCAGCAGATTGGCAAGTGGCATGTCGACATCTTGCTCCATCACAGTCATCTGGCCCTGCTCAGGAAAGGTCTGACCATGAAACGCTTCCAGCAGATGGGCGCCCATGGCGGCCGAGTTCGTGAGAATCATTTCTTCATATTGCTTGTCGAGCATCCACGGGTAGAGCTGGAAGGCCGTGGAAAATGCCAGGCCGTTGGCTTGACCATATTGCAGACGTCGCGCCCGTGCGCGAGGAACAACCGACACGGCTATGACATCGCGCAGGCCGGTGACTGCTTCCGCGGTTCTGCAGCTATCGGGTGCACTCGCATGGAGTAAGACGAGAGACGGCCAGATTTGATCGCCGAATTGACCACGAAAACGAGATATGAACGTTGTCAGCCGGGGATGATTGGCACGAAGTATGTCGACGCGTGGGTCATCGGGTGGAACGATGGCAGCATGTTCGCACTCTACCTTGCCCCGCATATCGAGGTTGGGAAGTGCAACGATTGGAGTCCATTCATCTGGCATAGCGCTCAGTGTCACCTCAGCAAGGGACGAGCCAACACGGCCTTAAAACATCCGCCTCGATTTCAATATCAAGCTGCCACTGCCTCAGCCGCAGCCAAAGCAGGACCGCAGGCTGCCCATAATTCTGGAACAATGTCACAAAAATCTCGGATATAGCGTTCCAGAGCACGAGCCTCATCAGGCGTGAGGGATTGAAATGCGAAATCCGCCATAAATCCCCCGACCGCCGATGTCCATTCCGGAAGACATTCTCTACTGGCGCAAGCAATCAAGCCGATCCGCGCTGCATCGTTGAGATGGAGATCGCTCGGCAGGAAGCGGCGGTAATAGCGAATAACAGTGAAGACCCCATCCGCCAAAGCTACGCTGCGGGTGACTGCCGCGCAGGATGCAAGCCCCCATAATGCCGTCAAAAATTCCAGGTTATTTGCGGCTTCAAGACGATATTGCGCTCGCTGCAAAGCTGCGGCGGCTCTGTCTGCCAGAGCCATCGTTTGACGGAACAAGAAAACCGAATTGACGAGCGCCGCGAAGGAACTAGCCGTCGGCTTGGTATCTGCAAGACCAGCTTCGACGCGCGCTAAGTTCTCCCCTGATAATTCCCGCACAACTGGCGCGCAGTCTTCCAACGGCCCGGCTCGCAACATTAAAACCAGGTCAACAGATGATTTCAGGTTTTCAGTCTCTCTCAGGATTGAGTTGTACAACCCTACACGCTGGGCAACATCCTCCAGCGACGCGGCGCGCGACACTACGCGCCCTACGAACTCATTGCGCAATTGCAGTGGAAATCCGAAATCAGGATGCCACATCGGCCCTAGCCGCATATCGGCATAGATCTGGAGTGCAAATGGACGAGCGCGGACTGCACGCAACTCTTGGGCAAAAGCAATGGAGGTACGGCCTCGCCCCGCGAAACAGCGAATAATTAGCGCCGACTGAGCCAAGGCCGCCATACGGCGCCAGTAGGTCGGCCGACCTGCGAGGATTTTCAGATGCGAAAGCTGGCCATAGACAAGTACAAAAGCAGCCGATAGCAGCTCAAAATCCAGGTCGACGCCATCGGCTGGCGTTCGCAAATTTGCCGCGATCTCCGCGAGGATCGGTTTGGTCTCGTCCATTATATCATCGCGCAAGAGCGCCAACTCTAGAAGCGCACAGCGGGTCATAACGTCAGCTTTATCGCGCGCCCAACGTGCCACACCGTCAAACGTTGCGGGCGTCATCGCCGTATTGGCCACCCGTTCGACAACAAGGGGATGGCCACACAACAGAAGAGCCAGCCGAAACCCGACTTCGGCATCGAAGGCCAACAGATCGTCAAGGACTTCGGGCAATACCGTCTCGACGTAGGCCGCAATGTCGGCCTGACCCTGCCAGCGCCCGATCAATCGTTCATAATAGATGGCTGAGCGCGGCACGAGCGCATCGAGTTGGACTCTCTCTTGCTGCAATGTGCCACGGATCGCCACAGATACTGCCATCGGCGTCGCATTGATATCTTCAG
>Ga0207857_1000473_pt1 | contig 11184 bp, 12 predicted proteins | sample LuqExpMetageno22_FD_187780 | JGI IMG/M metagenome (GOLD analysis project Ga0207857, IMG submission 187780) | Tropical forest soil microbial communities from Luquillo Experimental Forest, Puerto Rico - Sample 22 (SPAdes) | ecosystem: Environmental > Terrestrial > Soil > Tropical forest ... | reverse complement strand
ATCGATGTGCTGGAGGAATGGTTGGGGCTGGGGCAACCTGCCTTGACCGCCAGCCGCCGCTGGATCGCTCTCACCGCAGGCCTGGGCACAATCGCCTTGACCGGCTTGCTCGGAGCCTGGCAGCAGCTCATGGCCCATGGAATTGGCTTCCAACAACCCAGCTCACCGGCAGCACGATTCCTGTATCTCTTCACCGGCATTCACGGCCTGCATCAGGCGCTTGGCTTGGGCGCACTGGGATTCTGCCTGACCGGCCTGGGCTATCTGCGCAAAGTGGAAGCGCGGCAGATCGGCATCGACGCCACCGCCTGGCTCTGGTATGCCATCTGTGGCAGTTGGCTGTGTTTATTGACGTTGCTACGCTTCGGCCAATAAACACAGCGACAAAAAATAGGCCGGCGCATAAAACGCCGGCCACTCCCAAAGTCCTGCAAAAAACTTATGTTGCCTGCATGCCGAACTTGGCCAGAACTCGTTCCGTCAACGTGGGCACCACCGGGCACTCAAAGTAGATCTGGCGATTCAAGGCCATCAGTAGCTGCACGGCTTGCAACTGGCTGTTCAGACTCTCTTGGGAACATCCTTCGTACACAAACTCGTCGGTCAGGTATTCGATTGCGTGGCCCAGAATCTCCAGCGCACGCCCCGCGTCACGATCAATACGGCGACGACGCCCATGCGTCGGACCAAGTGCCATGATCGGATTGAGAGGTTTGGTCATGAGAAGCTCACGGAAATGAGAGGCTCACATGATTCTCCCTGGCCTCATCCTCCAGATCGGCAAAACACATTGAAAGTTCATAACACGGACGTACCGTGGCAACGCCAGCACACATATCTGCAGAGTGAGTCTGAGAAAATTCCAGAACCAACATTCCGCCCGGTCAGAACTTGTTGACTAGGGCATCCTACCCATCATTCGATCCGATTTCCGCAATCTATGCTTCCCGTCTCAAGGCAAGCCCGCTGATTGGGGTCTCTCATGTGACAAGGAGAGCGATGCAGGGGAATTTCTGCGGTCTGACCAATGCTGGACGAGAGGGTTTAAGCTTAGCAGAATCCTTTTCATAAGGAATTTATTTTCATCATCTTAACCACACCCACCGCAAACCTGGGCCGAACCACGTTCTCCCTCCTTGACTCAACGGGTCCGAAAACCTAATCTCAGAAAGTAACCTGAAGATTCCGCCACGCTCCGGCCCTCAGGAAACGCGAGGGTCACTGCGGTACGGAAACCGGAAAGGGCGGCGATGGTCCCCTCCAATTACTGGCAGTACTTACCGCTGTTTCTACAGATCCTGGCGGCTTTTGGCCTGGGCGTAGGAATGGTTGCGGCCTCCTGGCTCGTCGGCCGACATCGCAATACTCAAGTCAAGCTGGACACCTATGAATGCGGCATTCTCTCGGTGGGCGACGCCCGCGGACGATTGAGTGTGCGTTTCTACCTGGTGGCTGTGCTCTTCATCCTGTTCGACGTGGAAGCGGTCTTCATGATGCCCTGGGCGGTGATCTACACCAAGCTGCCCAAAATTACCGGTTCTCAGTTCTTTGGCTTTTGGGAGATGCTGGTTTATCTGGGCTTTGTCGCCGTGGGACTCTACTATATTGTGCGCAAGGGCATCCTGAACTGGAGCCAGGACAAGGCGGATCTGTAGCCATGGCTGAGGCATTGAATACCCAACTTGAGGGCAGGCAGGCCGTGGTGGACGCCATGGCAGATCATGCAGCCGTACGGGCGATCCTGCAATGGAACGCCGCGGCATTGACCGACGCCCAGGTGGACCGCGGTGAGTTATCGCTCACCATTACCCCAGACCAACTGGTGGCCGCAACAGAGGCCATTCGGGCTGCCGGCTACAACTACTTTGAAGACATGACGGCGGTGGACTGGTTCCCTTCTTCGCCGCGCTTCCAGTTGAGCTACCACTTTGTTTCGCATGCGCTCAAAGAGCGGATCCGGCTCCGGGCCTTTGTGGACGGCGAGTCACCGACCATCGCTTCTGTCACCCCGGCATGGCCCGCGGCCAACTACTTTGAACGCGAGGTTTTTGACCTGTTCGGCATCCGCTTTGACGGACATCCGAACCTGCGCCGCATCCTGATGCCCGATGAGTGGCAGGGCTACCCGTTACGCAAGGACTACCCGGTGGAGGGGTACCGTTAATGCCAGAAACGATTGGTACACCTATCCTGGCAGCACCGCCCGCAACGGGTTCGGCCGAACAGCACATGGTCATCAACATGGGCCCGCAACACCCGGCCACGCACGGCGTGCTGCGCCTGGTGCTGGAGTTGGATGGCGAAATCATCGTCCGTCTGTATCCGGAGATCGGTTACCTGCACACGGGCATTGAGAAGACCTGCGAAGCCAAGTTCTATCAGCAGGTGGTGCCGCTGACTGACCGCGTCAACTATCTGGATCCTTTAGCCAACAATCTCTGCTATGCGCTGGCGGTTGAAAAGTTGCTGCAGTTGGAGATTCCCGAGAAAGGCCAATGGCTGCGCGTGCTGCTGGCGGAGCTGAGCCGGTTGAATTCGCATCTGATCTGGCTGGGCACGCATGCCATGGATATTGGCGCGCTCACCGTCTTTCTTTACACCTTCCGCGAACGCGAAGAAATCCTGCGCATGTTTGAGGCCCTTGCCGGCCAGCGCATGATGACCAGCTACATCCGCGTGGGTGGCGTTACGATGGAGCCGCCGCTGGACTTCTTCAGCCGCGTGCAGCAGTTTATCGACATTCTGCCGGAAAAGATCGACGAGTACTCGAACCTGCTAACCGGCAATCCGATCTTCCGCAATCGCTTGATCGGCGTGGGCATCATCTCGGGAGCGGACGCAGCCGCGCTCGGCGTCAGCGGTCCCCCGTTGCGCGCTTCGGGCGTGGACTTCGATCTGCGCCGCGACATGCCCTACTCCAGTTATGAGAAGTTCCAGTTCAACGTGCCCGTCTCAACAGCCTCCGATTGCTGGGCGCGATACGAAGTCCGCATGCTGGAAATGCGCGAAAGCATCAAGATCATCCAGCAGGCGCTGGACGGCATGCCCACGGGCCCGGTAAAGGCCGATGCGCCCAAGGTGGTGCTGCCGGACCGCGAAAAGATGAAGACCCAGATGGAGGCGTTGATCCATCACTTCAAGATCGTGACCGAAGGCTTCAATGTACCCAAGGGCGAGGTCTATCAGGGCATTGAATGTGGTCACGGCCAGATGGGCTACCACGTGGTATCGGATGGCTCCGCCAAGCCGTACCGCGTGCATATGCGCTATCCCTCGTTTGCCACCTTGCAGGCGCTCGAAGCCATGTGCAAAGGCCGTATGATTGCAGACGTTGTGGCGGTGATTGGCTCCATCGATATTGTGCTGGGAGAGATTGACCGGTAATTGAGAAAGGGTAAGATTATGCCTGATTGGTCGCGAGAGTTCGCTCACTTAATTCTGGAAAGTGAAGGCAATACGACGGCCACTTGGGGTGCACTTTCAGGACAACTCCGGGAAGCAGTAGCTGAGATCAATACCATTCTTGAGAAAAGTTCAAAGACAAGGCTGTTACTTACCGAGGCACCAAATCTGTTGACACTCGACTCGCACCTGAAAGCATCATTCAATTTGGATAGTCACGCTAGAGCGATGTCCCTTGTGATTGATCGAACTGTGTACAACTTTCGCTTTACTGCAGAACCCACAAGAGTAAACGCAACGAGCACACCGCTCATTCCCGGGGCTGTAGGAAACTCGCCGGTAGAATTGACAGAGATCATCAAATACGCCATCAAGGCTGTTGTGGATTTGCGCTAATGGACGCGTTGCTAGAAATTGAACTCTGGACTTCCCTCGCTTCCCTGCTCCGCAGCTATACTGCGCTGCATGGATTGAGCGCAAACCAGACGGCGCAGATCGAAGCCACGGATGAACGGATAGAGGCCAGCCACGGCGGCAAATGGCTGCGATTGACGCGGGCAGGCGCGCGGATCCTGTGGGAGAAAAGCCGAGGAGACTGCGGCGAGCTTGAACTGACACCGGCCGGAAAGCTACGCGGCGCGGAGGTCGAGGAAGAAATGGATATGGCGGCTGAATTCTGGGCGCGGGAGTTGATGCTATGAGTTCCGAGACAATGACCGTGTTTTCGCCCCAGCTAGCAGCGCGTTTCGATGCGCTCGTGCAGAAGTACCCATTGAAGCGCTCGGCGCTGATTCCGATGCTGCTCTACGCGCAGGACGAGGTCGGTTATCTGTCGGACGCGGTGATCGCGGAGGTTGCCGACCGGATTGGCATCACCGAGCTGGAACTGCGCAATGTAGCCACCTACTATTCCATGCTGCGCTTCAAGCCGGTGGGCAAGTATCACATCCAGGTGTGCACCAACATCAGTTGCATGCTGCGCGACGGTTACGCAGTCTACGAGCGTTTCCAGGACGAATTGGGCGTTGGCCCCACGGGAACCACGCCGGATGGCCTGTTTTCACTGCAGGAAGTGGAATGTATTGGCGCCTGCTCCTGGGCTCCCGCCATCCAGGTGAACTACGAGTTCCACGATGAACTGAAACCCGATCTGGTGCCCGGTATCTTGGACAGCTACCGCAAGAAAGACGCCTCCGCGAAGGGAGAAAAGAATGCCTAGACTGGTCTCCCATCCGGATGAAGTCAAGATTGTTTCCAAGCGCTTTGGTCAGGGCGCGGCACAAATCGACAAGTACATCGAACTCGGCGGCTATCAATCCGTCCGCACCTGTCTGGAAAAAGGGCCGGAGTGGATCATTGAGACGATGAAAGCTTCGGGACTGCGCGGTCGCGGTGGCGCGGGTTTCCCCACCGGCATGAAGTGGTCGTTTGTGCCCAAGCAGTCGGCCAAGCCGAAGTATGTTCTGGTCAATGGCGACGAGAGCGAACCGGGCACCTGCAAGGACCACCTGATCTTCCTGCACGACCCGCATACCATCATCGAAGGCACCATCATCGCGGGCCTCGCGATCGGCGCCAAGATGGGCTTCATCTATCTGCGCGGCGAATATCGTTACCTGCTGGAGATCATGGAGAAGGCCGTTGCCGATGCCTACGCCAAAGGTTTTCTGGGCAAAAGCATCTTCGGCTCGGGCCAGGAATTCGAGATCATCACCCAAACCGGCGCGGGCGCGTATGAAGTGGGTGAAGAGTCGGCCTTGATGGAGTCGCTGGAAGGCAAGCGCGGCGTGCCGCGCATCAAGCCTCCCTTCCCTGCTGTGGTTGGTTTGTATGGCGGCCCCACAGTCATCAACAATGCCGAGACGATTGCCACGGTTCCGCACATTATTGCCATGGGCGGCGAGGCGTTTGCGGCCGCCGGTTCGCCGCGCAACGGCGGCACACGCTTGTTCGGCATCAGCGGTCATGTGGAACGGCCCGGTGTTTACGAGATGCCCATGGGCTATAACCTCAAGAAGCTGATCTACGAGGTGGCCGGCGGCGTTCGTAACGGACGCAAGTTGAAAGCTGTGGTTCCGGGCGGTTCGTCGACACCGGTCTTGTTGCCGGACGAGATCGACATCGGCCTCGACTTCGATCAAGTGGGCAAGGCTGGTTCGATGATGGGCTCAGCAGGCGTTGTGGTCATCGACGACCAGACCTGCATGGTGGAGTTCGCCCTGCGCACCATCAAGTTCTATCAGCATGAAAGCTGCGGCTGGTGCATTCCCTGCCGCGAAGGAACCGACTGGCTGAAGAAGTCGCTCACCCGCTTTCATGCGGGCTTCGGCGAAGCCAAGGACATCGACAATATTCAGTACCTTGCGGAGAACATGCTGGGCCGCACCTTCTGCCCGCTGGGCGATGCCGCCGCGATGCCGACCATCGCCTTTGTGAAGAAGTTCCGCAAGGAATTCGAGGATCACCTGAACGGCAAACCCTGTCCGTTCGCCAACCATGCGCAGATCGCCGTACTGTAAGAGAGGCTCTGGAGACGAATGGCAGACGTAACTTTCACAGTCGATGGCAAGCTTCTCACCGCGCCAGCCGGCACGTTGTTGATTGATGCATGCCGCAAGGCGGGCATTGAGATTCCGGCCTTCTGCTACTATCCGGGCCTCAGCCTGCAGGCGGCCTGCCGCATGTGCGTGGTGCGCCAGGAAAAGGTTCCCAAGCTGCAAACGGCCTGCACCACGACCGTGGCCGAAGGGCAGATTTTTTACACCGACACGCCGGAGATTCATCAGTCGCGCAAAGCCATGCTGGAGTTGGTGCTCGGCAATCATCCCCTGGATTGCCCGGTGTGCGATGCCGGTGGCGAATGCGAATTGCAGGACATGACCTTCAAGTACGGCGCGGGTGAAAGCCTCTATGCCGACGCGAAGAATCATCGCGAAGAGCAGCAGTGGTCGCCCGCCGTGTACTACGACCGTCCGCGCTGCATTCTCTGCTACCGCTGCGTGCGCGTCTGCGGCGAAGGCATGGACGTGTGGGCGCTGGGCATTCAGAATCGTGGATCGAGCGCCGTGATTGCTCCCAACATGGGCGATCATCTGGACTGCGAACAGTGCGGCATGTGCATCGATATCTGCCCGGTTGGCGCGCTTACCAGCGGCAGCTATCGTTACAAGACCCGCCCCTGGGAGATGAATCACGTTTCCACCGCGTGCACGCATTGCGCCGATGGCTGCAAGGTAACGCTGGGTGTGCGCCAGACCGCGGATGGCGCGGAGATTGTGCGCGCCGACAATCGCGATCGCAGCGGACTGAACAACGACTTTCTATGCGGCAAGGGACGCTTCGGCTTCGACTTTGTGCACAGCGCAGACCGTCTGAAGACGCCGCTCATCCGCAATGCCAAGGGCGAACTTGAGCCCGCGACCTGGGAACAGGCTTTGCGTCTGGCCGGATCGAAGCTCAAAGAGATCCGCGATGCGCGGGGTGGCTCCGCCATCGGCGTCATCGGATCGAAGCGCACCACGAACGAAGAAAACTATCTGCTGCAAAAGCTGGCGCGCACGGTGCTCGCAACCAGCAACATCGATCACGAGCGGGTAGCAGACTATGCGGGCTTTGCAGCGGCGCTTGCGGGCCATGCGGACCGTACGGCGGGCATTGCCGAGATTGCTGCGGCGCCTGCAATCCTGCTGGTCGGCGGCAATCCCACTGAAGAAAATCCTTTCCTGGCGTGGACGCTGCGCACCGCAGTCCGTCTGCATCAGGCGCATCTCTATATCGCGAACGAGAAGGCCATCAAGCTGGAGCGGCAGGCCACAGCTTCGACGCAGATTTCCTTGGCCAATTTAGCGGCTGAGCTGACGGCGGGCACATCCGAGTTCGCCCAAAAGCTTACCAGCGAAGCGTCGCTGGTGGTCGTGATCAGCAACGCGGTACATGGCAAAGCCCTGGCCGATCTGATGGCATGGGGACTGAGTCGCGAAGGCGTGAAGTTCGCGCTGGTTGGCGATGAATCCAATGCTCGCGGCGCGGCGGACATGGGCCTCTCGCCCGATCTGTTGCCGGGTTACACGGCGGTGGCCGAGCCCGGGGCCTTTGCGGAATACAAGAAATTCCCTGCCGCCCAAGGCAAGACCTATGCCGAGATGATCGCTTCTGCCAGCGAGATGGGCGCATTGTTCATTGTGGGCGCCAATCCTCTGGCCGGCGTCGATGCCGCCCGGCTCAAGAACACCTTCGTGGTGGTCTCCGACCTCTTTCTCACCGAGACTGCAGCACTGGCCGATGTGGTTTTGCCCGCAGCCAGCCTGTATGAAAAGGCTGGAACCGTGACCAACGCGTATGGCGATGTGCAGCTCGTGCGCAAGGGCGCAGACATTGCCGGCGTGAAGCCCGACTTCGAAATCCTAGTTCGTCTGGCCGATGCCATGGGAGCCGACATCAAAACGCTGGTTCCCTTCGGCAAAGGCACGGCCGCCGATCTGGGCCAGTCACGCGGTGCGCAGGCAGGCGAAGCGGATCGGCACGCGGTATGGCTCAAGGCCAACAACCTGGAACCGCGTGTAAGCCCCTTCGACCCGCTAGCGGTTCTGGATGAGATCGAACGCTTGGTTCCTGGTTACAAGCTGGACCGTGTGAATCTCTTTGCCGGCAGCACGGCGCAGGCTAAGGCTGCACCACCCGCAGGTTTTGTACCGCTCACAGCTTTGACCGCGGCCACCCCCGACACCCTGTTTACCTCAGGCACCCTCGGCAAGCACAGTTCCGCGCTTGAGGCCATCAAGACGCATCAGGCCAACGCGGCGCAAGCGGCTACGCGTTAAGTTCAACCCGTTCCGGACAACAGGAACGGCAACCGCAGAGAAAAGGCTGAAGGCAAGTGACGATTCTCGAATTCATTCTCTGGAGCCTGCTCAAGGTCGCGGTGGTGACCGTGGTGATGCTGATGGGCATTGCTTACACCGTGCTGCTCGAGCGCAAACTGGTTGGCCGCATCCAGAACCGCTGGGGGCCCAATCGTGTGGGTCCGTTCGGATTGTTGCAGCCGCTGGTGGATGGCGCAAAGTCGTTCCTGAAGGAAGACCTCATTCCGCAGGGCGTGAACAAGCCGCTCTACCTGCTGGCGCCCATCCTCTCCCTGGGTTGCGCGTTGATTTCCATTGCCGTGGTGCCGTTTGGCGAGCCCAAGATCGGACCAAAAGGTTTTGATCTGCTCTCCATTTCGAACGTGAACATCGGCCTGCTGGTGATCCTGGGCGTGACGTCGATGGGAGTGTACGGCATTGCGCTGGCGGGCTGGTCGTCGAACAACAAGTACTCGCTTCTGGGCTCTCTGCGAGCCTCGGCGCAGTTGGTCAGCTATGAATTGGCGCTGGGGCTCTCGCTGGTGGGCGTGGTCATGCGGGCCGGATCGCTCAACCTGCGCACCATCGTCGAGCAGCAATCGCGGCTGGGCATCGCCACCTGGAACATCCTGGGCGGCTTCCAGTTTGTTGCCTTCATCATCTACCTGATCGCGGCCTTTGCGGAAACCAACCGCTCGCCCTTCGATCTGGTGGAAGCTGAAAGCGAACTGGCGGGCGGCTACAATATCGAGTACAGTTCCATGAAGTTCGCCATGTTCTTCATGGCCGAGTACGGCAACATGATCAACGTGGGCTGCGTCGCCACGCTGTTGTTCCTGGGCGGCTGGACCAGCCCCTTCGGCGACCTCATTTCGCCGCCGCAGAACATGATTGCGCATGCGCTGTTCCCGATCATGTGGTTCGTGCTCAAGGTTTTTTGTTTCCTCTGCCTTTACGTCTGGGTGCGTGGCACGCTGCCGCGCTTCCGCTACGATCAACTGATGAATTTCGGATGGAAGTACCTGTTGCCCATTGCCATCCTGAACATCGTTGCCACAAGCCTCTGGCTTGCTTACCGCTAGGGTACGATGCACCTGATTGTCTTCATCCTCTTCGCCGTCTTATGCCTGGCCGGGGCCGTGAATCTGCTCTTGCAGACGCATCCGATCAACAGCGCCTTGTCGCTGATTGTGGTGATGACGTCTTTGGCGGTTCTCTACCTTCTGCTGGGCGCAGAGTTCCTTGCGGCAGCGCAGGTGATCGTGTACTCCGGCGCCATCATGGTGCTGTTCACCTTCGTGGTCATGCTATTGAATGCCGGTCGCGAAGAACGAACCCTGGGCTCAAAGGCTGCCAAACGCATCGGCTTCCCTGCCGTCGTGGTGATTCTGGCGGTGCTCACCACACTGCTGTTGCACGTGGAAGGCCTGGGCGCTGCGGGACCGAACACCCCGATCAGCACCACCGAGGACCTGAGCACGGTGCTCTTCACCAACCTGCTGCTGCCTTTTGAAGTCACCTCGGTGCTGATCCTGATTGCGATCCTGGGCGCGGTAGCTCTGGCGCGCAAGGGCCATGGCGATCAGCCTCCAGCAGATAATTCGACCCAGGAAGGGACGGTGGCCAAGTGAATTTTCTGCTCCAATCGCAAGTCCCGCTCTCATGGTTCCTGGTGCTCAGCGCGGCGCTATTTGTGCTGGGCGTTGTGGGCTTTTTGATCAAGCGCAATCTGATCACCGTCTTCATGTCGATTGAGCTCATGCTCAACGCCGTGAATCTCTCCTTTGTCACCTTTGCCACCCAGTGGCATGCGGTGAAGGGGCAGATCTTCGTGTTCTTTGTCATGATGGTTGCCGCGGCGGAAGCTGCCGTGGGCCTGGCCATCATCATTGCTGTCTTCCGCGCTCGCGCAACCCTGGCCGTCGACCGTATCGACCTGATGAAACTATGATCTCTTCCTGGCTTTTGATCATTCCGTTGCTTCCGCTCGCAGGCTTCCTGATCAACGGCCTGTTGGGAGGGCGCCTGCCCAAGAGTGTGGTCACCATGGTGGCCTTGCTCGCGCCACTGGCCTCCTTCGCGGTGGTCGCCCAGGCTGCCCGCGCGGTCTTCCTCGCCGGAGAGGCCTTGCCTATCGTGGCAACCTGCCCCTTCCCATGGATCAACGTTCCCGGCCTGCACGTGGACTTCAGCTTTGTGCTCGATCAGCTTTCGCTGGTCATGCTGCTGGTGGTCACCGGTGTCGGCTTCCTGATCCACGTCTACTCGGTGGGCTACATGGCCCATGAGGAAGGCTACGCGCGCTACTTCAGCTACCTGAATCTGTTCCTGTTCTTCATGACGGTTCTGGTGCTGGCGGGCAATGCCCTGCTGATGTTCGTGGGCTGGGAAGGCGTCGGTCTGGCTTCGTACCTGCTGATCGGCTTCTACTTCACCAAGGACTCGGCGGCCAACGCCGGCAAGAAGGCCTTCATCGTCAACCGCATTGGCGACTTCGGTTTCCTGATCGCCATGTTCCTGCTGCTGGCGAACTTCGGCACGCTGAGCTTTGCGGAAATCGCAACCAAAATTGCGGCAAGCCCGGCCATCTCCGGCTGCGTGATTACGTCCATTGCGCTCTGCCTCTTGCTGGGTGCAACCGGCAAGAGCGCGCAATTGCCACTCTACATCTGGCTGCCGGATGCCATGGAAGGCCCCACGCCGGTCTCCGCATTGATCCACGCGGCAACCATGGTGACGGCGGGCGTTTACATGATGGCCCGCACGCACGTGCTCTTCGATCACTCGCCCACAGCACTCACCGTGGTGGCGATTGTGGGCGCGGCAACAGCGCTATTCGCCGCAACCATGGGCCTGGCACAAACCGACATCAAACGCGTGCTGGCCTATTCCACCATCTCGCAGCTTGGCTATATGTTCCTGGCCTGCGGTGTGGCGGCTT
>Ga0207857_1000471_pt1 | contig 11200 bp, 10 predicted proteins | sample LuqExpMetageno22_FD_187780 | JGI IMG/M metagenome (GOLD analysis project Ga0207857, IMG submission 187780) | Tropical forest soil microbial communities from Luquillo Experimental Forest, Puerto Rico - Sample 22 (SPAdes) | ecosystem: Environmental > Terrestrial > Soil > Tropical forest ... | reverse complement strand
GCGGCCTGACGCCCGCCGACGTGCTCAAAACGATCGTCGTGCGCCGCGGGGACGACGACTTCCTCTTCGTCCTCGTGCCCGGCGACCGGACCATCTCGTGGCCCAAGCTCCGCGCGCTGCTCGGCATCAGCCGGATGTCGATGCCCGACGCCGCCACCGCCAAGGACGTCACGGGCTACGAGCGCGGCACCATCACGCCGTTCGGCTCGCTGCGCGCCTGGCCGGTGATCGCCGACGAGCGGGTCACGGGCGGACGGACCATCTCCATCGGCGCCGGCGCCCACGGCGTCGCGGCCACGCTGGTCGGCGACGACCTGGTCACCGCCCTGGGCGCCACCGTCGCGGACGTCACCGATCCGGAGCACTGACCAGCGACGGCGCCAGCCGGTCGAGCGTGCCGTCCCAGCCGCCGCGGATGCCGCGGCCGAACCACCGCGCGATCTCGCTCAGGCCGACGGTCGGCGCGAAGTCGACGTGGAACGTCATCACGGTGCCGACCACGCCGTCGAGCACCTCGTCGCGCAGCGAGATCGTCACGTGCGGCACCCCGTCGAGATCGGTCGGGTCGAGCTCGGGGAAGGCGCCCACGACCCCGTCCCGGACCGCACCGTGGGCGAACGCGAGGCGCTCGCCGGGCACCACCTCGGTGTAGACGCCGCCGGTGTAGTAGTCGTCCGGCGAGTCGCCGTGCTCGTAGAGATGCACCCGCCACACGCCGCCGGGCCGCAGGTCGACGCTCGCCTCGTCGTCCACGCCGTCCGGCGCGTCGGAGAACCAGCGCAGCCTGCTCGGCTGGGTCCACGCGGCGAAGACCTCCGCGCGCAGCGCGGCAATGTGCCGGGTGATGGTGAAGCTGCGGCCGTCGGCCGCCATCTCGTACGTCATGGCTCCTCCACGAGGAGTCTGCGCACGACGAACGAGCGTCGCCAACCGGTCCGTCAGTCGGTGGCGGCGACGGGGCGACGGGGCCGGACGAGCCCGACGAACGACACCAGCGCCCACACGCCCTCGAGCAGAAGGAATCCCCATTGGCTCGTCATGGCCGCCTGCACGGCGAGGGTGCCCGACCCGACGAGGTTGAGGACGAGATACCGCCCCGACCTCGGATCGAGCCGGCCAGCCTGCGACGCGGCGAACGCCGCGAGCACCAGCAGCGACCCGACCACCTGCACGACCTGATCCATGACGCATCCCCTCGGGGCGTCGTCTTGTCGTGCCGGGTACGGCGCATCTCGTCCGGCGGACCCGCGGCGGCGGGCCGGCCTTCAGGGTCTCACAGGCGGCGCGTGGCCCCGAAGGCGACGGCCGCCGCGGCAGCGACGTTGAGCGAGTCGACCCCGCCCGCCATGGGGATCCGCACGACGAGGTCCGCCGACGCGATCGTCCGTGGCTTGAGCCCGTCCCCCTCCGCGCCCAGTACCAGCGCCAGCCGCTCCGGCGGGTTCGCGACGAGCGCGTCGAGGCTGATGGAGTCGTCGGAGAGCGCCAGGGCGGCAACGACGAAACCAGCCGCCCGCAGGTCGTCGACGCCGTCGGGCCACGGGTCGATGCGCGTCCACGGCACCTGGAACACCGTGCCTCTGGAAAATCTCGTACGCACACTACGGAAGGCCACCTCCGCGCGAGGTGCTCACCTCGGCCACCTGCGGATGAAGCCGCGAGTCGGGTGAACCGGCTCGAACTGCACTCCAGCCTCTTGGAGGAAGTCAGACATGTGCCGCGCGGCCGAGCGTGAGCCCGTGTTGAAGCGACACGAGCCTTGGCCAGGGGCACGCACTCCGAGGAACCCCCGGCGTAAGTGCACCTCCGTGATGTCCTGCCAGCGAGCCGACCAGAGGTATTTACGCGCGCTCGGATCACCTTGTGGCGCGGTGCGAGCGAGTCTCAACGTTGTCCAGCTCATCCACCCGAAGCGCTGCTCGACACGGAACTCGGAGTTCGTCAGCACCAAGGCGACCTGCGGACGCGACTCAGTCCAACTGGTTCCATCCGGCAGCGCTATCTCAACGCCGCCAAAGATCCTCAACTGTTCCGCTGCAACGTTCAGATTCGATGCGCGACTTCGGTCGTCTCTTGAGGGTTCGTCGAGATAGTTGCGCCAGTACATGACCGAGAACGTCGAGCGCATGCTTTCGATCGCGATTCCGTGTGCCGCGATCGCATCGAATACCGGGACTAACTGACGTCTTCTGAGCACGCCGAACCGACATGCCTCCCCGCGGTAATTGATGAGAACGACGCTTCGCTTCGAGGCCACCACGCGGTGTAGGTGATCCCCAAGTCACGTTCCACGGGTCGTCGAACGCCGGAGGGGGTGAGATCTGGATGAGCGCGCTGCCGAGTTCCGCAATACGCGTGGCGATGCGGGACCGGACCCGGACCGCGATCCCGCGTCCTGACAATTCCAAGGCCGCTAGCGGCCAGTTGAAGACGAGCGGGCCGCCATAGCCTCCGAGAAATGCCGCGGCACCAATAGCGAGGCTGGAAGGCTCATGCTGCTGGCGTCGCGCAGAACTGGTCGAGCTCGGCATGCCCGGAGCGTGGCACGACTGACCTGGCTTGCGCGTCGACACGCAGATCTTCGGCCGCGCCCAGCGCATTGCTAGCCGTCTGACGGCGCTAGTCGCCGTTGGTTCGTGTCGCCCAGAACGCGACCGCGGCGGCGGCGGCAACATTGAGCGAGTCGACGCCGGCCTGCATCGGGATCCGGACGACGACGTCGGCTGCAGCAATCGTCTGTCGCTTGAGGCCGTCACCCTCGGTTCCAAGGATCAGGGCCAGCTTGTCTGGGGGGTTCGACACGAGGTCATCGAGCGGCACGGAATCGTCGGAGAGGGCCAGTGCGGCGACGACAAACCCCGAAGCTCGCAGTGCCTCGATGCCATGCGGCCAGGGGTCGATACGCGTCCACGGAACGGCGAAGACTGTCCCCATCGACACGCGCACCGACCGCCGGTACAGCGGGTCGGCGCACCGCGGCGTGACCAGCACCGCGTCCACGCCGAGCGCGGCCGCCGAGCGGAAGGCAGCGCCGACGTTCGTGTGGTCGACGATGTCCTCGAGCACGGCCACGCGGTGCGCCCCGGCAAGCACCTCGCCGAGGGGCGGCAGCGCCGGCCGGTGCATCGCCGCCAGCGCGCCCCGGTGCACGTGGAACCCGGTGATCGCCTCGAGCACGGGCTCTTCGGCGACGTACACCGGCACCTCGCCGTCGGCCGGCGCCGCGGCGAGCATCGCCTCGATGTCCGGCAGCCAGCGCGGCGCCAGCAGCACGGAGCGCGGAGTGTGCCCGGCCTCCAGCGCCCGCCCCAGCACCGTCGAGCTCTCCGCGATGTACAGCCCCGCGGACGGCTCGTGGCGCGAGCGCAGCGCGACGTCGGTCAGCGAGACGTAGTCCGCGAGGCGGTCGTCCCCTGCGTCCGTCACGGATGCGACGACCGGGGCGAGCACCTCAGGCCTCCGCTCGGCGCAGCGCCCGCCCGCCGATGAACGCCACCGCGGCGCCGGCCAGCGCGAACACCGGCACGGCGAGGAAGGCCGTGTGCATCCCGACCTGGTCGGACAGCCACCCGAGCAGGAACGGCGCGATCCCGATGGACACCGCGCCCCACAGCGTCGCGTCGCCTTGCGCGCGGTCGGAGTGACCGGGCGAGGCCGCGAGCAGCAGCGCGATCGACAGCGGGTACCCCACGCCGATGCCCAGGCCGGACAGCACGAGCCCCGCCAGGGCGACCCCGGTGCTCGTCGTCGTCCAGATCACCGTCCACCCGATGATGTTGAACAGGAAGCCGGCCGCCAGGATGCGAGCCGGCGTGATCCGCAGGGACAGCGGCCCGACGATGAGGCGGATCAGCGTCATGCCGGCGACGAGGCCGGCGGTCGCGGCCGTGGCGATCCCCGCGCCCGCGCCGGTGCGCTCGATGAGCAGCTTGGTGGACCAGTACGTCGTGGCGTTCTCGACGGCGACCGCCGCGACGACGCCGCCGAGGAACATGATCGCCGCGGTCCCCCGGCGCCCGCGCGGCGCCGCCGCATGGGCGTCGTGCAACGCCGGTGCGGCAGCGCGCCGCGGCAGGCTCGGCGAGTCCGGCAGGCGCCAGATCAGGACCCCGACGACGAGCGCGAGCGCGGCCGTGACCAGGACCCCGGCGCGCCACCCCCAGCCGACCGACACGGCGACGCCGACCGCCAGCGGTCCGAGCAGGCCCACGCCCGACCCCACCGCGTTGGCCTCGGTGATCGCGTTGGACGCCGCCGGACCGTGGTGCAGCGCGAGCCCCACCTGGGTCGACGCGATGAGGACGTTGCCGCCGATCGACAGCACGAACATGGCCAGCAGCGTCCACACCAGCGCCGGGCCGGCGACGAGTCCGGTGACGCCGATCATCACCAGGCCGCATGCCGCGACGATCGCCGCTCGTCGTCCCCACCGGAACACCGCCCGCGGCGCGAGGAACGCCGCCACGAGCCCGCCCGCCGCCATCGCGGTGCCGTGCAGCCCGACGAGCGCGTCGCTGATCCCCAGGTCGTGGCCGAGGAGGGGCACGCTCGGGTTGAAGCTGTACAGCAGCCAGCCCCACACGGTGTACGAGCCGTACAGCGTGAGGGTCAGCCGATCGCGGACCATGCGGGTCGAGGTAGTCGGATCGCTCCGCGATCGAAACGATACGAGTGGCACGGTCAGAGCCTACGGCCTACCGGGGACACCGACGGCCGCGCACCCCGAAAGGATGCGCGGCCGTCCGGCAGCACCGTCAGTCCTCGACCGCCGCGGCGGCGAACTGGCTCTCGTACAGGCGCGCGTAGGCGCCGTGGGCCTCCAGCAGCTCGGCGTGCGTGCCCTGCTCGACGATGTCGCCGTGCTCCATGACGAGGATGAGGTCCGCGTCACGGATGGTGGACAACCGGTGCGCGATGACGAAGGAGGTCCGCCCCTCGCGCAGCGCGGCCATGCCCTTCTGGACGAGCACCTCCGTGCGGGTGTCCACCGAGCTGGTCGCCTCGTCGAGGATGAGGATCGTCGGGTCGGCGAGGAAGGCGCGGGCGATCGTCAGCAGCTGCTTCTCGCCCGCCGACAGCGACCCGCCCTCGTCGTCGATCTTCGTGTCGTAGCCCTTGGGCAGGGTGCGGACGAACCGGTCCACGTGCGTCGCCGTGGCCGCCGCCACCACCTGCTCGCGGTTCGCCTCGTCCACGCCGTAGGCGATGTTCTCCGCGATCGTGCCCTCGTAGAGCCAGGTGTCCTGGAGCACCATGCCCATCTGGGACCGCAGCTCGTCGCGCGTCAGCGTGCGGGTGTCGACGCCGTCGAGCGTGATGGTCCCGCCGTTGACCTCGTAGAACCGCATGATGAGGTTGACCAGGGTCGTCTTGCCGGCGCCCGTCGGGCCGACGATGGCGATCGTGTGGCCCGGCTCTGCGACCATCGAGAGGTCCTTGATGAGCGGCTTCTCCGGGTCGTACTGGAACGCCACGTGCTCGAACTCGACGCGGCCCTTGACGGGCTGGGCGAGCTTGGCGGCGGGCACCGGGTCGGCCGACTGCTCTTCGGCGTCCAGCAGCTCGAAGACGCGCTCCGCGGAGGCGACGCCGGACTGCAGCAGGTTCGCCATGGCCGCGATCTGCGTGATCGGCTGGCTGAACTGGCGGCTGTACTGGATGAACGCCTGCACGTCGCCGAGGGTCAGCGTCCCCGACGCCACCTTGAGGCCGCCGACGACGGCGACGACGAGGTAGTTGAGGTTGGCGACGAAGCCGAGCGCCGGCTGGATGATCCCGGAGATGGCCTGCGCCTTGAAGCTGGCGTCGTAGAGCTTGCCGTTCCGCTCGTCGAACACCTTCGCGGCCTCGCGCTGGCGGCCGAAGACGGTCACCAGAGCATGCCCGGTGAACATCTCCTCGATGTGCGCGTTGAGCTCGCCGGTGTGCGTCCACTGCTTGACGAACTGCGGCCGCGACCGCTTCGCGATCGCCATCGCGATGACCATGGCCAGCGGCACGGTCACCAGCGCGACGAGCGACAGCTCCCACGAGATCGAGAACATCATGACGAGCACGCCGGCCACCGTGAGCACGGACGTGATCAACTGCGACAGCGTCTGCTGCATCGTCTGGGCGACGTTGTCGATGTCGTTGGTCACGCGGGACAGCAGCTCGCCACGGGGCTGGCGGTCGAAGTAGGACAGCGGCAGCCTGCCCAGCTTGGCCTCGACGTCGTTGCGGAGCTGCCGGGCGGTGTTCTGGACCATCCGCGTCGTCAGCCGGAACTGGAGCCAGCCGAAGATCGCCGACACGACGTAGATCGCCAGCACGACCAGCAGGATTGTCGCCAGCTTGTGGAAGTCGACCCCCTGGCCGATGACGATGTCGTGCTGGCCGGCGATCATGTCCGCGAGCTGGTTCTGGCCCTGGGCGCGCAGCTGGGCGACGACCTGGTCGACGCTCACGGTGCTGGGGTCGACGCCCGGCGGCAGCTTGCTGGCGATCTGGCGGCCCATGAGGCCCTCGAAGATCACGTTGGTGGCGCGGCCGAGGATCTTGGGGCCGAAGACCGCCGCCGTGACCGACAGCACGGCCAGGACGACGACCCAGGTCAGGCGGGAGCGCTCGGGCCGAAGCAGGCCGACGAGTCGCTTGCCGGAACCCTTGAGGTCCTTGGCCTTCTCCCCCGGCATCCCCATGCCGCCGAAGGGACCGCCGCCCATCGGGCCCCGCCGCCGCGGCGGGGTGATGCGCGCCGGGGTGGTCTGCTCGCCGTTCTCCTGGGCGCTCATGCCGCTTCCTCCACGCTCAGCTGCGAGTAGACGATCTCCTGGTACGTCGGGTTGCTCTCGAGGAGCTCCGCGTGGGTGCCGACCCCCACCACCTTGCCGTCGTCGAGCACGACGATCCGGTCCGCGTTGCGGATGGTCGCGACGCGCTGCGCGACGACGAGCACCGTCGAGTCCCGCGTCTCGGGGATGAGCGCCTGCCGCAGCGCGGCGTCGGTCGCATAGTCGAGGGCGGAGAACGAGTCGTCGAACAGGTAGATCGCGGGCTTGCGGGCGATCGCCCGGGCGATCGCCAGGCGCTGCCGCTGTCCGCCGGACACGTTGGTGCCGCCCTGCGCGATCGGCGCGTCCAGGCCGCCCTCCATCGCCTCGACGAAGTCGCGCGCCTGTGCCACCTCGAGCGCGTGCCACAGCTCGTCGTCCGTCGCGTCCGGCGCACCGAAGTGGAGGTTCGAGCGCACGGTCCCCGAGAAGAGGTAGGGCTTCTGCGGGACGAGGCCGATCAGCCCCCACAGCTCGTCCGGCGCCACGTCGCGCACGTCGACGCCGCCGATCGTCACGGTGCCGCTGGTGACGTCGTAGAGCCGCGGCACCAGGTTGACGAGCGTCGTCTTGCCGGCACCCGTCGATCCGATGATCGCCGTCGTCCTGCCGGGCTCGGCAACGAGGTCGATGTCCTGGAGGACCGCGTCCTCGGCGCCGGGGTACCGGAACTCGACCCCGGTCAGCTCCAGCCGGCCACGCACGGACCCGACCGGCAGCGCGACGGGCTGGATGGGCGGAAGGACCGTGGGCGGGGTGTCGACCACGGCGGCGATGCGCTCGGAGGCGACCATCGCGCGCGGGATCATCACGAAGATCAGCGAGCTCATCATCACGGCCATGAGGATGAAGACGATGTAGCTGATGAACGCCGTCAGCGAGCCGATCTGCATCTTCCCGCTGTCGATGAGGTGGGCGCCGAACCACAGCACGGAGACGCTCGTCGCGTTCATGACGAACATGACGAGCGGGAACAGCACCGCCATGTACATGCCGGTGCGCACGCCCGCCTCGTACAGGTCGTCGTTCGCCTGGCCGAACCGCCGGCGCTCGCGCCCCTCGCGGACGAAGGCCCGGACGACGCGCACGCCCGCCAGCTGCTCGCGCATCACGCGGTTCACCGAGTCGATCCGCGACTGCATCTTGCGGAACCAGGGCACCATCTTGGTCACGACGACCGCGACGATGACGGCGAGCACGGGCACGACGACCAGCAGGACGCTCGACAGCACCACGTCCTGGCGCAGCGCCATGATCACGCCGCCGACCAGCATGATCGGCGCCATCAGCATGATGGTGAACGTCATGAGGACGACCATCTGCACCTGCTGGACGTCGTTCGTCGTGCGGGTGATGAGGGTCGGGGCGCCGAAGGAGCCCATCTCCTGCTGCGAGAACGCCTGGACCCGCTCGAACAGCCGGGAGCGCATGTCGCGGCCCAGCGCCATCGCGGTGCGGGCGCCGAGGTAGACGGCGCCGATCGCGCAGACCACCTGGGCGAGGCTGACGGCGAGCATGACTCCGCCGAGCCGCCAGATCTCGTGGGTGTTCCCGACCGCCACGCCCTTGTCGATGATGTCGGCGTTGAGGCTCGGTAGGTACAGCGTGGCGACGACCTGCACGATCTGCAGGGCGACGACCACGAGCGCCGTGCCCGCATATGGGCGCAGATGCTCGCGGAGAAGCCGGACCAGCATGGGTCTCCCTCTCGGAGTGGGTGGATCTAGTGGGTGGCCTCGGCGGGGCGCAGTGCCCCGTGGAGGAAGAAGTCGACGATGAGGTCGGGGTCGACGTCGCGGACGTCCTGGCCCTGCCGGAGCCGGTCGGCGGACTGCATGATCGCCCCGGTGAGCGAGGCCTCGAGCATGGCGATCACCGCGTCGATCGAGTGCCGCAACCTCGCGGCGTCCGGCTCGAGGATCCTCCGCAGCTCGACACGCACGAGCATCCGGGTGGCCTCCTGCCGCTGCGCCCACCCTGCGTGCTTGCCCACGGCACCGTCACCACCGCCTGCGCCGCGCTGCCGGTGGAGCAGCGCCATCCACAGCGCCAGGTCCGCCATGCGCGCGACGCCGGCTCGGATGACCGCCGCGAGGCGCTCCTCGACGGGCAGGCCCAGGTCGATCGACCCGAGCTCGTCGATGAAGTCACCGGGGTCCAGCGCGGCCGCGATCGCCTCGCGGACCAGGGACTCCTTGTCGTCGAACACCCGGAACAGGGTGCCCTCGGCGACCTCGGCCGCCTCGGCGAGCTCCCGCGTCGTCACGTCGGTGCCGCGCGCCCGCACCACGGGCCTCACGGCCTTGAGGATGGCGAGCCGCCGCTCGTCGGGCGGCAGCGGAGCGGCGCGTCCGGAACGCGCACCTGTCGTGTGCACCCCGCGAGACTAAATGAGTGAGCACTCACTCAGCAAGTCCACAGCAACGTCGGGGCCGCGGTGAAGGGTGGCCCTTCGCGGCCCCGACGTCGACTTCCGTCCGGCGTGTCGCGCCGGCTTCACTCCACCGGAGGCTCGGTGGGCTCCTCCTCGGCGGGCGGGGCCGGCGGGACCGGCCGCGCGGGCGGCCTCGGCGGGGCGCCGCTCGGGCGCTGCCCGACTTCGACCTCGGGGTTGAACGGCATGCCGCTGCGCGTCCCGGCGTCGGTCGCGTCAGCGGTCGCCGCCTCCGACTGGCGCCGGGCCTCGGCCAGCGCCTCGGCGGCGGTCGGCAGCGACATCGGCGGGAGGTTGCTCTCCGGCGGCGCTCCCAACGGCGCCGCCGGATGCGTCGGCTCGGCCGGACCGCCCGGGGCTCCCCCGCTGAAGCCGCGTGCCAGCTGGCCCAGCGCGCCCGACAGCTCGGACGGCAGGAACCACATGGTGCTGGACGGGCTCTCGGCGATCTTCGGCAGCGTCTGCAGGTACTGGTACGCCAGCAGCTTGGGGTCGGCGTCGCCGCGGTGGATGGCGTCGAACACCTGGAGGATCGCGCGGGCGTCGCCCTCGGCACGCAGCACGGCCGACTGGGCGTCGCCCTCGGCCCGCAGGACCGCCGCCTGCTTCTCGCCCTCCGCCGTGAGGATCTTGCTCTGCTTGACGCCCTCGGCGGTGAGGATCGTGGCGCGGCGGTCGCGCTCGGCGCGCATCTGCTGCTCCATCGAGCTCTGGATGCTCGGCGGCGGGTCGATCGCCTTGAGCTCGACGCGGTTGACGCGGATGCCCCACTTGCCCGTGGCCTCGTCGAGCACCCCGCGCAGCTGGCCGTTGATCTGGTCACGGCTGGTGAGCGTCTGCTCGAGGTCCATGGTGCCGATGACGTTACGAAGCGTGGTGACGGTCAGCTGCTCGATGCCGGTGTAGTAGTTCTGGATCTCGTACACGGCGGCCCGAGGCTCGGTCACCTGGAAGTAGATGACGGTGTCGATCGAGACGACGAGGTTGTCGCTGGTGATCACGGGCTGCGGCGGGAAGGAGACGACCTGCTCGCGCAGGTCCACCTTGGCCCGCACCCGGTCGATGAACGGGACCAGGAGGTGCAGCCCGGCGTCCAGGGTCCTGCTGTACCGGCCGAGGCGCTCGACGATGTACGCCTCCGCCTGCCGGACGATCCGCACGGCGCGGACCAGCGCGATGATGACGAACAGGACGACGAGACCCAGGACGATCAGGCCGACAACCTCGGCCGGACTCGGATTCATCTCACTCCTCGATGGGTTCGACGACGGCGGTCGCGCCGTCGATCCGGGCCACGCGCACCGGCGTGCCCGTCGCGATCCGCGCACCGGTTGCGGTGCGCGCGGTCCAGACCTCGCCGCCGATCTTCACGCGGCCGCCGTCGCCGGCGACCTCGGTCACGGCGACCGCAGGGCGTCCGATGAGCGCGGTGACGTTCGTCTCGATGAGCTTCCGGCGCGTGCGCAGGTGGCGCAGCAGCCAAGGACGCAGCGCCAGGAGGAGCGCCGACGCCACCACGATGGCGATGACGATCTGCCAGACGAGGTCCGCGCCGAGAGCGGAGGCGATCCCGGCGGCAAGCGCACCGCCGGCGAGCATCAGAAGGACGAGGCCGAACGAGAACTCCTCAGCGATCGCCAGCACCAGCGCGGCTAGAAGCCACCACTGCCAGGCCACGATGTCCCCCTTTCGCGGGCGCCGCCGAGGCGACACTGCCCACTTCCCGACATTAGCGCCGTTCGGGCGGGACTCGAGGGGCTTCGGGGGTCAGTGCGCGTGGGTGCGTGCCGACGTCGGGACCGCACGGGCCGACCACCGCTCGTCGTGCCGGTCGAGCTCGAGCTCCAGCCCGAACGTCCGCGACAGGTTCTCGGCGGTCAGCACCTCCGCGAGGGGACCCGCTGCCTCGGCCCGCCCCTGCCGCAGCAGCAGCACATGCGTGAAGCCCGGCGGG
>Ga0207857_1000465_pt1 | contig 11229 bp, 9 predicted proteins | sample LuqExpMetageno22_FD_187780 | JGI IMG/M metagenome (GOLD analysis project Ga0207857, IMG submission 187780) | Tropical forest soil microbial communities from Luquillo Experimental Forest, Puerto Rico - Sample 22 (SPAdes) | ecosystem: Environmental > Terrestrial > Soil > Tropical forest ... | reverse complement strand
GGGTCACGCGCGATCTAAGGGCCCGTGCAGGAATAACCGAATCGAATTTTAGGGAGGCGGGATTCCGTTTTTGGTGCGTCGATCGTATGAGGCGTCATGATCGACGAAGGGTTGATTCGGCAGCGCTTTGGAGCGCTTTCGCCACATCTGGACGAGCGTCGCCGGCGGTTGTTGGCGGCGACGGCGGCGCAGGAGGTCGGGCGCGGGGGCATCGCGGCGGTGTCGCGGATCACCGGGATTGCGGCGTCGACGATTGGACGCGGGCTCAAGGAGCTTTCGGCAAAAGCGCCGCCTTTGGCCGTGGGGCGGGTACGACGGCCGGGCGCCGGGCGCAAGCCTTTGACGCAGAGCGACCCCACGCTCGTGAAGGACCTGCTTGCCCTCATCGCGCCGGACGAGCGCGGCGATCTGGTGCTTCGGCACTTCGCCGGCGCGCTACCTCGCGGCTCGCAGATTGTCTATCTCTCGTCGCTAGGCGTCTATGGCGACGCGCACGGCGCAATCGTGACGGAAGAGACCGAATGCCACCCGCATTTTGCGCGCAGTCAAGCGCGGCTCGCGGCGGAACGCGCATGGGAGCAGGCCGCGGATTCTGCAGGCGCGAAATTGGCAATTCTGCGGCTCGCTGGAATTTATGGACCGCAGCGCAACGCTCTCACTGCGGTCAAGCACCGCGAAGCCCGGCGCATCGCAAAACTGGGCCAGGTAGTCAACCGCATTCATGTCGCCGACATTGCCCAAGCCATTGACGCCGCATTCAGCCGCCGCGCTGCTGGTGTGTTCAACGTCGCCGATGACGAGCCGGCCCCGCCTGGCGATCCGATCGTGTTCGCGGCGGAATTGCTCGGCGTTCCGCCCCCACCGGAAATTCCGTTCGAGGAGGCGCGGCGGAATATGACTCCGATGGCGCTGAGTTTTTATGAAGAATGCCGTCGCGCCGACAATATCAAATTGAAGACGGCGCTCGGCGTGCGATTGCGCTATCCGACCTACCGCGAGGGATTACGCGCGTCGTTCGAGAACGGTGACTATTAGGTCGTCACTCAGCCGTCCGCGCCACCTCGGTCTCGGTCAGGGCCGTTTTCAGATGCGCGTCTCGGTCGTAGACATCGTCGTAGTAATGCACCGTGCCCTCGGCATCCGGCCAGGCGGTGAAATAGACAAGGTAGACGGGGATGTCGCGCTTCACGAACTCCTTTTCGGTGTTCCTGGCCGCGATGCGCTTGTCGATGTAGTCGACCGAGGTGCCGAGCAGCGCGGCGGCCATCTCGCGCGGGTGCTCGAGACGTACACAGCCGTGGCTCAGCGCGCGCATTTCGTGCTTGAACAGCGACTTCTCGGGCGTATCATGCATGTAGATCGCGTGCTTGTTCGGGAATTCGATCTTCACTCGTCCGAGCGCGTTGCGGTCCCCCGGAGGCTGACGCACCTCAACCGCCGTTCTGTCGCTCGCCACCGCGGCCCAGTTCACCGAATTGGACGCGATTTGACGGCCGCGTTCGTTCGCGACCTCGTATCCGCGGTGATTCAGCCAGCCCGGATTGCGGTAGAGCCGCGGCAGCATCTCGTTGATCACGATCGAGCGCGGCACGTTCCAATACGGGTTGTACTCGATGTCCTTGATATGATCGACGAAGAAGTAGGTTTGCGCCGTCGGCTTGCCCACCACAGCTCGCATGCTCAGCTTCGGTTTTCCATCTTCGACGAAGCTGACCTCGAACGCGGGCTGATTCAACAAGACATAGGTGCTGCTCAAATTGCTCGGCAGCCAGCGCAATTCTTCCAACGCAAGCTCGATCTTCTGGATTTTATTATTGGCGCTCTCGCTTTCGCTGGGCTGTTTGGCTGCCGCGTGCTTGTGCTTGGACTTCGGCGCGGGAGCAGGCGCGGGGTCCTGTGGCGCTTCGGCGCGCAAGCGCGCAAGCTCCGCCACGAGCGCCTTGAATTGCGGGTTGTCCGGATTTTGTGCCGCGAGCGCCGAAGCCGCGTCGCTGCTACTAGCGAGTTCGTCAAGGGCAGCGTTGAGATCGACCGACTTACGCGGCAGGTCATGATAGCCCGAGATGCGATTGGGGTCGACGCGTCCACGCGTTGCGTCCAGCACATAGTTGAGCGCTTTGGCGGACAATGCGAATTCAAACCGCAGCGACGCCTGCGCGCGCGCGGCCCGATCATCCGGAAGCTGGGGAACATCGACGCGATAGTCGGCCGGATCGAGCCCGTATTTGTCGGCAGCCCGCAATTCCGCGATTGCGGCTAATGCGCGTGGCGCGATCCCGCCGTCCTGTATCCAGATGAAATGGGGATGCGCAGAATAATAAGAGACCAGCGTGTCGCCGACCTCGGGCTGGACAGCGACGGAGACAGCCGGCGTGGCCGCACAGGCTTGCGCGAAATCCTGCGCGGGGGCTGCATCAGGCGCCGCGTCGGTGTTGAATTCGCACGCCTTCGCAAACGATTTGGTCTGCAGCCGGTCCGGCGTGTAGTTCAGGAAATCCGGATTATCGACATGCGCCTGCGGCATCCCGCGCGGGCGCTCGCGCTCCGGGTTCTCGCCCGGCGATGACCATTCCGCGTAACCCGACCAGCCTCTCCGATCGTAGCCGGGCGAATTCCAATCGCCTCGCGCATACATGGAGCCGAACGGCTGGGGATTCGCCGGTTGCGTCTGTCGAGCGTTGTGTTGCCGTTGATATTCATTGCGCATGAAGTCGATCGCGCTCTCCTGAGCCTGCGCATAACCCAATCCACTCACCGCAAACGCCGCAACGGCCACGGATCGCAGCAGCAGAGTCCTTGTCATTGTCATCCCCGTACCTTGCTTCGACCACCAACGCCGCCTTGACTGTTAAGTTTCGCAACGCGCGTAGCGCTTTAGTTCCAGCAGCACGCGCTCACGGACGCGTGAAACGAGCCGCTCGGCCGAAATAATATTGCTTGGCCTGAGGCTTGGCTCTATCGCTATGACTATGAGCAGCCTCGACACGACCGGCCGCGCCACGCACTTTCTTGGGTCGAAGCGCGACTATTGGCGCCTGCTTTCGCGTGGGGCGCTGCTGCTCATCGTGACGCTCGGCCTCTACCGCTTCTGGCTGATGACCGACATCCGCCGCTTTCTTTGGTGCCACACCGAGATCGATGGCGAGACATTAGAATATTGCGGCACACCGCTCGAGCTGCTGCTCGGCTTTCTGGTTGCGCTCGCGGTGCTAATCCCGATCTATGGGAGCTTCTTCCTTGCGGCGCTCGATCTCGGATCGATCGGCCAATGGTCGGGCTTGATCGGCTTCGTCGGGCTCGGATTTCTAGGGCAGTATGCCATCTATCGCGCACGCCGCTATCGGCTGTCGCGCACGATCTACCGCGGCTTGCGCTTCTCGCAGGCAGGTTCAGCCTGGCTTTATGCTCTGCGCGCGCTGGCGTGGTGGGTGGTGACGGCGCTGACGTTGGGACTCGCCTACCCGTTCCAGGTCGCCAGCCTCGAGCGCTACAAAATGCGCAACACCTATTACGGCAATCAGCCAGGCCGTTTTGCCGGCGACGGGTGGCGCCTATTTTTTCGAGGGCTGCCGCTGTGGTTGCTGACTATGGGGCCCATTGCCGCCGCCATAAGCGCTTTGGTCGGCGCGGTCGACTGGGACGGCGTCGTCAATGCACTGGGCCAAGGCAGCGACAACGTGATGGCTCGCGTCGAAGGTGCAAGCCCAGGCTTCGGCGCGGCGATTGCATTCTCTCTCTTGATGCTTGCAGTCGCGATCGGGATGGCCTCCCTACTCTATCCGGTATTTCAGAGCATGGTGCTGCGCTGGTGGTGCTCGGGCTTGCGCTTCGGCGAATTGAGCGCGCGGTCCAAGCTCCGCATTCGAGACGTCTACCGCGCCTACATGCGCTTTCTCTGGTATGCTCTGCTGTTCACCGCCTTGCTCGGCGCTGTTTCACTCGTACTTGGGATCGCAGTTGCTGCATTGTCGGTCCCCGACGGCGCCGAACTCGCCGGCACAGCAATTGCACTCGCCGGCTACGTGGTCGCGGCGCTCGGCTATTCAACCATCTATCGCGCGACGGTGCTGCTCTCGCTTTGGCAGCTCGGTGTCGATGCACTGCAGCTTAGCGGGGTGGAGATGCTCGACAAGGTCGAAGCAGGCACGCGGACCGGTTCGTCGCTGAGCGAAGGACTCGCCGATGCACTCAACGTGGGCGGATACTGATGCGTGATACCGCAATTCCTGCCGCCGGCGACGGGATCTATTTCGACGGACGCGTCTCGGTCCGACGGCGTGTGCGCGTCGCTCTGACCGTGAGCGGGCTCGAGTTCGAAGACACGGACGGACGATTGCTCGGGCAATGGGCCTATTCGGAGATCCAGAGCTTGAATGCGCCGGCCAACGTGCTCCGGCTCGGCAAGCGCAACAATGCGCGGCTCGAACGGCTGGAGATCGCCGACGATGCGCTCGCCGCCGCGATCGATGCGCGAGCCCTGCAGATCGACCGCAGCGGCGGACTGCAGAAGCGCCAGCGCATCGCCGTGATCGGCTGGAGCGTGCTCGCAACCTTTTCGCTACTGCTGCTTGCGTGGATCGGCGTTCCTGCGGCCGCGGCGCGGCTCACGCCTTATGTGCCGGTCGCGCTCGAACGCAAGCTCGGCAACGCCGTCGATGCGCAGGTGCGCGAGACGCTGGACACGCATCGGCTTGGCGTTGGCTTCGAGTGTGGGACGAGCAACACGGGCGCGCAATCGGCACTGGCACGCATGCAGCAGCCGTTGGAAAGAGCGGCGGCGCTCGGCACGCCGCTCACGCTCACGGTCGTGCGCCGGCCGGAGAGCAACGCCTTCGCACTCCCCGGCGGGCATATCTACGTCTTCGAAGGCCTGATCGACAAATCCGCGACGCCCGACGAACTCGCAGGCGTTCTCGCGCATGAGATTGGCCATGTCGCGCATCGCGACGGTACACGGGCGGTGCTGCAGCAGGCTGGCCTCTCCTTTCTTCTCGGGATGATCCTCGGGGACTTCATTGGCGGCGGCGCTGTCGTGATCGCGGCGCGCACGGTGCTGCAGTCCTCCTATTCACGCGAGGTCGAAACGGCCGCGGATGCATATGGCGTCACGCTGATGCAGAAGGCGGGTGGTGACGGCCGTGCGCTCGGCACAATTCTCAACAAGATCGGCGGCGCGACCGAGCCCGGCATGAAAATCCTGCGCGATCATCCGGAAACGGCAGCCCGCATTGCGGCGATCAATCGGCTCGCGTCGGCAGGCAAGGCCGCTGCATTTCTCGGCGCGGAGGACTGGGCTTCGCTGCGTGCGATCTGTAAAGGATAGGCATGCTGCGCCGGACCTTCATCGAAGAGCCGCCCTCGCCACTGGCCTTATGGTCGGCGCGGCTTGCGTTCTTCGGCGCCGCGGTCGCGGTGCTGTCCATCATCATCGTTCGGTCCGCGATTCTGGAGATCGCGCCGGCGGTCGCCACCTTCGGCGCAGCATTAGTGTTTGCGGTCGCCGCCATCCTGCTCGCCTTCGCGAGCTTCGTCGCCATCTGGATCAACGGCGCGCCGGGGCTGGGCCGCGCCTTCCTCGGGCTATTCCTCGGTCTCGCGCTGATCGCCTATCCTGCCTACATCGCCGTCAGCGCCCGCAAGCTGCCCCAGATCAACGACATCAGCACCGATCTTGCCAATCCACCGCGCTTCGACGTGCTCGCGCGCCTGCGGCCGCGCGATCGCATCGACTATCCGGCTTCCTTCGCCGAGCAGCAGCGGAAAGGCTATCCCGACGTCGTCCCGTTGCAGCTCGATCTGCCCGCCCGCACAGCTTACGACGTGGCAATGAAGATCGTGACTGCGCGCAAATGGCTGGTGCTCGACACGCGGGCTCCCGCAGGCCCCCGCCCCGGCGTGATCGAGGCTATCGCACGCACGCCGATCATGGGCTTCCGCGACGACATCGTCGCGCGCGTCAGCACGACCGGCGCCGGGTCGCGCATCGACGTGCGGTCCGCCTCGCGCTACGGCCTTTCCGATTTCGGCACGAATGCCAATCGCATTCGCGCGCTGCTGAGTGACATCGAGGAGGCGGCGAACGATTTGCCCGAGCCGCGCACGGAGGAAAAGCAGCCCGATAAACCACCGCCGAAGCGTCCACCGCGGCGCTGATTACGCGGCCACCCGATAGACGCCATTGATCGCCGTCGGGCCGTCAGTCTTGACGAGGCCGCGCGCGACCAGGTCCTCCATGTGCGCTAGGACGGACAATCCGGCGGCGCCGGTCAGCCGCGGATCGATGCCGATATAGATCGCGCGCACGATCGTCGGGATGTCGGTTGCGCCTTTGCCCAGCCGGTGCAGGATCGACGCCTCGCGCGCCCGCCGGTGCAGAATATAATAATTCACAAAGCGCTTCGCGTCCGGGATCGCCGGACCGTGTCCTGGAAAATATAACGTCTCGTCGCGCCGCGCGAGCTTGTGCAATGACGCCATGTAATCGCTCATTGCGCCATCGGGCGGCGCCACGATCGACGTCGACCACCCCATCACGTGATCGCCAGCGAACAGAATATTCTTGCCGCGCAGCGCAAACGCCATGTGGTTGGCGGTGTGGCCCGGCGTGGTGATGCCCTCGATCACCCAGCCGTCGCCCTCCACCAACTCGCCGTCCTTCAATCTCACGTCCGCCATGAACTCGTGGTCGCCGCTGGAATCGAGCGGATTATGCTCGCCGATATGCAAAGGCCGCGCGGCGCGATGCGGGCCTTCGGCATAGACGGTGGCGCCGGTCTGCGCCTTCAGCGCGCGCACACCGGGCGAATGATCGCGATGCGTATGCGTGACGAAAATGTGCGTGACCGTCTCGCCGCGCACCGCGTCAAGCAGCGCTTGCGTATGCGCCGCGTCCTCCGGACCCGGGTCGACGATGGCGACCTTTCCCCGGCCGACGATATAGCTCAGCGTGCCTTTGAACGTGAACGGCCCGGGATTGTTGGCCATCACCCGCCGGACACCGGACGCCGGCTCGTCGACGGTATCGGGGACAAGATCGAGTTTTTTGTTGAACGGGATGTCTTCAGCCATGGCGGCGCGCACATGCACAAACCGACCGCCTTACGTCAATGCCGCAGTGCAGGACCCGATTTCGGCCACAACTTCGTCTGATCGCCCCGGCGCGCGCCGACCTCCGCAACGCCCCTGGCCGCGGGCTAGTGCACCACCAGCGCGCCTTCCGCCTGCTGGTTGAAGTCGTCGTAGAACTCGTAGCGCCCTGGCGCGAGCGGACGGATTCTGACCGAAGCCTGGCCGTTGCCGGCGACAACCTTCTCGACGCGCAGGCTCACGCTTTCGAATTCCATCTGCGTGGAGTCGAGGTTCTTCACATTGATGACGATCGGCGTGTTCGCCGGCGCGCTCAATTGCGTCGGCTCGAAGCGGTGGTTCCTTACACTGACGCTGAGCGTGACCGCCTGCTGCGCCTGGGCCCCCGCCACCAGCGCGGCGCCAAGTACGACCGACATTGCTAGACTTTTCCAAAACATATCTTTCTCCTCAATCAGAATTCGACGGCCAGCTTGAGTTTGGCGCGATGACGGGAAAATTCCGACAGGTTCAGCCGATCGTCCGGGTACTCGACATCACGGCCCGTCACTTGCGTGTTCCAAGAAGCCGCCAGGAACATCTTGCGGTCGATCTGTACGTAAAGTGTCGGACCGATGTAGACGGCATCACCGGTGAAGGTATTTAACCAGGCGCCGTCATAGTGCCGAAGGTACCAAGCTTCGAAGCCGATCAAGAGCGAAGGCAGAATGCGGTACGACAAAGCGCCCGAGACGCCGGCCTTTGATTCCAACTCCCATCCAGCGCCGACGTGATCCGGATCATGCGTCCCTTCCGGTTCGAATAGCAAATTGAAGGCCGCGTATAGGCGACGCGGGATCAGTTCGATATCGCCGTCGAGCTTGAGCTCGAGTTCGGCATTGTTGACGCGCTCACCGCTCGTTTCATCAAGGCGGCGCCATTCTGGCTCGGCTGACAGAGTCAAAGCGAGCGGCGACGATGGCCCTCGTTCGAGCAGCATTGCGCGAATTTCACCGAAAAAACCGCCGAGTCCGAGCTGCTGCCGATCGTCGAGATCGCGCACATTTGAAATACTGTGCGCCGAGACGAACGGGCCGAACTCAAGCTGGATGTACTGGTTCGGCGTGAATTCGAATTCCAGTTTGCTTTCGCTTGCGAAATAGCGCCCCCCGCTCTTGCCGATCCGGGCTTCGGTGTCGACAGAAAATTCCTTTTCGCCCTCAAGCCCGACTCCGGAGCCTTCCGTGAAGCCGAAGATGTACTTCGTTTCAATTTCGCGCCAATTTGGGGCCGCCGATTGCGCCGATGCGGCGACGGACGAGGCTCCCAAAACACACGCGGCAGCGCAGGCCGCGAGTGCGACAGAACGAACGCTCATTATCCCCTCACGCTCCGAGTTCAAGGCTCGGCATAGAGATCACGCGGGATTGCGTAACGGCGCGACTGTCGGGGAACCGCTGTGTTCAAGTCAATACGAACGCGCGAACATTGGAGATATTATAATCAGCGCGATCGAAGGCCGCAGTTCGGAGCGGTTCTAATGAAATACTCAAGACTCGCGCACTAATGGATTTCGGGCTCCGGAATTGCACCGAGAGGCGCGAGGAAATCGAAGTCGCACCCTTCATCGGCCTGTCCGATATGTTGTGCATAAAGCGCGCCGTAGCCGCGTGGATAGCGCGGTGCAGGCGGCGTCCACGCCGAGCGGCGGCGTGCCAACTCCTCGTCGGAGACGCGTAGATGAATGCGGCGCGCCGGCACGTCGACCTCGATTTCGTCGCCCGTATGCACGAAAGCGAGCGGGCCGCCGACGAAACTTTCCGGCGCGACGTGTAGAATGCACGCGCCGTAACTCGTCCCGCTCATGCGCGCGTCGGAAATGCGTAGCATATCGCGCACGCCCTGCTTCACCAGTTTGCGCGGGATCGGCAACATGCCCCACTCCGGCATGCCGGGACCGCCCTTCGGGCCGGCATTCTTCAGCACCAGAATGTGGTCGGGCGAGACGTCGAGATCCTCGCGCTCCACCTCGCGCGCCATCTCGTTGTAGTCCTCGAATGCGATCACCTTGCCGCGATGCTTCTGCAGGCGCGGCTCGGCGGCGGACGGCTTCATCACGCAGCCGCGCGGCGCGAGATTGCCGGTCAGCACGGCCGTGGCCGAAGCGCTCGAGATCGGATTTGACAATGGCCGGATCACATCCGGCGCGTACACCTGTGCGCCGGCGATGTTTTCGCCCAACGTCTTGCCGGTGATGGTAAGGCAGTCGAGATCGAGCATCTCGCGCAATTCATGCATCAGGCCGCGCAAACCGCCCGCGTAGTAGAAATCCTCCATCAGCAGCGAGCCAGACGGGCGGATGTTGGCGATCACCGGCGCCTCGCGCGAAATCTCGTCGAAGCGCGCCATGTCAAGCTTGAGCCCCGCCCGCCGCGCCATCGCGACAACATGGATGATGGCGTTGGTCGACCCGCCCATCGCCATGTGCACGCGGATCGCATTGTCGAAGCCGGCGGGCGTGAGAATGCGCTGCGGCGTCAGGTCGTCCCAGACCATCTCCACGATCCGGCGCCCGGCTGCGGAGCACATGCGCGGATGCGCCGAGTCGGACGCCGGAATGGATGAGGCACCGGGCAATGAAAGTCCGAGCGCCTCGGCGATCGCCATCATCGTCGCCGCCGTGCCCATCACCATGCAGGTGCCGAACGAGCGCGCGATGCTGCCTTCGAGCTCGGCCCACTCCGCCTCGCTAATGCGTCCGGCGCGACGCTCGTCCCAGTATTTCCAGGCGTCCGAGCCCGAGCCCAGATGCTGCCCTCGCCAATTGCCGCGCAGTTGCGGCCCCGCCGGCACGAAGATCGACGGGATGCCCATGCTGATCGCGCCCATGATCAGCGCGGGCGTGGTCTTGTCGCAGCCGCCGAGCAGCACCGCGCCGTCGATCGGATGGCTGCGCAGCAGTTCCTCCGTCTCCATCGCGAGCAGATTGCGGTAGAGCATGGTCGAGGGCTTCACAAACGGCTCGGAGAGCGACATCGCCGGCAGTTCGACCGGGAAGCCGCCCGCCTCCCAGATGCCACGCTTCACGTCTTCGGCGCGCGAGCGCAGATGCGTGTGACAGAAATTGATATCGCTCCAGGTGTTGATGATGCCGATGACGGGCTTGCCCTGCCAGTCGGCGGCATCGAAGCCGCCCTGGCGCAGCCGCGCGCGATGTCCGAACGCGCGCAGATCGTCGACGCCAAGCCAGCGCCGGCTGCGTAGGTCTTGTGCGGATTTGCGCGGCATCTGGTTTTCCTCCGCAAGCGAATTCAATCGCAGACCTTAAAATTCATTGCCGGCCGCACGGCAACACCGCGGACCGGCAATGCGCAACTCAGAAGAGCTTGCTACTCGATGCTCACATTGGCGGTGCGGACGACCTTCTCCCACTTCAACGTCTCGTTTTTGAGGAAGGTACCGAAGTCTTCGGGCGTCCCTGGTGCGGGAATGCCGCCGATATCCTTGATACGCGCCTGGATGTCGGGGTCCTTGAGTGCGAGGTTAATCTCCTTGTTCAGGAGCTCGACGATTTCCTTCGGAGTCCCGTGCGTCACGCCGAACCCGAAAAACGCGCTCGCCTCGTAGCCGGATACGGTCTCGGCGACCGTCGGCACGTCCGGTAGTTCGGGCGAGCGCTGGTCGGTGGTGACCGCAAGCGGACGTAGCTTGCCCACTTTGATGTGGCCGATCGACGACGGCAGGTTGTCGAACATCACCTGCACTTGGTTTGCCAACAGATCAACCAGCGCCGGGGCCGAGCCCTTGTACGGGACGTGCGTCATCTTCACGCCGGTCATCATCATGAAGAGTTCGCCGGAGAGATGAATCGATGTGCCGTTGCCGGACGAGGCCATGTTGATCTTGCCCGGATGCTCTTTCGCATAAGCAATGAACTCGGCGACGGTCTTCGCCGGCACCTCGGGGTTCACTTCCATGATGTTCGGCACCCGCACGACATTGCCGACCGGATCGATGTCGTTGAGAAAGTTGAAATTGAGGTGCTTGTAGAGCGAAGCGTTGATCGTGTTGGCGGGATTGACGAGAAGCAGCGTGTAGCCGTCGGGCTTCGCGCGCACGACCGCCTCGGTGCCGAGATTATTACCCGCGCCGGCGCGGTTCTCG
>Ga0207857_1000463_pt1 | contig 11255 bp, 12 predicted proteins | sample LuqExpMetageno22_FD_187780 | JGI IMG/M metagenome (GOLD analysis project Ga0207857, IMG submission 187780) | Tropical forest soil microbial communities from Luquillo Experimental Forest, Puerto Rico - Sample 22 (SPAdes) | ecosystem: Environmental > Terrestrial > Soil > Tropical forest ... | reverse complement strand
CGCCTCACCAGCAGAATCTATGGGTAGCCTTTGGTTCGGGCAGTTTCCCAAGTGTATGATATAAGGCCACTTTCACCACGTCGAAGCTTTTGAAACCGTAGGCTTTTTTGGTAGTCACTTTTGCCTTGTTGTTTAACCCCTCTACGGCACCTAGGGCGATCTCCTCTTTGGCCCGGAACCAGTTGAGAATCAGGCCCCGGTGAGCACGCAACATCCGGGCAATCTTCTTCATCGGGTCAATCCGCGAGCGCATCGTGCGTTTGCACCAGGCATCGAGGAATCGGGCTGCCCAGCCGGCGCTCTTGTAGCACCAGAATTGCTGGAAATCCTCTTTGAGGAGGTAGGCTCTTACCGTTTTCAGGTTGATCGCCAGAAGCTCGTTGAGCTTGACCGTCTGCTTCTCTGTCCGGTTCTCCGGCCGTTTCAGAAGACACCAGCGGCTGCCGTTAAGCACCGGCTCCTGGCCTTTAGCCTTGAGTGTCCTGACCTCAATTGCCCGGACCTTGTCGATTGCCTTGTTCATGTGGCTCATGATGTGGAACCGGTCCAGGATGTTCAGGGCCTTCGCCGCCTTTTGGGCAACTACCTCAAGATACGGTTTCCACATATCGGTGCAAACGAACCGCAGCTTCAAGCACCGTTCTGCTCCGAACTCCTCGAAGAAGCTCTCCAGGGTCGCCTTGGTGCGGTCTTTTCCTATCCAGAGGAGCCTCTTGCATCCTGAGTCTATCTGGTAGACCAAGGTCAGGAACTTGGAGCCGATCTTCTTCCAACAGATTTCGTCGATTCCAATGGCAGCCACGCCCTCCAGATTGCGATGGGCAAGCCCCCAGGCGACTGCCATCTTGACTGCTCGGAACACGTTGTCCCAAGTAGTATTGAAAGCGACGGCACATTCTTTCCATGACAGGTGCTTTGCCCACTTGGCGAGAAACCAGGCATAGGTTGTCGTCAGGTGATTCTTCCCTTCGGCCCACGGAACGCGTTCCACCTTGACGCCACAGCGCGGGCAGTTGACCCGTCGCATGGCGTAGAGAAAGAACACCGCGATTCCCCACAGGGGGACGAACTCGAAGCGGCGCACCGGCAAGGTATCATAACCGGGGCCGGGGAGGCCGCAACTCGAACAGACAGGCCGCCCGTTTTTTCTTGGACGTATCTCAACTTCGAGGACAGGCCGTTTTTTCGTTCCCGCAAATTTTATGGCGGAATACACAAAACCAGGATGCAATTGCACCCGATTCAGGATAGACTTGAGCAGCATCCCGTTCTCCTTCTCTGTCACATTGGAATTTCTTGGCGGAAAAACCAATAATGCCAGACTTGAGGCGGGATGCACCTTTTTATATCACCTAACTCTTTCGCCTAGGTCTCTTAGACTCCGCAGTTTTTAGTATGTAGATGCGCCAAGTGATACGCTTTAAGTGGCATCTGCGGCACTTTTTTCGAGTAACTGTAAAATTAAAGAATAAATGTACTCTTTGTGTTGAATTCTGTCTTCTGGTATTACAATTAAGAGCCTATGCCCTTTGATTTTACTATAAATAAATGGAACCCTTACTACGGTATGCTCTCTTAACTCAAAAAAAGTCTCTTTATTAACCAGATAATTAGGATTGAGGGTTATTCTAATGTATCTTGTCTGCAATAGGTTGCGAAGCTTTAAACCCGTTGCTGGCCACCTGCTATCGACAAAAAGGTCGCATTTATATTCACGGGCCAACTCCGAACAGACTGATATAGCTATGGACAACTTTTGTGTTAATGCCTTCCATTCATTCTCTGGAAAGTAGTCGACAGAAGCGGACGATACAGAGATCATTCCGGCCACCTCCAACCGCGAAAATACTCAGACCCGCCCCCGCCCCCCCATTCTGGGTGTAAATTTGCAGGTCTTGGTCCCCTTACAGGTTGATACCATGGTACATCGATTCTTGTTACTTCAGTCGGTTCAAAAGGCATTTGCAGTGCATTTTTAGCCTCGCTGAAGTTAGTACCATAGGGTGGCTTCCACCCCCAACCTCGGGTCATCCAGCCGCTAGTAGGGTTGGAGTTGCTTCCAATATAGCGCCAATAAGGCCTGTTGGCCCACTTGATAGCTCCAGTGCCTAATCCGCCAATATAATTGGCAGGATCAAGCAAAGGATTCGGGGCCTCTAGTCCAGCACTATCCATATTTCGAATTTGGTCCGTGGTAAGATTGCCCCCAGGGGAACCCACAGATTTTGCGGAAGAACCGAATTTTCAACGGGAGCAATTCGGGTATCACATCCGCAAAGAGTGCTTCAGTTCGACTGTCCTGTTCGCGCGGTTACTTTACAATAGGAGTAGTTAATGCATAATAATAAATACTTAGGTATTGTTATAGTTATTTTAATGTTTTTAGCGGGAATGCTTTTAGTCCCAATAGCAAGTATGAATTTAGACCTATCCTTTATTCCGGGTGATTTAAGAGATGGGAGACTTAATAATTATTTTCTGGAACATGGATATAAATGGATAAGTGGGCAACAAAATAGTTTTTGGGATGCCCCTTTTTTCTATCCTGCTCCTCAAGTAATGACGTTTTCTGATAATCATTTAGGTACTGTCCTTATTTATTCGGTTTTTCGCGTATTGAATTTCGATAGAGAAACTTCGTATCAACTGTGGATGCTAAGCATTTTCTGCTTAAATTATTTTAGCGCAATATACATATTAAATAAGATGAAATTTAATATCGTAGGAACTACAATTGGTGCATATATTTTTGCGTTCTCTCTTCCAATCACTGCTCAATTTGGTCATGATCAATTACTGCCTAGATTTGCGATACCAATTGCTATTTTCTATGCTTTGAAGTTTTGTGACACAAATGATATTAAATCATTATTTATATTATGTTTGTCTGTCGTATTTCAGTTTTATTGCGCGATTTATACAGGATATTTTCTGACGCTTGCTATCGCTTTACTAATAATATTCTATGTACTAGTTAATTTTGGCAGCAATGCTGTAATTAGAGTTCTATGGGGATCTTCAAAAGAATTTATAATACGGCTTTTGGTAATCATAATTTCCATATTTGCATTATTACCGCTAATGTATCCATATTATAGACGTGCAGTATTTTCTGCAGGAAATTCTTGGGAAGAGATTGCAACAATGCTGCCAAGGATTCAGTCGTACTTTCTCCCATCAGATTATACTTGGACATGGAGTTGGCTATTACCAATTCGCGATACTTTGCCCATGTCTTGGGAACATCATATTTATACTGGGTTATTACCAAGTTTGGCCTTTATTGCAATACCAATATTGTATATACGCTATCGATATACAATATCATTAAAGATTGAAAGTATAGTATTTCTAACTATATTATTAATAACACTATTAACAATAAATATAAATGGTTTTACTTTTTACAAATCACTTTATTGTTTGCCTGGAATAAATGCTATTAGGGGAATTTCTAGAATAATTTTAATTGAACTATTCTTATTTTCTATTTTGATTGCTTCTATTGTTACATTTATTTATAGAAAATTAGAAATAATATCAACTTTAAATAAATTTGTATTAATAATATCGTTATTATTCTTTACGATATTCGACCAACTAATTATAATTTCTGATAACATACACTATTCAAAGTCAGAGGCACAAGAACGTTCTCAATATGTAGTAAATAAAGTTCTTAGCAAGGATTTGAATCCTAAATTGTTCGTATATCTACCCGAAAATTCAAAAGATGAAGCGGTCGTGAACACTCTGGATGCCATGCTTGCAGCCCAGAGTTTAAATATTCCAACAATTAATGGCTATAGCGGACATTGGCCCCAAGATTATCATATTACTGTCGGTCGACATGATGTATGCGCTGGTTTGATTAGATGGATTGGTATTTCGAATTATCGATATGGGGCGGATAGTCACGCTGATTTGTTTAAAGATCTAATTGTTATAGGAGGTGAATCATGTACTAATGAGTCGAATTATTTGCCATCATATACTTATTATGACAAAATATTGCCAAACTATGCTTTTAAAGCAGATATATCAATGCCAAGCACTCAGTTAGTAGTTAATTCAGGATCTCCAGTTATCAAAATTCCTGTAAACATAAAAAATATAAGCACAGTTATATGGCCAGCAACAGTCGTTAAAATTGTTTTTAGATGGTTATCGATTGACGGAAAACCAATTACTAATTATAAATCACAAATATTTCTGCCGTTTGACTTATATCCAGGGGTAATAATGAACCATAATCTTCAAGTAGACACTCCGTATAATGCGGGTAAATATCTACTCGAAACTGATCTCATACAGGAAAATGTTGGATTGTTCCAAGAGAAAGGTTCTCAGAAAGCACTTATGAAGATAACCGTTAAATAGTGGTCGTAATAGAAGTTTGGCAACCACGCTCTGATTATGGTTCAGATTTCAGCCAGGCCCCGAAATTACCCGCGATCCTTCTTCCATCTCTTTTTAGCATCTCTGTAGACTCTCGCAAACCCCTTAACCCCGCCCCCCTAATGTATTCCTTGAAAAAATTATTTTATTGTATAAATATGTACAAAATATTGTACGATAATATACAATAAATTGTAGTTATAGGTACAAATGTAATATAGTGTAGCAAGGAGTACAAATGGAATATCGACTGAATCAGGACCAGCTTTTTGAAGTTCTGACGGAATGGAACCGTTTCCTCAAGCGCAAGGTCCACCTGATCGCATGTGGTGGAACTGCCATGACTCTGCTTGGGGTAAAGCCATCGACCAAAGATGTGGATTTTATGGTGCCCAATGTTGGGGAGCACACGTATTTGACGGGAATCCTCAAAGTCCTGGGATACGAACGGGTAACCCAGGCGGGGTGGCAGCGCCCCGGGGAGATATTCCGATTCGATATTTTTCGCGGGAACCTCATCCACACGACGGGACTGTTGGATTCTCCGCTGAAAGAGGGGAGGAACAGCCTTCTGAAAAGGTACTCACGCCTCTATATCGGCATTTTGAACGATTATGATTTGATTGCCAGCAAGTTGATGCGTGGGACCAGGGTCGATTTCGACGATTGCGTGATGCTGGCCGAAGCCCATAAGGAAACGATAGACGTGGAGAGGCTCATTGCACACTACAGGGAAATGATCCTCTATGATGTTTCGGAAAAACGCATAGCACACCACATCGAGCATTTCACCGGGTTGCTGCGGGAAAGAGGTCTTTATGACTAACCCTGAACTTGTGCAAAGTCTGGCGAAACTTGGTTTGCCCCTGCTTGAACCGAGCCGGGACGTGGACGCCAATGCAATTTTGGCGGAGGTTGTCAAAAGCCATGACGCAAGGCTCTGGGAGGCATTCCCGGCAGTGCTGGCAAACGCCGCCGAGAGATATCAGTTCGGCCTTGAGCAGGTAGAAGCGCTCCTGCCGGACGGAGAAAAGGACAACCTCCGCAAGCTGTTAGTCCTCTCCTCATCACTGTACTCGTTTTACCATCTGTCGTTTACCTGGTTGAACAAGTCCAGAAGGGTGCTCACCTACGAAGACAGGTCACTGATACAGCAATGGCGACGATCTCTTGATAAGAATAATCCCTTGACCGTGGCTGATATGGAGATCGACCCGGAACGCCTCAAAAGGTCGTTTAAGCTCTATTTCGAGCAGAATGCCGAGCAAACCAGACGGAACAAAGAGCGGTTCGAAGAGTTTTCCCTGGCCTATTCACTGTCTCAGGTCTTTTCGCCGAAGCAGGTGGAGTTGTTTAAGAAGAAGCTTGAAGGCCTCCCTTTGACGAAAACGGAACAGGAGTATTATTCCCGTTCCGTCAAGAAAAAGGTGGTTGCGTTGGCAAATTCTGAGCTGCATGGCTTGGCCAGAAAGCTGTTGGAACAATAGATACTTCCGGGGTGTGGCTCCCGTGCGCTCTGTGAGTGGCCCATCCCTTGCAGCGGATATGGGTTGTGGCCTTACCCGGTGATAAGGTCGGCCATGATGAACGTTTCCCGTATGACATCGTCCGGGTCCTCGATCTTCGAAGCGATGAGTTCCCGTAACTGAATGAAGGAGAGGAGGTCGATCTCGTCGATTTTCAGTCCCAACCCCTGGTTCTGCTCGTAGATCACCGTGGCGGGGAAGTGAAAGTCTTTCTTGAAATAGCTGGCGTTGATGTGGACCGGCTGGTTGACGGGGATTTTTGCCCCGGTTTTTATGAGCAGGCCCCGCAGGCTGATCTCCATAATCTCGCAGGGAATGGTCTGGCCATCGTACTCAATGGTTGCCTGTGCCGAGACTTCAACTCTCGAAAACCTTCTCGTGTTCACGGTCATGTCGCCTCACTGATAGGGAGTGTACACGGCGTCCCTCTCTCTCGCAGCAAAAATAACATGATAGATAAATTTATTCCAATTGTTTTCTGCTCATGGGGGATCGCCCCCGCGCCCCATGGCCAACTGCACGGGGCGCTAGGTGTTATGATGGGCCGGGTTGTCCAGGAGCCGTTCGGCTGCCGCCAGGTCCTCCTCGGCCACCATGATCTCCTTCAGGTGGGCACCTTCCCCCATAATCTGCACCGAATACTCGATCCCCTCCTCTTTCAGGAGGGCCGTTATCCACCTCTCATCCGCCTCGCTCATGGTGTCGTAGAAGCGTGCCATCCTCATCACCCCCGTTCCCGTGATCTCTCGTGTGATGAATGTGATGATCTAGTCCCTACCATACCACGGATCGCGGGGAATGGCTCGCAAATTGATCGTCACCCCTGCGCATCTCTTTAGGGTATACTGGTTGGCAGCGGAAAGGAGGTCTCGCCATGGTCGCCAAACCGGATTTTCCCCTGCGCGTTTTCTACGACGGCTCGTGCCCGGTCTGCGGCGCAGAGGTGGAAGGGTACGGGCGCAAGGACCGGGCAGGCCGCCTGATCCTGGTGGATGTGAGCGCCCCCGATTTCGATCCCGCACCCTATGGCGTCACCCTGGCGGAGTTCATGTCCCGGATGCACGCCCTGGACAGCGGGGGCCGGTTCTACCGCGGGGTCGAGGCCTTCCAGGCCATCTGGCTGGCCTTCCCGGCCTCGCGTTTCCTCGGCCTGTGCGGCGTCCTGATCGCCCTGCCGCTGGTGAACACGCTGGCCAGGCTCGCCTACCGGGTGTTCGCCCGCCTCCGGGTCTATCTCCCGAAGCGCCGCCGGTGCAGTCCCGGCGGCTCCTGCCGGATCGGCGGGGGAGGGCCGGGGTAAGCCACCGGAGCCATGGCAAAGAGGCAAAAAGGGTGAATTTCCGGCAGGGTCGAAAACTGGCATAGCGCTGGGCCGCCTCTTTGGGTTATAATGAGAACCACAGTAATTCCGGACCACACCATGAATGTCGGACACGCGTATGAAGCCGTATCCCTATACCATTACCGTCTCCTCTGAAAAGGGGGGCGTGGGCAAGACCACCCTGGCCAGCAACCTGGCCGTTTTCCTGAAGGCTCTGCGGGAGAACCTGCCGGTCACCATTGTCTCCTTCGACAACCATTTCACCATCGACCGCATGTTCGCCCCTGATGGACGGAAGCCGGACGGCAGCGTCCTGGAGATGCTGGAGGGGGAGCCGCTCGGCGCCCTGGTGCGCGGGGGACGGTACGGGGTCGGCTACATCCCGTCCTCCACCGCCCTGAACACCTTGCACGGCCGCTTCAAGGACCCCCAGGCCCTGACGCGTCTGCTGGCGGAATCCGGGCTGTCCGGCGTGGTGATCATCGATACGCGTCCCGACCTGAATCCCCTGACCCAAAACGCAATTTACGCCGCCGACCGGGTGCTGGTCCCGGTCAAGGATATGGCCAGTCTGGAGAATTGCAAACACATCATCGCCCTGGCCGAGCGGCGCGGCCTGCCGAGGGACTCACTGGCGCTGATCCCCAGCCTGGTGGACGAACGGATCAAGTATGAGGGGGATACGGGGGACCAGAAAACCCTGCTGCGGAACTTCGCCGCCGAGCGGGGCTACCGCTGCCTCGACATCTGTATCTCCAAGAGCCCCAAGGTGGAGAGCCTCGCCACGAACCCGGACGGCAAGATATATCCGATCATGACCCACGCCAGGGGCACGGAGGTGTACGGCCAATTCCGGGAGATCGCCATGGATGTGCTCAAGGGCCTCGACGCGCTCCCCGAGCCCCGAGCCTCCTTTCTGTACCTGCCCGGGGCTGCCGGAAGGGGGTTCAGGTCGATGCAGGACTTGCCGGCGCGCCACGAGGGGCTGGCGGAACATTGCCCGATCTGCGGCGCGCTCCTGGCGGAGCATCCCGAAGGACGGGGCTTCTATTATGAAACGTCGGATTGGTCCCGGCGCGGCTTTCTGCACAGTTCCTGTTTCGTGGACGTGCTCAGTGCCGCGCTGTACGGCCTGACCCGCGACTCCCAGGGCTACGGCATCGCCCGCCTGGTGGTCGCCGAAAAGGCGCGCCGGCAGGTGACCCTGATCCGCCCCAGGGGCGCCGGCGGTTCGGGCCGGGTCGATATCCGGCTGTTCGACGCGGAGGGAGAACAACAGTTTCAGAAGGAGCTGTCCCTGGACGGGCCGGGGGAGGGGGAGGCGGAGGGAACCTACGACCGGCTCGTCCTGCTGCTGAACGAGGCCCTGCCCCGGGACGACACGGGCGCGTGGCTGGCCGTGCATCCGGTCGATCCCGCACATCCCGAATCGGTCCTGGGGGAGGAACAGTACCCCGCCGTTCACCACGTGCAGTCTGTCATCAGCGGGGCGGCCGGCCTCTCCTGATCAGGACGGGGAGGCCGTCACGATCCGGACCTGCAATGGCTCCGAATCCCAGGTGACCTCGGGGTAGAGTGACTTGTCAAGGCGAAGGTAGGTGCCGTCGAGCCCCGACGGAGCCCACCAGCATTCCTTTCCCCGGTGGGGCGGTTCGCTGAAGAGGTACAGGTCGTTGTTCTTGTCCCTGGCGATGTACATGGCATTTCCCTCCCGGTTGTTTCTATGGGACGTAGGGGACCTCTCGGACTTATCGGTCCCATCAAACCATCAATCCCATCAATCAAAGATGTATCCCCCCCGAGACCTCTACCCGCTGGCCGTTGATCCAGCGGCAGCCGTCGGACAGCAGCGCAGCCACCGCGCCGCCGATGTCGTCCGGCAGGCCGACGCGGCCCAGGGCGGTCTGGGAGGCGATCGTCCGGTTGACCTCGACGTTGTCCCGCACCGCGCCGCCGCCGAAATCGGTCTCGATGGCGCCGGGGGCCACCACGTTCACGGCAATCCTGCGCGGTCCCAGTTCCAGGGCCTGGTAGCGGGACAGTACCTCGATGCCCCCCTTCATGGCGGCATAGGCCCCATAGCCGGGCAGGGAGAACCGGGCCAGGCCGGACGATACGTTCACGATCCTGCCGCCGTCCTTGATGAGCGGCAGAAGCCGCTGGGTCAGGAAGAAGACCCCCTTGAAATGGATGTTCATCAACAGGTCGAACTGTTCCTCGGTGGTTTCCGCAAAGGGGGCGTTGATGCCGATGCCGGCGTTGTTGACCAGGAAGTCGAAGTCGCTCCGCCGCCATGTTTCCGCCAGGGCGGCCCCGACCTGCCCGGCGAAGTCCGGGAAGGCCTTGTGGTCGGCGGCGTCCAGGGGCAGTGCCACGGCCTTGCGGCCGGCTGCCTCGATTGCGGCGACGACCTCCCGGGCCTGGGCCTGCTTGCTGTTGTAGGTGATGATGACGTCATGTCCCGCGGCGGCCAGATGCAGGGCGATGCTTTTGCCAAGGCCGCGGCTGGCGCCGGTTACGAGTGCGATGCTCATGGTCGGTTCCTTTCTTCGGTTGGTGTGTGGTTGCGTGTTATCCCCAGATAGTATACCCCCAAAGATGCGTGCGGTGAATGCACGATCCTGCGGCATGTTTGCCCGATCCTCCCCTGTTCCGCTTTTTTTCCGCTGCGCGGGTCGGGTAAAAGGAGAGCCGGAGCAGTTTCCCATTGAAAACGAGCCGGTTTCGGGCGATAACAGGCAAGGAACAATCCCCGCACCATGACAGGGAAAACCGGGAAAGGTGTTTGAACGATGGCGTTGCCCGATAAAGAGGCGGCACGGGTTGAGGAACTGCTCGGCGCGCTCTGCCGTGCGCGGAGCGGCGCTGCGGTCACTGTCGCCTGCCAGTCCAGGGGGAACCGCGTAACCCTGGTGGAAACCCGCCCCCTGTTCATTGACCCCACGATCCTGAACAGCGTGAATGTGGCCCAGTTCGAGTTCGACCCGGACCTTCAGGTCTGGACCCTCTACTGGTACGACCGGAAGAACCGGCGCCAGCCGTACCCCACGGGCCGTAACCGGGATACGCTGGAAAAGCTGGTTTCGGAGGTGGGTTCCGATCCCACCGGCATCTTTTGGGATTAGTCGCTCCCCTCCCGCCCTCTCCCAAACGCAAACGCCGCAAAGCGCAGGTTATCTGCTTTGCGGCGTTTGCACCCTGATCGGCTCTGTTTCCCCCGAATAGTCGGGCTGTTTTCTCCGGGGCGGGGCGTCACTGCGCCGTCGCGCTCACCATGGCCGAGGCCGTCGATTCGCGCTTGACGCTGGAACTGTTGACTTTGACGTCGGTCACCACAAAGTAGTAGGTTGTGCCGCTCGTCAGCCCGGTAAGGGTGTAAGGACCGGTCGCGCCGGCAACAAGGTATCCGTTTGACGGGGTCACGTCGGAGTAGGTGGACCAGTAGATGTTGTAGGAAACAGCATCCGTCACCGGGGACCAGGTGATCGTGACCTGCTTGGTCCCCCCGGTGCTGTCGGCGGCAACCCCTTGCGGCACCGGCTGCATCGGCGTGCAGCTTGCCTCTGCCGATGGCGCCGACTCGCCATTGTCGTTGACCGCGGTCACCACATAGTAATAGGTCGATCCGTTGGCCAGCCCTGTCAGGGTGTAAGGGTTGGTGGCCTTGGCGATTTTTGTGCTGTTGGCCGTGGTTACGCCGGCTGTGGTGGACCAGTAGATGTTGTAGGAAGTCGTGTTCGGCACGAGCGTCCAGGAAATGGTCGCCTGGAGATCCCCGGCATCGGCGGCGAGTCCTGTCGGTGTTGCCGGGGGCGGCGTGGCGGTCGGCGTCGCGCTTACCTCTGTGGATGCGGTGGATTCGCCATTGCCATTCACCTCGGTGACCACAAAGTAGTAGGTCGTGCCGTTGGTCAACCCGGTCAGGGTGTAGGGAGTTGCGGCACCGGCGATTTTGGTGCCGTTGGCCGTGGTCACGCCGGTGGTGGTGGACCAGTAGATATTGTAGGAGG
>Ga0207857_1000462_pt1 | contig 11257 bp, 10 predicted proteins | sample LuqExpMetageno22_FD_187780 | JGI IMG/M metagenome (GOLD analysis project Ga0207857, IMG submission 187780) | Tropical forest soil microbial communities from Luquillo Experimental Forest, Puerto Rico - Sample 22 (SPAdes) | ecosystem: Environmental > Terrestrial > Soil > Tropical forest ... | reverse complement strand
GGCGGGCCGTCCTGGGCCGCCGGGCCGGGGAGCACCGCGATGCGCTCGATTTCCTCGAACCGCGCGGCCGCGCTGCCCAATTTCCGGCGGAGCTCGGCCTGGATTTGATACACCCGGCGCGCCTCGGGGGGGACAGCGGCCAAGGCCCGGTCGAGCACCGCCTGGGGGACCAGCCCCAGCGCGCCCCCGTTCAGGTCGTAGATCTGCTGGTCCGTCAGCAGGGCGCGGGCCGCCCGTTGCAGCGCCGGATTGAGGTCCGAAAACCTGGTCCGCGCCTCCACCGCCCAAATCAGGCTCTGCACATCGCGCTGCGGGACCTCCGGGTGCCTCGCGTGGGCCCGCAGCAGGTCGAGGATGACCGGCGCTTTCGCCCCCTTGAGGGGCGCATGCAGATACCCGTCGCCCTGGGATGGCCCGTGGGTCCCCGCGTGGAGGCAGAAGCTGTGCAGGACGGCCTCGTAGCCGCCCCTGGCCAGAAGAAACCCGCCGCCCGGGCCGACAGGCTGGGTGAGCAGCGGCTTGAACAGCGGCGGCGAGAATGCATCGGGCAGGACGACGTCGTTTTTTGCGTCCGCAAAACTGGTGGAGACCGGCTCCGCCCCCCTCAGGTCGATGGCGGCAGCGAGCGGATTCGCGTCGGGGAGCTGGATCGGGATTCCGGGAATCTGTTTGCAGGCGCCAACGGCGAGGCACAGGAGCAGCACGAGTGCCAAGGCGTGCCGTGAAGTCAATCGAGACAGCGTATTCCGCTTCATGCTGAACCTCCCTTGGACCGATAAGGTGCCCGTCCCCGCATCAGTTCGCCATGGTTCGCAGTCCCACCGGCCCCTCCGCGTCAGATCAAAGCGCACGCCTCCCCTTCTACTCTCCGTAAACACAAATTTCAATCGCAAAATCAAGATGTTAAAAAAATTACCATTCCCCTGGACGTGGTAAAAAACGTACCATGCCGCCCCCCGTCGCCCGAACCCCGCGCCATCACACGCAAAAAAGGGCCCCCGGATCGTCTCCGGGAGCCCTTCCGTGTATCATTTTGTCCCGCCACGAATGGCCCTCCCCGCTTCACAGCCCGAAACGCCACCCGTAGGCCTTCTTCTGGCAGTCCAGCACCGACATGAGCGGGATCTCCATGGATTCCAGCCGTTCGGCGGCCTCCTCGAACTCCAGGTTCTCCACCATCTCCACCAGGCTGAGCAGGACGCCGTAGTCACCCTCCCGCCGCAGCAGCGCCCCGGCGACCTCCTCGGGGAGGCTCAGGTTCGCCAGGATCTCCTCCATGGTCACGTCGTACACCCGGGTGAGGATCGACAGGACGCCGATCATGTACCCCTCGTCCGGGGCGTTGCGGTTCCGGCGCGCCAGGGGGGTGAGCCTGACCAGCTCCTCCAGGAACACCGCCCGCACCGCGGCCAGGTCCATGACCGGGTCGTCCAGGCACGCCTCCTCGCTGGTGGCGAAGACCGCCAGCTGGACCCACCGCCTGAGCTGGCGCAGCCCGATCATCAGCACGGCGTGGCGGATGGTGGAGACCCGCGCCCGGAGCCCCACGGAGATGGAGTTGACCAGGACCAGGAGCTTGTAGACCAGGGGGGGGCTCTCCTTGATGGTCCGCTCCACGTCGTCCAGGTCCGCGTCGTCGGTGAGCTGCTGCATCAGCTTGAAGATGACGGCGGCCGACCCGTCCCAGCGCCGCTTCTTCATGACCGCGGGCTGGGAGAAGACATATCCCTGGAACAGGTCGAATCCCAGGCGCTGGCATTCCCGGTAGCGCTCCCAGGTATCGACCTTTTCCGCCAGGAGCTTCACCGGATAGGGGCGGAAGCGCTCCAGCACCGCCGGCAGTTCGGCCGGGTCCGTTTCCAGCACATCGACCTTTATGACGTTCACCACCCCGTGGTACAGCTCGTGGTACTGGGGGTCATAGGCATGGTCGTCCAGGGCCAGGACGTATCCCTTGGCCTTGAGCTCGCGGCAGCGGTCCACCATGGGGGGGGTGACCGCGGCGTGCTCCAGCAGCTCCAGCCCGAACAGGGCCGGCGGCAGGATCTCCAGGGCGTCGCTCATGAGCAGGTCCGCGTCCACGTTGACGAACCCCCGGTGCCGCCCCATGATGGCCTGGGTGCCGAAGCAGGAGATGGTGTTCAGGATGGTGCTGGAGGTGGCCTGCACGTCGTCCTGCACGTCGGCGCGGGCCGGGGCGCGGGGCGACCGGAACAGCAGTTCGTAGGCCACGATCTCCTCGGTCCTGCTGACGATGGCTTGTCTGCCGATCATGTATTCCATCAGGCCTTCTCCCCGTTCGCCCTCTGCCCGTGGGCGCCGCCCGGATCGGCGTCATCCGCCGGCGGCGCCAGGCAGACCCGGTTGCGGCCCGCCCGCTTGGCCTCGTAGAGCGCTTCGTCGGCCCGGGCCACGGCGTCCGGGAGGTCGTCGATCCGCCCGGCCACATAGACCCCGATGCTGACGGTGATGGACAGGGTCTCGCGGTTGACGCAGAGCGGGGTGTCCCGGACGGTGCGCCGGATGCGCTCCGCCGCTTCCAGGGCCTCGTCGGCCGTGACGAGGGGGAGGAGCATCAGGAACTCCTCGCCGCCGTAGCGCACCACCAGGTCGTAGGGGCGCACCGCCTTGCGCAGGACCGTGGCCAGGTGGACCAGGACCGCGTCCCCCACCTCGTGGCCGTAGCTGTCGTTGATCTGCTTGAAGTGGTCCACGTCCGCCACGAGCAGGGCGGTGGCGGCGTTTTCCCGCCTGGCCAGGGTCAAGAGCCGGGGGGCCTCCAGTTCGAGATGGCGCCGGTTGTAGAGCCCGGTCAGGTGGTCGGTGCGCGTCATTTCTTCGAGCCGCCGGCGGCTTTCGTCCAACTCCACCATGAGGCCGTTGAAGGCGGCGGCCAGGAGGTTCACCTCGCCGCTGCTGTCGATGCGGATCTGGTGCGCCCCCTCGGGATGCTCCCCGATGCGGCGCACCTGGTCGGTGAAGCTGGCCAGGCCCGCGGTTATCTTGCTGGTCAGCAGCCACACCAGGAGGATCGAGAAGAGGGTGGCCAGGGTTGCGGCGACGAACAGGAAGGAGCGCAGGCGCCGGATGGGGGCGTAGGCCTCTGCCTGGGGATAGGCGCTGGCCAGGATCCAGTCCACGGTCTTCAAGCGCTTGAACGAGACGATCTGGGGGACCCCCCGGGAGCTGACCGTTTCGCCGCTCCCCTCGAACCCCTGGATGGCCCGGTCGAAGAGCTTGTTGCCCCCGGCCGGGATGTTCCGCTCCATGATGCGGCGCTTGTCGGGGTGGAGGATCATGGTGCGCTCGGTGTTGAACAGGTACAGGTAGCCGGTCTTGCCGACCTTGTACCCCATGATCTCTTCGGCGAAGTAGTCCTTGTTCAGGTCGATGCTTCCCACCAGGAAGCCCAGGGTGCGGCCGCCGGGGCCGCTGACCGGGGCGGCCACGGCCAGGGCCGGGGCGCCGGTCTTGGAGGAGAGGTAGGGGTTGGAGATGTCGGGGAAGTTGTGCCGCTTCACGCTTTCCAGAAACGCCTGCAGCCGGACCGCCCTGGTGTCCTTCCGCCCCGGGAAGCGGGGGGTTTCGCCCCGCAGGTTGTAGTCGGCGTCGAACAGGAAGATGCCGTTGTCGAAGATGCTGACCAGGCCGCGGTGCTCTTCCAGAAAGGCCCGGGCCTGCGCCGGGTCGGTGAAGCAGCCGGGGCCGACCTCGCCGGACTCCTGGGCGATGGTTGCCAGGTAGGTCCCCAGCTTGTCGTCGATGCTGCGGGCGATCAGCTCGGTCATGGCGAACTGCTGTTTCTGGATGTTGTCGCGGGTCAGGTTGACCGAATAGGAGAGGAAGCCCCACAGGATCAGCGCGAAGACGATGATCAGGAAGCCGCTGAAGGTCAGCGCGAACCGCTGTTGCATGCCGAGTCTCATGGAGCCTGTCCCCGGAAGCCGTCGTTAGCATTATCGCGACATAATGAATCGAAGTTAAGAAATCATCATACACACATTTGGTCGGCCTGAGAAGGGGTTATGCGAGATTCGTGAAAAAAATGCCGGGGGCGCGGCGGCGAAGAGGGTGCGGCGAGGGGTGCGGCGGGGAGGTTCCGGGGGTGCGGCCGGCGCAAAGCCCGGCCGCGGGCAAGCGGGACAAGGCCCGGCAGGGGACTACTTCAGCTTGCTCAGCACGCTCCTGGTCCCCTCGATGTAGAGCTTGTTGCCGGCGTATTTCAGGTAGAACACCCGGCGGTCCGGGTCGGTCACCTGGACCCGGCCGTCCGCCAGCACGGTCCAGGCAAAGGGCTGCTTCCGGTTCCTGAAGTCCACGGCCCCCACGTGATTGTCCGAAAAGGTGACGTAAAAGCTCTCGCCGTCTTCCTTCCATTCGCCGCGAAGCTCCCGCTCCAGCTTGTCGTTGGACCGGCCGCACCCGCCCATGGCCAGGCAGGCGCACACCAGCAGCACCGGAAACCGTCTCCCCATCGGAACCATCCTCCCACCCGGAATATGAGCCCTACCATACCACGGTACGATGAAATTGGCATGCTTTCTTTCTCCACCGCGGAACCGGACAATGGGGCGGGAAGATTAAATTACTTTTAACCGGCAGCCGAAATGTGGTATTAAACAGCCATATTTCCCGTCTCCCGCCGCAGAGCGGAGCGACCGCCTGCGCGCCGCACCCCGCGGGGAGCCGCCGGCAGGCGGGAGTTCATCCGGGGCGCGGCCCGTTGACCTTTTCCCAGGGAGGCATCAGAGGAGATGGCCGAAGTCACCCCAACGACAACAGAGATGGCCGGGTCCCCCCGCGCCGCCGTCGCCAGGCTCGTGGCCGGCGTGCTGTTGATCAACCTGGTCGTTGCCGGGCTGACGGCATTCCACCTCTACCGGAGCCGGCAGCAGCACGACAGCCGCGCCGCCGCCCAGACCCAGAACCTCTCCCAATCCCTCAGCCTCACCGTTGCCGGCATCATCGACCAGGCCGGCGTCGCCATCTACTCCACGGCCCAGGAGATGGAGCGGCAGCTCGCCCAGGGGCGCGTGGACGGCCCGAGCCTGCACCGCTACATCCTCCGGCAGCAGAAACGCCTGCCCGAACTGGACGGCCTGCGCATCGCCAACGCCCGCGGCGAGATCGCCTACGGCGACCGGGTGGACCCGGGCGCCCCCATCAGCATCGCCGACCGCAACTGGTTCATCGCGGCCCGGGACACCCCCCTGCCGGAAGTGATCATAACCAAGCCGATGTTCGGCCGCCTCACCAAGCACTGGGTCTTCTACATCGTCCGGCGCGTCAACAGCCCGGACGGCAGCTTTGCCGGCGTCGCCTACGCCGCCATCTCCATCGACTACCTCCTGCGGCTGTTCTCCACCTTCGACCTGGGGGGGGACGGGGTCATCACCCTGCGCGACGGCGACCTGGCCATCGTCGTCCGCTACCCGGAGCCGCGCAGCATCGGCAGCACCACCGTATCCCCGGAGATGCGGGCGCTGGTCCGGGCGGGACGGACCTCGGGCACCTACACCACCAACGGCAGCATCGACACCACGCGGCGGATCTTCTCCTACAACAAGGTGGACAACTACCCCCTGTACGTCAACGTCGGCCGCTCCCCCAGCCACTACCTGGCCCCCTGGCGCACCGAGGCCAAGGTCATGGCGCTTTTGGTGGCGATCTTCGCCGCCGGGACGCTGCTGTCGGCCCGGCTGCTGCACCGCAACCGCCTGCGCGAGGAAGAGATCCGGGCCGACCTGCTCCGCCGCCGCGAAAGCCTGGAGGAACTGGTGCGGGAGCGCACCGCCGAGCTTGAGGACGGCAACGCCCGGCTGGCCGCCGAGATCGTCCGGCGCAAGCTGGCCGAGGCCGAGATGAAGCGGGCGGCCATCATCATGGACCGGATGCAGGACGCGGTGGACTGGTTCTCCCGGGACGGCTCGTACCTCTACGTCAACGACGCGGCCTGCCGGATGCACGGCTACAGCCGGGAGGATCTGCTCACCATGCGGGTATGGGACGTGGCCCCCCACTTCCCCCCCGAGGCGTGGCAGTCCCACTGGCAGGAGCTGAAGCGGGCGGGGCATCTCCATTTCGAGACCGTGAACAGGGCGCGGGACGGCCGCGAGTTCCCGGTGGAGGTATCGGCGAACTATCTCGAAATCGACGGCAGGGAATACAACTGCGCCATCATACGGGACATCTCGGAGCGCAAGGAGGCCGAGGCCGAGAAGCAGACCCTCATGACGCAGCTGGGCCAGTCCCAGAAGATCGAATCCGTCGGGCGCCTGGCCGGCGGGATCGCCCACGACTTCAACAACCTGCTGACCCCCATCCTGGTCTACGCCGAGATGGTAAAACGGCGCCTGCCCCCCGACAGCCGCGACGCCGGGCGGCTGGACGGCATCATCCAGGCGGCCGACAAGGCCAGGATACTCACCCAGCAGCTCCTGAGCTTCAGCCGCAAGCAGATCCTGGAGATGAAGACCCTGGACCTGAACGAGGTCATCCGCGCCTTCCACGACATCCTGCGCCGGACCATCCGCGAGAGCATCGCCATCAACCTGCACCTGGCGGAGGGGGAGTACGGAATCCGCGCCGACCGCAACCAGGTGGAGCAGGTCATCATGAACCTGGCGATCAACGCCCAGGACGCCATCGCCGACACGGGGACCATCGTCATCGAGACGGCGCCGATGACCCTGGACGACGAGTATGCCCGAAGCCATGCCGGCGTCGCGCCGGGCCGCTACCTCATGCTCGCCGTCACCGACACCGGCACCGGCATGGACCAGGAGACCCTCGACCACCTCTTCGAGCCGTTCTTCACCACCAAGGAGGTCGGCAAGGGGACCGGCCTGGGGCTGGCCACGGTGTACGGCCTGGTCAATCAGCACGGGGGGCACATCTGGGTCTACAGCGAAATCGACCGCGGCACCGCCTTCAAGATCTACTTCCCCCTGGCCGACGCGGCGCCGGAAGCGGACGGACCGGCCGAGACCGGGACCGGAGCCGGGGCGGTGCAGGCCGGCGACCACACCATCCTCCTGGTGGAGGACAACGAGATGGTCAGGAACCTGGTGAGCGACCTCCTGGACAGCCACGGCTGCCGGGTGATCGTCGCGGAAGGGCCGCGGCAGGCCCTCGACCTGAGCGCCGGCCAAGCCCTGGACCTGCTGCTGACCGACGTGGTCATGCCCGACATGAACGGCCCGGAACTGTACCGCATCCTCCTGGGAGCCCACCCGGACCTGAAGGTCCTCTACATGTCCGGCTACACCGACAACGCCATCGTCCACCACGGCATGCTCGACGAGGGGATCAACTTCATCCAGAAGCCGTTCACCGTCAAAGACCTGGCCCGGAAGATCGACGCGGTCCTGCGGCACCCGGCCCGCCCCGCCCCCGAAACGACAAAGGGAACCCCGGACTGACCGGGATTCCCTCTGCTCGATTCCTGCGCGCGGCCCATTGGCCGGACAGGATGCCAAACCTCTCGCTGGTTGTTGAAAAACTCAGGTTGTTCAAAAATAGTCAGATCGTCGCACCCGATAGACAAGGCCCGAGGAGGCGTAGCAGCGCTACGCCGCACGAAAGGCCTTTCGAGGATGGCGGCGAGATGGCTGTTTTTCAACAACCTGCTAGCCCCTACCCCTTGCTCCCCTTCTCCCGGGAGACCTGCCCCATCTTCAGGTAAACCACGAACAGGACGCAGAGCGCCGCCAGCCCCATGCCTCCCAGTTCAAGACCCATCTTGAGCGTAACCAGATCCATGCTGTCACCTCCATTTCGTTCCGTTGTAGCGGTACAGGGAAGGGTACGCCCCCAATGTCACAGGCGTGTCGTGATCCGGTTACCAGGTTGTTGAAAAATAGCCATCTCGCCGCCATCCTCGAAAGCCCCCTCGTGCGGCGTAGCGCTGCTACGCCTCCGCGGGGCTTTCTTGCGGGTGCGACGATCTGACCATTTTTGAACAACCTGAACTTTTCGACAACCGGTTAAAACCGGGAAAATGGTGCGCCCGTCGAAATGACTCCCCCCCAAGCCCGGATATGCCCTACAATAGGGTAACGGGGTGATAAGCCATGAGCGCGTTCGCATACTTTTTTCTCTGGACCCTGGCGCCGCTCCTGTTCGTCGTGGCGGTGCTGATTACCTGCCTGCTGCAACACGCCTCCCCCCCGGCGCCGCAAGGCCGGGAGAGCGGGGAGAGCCGCGGGGATGCCCGCGCCGGCCAGCGGCCGATTGCGCCGTGACGGTGCGCAGCCGCGCAAAATGTGGTATAATTAGTACGCAAACGATAGCCGCAGGGATGGGCGGCCGTTGACGATCCGTCGGCGGCCGGGCCGGAAGGGGACAGGTTGCAGGGGACAGGCGGTTCGGTCGGCCCGGACGCCGTCCGTGGAGGGATTATAGTGGGAAGGGGGACGCCATGCCATCATCCCGGATTTCTCTGTACGTGGTCATAGCACTCGTCGCCGCAGCCATAGGGCTGTACTATCTGCACTGCGAAACCCCGGCCGACCGGAACTGCCCGGTCAACGTCCTCCAGATCTTCACCAAGGCCAGGTAGGGCACCGGCAACCCGCACCGCCTTTGATCGCAGGTCGTAGGGGCGCATCGCATGCGCCCTACATTGCATGCGCCCCTACAGCCCCATAACAAGAGGGCGCACGGCAGTGCGCCCTACCCCTCCCAAGAACAAATATTATCTCTTGCCTTGTTCGCGATTCGCGAATAGAATATGAACCATGGTCCTGAAACCTCAAGATATCGTCATCCTTCTCAAGCTCGTCGCCATCGGCGGCCGGCAGTGGTCCTATAGCTCCCTTGCCAACGAGCTTGCCATGAGCCCGTCCGAGGTCCATAGCGGCATTGGCCGGGCAACTTCGGCCCGCCTGTTCGATCCTCGGCGAAGGGTTCCAATTTTGAAGTCCCTTCTGGAATTCCTGGTCCATGGGGTGAAATATTCATTTCCTCCGGAAAGAGGCTCTCTCACCAGGGGCATGCCCACGAGTTATGCCGGCCCGCCGGTGAATAGCAGTTTGACCCAATCCGACGAATCGCCGCCGGTGTGGCCGGACCCGGAAGGAAGCGTCCGGGGTTACGAATTCTCACCACTCTACCGCTCTGTCCCTAAAGCTGCCCGACGGGATAACGAACTCTATGAACTTCTTACCCTGGTGGATGCGATCCGTGACGGCCGGGCGCGTGACCGCGAACTGGCCGTGAAGGAAATCACCGCACGATTGGACAAACATGAACAGGGCAGTTGAAGCCAACCTGGCCATGATCAGGCACGTTGCCGGCCGGCTCGGCCCTCTTCGTGAACGGGTCGTTTTTCTCGGCGGCGCTGCCACCGCGCTTCTCGTTACCGATAGCGCCGCTCCTGATGTTAGAGTGACAACCGACGTTGATGTGATCGTGGAGATTGCTTCGAGAGGGGACTATTATCGTCTTTCGGACGCGCTTCGTGATGCCGGTTTTGCCGAAGATACCAGCGAAGGTGCACCGCTCTGCCGTTGGACAGTAGATGGCGTTGTCGTTGACGTGATGCCGACCGACGAGGAAATTCTCGGCTTCAGCAATCAATGGTATCGTCAAGCGATGCACTACGCGACGGTACAGGCTATTGCAGAGGATATGACCATCCGGCTCGTGACCGCCCCCTATTTCCTCGCCACCAAGATCGATGCCTTTTACAGTCGCGGCAACGGCGACTTCATCGCCAGTCATGACATGGAGGACATCATTACCCTCCTTGATGGCCGACGGGAAATTGTCGATGAAGTCATGGCGGCCCCCGGAGAGGTTAAAGAATTCCTTTCCAGGACTTTTGGGGAATTCCTGCATAACCGGTCTTTCCTCGACGCCTTGCCCGGCCATCTTTTACCAGACCAGGCAAGCCAGCAACGAATCCCGATTTTGATGAAAATACTACATGCCATCGCCACGAGCGTTTGAAGGAGAATCAGGGATACTTCCCATATTTTGTTGTTTTCCCTTTGTATTCTGCTTTAAAAGACAGGCTGCTCATTGACCCATCCCCCCCTACGGCTCGGCAAACCCCTCCTGCACGAACGCGATGGCCGAGGCCGCGGTGAAGCGGATGAACCGGGTGTCCCCGTAGGCCATCCACGCCCTGAGGGGGGTCTTGCGCGAGTACCACCAGTTGCGCACCGTGCGGGGGGTAACCTCCATGGTTCGGGCCAATTCCTGGGCGCTCACCCAGCGCCGCCTGCGCCACAGCTCCATGCTCTCCTCGATGTTCATCGCTTGACCTCCATTCCCCGGCAGTTATCGCTATGAGGCGTAGGGGCGCATCGCATGCGCCCTGCATCGAGCATGGCCACCACCCCCGGCCCTACGACCCTGCCCGACCGGGCGCATGCGATGCGCCCCTACGCCAGCGGGTCGTACTCCACCACGTGCCCTCCCCCGCCGCCGAAGGCGGCCCTTTTGGGGGTCTCCACCGAGGCGTACACGATGGCGTCCCCACGGTCCGGGGAGCGGCCGATGCGGGCCATGAGGTCTTCCTTGGACTCGATGAGGATCCTGCCCGAGCGCAGCGTCCAGGTGGGGGCGCACAGGTCGGCGCGGACCGCCGGGCCCGGCGGCAGCGATACCGGCGGGACGGCGGTGGGGTCCAGGGCTTCGCGCAGCTTCCACCACAATTCGGCCCGCAGGTTGTGGAAGCGGAGCTGGCCGCTCCGGTCGGTGCCGTAACTGGCCGCGGCGCCGTTGACGGCCACCACGTGCACCCCGGCCCGGTTCAGGTGGTCGTAGGGGCTGGTGCCGCAGCCGATCACGTCCACGTGGATCGGGGCTCCGTCCCTGGCCGCGGCCATGGCCAGCGCCGCGGCGCTGGGGCCGTCCGGGGTGGCGCTGCCGGGGCAGCAGATGAGCTGGTCGTACCAGGCCCCGTGGCGGCGGGCGATGACCGTCTCGGCCCTGCCGCCCCGTGCCACGTCCTGGCCAACCGCGTCCATGGGCCCCTGCCGCCCCTGCTCGCTCCACCGTTTTTGTGCCGCTGCCACCCAGGCGGAGGGGATGACCTGGAAGGGGTTTTCCTCCCGGCCCGCCGTGAAGTCCCCCTCCAGCATCCGGGAGCGGAGCGGTTCGGGGAGGGCCTGGAGAATGGCCTCGTAGCCGGTCTCCATGAGGAAGGGGTTGTCCTGGACCCGGGAGGGGATGAAGGTGCGGGACCGGGGCCTGATCTCCTTCCCGTCGTGGCGGAACGGCTCGCCGCTTGCCACCGCCACCTCCTTGC
>Ga0207857_1000460_pt1 | contig 11266 bp, 5 predicted proteins | sample LuqExpMetageno22_FD_187780 | JGI IMG/M metagenome (GOLD analysis project Ga0207857, IMG submission 187780) | Tropical forest soil microbial communities from Luquillo Experimental Forest, Puerto Rico - Sample 22 (SPAdes) | ecosystem: Environmental > Terrestrial > Soil > Tropical forest ... | reverse complement strand
TGCAGGCGGGCGAGGTGGGGAGCGGCGCCTCCCAGCGGCGGTAGAAGAGGTTTTTCGCGGCAAAGCAGTGGTAGTCCACGGCGCAGCGGGCCAACTGCTCCAGCAGCCGGTTGCCCGGCATCTCCTTGAGCCGTTGCCGCACCAGGGGGTCCAGGGTGCGGTCGTCGTAATTCACCGGGTTCCAGTTGCTGTTGCTGTCCACTTTCGATGCGGCCACCACGAAGCAGTCCCGCTCCTCGTCCCACCCCACGGCGGTGTACGACCAGAGCGGCAGGTGGGTGGTCTTGGGCGCATAGTCGCAGGCCGGCAAGAGGGTGCGCACGTAGCCGGGGGCCATGAAGGCCGACACCGCCTGGATGCGCCGCTGCCGTTTCCCCTCCCGGATGCTGTCCAGGGTGACGAACCCCTTCTTGCGGTCGTCCCAGGCAATGGGGGGCATGGCGGGCATGGTGAACAGCCGGCTGTCCTCGGGCAGGGGGATCAGCTCCACGTCCTCGGGCAGCACCGGCACGTTCCCGTTCATCCCGGCCATGCACAGCTCCGGGTGGTCGTAGATGTTCCCCTGTTCATCGGCGTACAGCAGTTTGGGTAAGTGTTGTGCCACGTTGGTTTCCTGGTTGTGTTCTCGTGCTTGTGACAACGTTAGCCGAAAACCGGGCCTAAAGCAATCACATTGCCGTGGCAAGCCCTCTTCCCTGCACATCCCGCCCGTTTTTTCACCGCCTTCCCGGCCGCGCCGGGGCTGAAACCGGCCCTGGGGTGGCACTCCGGAACATTAGGAATATTTTTTCTTCCACTGTGACGGATTACGTGCAAATATGCGACGTCACGTGCGTATGAAACCGCGGAGGCGCATCATCAGAATTCTCCCCGTTCCCATAACAGCCGCACTGTTCTTCCTCGTTTCGGCCCTCACCGCCGGTACGCTCCACGCCGCCAATGACGGGAAAGCGCCGATCGTGGTCGGCGGTGACCAGGGCTATCCCCCCTACGAATTCATCGACAAGGACGGCAACGCCACCGGCTACAACGTGGAGTTGACCAGGGCCATTGCCCGGGTGATGGGGTTTGCCGTCGAGATCCGGCTCGGCGCCTGGTCGGAGGTGCGCCGGTCCCTGGACGACGGCAGCGTCGACGTGCTGGAAGGGATTTCCTACTCCGACCAACGGGCGCTGACCGTAGATTTTACCCCTCCCCACATCATCGTCCATCATTCGATCTTCGCCCGCAAGGGGGCGACGCCGGTGGCGACCCTGGCCGACCTGCACGGCAAGGAGGTCGTGGTCCTGAAGGACGGGATCATGCAGGAGTTTCTCCGGCTGCGGGGGGTGGGCGCACGGATCATACCGGCGGAGACCCATGGCGACGTGCTGCGCCTCCTGGCGTCCGGCAAGCACGATTACGCGGTGATGGCCAAACTGCCGGGGCAATACCTGATTCGGGAACTAGGCCTTTCCAACCTGGAAGCGGTGGGGGCCCCGGTGGCGGCCGAGAATTATTGCTTTGCCGTGCGCAAGGGAGATGCGGCCCTGCTGGCACGCTTCAGCGAAGGGCTGGCCATCCTCAAGAACACCGGCGAATACCAGCGGATCTACAACAAGTGGCTCGGCGTCATGGAGCCTCCCGGGATCAGCTGGCAACAGGCGCTCAAGTATGGCGCGGTCGTTATCGGCCCCTTGATCCTGCTGGTGGGGGGCGTACTGCTCTGGTCCCGCACCCTGCAGCGGGAGGTGGCCATGCGGACGGCGGAGCTGGCCAGCGAAGTGGCGGAGCGCCGCCATGCCGAAGAAGAGTTGCGCAACCGGCAGCAGCAGCTGGTCCAGGCCGACAAGATGGCGGCCCTGGGGATCCTGGTTTCCGGCGTGGCCCATGAGATCAACAACCCCAACGGCCTCATCCTGCTCAACATGCCGGTCATGATGGAGGCGTTCCGGGATGCGGAGCCGATCCTGGAGGAGCATTTCCGGGCCCATGGGGATTTCGATTTCGCGGGCTTGCGCTACTCCCGGATGCGGGAAGCGCTCCCCCGGCTCATGAGCCAGACCCTGGAAGGGTCCCGCCGGGTCAAGATGATCGTGGAGGACTTGAAGGACTTTGCCCGCCAGCAGGAACCGGGGCTGACCACGGATGTGGACCTGAACGAGGTGGTGCGGACCGTGCTGCGCCTGATGGCCAACCTGATCGAAAAGAGCACCGAGCATTTCACCGCCACCTACGGCGACGCCATCCCTTTGGTCCGCGGCAGCGCCCAGCGGATCGAGCAGGTCGTGGTGAACCTGCTGGTGAACGCCTGCCAGGCCCTGCCGGGGCCCGACCGGGCCATTGCCCTCGCCACCTTCGTCGATCCCGGAGAGCGGGTCGTGGTGCTGGAGGTGCGCGACCAGGGGAGCGGCATCAGCCCGGAGCACCTCCCCCACCTGACGGACCCCTTTTTCACCACCAAGCGCGAAAACGGCGGCACCGGCCTCGGCCTGTCGGTCTCCTCGGGGATCGTCAAGGAGCATGGCGGCACGCTCACCTTTACCTCGACGCCGGGAGAGGGCACGACCGTGCGCATGACCCTGCCCATTCACCCCCCCATCCCCGAATCGGAGCAACGGACATGAACGAGACCCTGTATCCTTCTTTCAGCATCCTGCTGGTGGATGACGAGCCGGACTGGCTGTACTCCATGAGCATCAGCCTGGCGCGGGCCGGCATCACCAACACCCTGACCTGCGGCGACAGCCGGCAGGCCCTGGCAATCCTCGCCGAAAACCGCGTGGGCGTCCTGCTCCTGGACCTGACCATGCCCCATCTCTCCGGCGAAGAGTTGCTTTGCCGGGTCATGGAGGAACACCCCGAGGTGACGGTCATCGTCATCAGCGGGCTGAACCAGCTGGAAACGGCGGTGAACTGCATGCGGACCGGCGCCTTCGACTTCTACGTCAAGACCGCGGGGGAGTTGCGGATCGTCAGCGGCGTGCGGCGCGCCATCCAGGAGCAGGAACTCCGCCTGGAGAACCGCGCCATGCGCAGCCGCTTCCTCCACGACCGGCTGGAACATCCCGAGGTGTTCAGCGACATCGTCACCGCCGACAAGGGGATGCGCTCCATCTTCCAGTACATCGAAGCCATCGCCTCCAGTTCCCAGCCCATCCTCGTCACCGGGGAGAGCGGCGTGGGCAAGGAATTGGTTGTGCGCGCCCTGCACCGCCTGAGCCGGCGCAAGGGGGAGCTGGTGGCGGTCAACGTGGCCGGGCTGGACGACAACATGGTCTCGGACACCCTGTTCGGCCACGTGCGGGGGGCGTTCACCGGCGCCGCCGACCCGCGGCCCGGCATGATCGAACGGGCCGGGGAGGGCACCCTGTTCCTGGACGAGATCGGCGACCTGAGCATGGCGTCCCAGGTCAAGCTGCTCCGCCTGCTCCAGGAGGGGGAATACTACCCCGTGGGGAGCGACCGGCCCCGCCGGATGCGGGCCAGGGTCGTGGTGGCCACCCACCAGGACCTGGCCGGCCGCCAGAAGACCGGCGAGTTCCGTAAAGACCTCTATTTCCGTTTGCGGGCGCACCATGTCCATATCCCCCCGCTGCGCCTGCGCAAGGGGGATATCCCGCTCCTGCTGGACTATTTCCTCGCGGAGGCGTCCCGGGAGTTCGGCCGGAAAAAGCCGACCGTGCCCAAGGAAACGGCGTTGCTGCTCGACAACTACGACTTCCCCGGCAACGTGCGGGAACTCAAGGCCATGGCCTACGACGCGGTCAGTTCCCACCAGGGAGGCGTGCTTTCCCTGGCCGCCTTCACCCGGGCCATCGGCGAACGCCCCCCCGCCGCCCCCAACGGGGGGGAGGACGACCCGTCGGCCAACCCGTTCTTCTGCGCCGAGCGGCTGCCCGGCTTCAACGAGGTCATCGACCTCCTGGTCGCCGAGGCGATCCGGCGGGCCCAGGGGAACCAGTCCATTGCCGCGCGCCTGCTGGGGGTTTCCCAGCCCACGCTCAGCAAGCGCCTCAAGCATCTGCGGTCCTGATGCCAAAGGGGTATGCCCTGCGGCATACTATGCCGAGGGGCATATTCGACGCTAAACATTGGTAATTATAAATTTTTTAACTAAATCCCGCCATCTTCTTGCCCTTCGGCATACCCCCTCCGTGCCTGCCGGACACCTGCTTATATAAAAATAACCCATTAAATACGGCATGTTGTCTCCGCTGCTCGCTCTTGGCATCATGGATGCTCTACTCCTCATGCAGGTGGTATCCAATCACCCATCACATGCAGAGGAGATCAGCCCATGACCGCGGCACATCGCATCGAGCACGATTTTCTGGGAGAGAGAACGATCGACAACGACTGTTACTACGGGGTCCAGACCCTGCGGGCCCTGGAAAACTTCCCCATCACCGGCACCCCCATCTCTTCAGTGCCCGAGCTGATCTGGTCCCTGGCCCAGGTGAAGAAGGCCGCGGCCCTGGCCAACATGGAACTGGGGGTGCTCCCCGGCGAGATCGGCCGGGGCATCGTGGCGGCCTGCGACGAGATCATCGGCGGCAAGCTCCGTGACCAGTTTCCGGTGGACGTGATCCAGGGCGGGGCCGGCACCTCCACCAACATGAACGCCAACGAGGTGATCGCCAACCGGGCCATCGAAATCCTGGGCCATGAAAAAGGGGAGTACCAGTACTGCCACCCCAATAACCACGTGAACTGCTCCCAGTCCACCAATGACGCCTACCCCACCGCCTTCCGCATCGCCCTGCACCAGAAGCTGTCCGGCCTCATCGACTGCATGCAGTACCTGCAGAAGTCGGTCGCCGCCAAGGGGGCGGAATTCGCCGATGTGCTCAAGATGGGGCGGACCCAGCTCCAGGATGCGGTGCCCATGAGCCTGGGCCAGGAATTCTCCGCCTACGCCACCACCATCGGCGAGGATATCGAGCGGGTCCGGGAGGCCCGGAACCTGGTCCTGGAGATCAACATGGGGGCCACCGCCATCGGGACCGGCATCAACGCACCTACCGAGTACACGCGGGTCGTTACCGAGCACCTGCGGACCCTGACCGGCATCCCGGTCGTCACCTCCCCCAACCTGATCGAGGCCACCTGGGATACGGGCGCCTACGTCCAGATCGCCGCGGTCCTGAAACGGGTGGCGGTGAAGATCTGCAAGATCTGCAACGACCTGCGCCTGCTCTCTTCCGGCCCCCGCTGCGGCCTGAACGAGATCAACCTGCCGCCGCTCCAGCCCGGCTCGTCCATCATGCCGGGCAAGGTCAATCCGGTCATCCCGGAGGTGGTCAACCAGATCGCCTATTACGTGATCGGCGCCGACCTGACCGTGACCATGGCTGCCGAGAACGGGCAGCTGGAGCTGAACGTCATGGAGCCGGTCATCGGCTACAGCCTTTTCAAATCCGTCGCCATGCTCTGCAACGGTTTCAAGGTCCTGGCCGACAAGTGCATCGACGGCATCACCGCCAACAAGGAGCACTGCCGCGCCATGGTCCTCAACAGCATCGGCATCGTGACCGCCCTCAACCCCATCATCGGCTACGAAAATTCCGCGGCCGTTGCCCGGGAAGCGCTGTCCGGCGGCCGGTCGGTGTACGACCTGGTCCAGGAAAAGGGCTTGATGGACAAGGCGCTCCTGGACGAGGTGCTGTCCACTGAAAATTTGATGCATCCACGCTTCATCGCCGGCGGCAAGGCGTAATAGTTTATAAGGTTGTTGAAAAACAGCCATCTCGCCGCCGTCCTCAAAAACCCTTCGTGCGGCGTAGTCCTGCTACGCCTCCTCGGGGTTTTCTGCGGGTGCGACGATCCGGCTATTTTTGAACAACCTGGGTTTTTCGGCAGCCTGTTGGACCACATTCCGGTAAAGAAGGGAAAACGATCATGTTCTGGCTCGAATTCGCAGTGGTAATGGCTACCATCTTCATCGGCGCCCGGCTGGGCGGCATCGGCCTCGGGGCCATGGGCGGCATCGGACTGGCGGTTTTGACCTTTGTCTTTCACCTGCAGCCCACCGCGCCCCCCATCGACGTCATGCTGATGATCGCCGCGGTGGTCACCGCCGCCGGCGTGCTCCAGGCCGCAGGGGGCCTGGATTACCTGGTGGGGCTGGCGGAAAAGATCCTGCGCAGCAACCCGGACCGCATCACCTTCCTGGCGCCGGTGGTCACCTATTTCTTCACCCTGTTCGCCGGGACCGGCCACGTGGCCTACTCGGTGCTGCCGGTCATCGCCGAGGTCTCCCGGGAAACCGGCGTCCGTCCCGAACGCCCCATGTCCATCGCGGTCATTGCGTCGCAGCAGGCCATCACCGCCAGCCCCATCGCGGCGGCCACCGTGGCCCTGCTGGCCCTCCTGGGGGGCTCCACGGCCAAGTTCGGCTTCAACGTGGAGTTGATCGACATCCTCAAGGTCTGCATCCCCTCCACCTTCCTGGGCGTGCTGATCGCCGCCTTCATCTCCAACCGCCTGGGCAAGGACCTGGACAAGGACCCCGAGTACCAGCAGCGCCTGAAAGACGGGCTGGTGAGCGCTCCCCACCGGGCAGGCGACGGAGATGGCCGCACCGCGCTGAAGGATACGCCGGTAACCGCGAAGATCGCCGTGGCCCTGTTCCTGGTGGGCGCGATCCTCGTGGTCCTGTTTGGCTCGTTCCCCCAGATGCGCCCGGAATGGAACGTGGGCAACGATATCAGGATCAGCCAGATCGTGGTGAAGAGCGAGAGCGAGGCCAAGTCCGTCCTGGCCCAGCTGAAGTCCGGCGGCAGTTTCTCGGCGGTGGCCAAGCAATGCTCCATCGACGCCGCAGCCGCCACCGGCGGCGACCTGGGGTGGCAGTCCAAGGGCAAGCTCCTGCCCGAGATCGAGAAGGCCTGCGCCAAGCTGAAGAAACCGGGCGACCTCACCGAAGTGGTCAAGACCCCCTTCGGGTACCACATCGTCAAGTTCGACGACAAGCGGCCCTCCCAGAACAAGGAAAAGATGGGCATGCCCCATGTCATCGAGATCGTCATGCTGACGATCGCGGCCCTGATGCTGCTGGTCTGCCGGGTCAAGGTCGCCAGGGTGGCCGAGGGGAGCGTCTTCATCGCCGGTGTCCAGGCGGTCATCGCCATCTTCGGCATCGCCTGGATGGGTGACACGTTTTTCCAGGGAAACATGGATTTCCTGAGCGCCTCCATCAAGAGCATGGTCACCCAGGCCCCCTGGCTGTTCGCCTTTGCCCTGTTCGTCCTGTCGGTCCTGCTCTACAGCCAGGCCGCCACGGTGCGGGCGCTCATGCCGCTGGGCATCAGCCTCGGCATCCCGGCCCCCTTCCTGATCGCCATGTTCCCGGCCGTCAACGGCTACTTCTTCATCCCCAACTATCCGACGGTCGTTGCCGCCATCAACTTCGACCGCACCGGTACGACCGGTATCGGGAAGTACGTTTTGAACCACAGCTTCATGATTCCGGGCCTGGTGGCGACCTTCTCGTCCGTCGGCATCGGTTTCCTGCTGGTCAAGTTCATGTTCTAACGAACCGCTCGCCGGGAAAGAGGAGTACGGAACCATGAAAAAAACGCACGCAGCGCCCAGGATGGAAAGCAGTGAAACGATGGAGAACCGTCGTTGGCTGATGGAAGAGATGAACCCCTCCTTCTTCGTTGCCATGAAGGACGAGGTGGAGGCGCTCGCCCTGCTGGAACGGGAGTTGGGAACCTTGTGCCGCAACCGCCGGCTGGTGCTGGCGGACCGGGGCAAGGCGCTCATCCAGGCCATGCCCAACATGCCCGGTTCCCTCTACGATACCCTCCGGCGCATACCGGAACGGGAGATCTCCTATGCCCTGATCGCCCATTCGGAAGGATTGCTGCCGGGCATGGACACGACGCTGGAGGTCCAGCGCTTCGAATTCGACCGCAAGAGCAACCGGGAGATCCAGCAGGGAAAGAGCGCGGTTGTCCCCGCCGCCATAAAGGAAAAGGTCGCGGCGGCCGTGAAGCGGTATTACCCGGATTTCGACCGGGGGGACCTGGATCGCCTCCTGCGGATCATCTGGCTCAACAATGAAAACCACGTGCGCATCGCCCCCCCGGAACGGGTTGCCCAGATCCTGCACCTGTTCCAGAAGGGAAACCAGGGGGGCGGGCTGTACCTGGACGTGGAGCCCATGGAGGGGGGGCAGGAGTCACAGGTCCATTTCTCCGTGGCCAACCCGCCCCAAAAGGACTTCCTGCTCCAGGTGATGGAGGTCTTCAACCGCCTCGACCTGGGGGTCAACCGGGCCCACTGCCTGACCATCTCCAACGGCATCCACCCCTATTTCCTCGGCACCTTTTACGTGCGGCGCCGGGACGGCGCAGTGCTCAACAGGGGGAGCGAACTGTTCGTGCGCCTGCAGAACGAACTCTGCAACACCCAGATCCTGGCCACCGCCTCCCCGACCTACCGGGAGTACGTGACCAGCGGCGTGATGACCGGCGAAGAGGCTTCGCTGGTTAACGCCTTCATCGCCTTCTGCCATACCAACCTGGCCCATAACCAGCCCGACCGCTTCGGCCTGGAGGATATCCGCAGCGCCTTCCATTCCCACCCGGAAATCGCCCTGCACCTGGTGAAGCTCTTCCGGGTGCGCTTCGACCCGGCCCTTGCGGACCGGGAGAAGGCCTACCAGCCCCTCCTGGACGAGACCCGGCGGATCGTGGAGGAGTACAACACCGGCCACCAGTACCTGGACGATATCCGCCGGACCATCTTCTCCTGCTGCCTGTTGTTCATCCAGCATACGCTCAAGACCAATTATTTCGTGCTCATCAAGCAGGCCCTGGCCTTCCGCCTCGATCCGGCCTACCTGACGGCGCTGGGGCCCCACTTCACCGCCGACCTCCCCCCGGCCGCCCCCTTCCGGGTCACCTTCTTCTTCAGCCGCTTCGGCTTCGGCTACCACATCGGCTTCTCGGATATCGCCCGGGGCGGCTGGCGCACGGTCATCGCCCGCACGCCGGACGACTTCATCACCAACGGCAATACCATCTTCCGGGAGAACTTCGTCCTGGCCCATACCCAGCACCTCAAGAACAAGGATATCTACGAGGGGGGCTCCAAGATGGTGGTCCTGCTGGACGCCTCGGACCTGACGAACGGGGAGCGCGAAATGGAGCCCTGGCGGTTGTACAAGCTCCAGTACGGCATCGCCAGCGCCTTTCTGGACATCTTCGTCACCCGGGACGGGCGCGTGCGGCATCCGGCCGTGGTGGACTACTACGGCGAGGACGAGCCGATCGAGATGGGACCGGACGAGAACATGCACGACAGCATGATCGAGTCCATCGCCCGGCTGTCCCGGGAACGGGAATACATCCTGGGCATCGGCATCATGTCCAGCAAGCGGGTGGGGATCAACCACAAGGAGTTCGGCGTCACCTCCACCGGGGTGGTGCGGTTCGCCGAGCTGACCATGCAGGAGCTGGGCATCGACATGCACCGGGACCCGTTCAGCGTCAAATTCACCGGCGGCCCCAACGGCGACGTGGCGGGCAATGCCATGCGCATCATGCTGGAGCGCTGCCCCGGCATGCAGATCAGGCTGATCCTGGACGGCACCGCCCTCCTGTGCGACCTGAAGGGCGCCGATCACCGGGAGCTGGGACGCATCCTGCTCAAGGAAGACCTGGACGCCTTCAATCCCCAGGCGCTCCACCCGGGCGGCTTCATGCTGTTCCGCAGCGGCAGCCGCACCGAGGGGTTGCGGGCCCTCTACCGCAAGGTGACCATGGGCGACGCGGGCCTCAGCGAGGAGTGGGTCTCGGTGGACGAGTTCTCCCGCGAGTTCGGCGGACTGGTCTTCGACACCCCGGCCGACCTGTTCATCCCCGGCGGCGGCCGGCCCGAGACCATCGACGGCAGCAACTGGGAGCGCTTCTTCATGGCCGACGGCACCCCCTCGGCGCGGGCCATCGTCGAAGGCGCCAATTCATTCATCACCCCCGACGCCCGCACGCAGCTGCAGAAACGGGGGGTCATCATCATGCGGGACGCCTCGGCCAACAAGTGCGGCGTCATCTCGTCATCCTACGAGATCATCGCCAACCTGCTCTTCTCGGAGAGCGAGTTCCTGCATCATAAACAGCACTACGTGGGCAATGTGCTGGCCATCCTGGAGCAGCGGGCCGGGGACGAGGCGCGCCTGATCCTCAAGCGCCGGCGCGAGGAACCGGCCCGGCTCTGCACCGAGATCTCGGACGCCATCAGCAGCGAGATCAACGGCCACTACGCCCGCCTGTTCAGGTTCTTCCAGGAGCGCCCCGAGCTGTGCCTCCAACCGCTGTTCCGCCGGGTGATCCTGGCGCACCTGCCCTGCATGATCCGCGACGAGCCCCGCTTCCGGCGCCGCATCGCCAACCTGCCCCAGAAGTACCGCTCGGCCATCCTGGCGGCCGAACTCGGTTCCTCCCTGGTCTACCGCGGGGACCGGGAAAGCGATTTCGAGGACATCCTCAAGCTGCATATCGCCCGGAACTTCCCGGCGGTATGATCCCATAGTTGCCCGTCCCCACCCCCCGGACAGGATCCCGTCAGGGATACTGTCCGGGGGAAACGTTTGACAAGCCGGTGTAATTGCCGTTATTTTATACGGTGAACGACACGTTGCCCGGTAAGGTATTTGTCAGACATATGCCGAACGAGCCTCGCGAACAAGGCCTGTGGACGGCTCCATGAAACACCGCATCAACCTCCTGCTCGAATTCTCCGTACCCATGCTCGCCGGCGTGGCCGCGGCGCTTGCCTGGGCCAACCTCGCCCCGGCCGGGTACCATGCCTTCCTGACGCAGCCGCTCGTTGGCCCGCTCTCGTTCCATTTCATCACCAACGAACTGTTCATGGTGCTGTTCTTCGGCATCGCCGCGGTGGAGATCACCCGGAGCTGCCTGCCCGGCGGCGCCCTCAATCCCCCTTCCCGGGCCATCAACCCGCTTGTGGGCACCCTGGGGGGCGTGCTGGGGCCGGTGGCGGTCTACCTGGGGCTGAACGCCCTGGCGGGCGGGCCCGCGCTGCGCAACGGCTGGGGCATCCCCACCGCCACCGACATCGCCCTGGCCTGGCTGGTGGCCCGCGCCGTCTTCGGGGCGGCCCATCCCGCCGTCTCCTACCTGCTGCTGTTGGCCGTGGCCGACGATGCGGTCGGCCTGGCCATCATCGCCGTCTTTTATCCCGATCCCCGCCTTCCGGCGGAACCGGCCTGGCTGCTCCTCACCGGCCTGGGGATGCTGGCCGCCTACGGCCTGCG
>Ga0207857_1000459_pt1 | contig 11294 bp, 16 predicted proteins | sample LuqExpMetageno22_FD_187780 | JGI IMG/M metagenome (GOLD analysis project Ga0207857, IMG submission 187780) | Tropical forest soil microbial communities from Luquillo Experimental Forest, Puerto Rico - Sample 22 (SPAdes) | ecosystem: Environmental > Terrestrial > Soil > Tropical forest ... | reverse complement strand
GTTGCCGGTGAAGATCCTGTCGATATCGAGGATCATGACGAACCGGTTGTCGTGTTTGCCCATGCCCTTGATGAAGGCGGTGTCGAGGTGCGTGCCGATGTGGGGGGCCGCCTCGATCTGCGCCGGCTCCATCTCGATCACCTCTTGCACCGAGTCGGCCAGAAGCCCCAGGATGAGCGTCTCGTCCGCCAGTTCCACCTCCACTACGATGATGCAGGTGTTGACCGTTTGCTCCGTGGCCGACATGCCGAACTTGAGCCGTAGGTCGATGACCGGCACCACGCTGCCCCGCAGGTTGATGACCCCCCGCATGAAGTCGGGGGTCCGGGGCACTTTGGTGATGCCGCTGTATTCCAGGATCTCCCGCACCTTGGCCACGTCGAGCGCAAAAACCTCTTCGTCGAGCTTGAAAGTGAGGTACTGGACCGTTTCGGTTATCTCCGTTACGCTCATGGCAGCCCCCTAGAATTTCTCAAATTCGTCGTCAAGGTGGTCCGGCCCGGTGCTACCCCCCATGTCGAGGCTGACCCCGTTGCTCTTGCGGACCGCCGGCACAGGGGCGCTCCGGACGACGTGGGCCACCTGGACGGTCTTGCGGGCGGGACGCGAACTCTGCGCGCTCCGCATCAGGCCGGCGTCGATGCGGAAGAAGCTGATGGAGTCCTTGAGCTGTTCGGCCTGGCCGGAGAGTTCTTCCGAGGTGGAGGCCATCTCCTCGCTGGCCGAGGCGTTCTGCTGGATGACGCTGTCCAACTGCTGGATGGCCTTGTTGATCTGCTCGGCCCCGGTGTCCTGCTCCTTGCTGGAGGCGCTGATCTCCTGCACCAGTTCGGCGGTCTTCTGGATATCCGGCAGCATCTTGTCCAGCATGCCGCCAGCGGTCTCGGCCACCTGGACGCTGCGGGTGGAGAGTTCGCTGATCTCGCCGGCCGCGGCCTGCGAGCGCTCGGCCAGCTTGCGCACCTCCGAGGCGACCACGGCGAACCCCTTGCCGTGCTCCCCGGCCCGGGCCGCCTCGATGGCCGCGTTCAGGGCCAGGAGGTTGGTCTGCCGGGCGATCTCTTCGATGATGGAGATCTTGGTGGCGATCTCCTTCATGGCCCCCACAGTCTCGGCCACGGCCTTACCCCCCTCACGGGCGTCGGAAGCGCTCTTGACGGCGATCTTCTCGGTCTGGGTGGAGTTGTCGGCGTTCTGCTTGATGCTGGAGGTCATCTCCTCCATGGAGGAGGAGATCTCCTCGGCACTGGCCGCCTGCTCGGTGGCCCCCTGGGAGAGCTGCTGGGCCGTGGCCGAGAGTTCCTGACTCCCCGAGGCCACGTTGTCGGCCGCCGCGATCACGTCTCCCACCACGTGCTTGAGCTTGTCCACCATGTTCCTGATGGCCTCCAGCAACTGGCCGGTCTCGTCCTTGCTCTTCACCTCCACCGCAACGGTCAGGTCGCCGCCGGCCAGGGCGTTGGCGACGCCCACCGCCTGGGTGAGGGGCACGACGATGCTCCTGGTCAGGAACAGCGCCACCGCGATCGCCAGTAGGAGGGATACGGCGCCCATGGCCGCGATGGCCGTCCGCGCGGACCTGTAGGTGGCCTCCGCCTCGTCGAACCGCATCTTGTTGCGCTCATCCTGGTAATTACTCAGTTCCCTGACGGTCGTCAGCCATTTGCGCACAGCCGGGCGGGCCTCCCCGTTCAACGCCACGATAGCCTCGCCATCCCTGCCGGATCGGGCCAGTTCGATCACCTTGTTGTTGAAACCGCGCGCCAACTCTTGGGCCTCCTTCACCCGCCCCATGAGTTCAATGCCTTTCCTGTCGTCCCGGGGGGTCAACTCCTCCAGCCGCTTCTGAGAGGCGTTGTACTGTTCCCGCTGCTCGCCGATCACCCTGGCGTACTCCTGGCGCTTCTGGGGGTTGGTGTCGATGAGGATGTTGCGGAGCGCGATGGAAACCTCGGAGATGTTCCCATGCATATCGTTCGAAAGGCCCGTGCGGACGTTGTTGATCTTTACGATCCGCTCCAGCTTGTCCTGAATTGCGGCCATGCTTGAAATGGCGTTCCAGATCAGGGCGATCATGATTGCCAGCAGAATGCCGAATCCGAGCCCGAGACGCTTCCCGATCTTCATATTGTTGAACATACTACCTCCTGGAAATGATGGAATAACACACTAGGCCTGCGGCACCGCAGCCGTAACGGGTGTGTCCCGCCTTTGGGCGTGCTTCGACGCCTCCGGGCATGCCGGTGCAGGGATGTGTGCGACGCTTTCCGCTGCCGGAGTGGTTCAGCTACGCACGATCAAAAATATGTGCGGGTGAATGGACGGGAGGGGCGCGGGATACGGACGGCGTGAACGGAACAACGGCTGGTGCTGGAACGGGGGGCGACACAAAGGAACAGCAGAGGATGGCAGGGGGACGCACCGTCCCCCCCTCCCCGGGGGGGAGGTGGCCGACCTCATGGCCCACGGAGTGCGGGGCCGGTTTCTCGGCGGCGGCGAGCACCGCCCGGTTCAGGAACCTCGGCTTCTGGGACTGCGCAAGGCTCGGGACCCGCATCCCCATGAACAGGAGAAAAAGGGGCAGCATTACGGCAACGCCCCACAGAATCCCGCCATATGTCCGCGCGCGAACCATTGCGCGAATCTAGTGGAATATGGCCAATCTTTCAAGACAAATAACAGAGGACTCCGGGACCTATGGGACTCATGAGGTCTATAAGCCTCACAGGCCCCATACGGCCTCTAGACCCCCTACTTGGGCGGAACATAGTCAGGCGGGACAGACGGAGGCGGCGGGGCGCTGCGCTTCCGTATCCGGTACTGGTGCACCGCGCCCGGGACCTCGTTCCCCTTGGAATACATGCACTGCACATAGGCGTAGTCATACCTCCGCTGCGCCTCCCAGCCGTACTCCTCGCCCGAACCCGCACCCACGGCCGTCCCCACCAAAAGCCCGCTGCCGGCGCCGATGGCCGCGCCCGCGCCCGCATGGCCGCTCGCCGCGCCCAGGAGCGCGCCCGCGCCCGCGCCGATCATGGTACCCACCGCCGCCCCCTTGACCGTGGAATCCTGGGCGGTCTGCTGGGCTGTTATGCCAATCTGCTGTTCGGCCCAGCGCCGGCACACATAATCATCGGCCTGAAACTGCTCGAACGGTTTTCCCGGCCCCGGCAGCACCAGCACACTCGGGCCGGCCGGTATGGTCGCACAGCCCCCCGCCACCAGCACCGCAGCCACTGCCGCACCCATCCGCACAAATCTGGTCAGCATCATCTCACTCCTCCCCCTCCGGCCCGTTTGCAGGAGGAACCACCTTCAGCCACCCCTTCGGACACTTCTTCACATAGGGATAGTATCCCTGGGGGTCCTGGCAGAAATACCAGTAGGTTGGCGCTTCCGCCGGCGGCGCCGGCTGGACGTAGATCTCGGGCGGCTGCTGGATCACCACGGGAGGCGAGGCGTAATAGGGATAGTAGGGGTAATACGGGTAATAGGGATACGGCCCCCACCAGTCGGGCCCCCACCATCCCGGCCCGACATACACCCCCACGTGACCGCCCCAATGGCCGCCGCCGCGTTCGAAATGCCCGCCCCCGCGCTCCACGCGCCCCCCCCGGTCGGCGTACGCCGGCGGGCCGGCAACCGCGAGCATCGTGAGCAGCACCACCGAGAGCGACAAAAGTATGCGTATGAAGCCTTTCATGGCACCCACCTCGAATCCTCCGAAACGTTCTCTGTTTCCTCTTGGAGTATTATAACCCATCGGAAGGATATGGATGGTGAAAAACTGTACAAAGGGGGTGGAGTCAACCTTCCCGGACGGCAGCCGGCATCCTCCGCCGGAGACGGACCCACCCAGCGCCGAGGCCCTCACATGGTCAGCGCCGGCCCCCCTCGTCGCCGCCGCGATGTTCCTCATGATACCCGCCTTCCCTTCCCTCGCCGTGGCCGCGGCCCCTCTCCCGCTCGTCGCCGTACGGCACCCAGATGCAGCCGGACAGCGTCGAGGCGGTCACCAGCAGGAGCGCCGCCCTGGCCCACGCATGTCTTCTCATCAGCCACTCCCCCTTTCCTGGCGTGGATATCTGTCGCCTGAGCTGATTATACTCCTTATACGGCCCATGGGGCTCACATAAGTCCTCCAGGCCCCGCCGAACCCGGCGCCCGGCCCTGCCAGGAAGGTTCCCGCCCGTGGGGCGCCGGCCCGTAGCTGAGTTCCAGGATCTGCACCCCCACCCCGGACGGTGCGAGCCGGGCCACCCGGCAGGCGTACGCCACGGGGCTTTCCTCCCGCCCGCTCCCCAGTCGCAGGCCGCACCCGCAGCCGGGCCGCACACTGTCCGGCACCCCGTTGTCGAGCCGCACCAGGGCGCCCCCCAGGGAGATGTTCTCGATCTCTCCGTGATATTCCAGGCCGTCGAGATGCAGGCTGCATCTCGCCCTGCCGTGGACCCTGAATCTTTGTCCCGCTCTGCCCATGGGCGTGGCCGCCTTCCCCGGATCGTACCGGATGGCTCATGGGTGAGAGTATACCACCCCACGGGATTTTCGCCGGAACCAGTTGTTTTTCGGTGGGAATATACACAGGGGCGCGGGCGGACGCCCGGCGGGGATGGGGGGGGGGTCAGTCCCAGAAGATGCCGGTGGGGTCGGCCCCCACCTCGGCCACCAGCCTCTCCAGGGTGTCCCGGTTACGGCCCGTGGGGTACGGCTGGCGGCGGTTCTTCCGGTCGTACCAGAACAGGGTCCAGACCTTGAGGTCCGGGTCGAACTCGAACTGGGCCACGTTCACGCTGTTCATGATCGAAGGGTCGATGAACAGGGGGCGGGTCTCCACCAGGGTCACCCGGTTGCCCCTGGTCTGGTGGGCCACCGTCACCGAATCGCCGCTCCGCGCCCGGCAGAGCGCGCCGAGAAGTTCCTCCACCCGTGTTGTCTCGTTATCGGGCAACGCCATTGCGCGCACACCTTTCCCGGCCTTCCCGCCACCGTGTCGATCTATTGCTGCTTGTTATCGCCCGAAACCGGGCCGTTTTTCAATGGGAAACTGTCCGCCCCCTTGGCCCCGCGCCTTCGACTGTTCCTTTTCGGCACACACTGTACCCAACGGGTACACCCGGCAGCGGTAACAGTCCCCTAACATGCCGGAATCACAGGACGGCGCCATTGGCACCCCTTCTGCTATCTACGGGCATCGGCTGGTTCGAGTGTTCCGGACAGGACCGGGAAAGGGAGGCACGCCATGGCGCAGAGGATCAGGAGCAGGTTGCCGGTGCTGACGTGGGCAGGCTACATCCAGCTGGCGATAAGCAGGGCATCATCGACGTCTGCCGGGAAGGCCGGCGCCGTCCAGGCCTGCGCGGGACCGCAGGCCAGCGTCACGCTGCTGCACTTCAAGACAGCGACGGTGGACAACTAGGCGGGCGAGCCCCGCGGCTTCGGTTATTTATACAGCGGCTCGCCGTTCTTACAGCGGTAACTCCCCGTGAGTATGCTGACAAGATCAATGATCGTTCCGATTCCCAACAGACCTCCGGTCAGCAGCCAGAGGATTCCGGTGGCGGTCTTCCCGGTGTAGAACCGGTGGAGGCCTCCGACTGCGACAAAGCCAAGGCAGCACAGGATGAGGGCATAGAGCCAGACTTTCTTTCCGGAACCTGTGTACGGCTTCATCTCGGAACCATCGGCACGTTTGGGTATTTCGCCGGAGGGATCATCCTGGTACATGCGCCTTCTCCTTTTTTCCGAGGTCATGAGGGGACGGGCTGCTTATTGATCCATGCGACATTTGTTGCCTGCTCCCTTCATTCAACCGACCGCCAGCGGGATCATGCCCCGATACTATCGCACGCCTTCCAGACACTTTCAACAACAAATCCAGCATGTTAAAAAAATCAACACTCCTTGCCCCGGTGTATCGAACTACGGTATGCTGATACACCGAATCCCGCGCATTGTGCCGGGTTCGGGCCGTACCGGGAATCGAGCCCAAGCCCTGGCGCGCCGGTAAAAGTGTGGCACACTGGAGAAGCAGGCAACAATCCCGCACGATCGGGTATTCCCACCGGGCGCTCCGGGGCGTATGATCGCACCGTGGCGGGAAACAGCCACCCACACCAACCGGAGAAAGGAACCGACCATGAGCATCGCACTCGTAACCGGCGGCAGCCGCGGCCTGGGCAGGAGCATCGCCCTGCACCTGGCCGATGCAGGCCATGATGTCATCGTCACGTACCACAGCAAGCAGGCGGAGGCCGGGGAGGTCGTCGCCGAGGTCGAACGGGGAGGCCGCAGGGCCGTGGCCCTGCGCCTGGACGCGGGCGACCACAAGGCCTTCCCCGCCTTTGCGGACAGGGTTAGGGCGGCCCTGGCGGAGACGTGGCAGCGGAGCGACTTCGATTTTCTGGTCAACAACGCCGGCACCGGCGTCAACGCGCCGTTTGCCGGGACCACGGAAGAACAGTTCGACCTCTTGATGAACATCCATTTCAAGGGGGTGTTCTTCCTGACCCAGCGGCTCTTGCCCCTCATGAAGGACGGGGGGAGGATCGTGAACATCTCCTCCGGCCTGGCCCGGTTCTCCCTGCCCGGCTACAGCGCCTACGCCGCCATGAAGGGGGGCGTCGAGACGCTGACCCGCTACCTGGCCCTGGAGCTGGGGCCGCGGAGGATCGCCGTGAACGTGGTGGCTCCCGGCGCCATCGAGACCGATTTCGGAGGGGGCGTGGTGCGGGACAACGCCGAGGTCAACCGGATGATCGCCTCCCAGACCGCCCTGGGGCGCGTGGGCCTGCCGGACGACATCGGCGGCGCGGTGGCCGCGCTGCTCTCCCCTGGCTGCGGCTGGATCAACGGCCAGCGGGTGGAGGTGTCGGGGGGGATTCATCTCTGAGGGGCAGGATGGGAGCCAGGGGACTTGCAGGACCTATGGGACCCCTACGACTTGTAAGTCCCATAAGTCCCATAGCTCCCATACGTCCCATAGATTACCGCTGCCTGGGACAACACCCAGCCAGCAACCGGAGGGAAACGCCATGTACGTCGCCAGGGACAAGAACAACGACCTCTACCTCTTCAGCGAACCGCCCCATCGCGGAAAGGAGTGCTGGTGGGCCCCTTCGGGGCTCGACGGCACCTACCTCCGCCTTGCGAAGTCCCTCTACCCCGAGGTGACCTGGGATTCGGAGCCGCTCGAAGTGGGCCTCGTGACGGTCCCGCGGCCCTGACGGCCGCCGTTACCGGACCATGAAAAAACAGTCCGCGCTCGCCGCGCAGCCCGGCCGGAAGCACCTCCCCTTCCGAAGGGTCTTGATGAGATCCATCTCCCGATGCCCGATCTCCTGCATCCCCGGGTCGTCGAATTCGCACAGCTTGGCCACCAACTCCTCCCACTCGTGCCTGACAAAGGAGGCGGACGGGGGGGACAGCTCGTTGAGCGAGGCGAACAGCAGCTTGTAGAGGTGGTTCTGCTCGTCGGGGTTGTAGAAATAGATTCCCATGGCCACGGAATCGTCCGCCTCCTTCGCGGCATGGACGCACATGCCGGTGAACCAGAGCCGCTCGTCCGCGGCAACCGGCAGAAGGACCCGCACCGTGTCGTTTTTCTTCGGCGGTTCGACGGGGGCGCCCGAAGGAGGGATGACGACCTTCATCCCCAGGGCGCAGTAGTTCACCACCCGCGATTCCAGCGAGAGATCCCCTCCCAGCAGAATGGTTGTTGTGGCCAGTTTCTTCGGCAATAGCCCGATGTCGTACCGGATCGCGTGTCGCTTGTCCATCTCTCCACCCCCTGTTGTACACTCGCCAGCCGTTCTCATTAACAAGGATACCACACCTTTTTCCCTATCCATGTAACGGTTTTGAAAAAAGTTCGTAACCGGTCCGAAACCTTGACCGGCACTGCCTTGGCGGGAAGCTGGCGGTGGGGAGGAAGGGGAAGGAAGGGGGGCGCTCAGGAGAGGCCGGCGGCCCCGCTGATGAGGGCCTGCACGCGGTGGACGGCCGGGTAGTGCTCGTCCCCCAGGACCGATTCGGGGTGGTCGGGATCCACCGGGTGCACGGTCAGCCACGGCTGCGCCCCCTCCGGCGGCAGGGTGCGGTCCAGCAGGAGCGCGAGCCGGTCGTAGAGCCCTTCGGCCTCCCCCTCCCCCGGTTCGTCCAGGGCCAGTTCCTTGCGGAACTGCGGTACCCCCCCGGCGTCGAACAGCCGGATATCGACCCGGCCCGAATCGCCGGCGGCCCGGGGGCGGATCAGGGTCACCTGGGTGCGCGCCCGTTCGGCGGCCACCAGGCGGGCGATGCCGTACCCCTGGGAGTCGGGGGTCAGGCCGTACAGCGCGGCGCAGAGCACCTCCACGAAGCAGGCGCTGTGCAGAAAGCCGCGCCGGGACCAGTCGGACGTCTCGTAGTAGAAGCCGCACCCCTTGGGGCGCTCGGCCAACAGCGCCCCGCAGACGGGGCAGCGTTCCGCCAGTCCCTCCCGGCGCGCCGGCAGGGGCGGCAGCGGCCTCTCCCCCGGTCCCGGCCCCGACAGGTACAGGAAGGAGGCCCGGGGCTCGGGGAGGGCGTCCAGCCACCTGAGCACCTCCCGGGCGATCTCCGTGAACTGGTTGTGCACCTCCGTGCCCCGGGCGTGGGTCAGGATCGGGTAGATCTCGCCGGCCGGGTTGGTGGCGAGGCTCTCCACCTTGGGGCTCTTGGAGATCCAGGTGTCCAGGCAGCGGTAGCCGCGCTCGGCGGCGAAGGCCCGCAGCAGGCTCTTCTGGTCCCCGGCCTCCCCCCCGTATTTGATCCGCTCGTCCACCAGGGAGGGGATCAGGGCCAGGGCGTCCCGCGCCATGCCCCGCTGTTCCGCCAGGGCGATGATATTCTTGCAGTTCTCCAGGCTGGCCAGGTCCTTCACCGGCACCAGCACCCGGTCGGCGGCGTGGAGGGCGTTTCTGGTCAGGGGGTTCAGGTCGGGGCGCGTGTCGATGATCACCACGCCGGGCAGCGCCGATTCCGCCAGGAGGCGCGCCAGGGTACCGGGGTCCCCGAAGCGGGCGTGCAGGGCGTTCAGGCCGGCGGAGGAGGGGATGTAGCCGACCCCGTACCGGCCGCTCCTCACCAGGGCGGCCGCCGGTTCCCCCTCCAGCAGCTCCAGGACGGTCCCCTCCCCCTGCGCTCCCCCCTCGGGGGCGAACATGCGGTCGATGGTGAAGTGGTTGTCGAAGGAGAGGATGGTGACCGCCAGGTTCTCCCGCAGGGCCTTCAGGAACACGGCCAGGTTGCCGGCCAGGGTGGTCTTGCCCACCCCCCCTTTTTCCGAGGAGATGGTGATGATGTAGGGATACGGCTTCATTCGCGTGTCCGGCGTCCGTGGTGTGGCGGTGCGGATTCTCATTATAACCCACGGGGCGGCCCGGCGCTACGCCTGTTTTCCCATCTCACCGGAAAATCGAGTTTTTTCACATTTTCGTATCACTACCGGGATGGCCGCGGTTCATTCCCCTCCCCGCGCCGGTCGATCCGGCAGGAGCCGCCCGCGCACGCCCGGCGCCGCCGGGGGAGGTAGACCCGGAGGCGGGCGAACACCCGGTAGGCGAGCCTGGCCAGCGGGTTCACCAGCGGCAGGGTGACGAGGACGCCGCACAGGCCCAAAAACCGCGAAGCCGGGAAAGCCTGCCAGATGGCCCAGAAGGCGTCCACCCCGCGGTAGACCCGGCCCGAGCGGTCCAGGGCGTGCATCTGGTACATGAAATCCGCGCGGGGTATGGCGAAGGGGGCGGGATCGAAATCCGGGGCGCTCACATCCACCGGGATCAGGCGGCCCGCCCGGTCCTTGCGCCCGTACCCTTCCACCCGGCTGCCGCACACCGGGCACGAGCCGTCGTAGAAGACGCGCAGGGGGAATTGGGGTTTGACGCGCATGGCAACGCTCCTTTCCGCTGAGGATTATTATACCCCAAAGGGCCCCGCGGGATGGCGGTCAAATCGCGGGCAGCCGGCGCAAAGATTCGTGGTATGATAAGACATACCGACGGGACACGAACGCATCGCGGGAAAGGGGGGTGATGACCATGGCACGCTTCTACGACGCCCTGAGCGAATCGGACGCACGGCGGATAACAAACCTCCTGAAGGAGGGGGGCATCGAGTATTCGATGCAGATCCTGGGGGAAGGGACGCGGGTGAAGGAGATCATGGTGGCCGAGGAGGACTTGGCGGCCGCCGAACGGCTGTTGGACAACCCGGCCCACCACAACACGTAAGTTCCGCCCGGAAAGGGGTCTTTTCCGCCCATGCGGCGTCGATCTTCGGGATTGCGGGTGCGGCGTACAAAGGTACGCCGCCGTGCAATCCCTCGATTTCCGTGCCTGGGCAAAAAATCCCTCCTTTCCGGATCGGGACTACCCGGAGCGCCGGGAAGGGGGAGATGCAACCATGATCAGCGACGAGATCAAGCGGTTCGTGGAGGCCAGGGGGGTCGCCACGGTGGCCTCGGCCGGCGCGGACGGCCGCCCCCACCTGGCCCTGGGGAGCGGCATCACGGTCCTGGACGGCGAGCATATCGCCTTCGGCAACTGGCTCTGCCGGACCACGCTGCACAACGTGGAGCAGAACCGGCAGGTGGCGGTGTCGGTCATGGCCCGGGAGTCGGCCACCGGCTACCAGTTCGTGGGGCGGGTGGTGCACGGCTTCGACACGGCCCTGGTGGGGGGGTACACCCCGGAACCGCTGCCGGTGGGCGACCTCCAGGCCTTGACCAGCCTGGTGGTCAGGGTGGAGGAGGTCCTGGCCTTCTGCACCGGCATCCACAGCGACCAGCCCGTGCAGGGGTGACGGGCGCATCCCCGACGTCCCCCTGCAGCAAATCATTGGCAAAGTTCCGCGGATCATGGTATGGATAGCGGTAACCCGGCACAGGGCGGAGACTATTTCCAGAGGGGTGACATGACCGTGGGCACACGACGATTCACGAGGGTCGAACTCTCGGCGCTGGCAACGATCGAGTACGACGGTCAAACCATACCCGGCGAGATTTCGGAGATCAGCTTGCGGGGCCTGTTCGTAAAAACCGGGGCGAAGATCCCCGTTGACCGGTCGGTGCACGTGAAAGCGCGCTATCTGCGGAAGGAATTCCATTTCCCCGCCACGGTGATCTACGAGAAGGATGAGGGGCTGGGGCTGAAGATCGACGAGATCGACCTCCCCTCCTTCTTCCAGTTGCGGGAGCTCATCGCCTCCAAGATCGAGGACCCCGACGCCATGATACGGGAGACCTTCATCATGGCGGACATCATAAACGGGTAGCA
>Ga0207857_1000458_pt1 | contig 11318 bp, 14 predicted proteins | sample LuqExpMetageno22_FD_187780 | JGI IMG/M metagenome (GOLD analysis project Ga0207857, IMG submission 187780) | Tropical forest soil microbial communities from Luquillo Experimental Forest, Puerto Rico - Sample 22 (SPAdes) | ecosystem: Environmental > Terrestrial > Soil > Tropical forest ... | reverse complement strand
CGTCACGGTCTGCGAGAACGGTTACGGCAAGCGCACCGACCTGGACGAATACCGCGACCAGAGCCGGGGCGGCAAGGGGATCATCACCATCAAGACCACCGAGCGCAACGGCAGCGTGGTCAACGTCATGCAGGTGGCCGACGACAACGACCTGATGGTGATCACCGACCAGGGCAAGATCCTGCGGGTGCCGGTCTCCGGCTTCTCGGTGATCGGCCGCAACACCCAGGGCGTGCGCCTGATCACCACCGAAGAGAAGGAGAAGGTGGTGGCCGTGGCCAAGCTGGCCGAGAAGGAAGAGGACGAGTTCGGAGACGAGCCGGACGATACTAACGGGGAAACCGATTAACCGCTGAAAGCATTCACCACGGAGGACACAGAGGTACACGGAGGAGAGCAAAAAGCAATTAACCAAAAGGTAGAAAGTCATACTATCCGTTTTATTGCTTTCCTCAGATTGCTCCTCCGTGTCCTTCGTGGTAAAAAAAGACTATCATGACCAGAGCTTTGAAAATTGACAAATCCCTGCGGGAACGGCGGCGCATCATGCGCCTCCTGGATTTCCTCAAGCGGGACGACCTGACCGGCGACCAGATGGAACGCATCGGCCGGCGCCTGCAGAAATCGGGCAAGCGCGCGCTCAACCCGCTGGTGCGCAAGCTGTGGCAGGAAAACAACGGCACCGCCATTTACCGTTACACCTGCATGCTGGATTTCTTCGACACCTCCGCCTGGATGGACCAGTTGATCCAGATCACCCTCCAGCGCAAAGACCTGGAGGAAGACGGCAAGCTGGCGCTCCTGGACCTTTTGCACGACAGCGGCATCGACGTCACCGAGCCCCCCTTTGCGTCCCTGACCGGATACGGCGCCGCATCCCTGGAGGGGTTCATCGACGATTGCCTCAAGGACGGCGAGCGGGGCCTGGTGCGTTTCATCGATAACTTCCTGGACGTCACCGATGATTTCCGCGAACGGATGATCCACCGGCTGGCCGAGATCAACTCCCCCGACGCCGTGGCCCTGCTGGAGATCCTGCTTTCCTTCGAGCGGCCCGAGATCGTCAAGGAGGCCATCCTGGCCCTGGGGCGGATCAAGAACGGCTGCGCGCTGGACGTGCTGACCAGGGCTGAACGCAGTCACGAGGGTGACGTGGCCGACCTGATCCGGCGCAGCATCCGACGACTCTCCTTCATGGGCATCAAGGAGCCGGTGGAGCTGCCCCAGTCGTTCCCCATGCCGCTCCCGTTCCACGAGGTCCAAGCCGGCCCCATCGATTTCTATGGCGCCCGGTCCCTCTGGTTCTCCTGGAAGCTGGACGATTCCGCCTTCGCCGCCCTCCTGATCCTGACCGGGGAGTCCGACGGCCTCCTGAATGCGGTCAGCTACCGCATGCGGGACGAGAAGGAGTACAACCTCGTTTTCAAGGACCTAAGTGGCGGCGAGATGCTGCTTCCGGTCAGTCCCGGCTATGCCCTGGCCGCCCTGCGTGAAGCCCTCCACCGCAGCCGCGAGCAGGGTTTCTACCTGCCGCCCGACTTTTACGTGGACATGCGCTTGTTCCGCCCCGATTCACTCAAGCCCGAGGCCTACATCCCCCGTTTCAGCCTGAATCACCTGGACGGCATCGTGGAAAAGATCCCCGGCTACGTGACCGCCAGCAACGAGCTGCTGGACGACCCGAGCCTGGAAGGGTGGATCCTGTCCGAGCCTGCCGTCTACGACGCAGCCGAGCGCTTCATAGCCCTGGAGGAGAAAAACGGCGTGGAGGGTGTGACGGCAGAGGCACTGGAAACGGAGATCACCCGCTTCTGCGATGAGTTGGTCATCCCGCGTCGTGCCGAGATCATCAAACGGCTGCTTTTGACCGCCGATTACATGCAACAGACCGGCAGCGAGGACCAGGCGGTCCAGCGCGCCCTGGCCACGGCTCTCAGCCTGGTGGGAGGCTTCCTGCCCGAGAGCCGCCACCCCTTTATCCGGCGCCTGGTGCTGGATAGCGTGGATACCGCCCGTCAGGCGCTGGCGGAAGGGTACGACCTGCGGCTGGAGGAAGGCTATGCCAACGATGAAGAATAAGAGCGAACGGATAGCCGTCATCGGCGCAGGAAGCTGGGGGACGGCGTTGGCCAACCTCCTGGCCGCCAACGGCCACCAGGTGCTCCTGTGGGCCCACGAACCGGAACTGTGTCGGGAGATCAACGCATCCCACACCAACTCCCTATTCCTTCCCGGCATTCCGCTCCAGCCGGAACTCGCCTGTACCGGCGGCCTTCACGAAGCCATCGACGGCCGCGGCATCATCCTCATGGTAACCCCGGTCCAGGTCATGCGGGGGGTGCTGGAACGGATCGCCCCCGCCGTCGGCAACGACACGGTTGTCGCCAACGCCTCCAAGGGGATCGAACTGGGCACGCTCCAGACCGTATCCCAGATTTGCGGCCACCTGCTGCCACCCGAGGTGACGGCGGGGTATGTGACCCTGTCGGGGCCGACCTTTGCCCGGGAGGTGGCCCAGGAGCTTCCTTCGCTGATCGTGGCCGCATCCCGCGTCGAGGCCAACGCCCGGCGGGTTCAGGCGGCCTTCAGCAGCCCCCGGTTCCGGGTCTACACCAACAGCGACGTGATCGGCGTGGAGCTGGGAGGGGCGGTCAAGAACGTGATCGCCATTGCCGCCGGTATCTGCGACGGCCTCGGGTTCGGCCACAATGCCCGCGCCGCCCTGATCACCCGCGGCCTGGCCGAGATGAACCGGCTGGGCAGCGCCATGGGGGCGCAGCCGGCAACCTTCGCCGGACTGGCCGGCATGGGCGACCTGGTCCTGACCTGCACCGGCGACCTCTCCCGCAACCGCACCGTCGGCTTCAAACTCGGCCAGGGGATGCGGCTGGCCGATATCCTGGGAGAGATGCGCATGGTGGCGGAAGGCGTCAAGACGGCGGAATCGGTCCACGAGCTTGCCCTTCGCCTGGGCGTGGAGATGCCGATCGTCGAGAAGACCTTTCAGATCCTCCACGAGGACAAACCGGCCCGCCAGGCCGTCATAGAGCTGATGGGGCGGGACCTGAAAGCTGAATAAACTTTTGCAGGTCGTTGAAAAACAGCCATCTCGCCGCCGTCCTCGAAAGCCCTTTCGTGCGGCGTAGCGCTGCTACGCCTCCTCAGGGCATTCTGCGGGTGCGACGACCTGACTATTTTTGAACAACCTGAATTTTTCGAATAAAGGTTGGGATATGCGCATAGGCCACGGTTACGACGTCCACCGCCTGGTGGAAGGGAGAAAATTGATCATGGGGGGGGTGGAGATCCCCTGGGAAATGGGGCTTCTGGGGCATTCCGATGCCGACGTCCTGCTGCACGCCATCTCTGACGCCATCCTGGGGGCCATCGGCGAAGGCGATATCGGCAAGCACTTCCCCGACACCGACCCGGCCTTCAAGGGCGCCGACAGTATGAAACTCCTGGAACACGTCGTGACCATTGCCGACAGCCACGGCTACCGGCTCGGCAACCTGGACGCCACCATCATCGCCCAGCGCCCCAAGATGGCCCCCCATATCCCCGTGATGCGGGAGAATATCGCCCGCGTATTGCAGGCGCGCCCGGAGCAGGTCAACGTCAAGGCCACCACCGAGGAGGGGCTCGGGTTCACCGGCACCGGCGAGGGGATCTCCGCCCACGCCGTGGTGCTCTTGGAACGGAAAAGATAATTTAACCTAACAACAGCAGTTATTCACCACAAAGGCACAAAGAACACAAAGGATTCACAGCGTTGGCGGAGAAGGGGTATTCACCCAAAAGGTGAGTCCGGTCAATGATGAAATTGTCATATAACCAACTGAAATCATTCTTTGTGTTCTTTGTGTCTTTGTGGTGAACTGCTTTTTCCAGCTTTAAAGAAGGTTTCCCATGATCCGCTTCGACAACATAGCCGCAAAGGTCCGCGCCAACCAGCGCATCAGCGCCGATGAGGCGCTTTTCCTGTTCAACTCCAACGACCTTTTGGCCATCGGCGAACTGGCCGCCCTGGTCAACGAACGCAAGAACGGCAGGAACGTCTTCTTCAACGTCAACCGCCATATCAACCCCACCAACATCTGCGTCAACCGCTGCGCCTTCTGCGCCTTCTCCCGCACCCCGGGGGACGAGGGGGCCTACACCCTGGCCCATGAAGAGGTGTGCCGCAAGGCGAAGCAAGCCGCGGAGGAGGGCGCCACCGAGGTGCACATTGTCGGCGGGCTCCACCCCGACCTCCCCTTCGAGTACTATGAAGAGGCCTTGGGCGCCATCCGCCGGGTCGCCCCGGGACTGCACATCAAGGCCTTCACCGCCGTGGAGATCGACTATTTCGGGCGCATCTCCGGGCTCGCCATCGAGCAGGTCTTCGAACGGCTCAAGGCCGCCGGCCTCGGCTCCATGCCGGGCGGGGGGGCGGAAATCCTGGTGGAGGAGGTCCGCCAGAGGATCTGCCCGGAGAAGATCTCCGGCGCCCGCTGGCTGGAGATCATCCGCCTGGCCCACCAGGCCGGGCTGAAGACCAACGCCACCATGCTCTACGGCCATGTGGAAGGCCCGGCCGACCGGGTTGCGCACATGGAGATGCTGCGGGAGCTGCAGGACCGGACCGGCGGTTTCCAGGCCTTCATCCCCCTGGCCTTCCAGCCGGAAAATTCCGACCTGAAGCTGGACATCAGGGGGACCTCCGGCCTGGATGACCTGAAGACCCTGGCCATTGCCCGCATCTTCCTGGACAACTTCGACCACATCAAGGCCTACTGGGTCATGCTGGGGGAAAAGATCGCCCAGGTCGCCCTGGCCTTCGGGGTCAACGACCTGGACGGCACCGTGGTGGAGGAAAAGATCGGCCACGACGCCGGGGCCAAGAGCCCCCAGTCCCTGACCAAGGAGGGCATCATCCGCCTGATCGGCAAGGCCGGCCGAAGCCCGGTGGAGCGGGACACCCTCTACCGGCCGCTCAAAAGCTATGGCGATTAATTTCGATCTTCCGCTGACGATCAAGTCCCCCTTTTATAAAGGGGGGAACCACATGGCGGAAGATGAGCGCTAATCAGGAAAATCATTGATGATCCGCTTCGCCCCATCCCTCGACCCCGGGGATGCCCGCTGCCGCCTCGATACGCTCATCCCGTCGCACCTCGACCCTTCCCCCTTCCAACCGGCCCTTCGGCGGCTCCAGCGCATGTCCGACGCCTGGGCCGCCTTCTGTCCGCCCCCCTGGCCCGCCCCCGGCCTCTGCCTGACCCCGGAGATCCACTACCAGAGCGAGCTCTGGTTTCCCCTGGCCGAGTTGCAACCGGTCTTCGAGCGCTTCCACCGGGCAGCCCTCGGCCACGGGCCGCTCACCGGCGAGGGGCCTCTCGCGGATGCGGCCAGTTGGGCCGGCGCGGCGGCCGCCCTGCCGCCGTACCTGAGCGACTGCACGACCCCGGCCCGCCTGCTGAGCCGGCTTTTGGGCGATGGCGAGGCGCGCAGGAGGTATCTCTTCTGGTCCGGCATGCCGAAACGTTTCTACGGCGGGGCCGTGAACCGCTACCCGCACCAGGCGGCGGTTATCCGGCGCTGGTTGCTGCAACGCACGGGGAGGAGCGAGCAGCCGTTGCGCTGCCTGGACGCCGCCTGCGGGGACGGTGCTGCCACCTATGGCCTGGCGCGGCTTTTGCTTGACCACGGCGTGGCGCAGGAGGATTTCCGGGTGGAGGGATGGACCATCGACCCGTTGGAGGTGTGGGCCGCAGCCCATTGCGCCTTCCCCCATGACCCGCCGCGGCAGGAAGCCTTCAGGCGCTGGAGTGCCCCGGTATTTGCGAGCGGCGCAGAGCGCTCCCTGGTATTCAGGCAGGTTGACCTCCTGGCCATGCCCCGGGACCGGCAGCGTTTCGACCTCATCCTTTGCAACGGGCTGCTGGGGGGGCCGATCATCAACAAACGGGAGGAGATCAGGCGGATCGTGGACGACCTGGCGGCGCTCCTGATGCCGGGCGGGGTGGTGCTGGCTGCGGACAGTTTCCATGGGGGGTGGAAACAGAAATGCCCGCACCGTGAGGTGCAGGCATTGTTTGCTTCGGCAGGGCTCGTTCCCTTCGAGGCCGGCGAGGGGATCGGCGGCCTGAAACGTTGACATTGGCTCAATCGTGGCTCCGCTCTCCCTCTTGGGATTTGCGCTGTTTCCTCTCGGCGATGATCTTGTCGAATTTTTCGCGCTGGTCCGGCCGCAACACCGCTTTGATGCGATCCTGACCCGCGGTGAGCAGGGCCTCGATCTGGGGATGAATCCGGCTTCGCACCTGGCGGATGCCGTCATGGGTTTCATGCATGATCGCCCTGACCTGCTCCTGCTGGCGGCCGTCCAGGTCAAGTTTTCTGGTGAGCCGCTCCACGATGACGTCCTCCCGCGTCCGGTGTCCGCCGCTGATGAAACGCTCAAAGCGGGCCTCATGGATCATGTGAGTGACCAGGGCCCCGCCGGCGGCGCCGAGAAGAAACACCAGCAGGATTCCCGCTATCGCCTTGAAGTTCTTCATGTCATTCCCCCGTCAGAACGTTCCCCACCGCATAAGCATAATCTTCCTGGCCCGAGCTGATGGCCGCAAACAGGTCGCCGCTCGACGGCGGCCGGTAGCTGGCGCTGTACGCCGCGATGAGGACCACCAGGACGGCAAACACCGGCACCATGCGCCACATCAGCGCATACCAGGGAATGCCCTCCCTGCGCCGTTCCCGCAACCTGGCCATGAGCCTGGTCTCGAAATGCCCTTCCAGCGCAGAGGTATCCACCCGCACATTACGTGCCGCCGCAAAAAGCCGGTCCAGCCTTTCATCCCCGTTATCGCTCATCGCTCTCCTCCAGCACCCGCTTCAGCACCTGTCGCGCCCGATGGGCCCGCACCTTCACGTTTGTCTCGCTCCATCCCGTCAGCGCCGAAATTTCCCGTACCGAGTACCCTTCCAGCTCCAGCAGGGTAATGACGATCCGCTCTTCCGCTTTTACCCGCGACAACGCCCACTGTAGCACTTCACGGGCCTGGCGGGCCTCCTGGCGCGCCTCGGCGGCATAATCCCGCACCTCGAAAACATAGTCGTCGAATCCGCTTTGCCCTTTTTCGCGCCGCCGCCGACGGAGGGCGTCGTGACTCGCCCGTACGGCGATCCGCGTCAGCCAGTGTTCGAAGGGGGCATCATGCCGGAATGAGGCAAGGTTTTCAAAGGCCTTGATAAAGACCTCCTGGCAGATGTCCTCAATCTCGTCGCTGTCGCGGGCAAAACGGGCCGCCAACCCGAAGATGCGCCGCTTGTAGCGGGTCACCAGCAGCGCAAAGGCGCCATCATCGCCGGCAAGGGTGGCGCTGATCAGGCTTTCGTCGGAAGGCATCTCTGGCACACTGGTCACGGTCGTTGAATGATCCCCGGTCATGGCACGTGTAAGGCGCGCGATTTGAAAGGTGCCCCCATCCCCCTTTACCAGCACGGCATTCCTGCAATGGAGACGGGAGAGACAGTTGAAAGGTTACACCACGGGCACAAATAAGCAAAGCCACCATAAGCGGTGGCTTTGTTCGGAGCAAGAGGAGGTGGTCACCTGGCCGGCGCGGTTCTCATCAGAACCTGATCAGCAGGCCGCCCCAGGAGAGCCCGCCGCCAAAGCCCATGGTCAGGACCAGGTTGCCCGGCTTGATGGTGCCGTTGCGCAGGTTCTCGTCAAGCACCAGCGCCACCGAGGCGGCCGAGGTATTGCCGCAGCGGTCCAGGTTGAGCAGGAAACGCTCCTTGGGATAGCCGAACTTCTTGGCGATGAAATCGATCATACGCACATTGGCCTGGTGCGGGATGATGTAATCCAGGTCGGACGTCTGGATGCCGCCCTTCCGGCAGATCTCCACGATAATCTCGGGGATCACGTCGGTGGCGAAGACGTAGACCTGTTTGCCGGCCATCTTGAAGGTATTCTCGCGGGCGGCGATGGTCTCGGCGGTGACCGGCTTGCGCGACCCGGAGGAGGGGACCTGGATCAGTGGCCAGCCGCTGCCGTCGCTGCGCATGTAGGTGCAGAGCACCCCCTTGTCCTCTTCGGTCGCCCTCAGGATCGCCGCTCCGGCGCCGTCGCCGAACAGCGGACAGGTGGACTTGTCCTCGAAATCGAGGATCTTGGAGTAGGTGTCGGCGCCGATGGCCATCACCGTCTTGTACTTGCCGCACTTGATGAAATTGTCAGCCACTTCCATGGCATAGACGAAGCTGCTGCACACCGAGTTGACGTCGAAGGCAAAAGCGTTGGAGGCCCCGATGTTGTGCTGGACGATGCAGGCCGTTGCCGGCAGAATCATGTCCGGCGTCGAGGTGCCCACCACCAGGCAATCGATCTCGGAAGCATCGATGCCGGCCGCCTCCAGGGCTTGCCGCGCGGCGATGGTCGCCAGGTCGGAGGTTGCCTGATCCTCCCGGGCGAACCGGCGCTCACGGATGCCGGTACGGGAAAACACCCACTCGTCGGCGTTCTCCACCAGACCTTCGAAAAACTCGTTTTTGACCACCCGTTCCGGTGAGCACGCCCCGCTGCCGATGACCTGCGAATGAATCATGATATCCCCGATGCTGCACGTGTGCCGTGCACTAGCTTCCTGTTATAGCCACACTAAAGTTTTTTAAATTTGTCATAAAATAACGCTGTTTGTCAACTGGAATGTTGTGTAAACGACACAGCTTGCAGGGCCCGTCACGTCCCATCCCGGTGCCGCAGCAGATCGGCTACGGAAAAGGCCCAGACCAGGGCAAACGCGGCCAGAACCCCCTTGCCGAAACCGGACACCCCCTTCAGGGCCGCCATGACCTCATCGGGCGAAACCGTAACCGCGCCGCTGGCCACCTTGGCGGCAATTACCGGACCGAGCCCCTTCACCACCACGAACAACGCCAGCAGGAGGAGCAGGTTGAGCACCATGATGATGGCGATGCCCGCCGCCTTGCGGCCAAGGTAGAGCTGGCCCAGGCCGGGCAGGACAAGGGCCGAGAGTAAAAGAGCCCTTTGTTTCCGTGTCACGGGGCGCCTCCCATGGCCGATGCGGCGAGCAGGGCCGCCATGTCTGCGTGGATCAGGCCGTTGGAGGCCAGGATACGGTCGTTGAACACGTCATAGGCGGAGCCGTCGAAAGTCGTCACCATGCCGCCCGCTTCACGGACCAACAGGACCCCGGCGGCCACATCCCATGGTTTGAGTTTCAGCTCCCAGAAACCGTCCAGGCGGCCAGCGGCCACATAGGCCAGGTCGAGGGCGGCGGCGCCGGCCCGGCGGATGCCGCGGGCCGCTTTCTGGAAGGCGATGAAGCTGGCGAAGTTGTTGGCCGGGTCGGTGGCGCAGTCGTAGGGAAAGCCGGTGCCCAGCAGGGTGTTTTTGAGGGGCGAACGTGTGGAGACCCGCAGGCGGCGGCCATTCATGAATGCCCCGCCTCCCCTGGTGGCCGTGAAGAGTTCGTCGGACAGGGGGTTGTAGATCACCCCGACGGCCAATTCCCCCGCTGCCTCCAGGCCGATGGAGACGCAGAACCAGGGAAATCCGTGGGCGTAATTGGTCGTACCGTCCAGCGGATCGATGATCCAGCGGAACGGGGAGTCGCCCGCAGGGTACTCCCCTTCTTCGGCGATGATGGTGTGGCCGGGAAAACGGGCCAGGAGGTGCTCCACGATCAGCCGCTCGGCCTCCCGGTCCACCTCGGTCACCAGGTTCTTGTCCCCCTTCAGGTCGATCTCCAGAAGCGAGGCGAAACGGTGGCGCTGGTAGTTTCCCGCCGCCATGGCCGCCGTCACGGCGCTGTCAAGGTAGTCCTGGTAATCGTTCATCGTCACACCTCGTCACAAAAGAAGGCGGCCGGATGCGCCGCCTTTGCAGGACATAGGTTATACCAGACTCGCCGCTTCCTGACAAGCAATCCCTCTTTCTGCTTTGACATTACACCTACTTTAGGGCATATTCTAGCCCGTTTATCGTACAATCCTCCCGCCCCCTCACGCGGGGCGGCATACGGAGCACGAAACCGTGGTACTCTTTTCGAACATACTCCTGGCGCTGGCCAAGATCGTGGAACTGGGCGACGGCCTCTTGACCATCTACAAGTACATCCTGCTGGCCAGCGTGATCATCTCGTGGGTGAATGCCGACCCGTACAATCCGATCGTCAACTTCATCTACCGCGTGACCGACCCGCTCCTGCGCAGGATCAGGCGGCACATGCCCGATACCGGCATGCTCGACCTTTCCCCCCTGGTGGCCTTTGCCCTGATCTACGTGCTCCAGATCGTCGTATTCAACACCGCCTATCAGTACCTCATGACGGCCAGCATGTCACTCAAACTGAGAGGTTGACCAGCGATGAAGATCACCCCGCTTGATATCCAGCAGCAGCAGTTCAAAGGCAAGATGCTGGGAGGCCTGGATCCCGAGGATGTGGACGCCTTCCTGCAGTCCGTGGCCTCTGAAATGGAGAGCCTGATCCGGGAAAACAACGAGCTGAAAGAGCAACAGGCCCGTCATAACCGCGAGATGGCCGAGATGGCCGAAAAAGAGAAAGACCTCCGCGAAACCATGCTGGCTGCCCAGCGGATCACCGAGGAGATGAAGGCCAATGCCCAGAAAGAGGCGTCACTGATCGTTTCCGAAGCCGAACTCAAGGCTGAACGGATCGTGGCGGATGCCGAACGGCAGCTCGGCGATCTCAAGGCCCGCATCGAAGAGGTCCGTCGCCAGAAGATCCAGTTCGAGGTAAGCCTCAAAGCCCTTCTGGACAGCTACGCCCGCCAGCTCTCAGGCGATGAGCAAGCCTGACCAACCCCTCTGTACCGATACGGAGGGGGGCATCATCCTGACCCTTCACATCCAGCCGCGGGCATCGAAGAACGAGGTGTGCGGCATCCAGGACAACGCCCTGAAGATCCGCCTGACTTCGCCGCCGGTGGATGGCGCCGCCAACAAGCTCTGCCGCGAATTCCTGGCAGAGTTGTTCCATGTGCCCCGGTCGGCGGTGGAGATCCTCTCGGGCGAGACCTCGCGCCACAAGCGCGTCAGGATCGGCGGCAAGGACCCCGCACAGCTCAGGCGGGTGCTGGAGGGACTGATCCCCCGGCAGCCATGACCAAAACAAAGCGTATCGGCCCTTACGGATTATGCCTGTTCCCCATCCATCAGTCTAACAGGCTGCTGAAAACCCAGGTCGTTCAAAAATAGTCAGATCGTCGCACCCGCAGGAAGCCCCGCGGAGGCGTAGCAGCGCTACGCCGCACAAGGAGGCTTTCGAGGATGGCGGCGAGAT
>Ga0207857_1000457_pt1 | contig 11330 bp, 11 predicted proteins | sample LuqExpMetageno22_FD_187780 | JGI IMG/M metagenome (GOLD analysis project Ga0207857, IMG submission 187780) | Tropical forest soil microbial communities from Luquillo Experimental Forest, Puerto Rico - Sample 22 (SPAdes) | ecosystem: Environmental > Terrestrial > Soil > Tropical forest ... | reverse complement strand
ACCAGCCTGGAAACCGTGGAAGGGATGCAGTTCGACCGCGGCTACCTCTCCCCCTACTTCGTGACCGATCCGGAGCGCATGGAAGCGACCCTGGAAAACGCCGCGATCCTGATCCACGACAAGAAGATCTCCAACATGAAGGACCTGCTCCCGGTCCTTGAGCAGACCGCCAAGACCGGCCGTCCGCTCCTGATCATCGCCGAAGACATCGAAGGCGAAGCACTGGCCACCCTGGTGGTCAACAAGCTGCGCGGCGTGCTGAACGTGGCCGCTGTCAAGGCCCCCGGCTTCGGCGACCGCCGCAAGGCCATGCTGGAGGATATCGCCATCCTGACCGGCGGCCAGGTGATCTCCGAAGAGGTCGGCTTCAAGCTCGACCAGACCACCCTCGACATGCTGGGCCAGGCCAAGCGCATCACCATCGACAAGGACAACACCACCATCATCGACGGCGACGGCAAGGAAGAGGCCATCCAGGGCCGCGTCAAGCAGATCCGCGCCCAGATCGAGGAAACCACCAGCGATTACGACCGTGAAAAGCTCCAGGAGCGTCTGGCCAAACTGGTGGGCGGCGTTGCCGTCATCAAGGTCGGTGCCGCCACCGAGGTGGAGATGAAGGAGAAGAAGGCCCGCGTGGAAGACGCCCTGCACGCCACCCGCGCTGCCGTTGACGAGGGCATCGTCCCGGGCGGCGGCGTTGCCTACATCCGCGCCCTCAAGGCGCTGGACGGCCTCAACCTGCCGGCCGAGCAGCAGTTCGGCGTCAACGTGATCAAGGCCTCCCTGGAAGCCCCGATCCGCCAGATCGCCGACAACGCCGGCATCGACGCCTCCATCGTGGTGGACAAGGTCAAAAACGGCAAGGACGCCTTCGGGTACGACGCCGCCTCCGACGAGTACGTGGACATGATCAAGACCGGCATCATCGACCCGACCAAGGTCTCCCGCAGCGCCCTGCAGAACGCATCCTCCATCGCCGGCCTGATGCTGACCACCGAGGCCCTGATCGCCGAGAAGCCGAAGGAAGAAGCTGCCATGCCGGCAATGCCGGGCGGCGGGATGGGTGGTATGGGCGGCATGGGCGGCATGTACTAACCGTAGGAAACGCCGCTTTTCCGCCAGCTCGGCGTTGCCTTCGTCAGTCACTTGTGCGGCGTAGCGCTGCTACGCCTCCGCGCTCTTCCTCGGCGCCTTGATCTGACGAAAAATCGACGTTCCCGCAATGGTATGTATTAACAGAAAAGGCCGGAGACATTGCGTCTCCGGCCTTTTCTGCTTAAAATCTAAAATCTGTTGTCTTGAGGGCGTTTCGGTCCTATTATGACGCCGCTGGCAGGTTACATCCGTTGCAAGAGGAGGAGGCTATGGAGTTGATCGGAAAAGCGTTGACCATGAGCGATCTGGTGGCGTATCAGGACGGCTCGGTGGTCAGCAAGACATTGATCGACAAGAAGATCGGGACGCTGACGCTGTTTTCCTTCGATGCCGGCCAGGGGCTTTCCGAGCACACCGCCCCCTATGACGCCTTTGTGCAGGTGGTGGACGGCGAGGCGGAGGTGACCATCGAGGGGAGCGCCCAGACGGTGGCCGCCGGGCAGATGATCATCATGCCGGCCAACAAGCCCCATGCGCTCAAGGCGGTCAAGCCGTTCAAGATGCTGCTGGTGATGATTCGGGCCTAGCAGGTTGTTGAAAAACAGCCATCTCGCCGCCGTCCTCGAAATCCTCCTTGTGCGGCGTAGCGCTGCTACGCCTCCGCGGGTCTTTCTGCGGGTGCGACGATCTGACTATTTTTGAACAACCTGAGTTTTCCAACAGCCGGCTCAAAAGAGGAGGGTCAAATTGTCAGAAAAAACCGCAGTACTGTTGCTCCAGATGGGGGGGCCGGATTCCCTGGACGCCGTCGAGCCGTTTCTCTGCAACCTGTTTTCGGACCGGGACATCATCCGTATCGGCCCGGCCTTTCTGCAACCGGTGATTGCCCGTTTCATCTCCCACCGGCGGGCCCGCACGGTGGTCGAGTATTACCGCCGCATGGGGGGGAAGTCGCCCCTGCGCGAGCTGACCGAGCAGCAGGGGGCCGAGCTGGAAAAGGTGCTGGGCGAAGGGTACCGCTGTTTCGTGGCCATGCGCTACTGGAAGCCGGACACCATCGAGGCCCTGGCGGCCATCAGGCGCGAAGGCATCGGCCGGATCGTGGCGTTGTCCCTCTACCCCCACTATTCACGGGCCACCAGCGGTTCCAGCTTCAACGAGTTGGAGCGGGTGCTGGCCCAGGCAAAGGTGCGTTTCGACCTGGCGTATGTCCGCCAGTTCTTCGATCACCCCCGCTATATTGCGGCCCTGGTGGAGAAGGTCGAGCAGGGGCTGGCCGGGTTTAGGGACCGGAGTGCGGTGCAACTGGTCTTTTCGGCCCACGGCCTGCCCCAGTCGTTCATCGACTCCGGCGATCCCTACCTCGACCACATCCAGGCCACGGTGCGGCTGGTGATGGAGCATTTCGGCGGCATCTCGCACCACCTGGCCTTCCAGTCCCGGGCCGGCCCGGTCAAGTGGCTGGAGCCTTCCACCGAGGCAACGATCGCCGAACTGGCGGCGGCAGGCTGCAAGGACCTGCTGATGGTGCCGCTGTCGTTCGTGTCCGACCATATCGAGACCCTCTACGAGATCGACATCCAGTACCGGGAAGAGGCCCAGAAGCTGGGCATCGAAAACTTCCGGCGCAGCGAGTCCCTCAACAGTTCCCCCGCCTTCATCGCCTGTCTGGCCGATCTGGTCCGTGCGGCGGGGTAGCGGTTTATCCGAGCACAACGATAACAATTTTCAGGAGGTGGATGAATGAAGGCATCTGTTTCGATCCTGGCGGCCCTGGCGCTGGCCCTGGCCGTGGGCAGCGCCGCCCTGGCCGGCATGAACGGCGGCTGCGCAACGTGCGCCCAGAACGCCGCCCAGTCCGGGCAGTTCAGAAAGTTCCAGCAGGACACCCTGGATTTGCGCCAGGAGATGATGAACAAGCGCTTTGATCTGCAACGCGAAAACCTGAAAGGGCTGCCGGATGCCACCAGGGTGGCGGCTTTGCAGGCCGATATCGCCGCGATCCAGACCAGGATCGGCGCCATCCGCGCCCAGAGCGGCCTCCCCGCGGGCGGCAAGCTCGACGGCGAGTGCGCCGTGATGGGCATGGGATGCGACAAGGCCATGAACCCGGGCTGCAACGGCCGGCCGTGCCCGAACCGTCCCTGCGGGAAATAGGCGGGCAGCGGCCCGTTTGTATTGCATAGGGGGTCGTGCCGCACATGCCGGCGCCATCCCGAACCGTTACCTTTTACCTCGTTACGAGAAGGAGAACCGCAATGTTCGGAAAAGTGGCAATTGCCCTTACGGCCGTGTTCCTGATGGCAGGTATCGCCTGTGCCGGGAGCGCGGCAAAGAATCCGGTGGTCCTGATGGAGACCAGCCAGGGGGCCATCAAGATCGAGCTGTTCGAAAAAGAGGCGCCCATCAGCGTCAAAAATTTCCTCGGCTACGTCACCAAGGGGTTCTATAACAACACGATCTTCCACCGCGTCATCAAGGGCTTCATGATCCAGGGGGGCGGCTTCACCACCGACTTCGTCCAGAAGTCGACCGCTGCGCCCATCAGGAACGAGGCCGCCAACGGCCTGAAGAACGACCGCGGCACCATCGCCATGGCCCGCACCGGCATGCCGGACAGCGCCACGGCGCAATTCTTCATCAACGTGGTGAACAACGACATGCTGAACCGCCCCAATCCGGACGGCTTCGGTTATGCCGTGTTCGGCAAGGTCGTCGCGGGCATGGATGTGGTGGACAAGATAAAAGCGGTCAAAACCGGCTTTTCCCACGGCATGGGGGATGTGCCGGAGCAGCAGGTGGTGATCAAGTCGGTGAAAGTGTTGAAATAGCAGGTTGTTGAAAAACAGCCATCTCGCCGCTGTCCTCGAAAGCCCTTTCGTGCGGCGTAGCGCCCGGCCTTCGCAGCCAAAGCTGCTTCGGCGGAGTAGGCCTGCTACGCCTCCTCAGGGCTTTCTGCGGGTGCGACGATCTGGCTATTTTTGAACAACCTGGGGTCTTTAGCAGGTCGTTGACCGGGGTACGGGACCGAAAGGGCGGGGAGGGGATATGGCGGTTCGCTCGATTTGCACGGTAATGCTGGGGGCGGCGCTGGTTTGGGCGACGGCCCACCAGGTATGGGGCGCCGGCACGGAAGGGACGATGACCACCTCGACCGGCGCCGAACAGACCGGCGTGGCGGTGACCATCTACAATTCCAACCTGGGCCTGGTCAAGGACCTGCGCACCCTGCGCCTGCCCAAAGGGCGCAGCCAGCTCCGCTTCATGGATGTGGCCACCGCCATCATCCCGGCCAGCGTCTCCATCCGCTCCCTCTCGGACGCCGCAGGCCTGGACGTGCTGGAGCAGAACTACGAGTATGACCTGCTCAGCCCGCAGAAGCTGATGGACAAGTATGTAGGCAAAGAGGTCAAGCTCTACCAGAAGAACCCCTACAGCGAGCGGGAAGAGGTGGTGACCGCCACGCTCCTTTCCAACAACAACGGCCCGGTCTATCGGATCGGCAACGAGATCACCTACGGCCATCCGGGACGGGTCATCTTCCCCGAACTGCCCGGGAGCCTGATCGCCAGCCCCACCCTGGTGTGGCTCCTGGAGAATAACCGCGAAAAACCGCATACCGTGGAGGCTACCTACCTGACCAACGGCATCAGTTGGCGCGCCGACTACGTCATGACCCTCAACGAGCGGGACGATGCGGCCGACCTGGGGGGATGGGTCACCATCACCAACAACAGCGGGGCCACCTATCGCAACGCCGCCGTCAAACTGGTGGCCGGGGACGTGAACCGGGTCCGCGACGAGATGCAGCCGCTCGCCCGGGGCAAGGCCATGCTGATGGGGGCTGCCGCCCCGGCTCCCCAGTTCCGGGAGGAGGGGCTGTTGGAGTACCACCTGTACACGCTCCAGCGCCCCTCCACCATCAAGGACAACCAGTCCAAGCAGATCAGCCTGCTCTCGGCCGCCACAATACCGGTGCGCAAGGAGCTGCTCCTCGCCGGGGCCTCCTATTACTACCAGGATGCCTACAGCGGGGACATCGCCAAAAAGCAGAAGATCGGCGTCTATATCGAGCTGGAGAACCGGGAGAAGAACCGACTGGGGATGCCGCTGCCCAAGGGGACCGTGCGGGTCTACAAAAAGGACGGCGAGCAGTCGCTCCAGTTCGTGGGCGAGGATGCCATCGACCACACCCCGCGGGACGAGAAGGTGCGCATCAAGCTGGGTGAGGCCTTCGACGTGGTGGCCGACAAGAAACAGACCGACTGGAAAAAGCGGGCGAACGACAGCTTTGAGGCGGCCTACGAGATCTCGATCCGCAACCACAAGAAGGAGGCGGTCGTGGTGCGGGTGACGGAACCGGTCCCCGGCGACTGGCAGGTGCTCGGTTCCAGCCATGACTATGTCAAGGCCAATTCCGGTATCCTGGAATACAAGATACCGGTAGCGGCGGATGGCGAGACAAAACTGACCTACCGGGTGCTGATGCGCTATTAGCTTGCCGATACCTGGAACGGCCCCCGCCAGTCCGGCCTTTCCCGAGCCGGCTGGCGGGCGGTCCGTGGAAGATGGCCGTGAAGACATTCCTTACCGCATTCCTCGATGTCCTGTTCCCGCCCCTCTGCCACATCTGCCGGACGTTCATCCCCGATGCCGGCCCACTCCACATCTGCCCGGCGTGCCGGGAACGCATGCCCATCGTGCTTCATCCGCTCTGCCCGGTGTGCGGCATTCCCTTCCGGGGGGCGGGTGATGACCACCCGTGCGGCGACTGTCTGACCTCAAAGCCTGATTTCAAAGCTGCACAGGCGGCCCTGGTCTACGAGGGGCAGTGCCGCGACCTGGTCCACGCCTTCAAATACCGCCACAAAACCCACCTGCGCCGCCCCCTGGCGCTCCTGGCGGCCGACTCCCTGCGGGATTTCGTGGCCGGCTGCGCCCCGGAACTGATGGTGCCGGTGCCGCTGCATGTGCGGCGGCTCAGGGAACGCGGTTTCAACCAGGCGGTGCTGCTGGCCGAGATCTGGTCGCGCGCGTGGAACATCCCCCTGGACCGGGGCGCGCTGCGGCGCATCCGGTGGACCGAGCCCCAGATCAACCTGACGGCCGCACAGCGGCGCGACAATGTCAGGGGAGCCTTTGACGTCAGGCATGCCGATGCCGTGAAGGGGCGGCGCGTGCTGCTGGTGGACGACGTCTACACCACCGGCAGCACCGTGAAGGAGTGCGCCGGCGTGCTCAAGACGGCCGGCGCCCGGGAGGTCGTGGTTGTTACGGTGGCCCGGGCCGTGGAAAGTTGAGCCGAAACCTGCGTGGGCGCGGCCGAAAAATCATCATTATTTTATGTAAGAATTCTGGAAACATGGCGGTCAGTTTTGTTGACAGATACGGTGTATTTTTGCTATAGATGATGCTGCGCAGGAATGTGAGCGCCCGGGAGGAACTATGCGTTTGTCAACGAAAAGCCGGTACGGGTTGAGGGCTCTTTTCGACATTGCTTACAATTGCGGCAACATGCCGGCCCAGATCCAGGACATCTCCCGCCGTCAGCAGATATCGCCCCGTTATCTGGAACAGATCTTCCAGAGCCTCAAGCGGGCCGGAATACTGAAAAGCAAGCGAGGGCCGCAGGGAGGGTATTGCCTGGCCAAAAAGCCCGAGGAGATCACGGTTCTCGACGTCCTGTGCGCCACCGAACTGGATGTGCTCCTGGTGGATTGCACCGGGGTGACGCCGAAAAAGCGCAGGCGCAAGAACGAGTGCCCCTTTGAAGGGCAGTGCGTGACCCAGACGGTCTGGGAAGAAGCCACCACGCTGCTCAACAAGCTGTTCTCCGGCATAACCCTCCAGACACTGTGCCAGCGGGGCCAGGAGATGGGGATAAAGAAGGAGCAGGACCACCGCTTCATGTACTACATCTGATAGGTTGTTGAAAAACAGCCATCTCGCCGCCGTCCTCGAAAGCCGCCTTGTGCGGCGTAGCGCTGCTACGCCTCCGCGGGTCTTTCTGCGGGTGCAACGATCTGACTATTTTTGAACAACCTAAGGGGATTGTCGAAAAACAGCTATCAGGCCCGTCCTCGAACGCCACTTCGTGACTGAGGCCTTTGACCTCACCCTTCGGGGGGCTTGTCGAGCGAGTGGGACGACTTGGCTATTTTTGAACAACCTGGGTTTTCAACAACCTTTCTAGGGACACCAATCATGCCTATTGCTATCAGCACGAGCGCCATCGAACAGATCGGCGCAACGCCGTTGGTGAAGCTCTCCGGAGTGACGAAGGCCGGGGCGGCCGCAATCTATGCCAAGGTCGAATCCTTTAACCCCGGCGGCAGCATCAAGGACCGTATCGCCCTGGCGATGATCGAACGGGCCGAGCAGGATGGCTGCATCAAGCCGGGGGCGACGGTTGTCGAGCCGACCAGCGGCAATACCGGCATCGGCCTGGCGATGGTCTGCGCGGTGAAGGGGTACCGGCTGGTGCTGACCATGCCCGAGTCCATGAGCCTGGAACGGCGGCGCCTTTTGACGGCCTACCGGGCCGAGCTGGTGCTGACCCCGGCTTCCCAGGGCATGAAGGGAGCGGTGCAGCGGGCCGAGGAACTGGCTGCCGAAAATGGCTGGCTGCTGCCGCAGCAGTTCAACAATCCCGCCAACCCGGAGGCCCATCGCCGTACCACAGGCCCCGAGATCATTGCCGCCATGAACGGGATGAGCATAGACGGCTTCGTGGCCGGGGTCGGCACAGGAGGAACCATCACCGGCGCCGGCGAGGTGCTCCGCCGGCACAACCCGGCCATCCACATCGCCGCCGTCGAGCCGGCCGGGTCGGCCGTCCTGTCCGGCGGCCTGGCCGGGCCCCACAAGATCCAGGGGATCGGGGCCGGTTTTGTCCCCGAAGTGCTCAATACTTCGGTCTACCAGGAGATCATCGCCGTGTCGGATGCGGACGCCTTCAGCGCCGCCCGTACCCTGGCCGCCAAGCAGGGGCTTCTGTGCGGCATATCCAGCGGTGCGGCGCTGGTCGGCGCCATGCGGGTGGCCCAGAAACTGGGTGCCGGCAAGAACGTGGTGGTGATCCTGCCGGATACGGGTGAGCGCTACCTCTCCATGGAAGTGTTCGACTGAAAGGTTGTTGAAAATCTGCTGCGGGACGCTCAGCCGAAGCGGACCATCTCCGGCGGCAGGTCCGCCGGCTGGCCGCGCAGCAATCGGGCCAGCACCCACCATATCCTTTCCGGGTCCGGCGGACAGCCGGGCAGGAAGGCATCCACCCCGATGACCTCATGCAGCGGCAGCGTGCGGGGCAGGAGCCGCGGCACCGCCTCTTCAGGCGCCGTTTCCCCGTAGACCCGCCCCAGGGTCGCAGCGCGACCCATCGGGTTGCGCAGGGCGCTCACGTTGCCGTTCACGGCGCAATCCCCCAGGCTGACCACGCAGGCGGTCCGCCTTCTGATGATCCACGCCATCTCCCGGTTCTCCTCATTCGACACCGCCCCCTCCACCAGGGCGATATCCACCCGGTCCGGGTACTCCTTGACATCCGCCAGGGGGGAGTAGACCAGGTCGCACTCCTGCAGCAGCTCCAGCAGGCCGCCGTGCAGGTTGAGCAGGCTCATGTGGCAGCCGGAACAGCCGGCAAGCCAGACGGTGGCCAGTCTGGGACGTGTCATTTCCGGTTCCTCCGCCACTCGGACAGCCCTTGCAGGTCCACGGCCCTCTTTGTTGCCGGTGCATCTTTCTCGAAGAGCGCACCGGTGGGGCACGCCTGCACGCATTTGCCGCAGCCGGTGCAGGTGGTGCTGGTTCCCCACGGCTGCGCCAGGTCGCAGATGATCCGGCTGGCCGCCCCCCGCCCCCCCACATCCCAGGTATGGGCCCCCTCGATCTCGTCGCAGACCCGGACGCAGCGGCGGCAGAGGATGCAGCGGTTGTGGTCGATCCCGAAACGCTCGTGGCTGACATCCACCCCGGCCAGGGGCGAGATGAAACTGAAACGCACATGGTCGATCCCGAAGCGCGCCGCCAGATCCTGTAACCGGCAGTGCCGGTTCATGACGCACACCGCGCAGCTATGGTTGCGCTCCGCCAGGAGCAGTTCCACGGTCATGCGCCGTGCCGCCGCCAGGCGTTCCGAGTCGGTCGTCACCACCATGTCCTGTTCGACGCTCGTGGCGCAGGACGGGACCGGGCGGGGACGGCCCGACACCTCCACCAGGCAGACCCGGCACGCACCGGCCGGGATCAGCCCCTCCAGGTTGCAGAGGGTCGGGATGTCGATGCCCGAGCGGCGGGCTGCCGACAGGATGCTTTCGCCTTGCCGGGCACTGACGCTGTGGCCGTCTATGGTGAGGGTCAGCCGCGGCATGGGGCCTCCTCCATGACACAGACCCCGGCCGGACAGCGCCGGTCGCGGACATGGCGCTCATACTCCTCCCGGAACCAGCGTAGGGTGCCGAGTACCGGCGTGGGGGCCGCCATGCCCAGGCCGCACAGGCTGGTCTCCCCCATGAACCGGCAGAGCTGCTCCAGCCGGACGAGATCGTCCGGGTCCGCCTCGCCGGCGGCGATCCTGTGGAGCAGGTTGGCCGCCTGCTGCGTGCCCGCCCGGCAGGGAACGCATTTGCCGCAGCTCTCGTCCTGGCAGAACCGCATGAAGAAACGGGCCACATCCACCATGCAGCGCTGGTCGTTCATCACGATCAGGCCGCCGGAGCCCATGATGGAACCCAACTCCTTGAGCGACTCGTAGTCCACCGGCACGTCCAGGTGGCTGGCCGGGATGCAGCCCCCGCTGGCGCCGCCGGTCTGGGCCGCCTTGAAGTCGCCGCCGACCGTGCCGCCGGCCATGGCCAGAATCTCCCCGAGGGGCGTCCCGAGCGGCACCTCCAGCACCCCTTCCGTGGCCACGTCGCCGGAGACGGAAAAGACCTTGGTGCCGCTGTTGCCCGGGGTGCCCATGGCCCGGAACCAGGCTGCGCCGTTGCGGATGATGGGGGGGATGCAGCCGAAGGTCTCCACGTTGTTGATCAGGGTCGAGCCGCCCCACAGGCCGCGCTGGGCCGGGTAGGGGGGGCGGATGACCGGCTGGCCACGTTGCCCCATGACCGACGCCATCAGGGCTGTTTCCTCGCCGCACACAAAGGCGCCCGCCCCGATGCGCAGGCGGATGCGGAAGGAAAAACCGCTCCCCAGGATATTGCGCCCCAGGAGGCCGGCCTTGCCGGCGTCGGCGATCGCCCTGCGCAGGCGCTGGGCCGCCAGGGGGTATTCCCCGCGCACGAAGATGAAACCGTCGCGGGCGCCCACGGCATACCCGGCAATGGCTATGCCTTCCAGGAGCCGGTGCGGGTCGGACTCCATGAGGGTGCGGTCCATGAAGGCGCCCGGGTCCCCCTCGTCGCCGTTGGCCACCACGAACTTGCGCCTGCCGCCCGCCGCCCTGACCAATTCCCATTTCGTGCCGGTGGGGTAGCCGCCCCCGCCCCGTCCGCGCAGGCTGCTGGCGCTGATCTCGGAGCAGACCTGCTCCGGCGTCATCCCCCCGAGGGCGTGGGCCAGGGCGCGGTAGCCGCCTGCCAGCCGGGCGCTGTCCAGGTCGCAGGGGTCGATCCTGCCGCACTGTTCCAGGACGACCCGTTTTTGCCGGGCGATGAAGGGAAAGTCTGACGGCAGGCGGCCCTGCCCGGCGTCCGTGCCGTCCAGATGGGCTTTGACCGCCGCACAGGCTGCCTGGGGCGTCATCTGTTCGTAATAGGCCGCCCCACGACCCTCCCCCTCGATCCTGACCAGGGGGCCGCGGCTGCACGGCCCCATGCAGCCGGTGCCGATGACGGCGACACGTTCCGCGCCCCAGGTTTCGCGAAGCGCGGCCAGTACCGCTTCCGCACCGGCGGCACGGCAGGGGGAGCCCTGGCAGACGGCGATCCTCAGGCGGCCCTCGCCCGTTGCCGGGCCCTTGTTTTTCGCTTCCGGCGCATTCACCGTCCGGTATCCTCGCCATCAAGGCAACTGCCCAGCCGTTCCGCGACAGGCTCGAACGACGCGTGGGGACAGGCGTTGCCATCGATCATGACCAGCGGCGCCAGGCCGCAGGCGCCCAGGCAGCGCACGTTTTCCAGCGTCAGGCCGCCGTCGGGGGTGGTCGCGCCGCAGGCGATGCCGAAACGCCGCTCCAGTTTCCGCAGCAGCACCGAGCCGCCCTTGATATGGCAGGAGGTGCCGGTACAGACCGT
>Ga0207857_1000455_pt1 | contig 11353 bp, 7 predicted proteins | sample LuqExpMetageno22_FD_187780 | JGI IMG/M metagenome (GOLD analysis project Ga0207857, IMG submission 187780) | Tropical forest soil microbial communities from Luquillo Experimental Forest, Puerto Rico - Sample 22 (SPAdes) | ecosystem: Environmental > Terrestrial > Soil > Tropical forest ... | reverse complement strand
AAGCCCGGCTGGCCCGCCGCCGATGATCAGCACCCGCTTGCCGGTAGCCAGAATTTCCAGCGATGGGTCGATGACTTCGCCTTCCAGACGGGCATTCTGCTGGGGCAGGAACTCCATGGCGAAGTGCACGCCCTTCAGCTCACGGCCGGGAACCTTCAGATCGCGCGGAGATTCGGAGCCGCCGCAGAGCAGAATGGCTTCAAACTGGTTCTGCAGCGTCTCCACGGAGATGTTCACGCCTACGTGGGCGTTGGTCTTGAAGACGACGCCTTCGGCCCTTAGTTGGTCCAGGCGACGCTCCACGATCCGCTTCTCGAGCTTGTAGTTCGGAATGCCGTGGCGGAGCAGACCACCCAGACGGGATGCCTTCTCGAACACGGTGACCGAATGACCTGCGCGGCGCAGTTGCTGCGCTGCCGCCAGACCTGCCGGTCCGGAGCCCACCACGGCAACCCGCTTGCCGGTGTTGTGCTCCGGCGGTTCCGGGTTCACCCAGCCTTCGTCCCAGGCCCGCTCGATAATCGACTTCTCCACCAGCTTGATGGAGACCGCGGGCTGGTTGATGCCCAGCACGCAGGAAGCTTCGCACGGAGCAGGGCACACACGGCCGGTAAACTCCGGGAAGTTGTTGGTCGAGTGCAGGCGGCGGATGGCATCGCCCCAACGGTTGTTGTAGACCAGATCGTTCCAGTCAGGAATCAGATTATTGACCGGGCAACCACCGTGGCAGAAGGGTACGCCGCAATCCATGCACCGGGCGCCCTGTTCGCGCTGTTTTTCGACTGGGAAGGGCTCGTAGAGCTCTTTCCAGTCCAGCAGACGGTCTTCCACCTTGCGTTTGGTGGGTTGCTGCCGCTCGATCTCAAGAAATCCAGTGACCTTACCCATGCTGCACCTCTGATGCCGCCGACAGAGGCGACTTGTTTGCGCTCGATACGTAGACAGACTCGACTCGGGCTACGCCCAGTACGCGCTTGTACTCGTGCGGGAAGACCTTGATGAACTTCGATTGTTCCTCGGCCCAGTGCTCCAGAACCCAGGCGGCACGCGGGCTGCCGGTCAGGTCGCGATGCCGTTCCAGAAGGTTCTTCACCTTGGAAACATCCTCGTCCAGCAACAGCGATTCCAGATCCACGCTGGTTCGGTTGCAGCGCCGGGTGGAGAAGTCGCCCTGGTCGTCGTAGACGTAAGCAAAGCCGCCGCTCATGCCTGCGGCAAAGTTGCGGCCCGTGGAGCCCAACACCAGCACCAGGCCGTTGGTCATGTACTCGCAGCCGTGGTCGCCCACGCCTTCCACCACCGCCGTGGCGCCGGAGTTGCGGACGGCGAACCGTTCGCCGGCAATGCCATTCAGGAAGACTTCACCTGAAGTCGCACCGTACAGAACCACGTTGCCCACCAGGATGCTTTCTTCCGGCAGGAAGCTGGAGGTCTTGGGCGGGTACGCGATGACGCGTCCGCCGGAAAGGCCCTTGCCCAGGTAATCGTTCGAGTCGCCTTCGAGTTCCAGCGTTACGCCCTTGGGGACGAACGCGCCCAAGCTCTGGCCGGCCGAGCCGGTGAACTTGAAGTGGATGGTCTCATCCGGCAAGCCGGCCGAACCGTAACGGCGGGCAATTTCGCCGCCCAGCATGGCGCCCACCGTGCGGTGGACGTTGCGGATGGCGAAGGTGCCGGTAACCGGAGTCTGTGACTCCAGCGCCGGTTTGGCTTTGGCGATCAGCGCATGGTCCAGCGCCACATTCAGGCCATGATCCTGCTGCTGCGTCTTGCGGCGGGCAACACGCGAGGGTAGGGTCGGAGCGTACAGGATCGATTCCAGATCGATGCCCTTGGCCTTCCAGTGATCGGCGGCCAGCACGGCGTCGATCTTGTCCACGCGGCCCACCATCTCGTCCACGGTGCGGAAGCCCAGCTTGGCCATATGCTGCCGCATCTGTTCGGCGATGAAGAAGAAGAAGTTGACCACATTCTCGGGTGTGCCGGTAAAACGTGCCCGCAGAACCGGGTCCTGGGTGGCGATGCCCACCGCGCAGGTGTTCAAGTGACACTTGCGCATCATGATGCAACCCATTGTGATCAAAGGCATTGTCGCAAAGCCATATTCCTCGGCTCCGAGCAGTGCGGCAATCACCACATCGCGGCCGGTCTGCAGCTTGCCGTCGGTCTGCACGCGGATGCGCGAGCGCAGATCGTTCATCAGCAGCACCTGTTGGGCCTCGGCCAAGCCGAGTTCCCAGGGCAGGCCGGCATGCTTGATCGAGCTCAGCGGCGAAGCGCCGGTGCCGCCGTTGTCGCCCGAGATCAGCACCACGTCAGCGTGCGCCTTTGAGACACCCGCGGCCACCGTTCCCACGCCCACTTCCGAAACCAGCTTGACGGCGATGCGCGCCTGCGGGTTCACGTTCTTCAGGTCGTAGATCAGTTGCGCCAGATCTTCAATGGAGTAAATGTCGTGGTGCGGCGGAGGCGAGATCAAGCCCACACCCGGGATCGAGTGGCGGGTCTTGGCGATGGTCTCATCCACCTTGTGACCCGGCAACTGACCGCCTTCACCGGGCTTGGCGCCCTGCGCCATCTTGATCTGGATTTCGTCGGCGTTTACCAGATAGTTGGTGGTCACGCCAAAGCGTCCACTGGCTACCTGTTTCACGGCCGAGCGGCGGCTGTCGCCGTTGGCGTCCGGAGTAAAGCGCTCTTCGTCCTCGCCGCCTTCGCCGGTGTTGGACATGCCGCCCAACCGGTTCATGGCAATGGCCAGCGTTTCGTGTGCTTCCTTGCTGATGGAGCCGTAGCTCATTGCGCCGGTCGTGAATCGCTTCACGATCTCCTTGGCTGGTTCCACCTCTTCGAGCGGAATCGCCGTCTCGGCATACTTCAGCTTCATCAGGCCGCGCAGCGTGCACAGGTTCCGGCTCTGTTCATCGATCAGATCGGTGAACTCCTGGAAGGTCTTGAAGTTGTTCTGCCGTACGGCGTGCTGTACCTTGCTGATGGTTTCCGGGTTGAGCAGGTGATACTCGCCCTTCAAGCGGTACTGGTACTGGCCGCCCACCACCAGGTCGGTCTCCGACTCGGTCAGTGGCTGGAAGGCGTAGGTGTGCTTGAGAACCGCTTCCTTGGCCAGAACCTCCAGACCGACGCCCTCAATGCGCGAGGCCGTGCCGGAGAAGTAGGCGTTCACCAGATCCTTGTTCAGACCCACGGCTTCAAACACCTGCGCGCCACGATAGGACTGCAGAGTGCTGATGCCCATCTTGGAGAAGGTCTTCAGCAGGCCCTTGTTGATTGCCTTGATGAAGTGATATTCGGCCTTTTCAGGCGTGATGCCTTCCGGCAGCAGACCACGCCGGGTCAGATCATGCAGCGTCTCAATGGCCAGATAGGGATTCACGGCGCTGGCGCCGTAGCCGATCAGCAGGGCAAAGTGCATCACCTCACGCGGCTCGCCGCTTTCTATGATCAGAGCCACCTGGGTACGGGTCTTTTCCTTCACCAGGCGGTTGTGCACAGCGGCCATGGCCAGCAGGCTCGGAATGGGCGCGTAGGTCGAGTCCACGCCGCGGTCGGAAAGGATCAGCAGCGTGTAGCCGGAGTGCACGGCATGGGCGGCACGGGCACTCAAATCGTCCAGCGCGTGCCGCATGCCCCGTTCGCCATCGGCGGCGCGGAACAGCGCCGGCAACGTGGTGGCCAGCAGATCGCCCGAGGAGACGCGGCGCAGCTTTTCCAGGTCGCGATTGGTCAGAATCGGCTGCGGCAGCTTGAGCGTGTGGCAGTTTTCCGGCTTCTCGTCCAGAATGTTGCGCTCGGTGCCGATGTAGCTGATCAGCGACATCACCATTTCTTCGCGGATCGGATCGATCGGCGGATTGGTCACCTGCGCGAACAGTTGCTTGAAGTAGCTGAACAGCGATTGCGGGCGGTCCGAGAGGCAAGCCAGCGGAACATCCGTGCCCATCGAGCCGATGGGTTCTTCACCCTTGGCGCCCATCGGAGCCAGCAGAACCTTCAGGTCCTCTTCGCTGTAGCCGGAGGCGCGCTGGCGGCGGAGCAGGGTTTCCGGATTCGACGCGATTACGCGCGAAGGCTCCGGCAACTGGTCCATGGTCACCTGCTGCTGCTTGAGCCATTCCGCGTAGGGCTGGCGGCTGGAGAGTTCTTGCTTGATCTCTTGGTCAGAGATCAGGCGCTGCTGTACCGTGTCTACCAGGAACATGCGGCCCGGTTGCAGGCGGCCCTTTTTGCGCACGTCCTCGGGCGGGACCTCGATGACGCCAGCCTCGGAGGCCAGCACCACCATGTCGTCTTTGGTCACGATGAAGCGTCCGGGGCGCAGACCGTTGCGGTCCAGCGTGGCGCCAATCACGCGTCCGTCAGTGAAGGCGATGGCCGCCGGGCCATCCCACGGCTCCATCAACGATGCGTGGTATTCGTAATAGGCGCGCTTGTCTTCATCCATGTCCGGATTGCCGGCCCAGGCTTCCGGGATCAGCATCGACATCACATGGGGCAGGGAACGGCCGCTCTGGAACAGGAACTCCACCGCGTTATCCAAACCTGCCGAGTCCGATCCGCCGGGTACGATCACCGGGAACAGATCGTTGATCTTCTCACCAAAATTCGGGCTGTCGTAGATGGATTGACGGGCATTCATCCAGCTCACGTTGCCGCGGATGGTGTTGATCTCGCCGTTGTGGGCAACGTAGCGGTAGGGATGGGCCAGCTTCCAGCTAGGGAAGGTGTTGGTGGAAAAACGCTGGTGGACCAGTGCCAGTGCGCTGGTCACTTGCGGATTGGCCAGCTCAAAGTAGAACTTCTCAATCTGGGGGGCCAGCATCAGGCCCTTATAGACGATGGTGCGACACGAAAACGACGGAACAAAGAACGTCTCCTTGTCCTCAATGTCAGAGTTCGCAATCTCGTTTTCCGTCTTGCGGCGGATACGGTACAACAAACGCTCGAAGGCGTCTTCGTCCATTCCTACCGGACGGCACACAAAAAGCTGCTCAATATAAGGCTGCGAGGCGCGCGCTTCACGGCCGATGGCGTCGCCGTTCACCGGCGTATCGCGCCATCCGATCACGGTTGCGCCTTCCTCGTTGGCGATGCGCTCAAAGATGCCTTCGCACTGCAAACGGTCCTGTTTCTCCACGGGCAGAAAGCACATGGCTACGCCATACTGGCCGGCTGCGGGCAGCTTCAGGCCGAGTTCGGCGCACTCCTGCGCAAAAAAGACATGGGGAATCTGGATCAGAATACCGGCGCCGTCGCCCGTCTCCGGGTCGCATCCGGCTGCGCCACGGTGCGTGAGGTTGATCAGAACCTCAAGCCCCTTGCGGATGATCTCATGACTCTTTTCGCCGCGAATGTTCGCGACCAAACCCATGCCGCAGGCATCGTGCTCGTTCTGCGGGTGATACAGCCCCTGTGGCTCAGGGATTTGTAGACGAAAACTCGATGTATCCATGGCAGCCTTTTCGTGTTTGGTTTTGAAACGAGAATGCACTGCGTCCGGTAAAAGACACAGCCCCCGTGCAATTCCTTCAACCTGGAATCGCAGGGTCTTCAAGAGAAAATTTTCCTGAGCAGTACCGGCCGCATCCGGTTCCACACAATCACTATAACGGAAAAAGACAGACGTCGTTCAAATTCCTTTCATCTTCCGGCGTCCACTTGCGCGCGAACTCAGATTGTTCTTACTTGTACGCGTGTTCAGTGCTGAATTGGTCCTAACTGTGCGGGAGGAAAATGCCCACTGAGGCACTGTGATCGTTGTTGGAGAAAATGGGACGCTATTGCGCTGGATGCCATGCCCCAGAAGCCATAGCGTGGCTGCAAGCGTAGCATAGGGCATGATGGTTTGCCTCGCCGTCTTTGCGCAGCGAATCGCTGCGCACCGCGAGCCGAGCCTAATTCTTTTGGGGGTATGGGCGCAGGATTCAATTCTTCCCGGCCGCCCATCTTGCGTTTGTTATACTCACAAGGTGGTGCGTTGCGCCTTTACTTTCCAATCACATTGAGGTTTCCATGTCCGGCCACTCCAAATGGGCCACAATTAAGCACAAGAAGGGCGCGCTCGATGCCAAGCGCGGCAAGATTTTCACTCGCCTCCTGAAGGAAATAGCCGTCGCCGCCAAGGGCGGAGGCAATCCTGACAGCAATGCCCGTTTGCGCACTGCCGTTGCGGCTGCCAAAGCGGAAAACATGCCGCAGGACAACATCAAGCGCGCCATCCAGCGTGGTACCGGCGAGCTTGAAGGCGTTAACTACGAAGAGATTTCGTTCGAGGGTTACGGTCCGGGTGGCGCGGCGATTATTGTCGACGTGCTGACCGATAACCGCAATCGTGCCGTCAGCGAAGTTCGTCATGCCTTCTCGAAGAACGGCGGCAACCTGGGTGAATCCGGTTCCGTGCGCTTCATGTTCTCCAAGAAGGGTCTGATCGCCATCGAAAAGGATGCCGCCAACGAAGAGCAGCTTATGAATATCGTGCTCGAAGCAGGTGGCGATGACCTGAACGACGAAGGCGATAGCTGGGAGATCCTGACCGATCCCAGTGCCTACGATGGTGTGCTAGAGGCCGTTCGTGCCGCCAACATTCCCACCGTGGCTGCTGAGGTCACCATGATTGCCTCCACCTATGCCAAGTTGGAAGGCACCTCGCTGAACGCCATGCTCCGCATCATTGATGTGCTCGAGGATCTGGATGACGTGCAGAACGTCTACCATAACCTTGATATGGATGGCGTCGAGGCCGAAGACTAACAGCCCCTGAGGCTGGCAGAAAGAGGCCGCCAACTCTGGCGGTCTTTTTTTGGTGATGCTTGGCGCGCCCTCCGGATTCCGGTGGGCAGATTTGGATGAAGTCTGGTGGCGTCCTGAAGCTGGAGCCGCCAGAAGCCGGTAGTTGAAAGGAAGATCGTGAAGCGGATAGCAGGTATTGCGTTCTTTGTTCTGATCGCCGTAGCAGGGGCCTGGTCGCAGACCAGCAGCCCGATTCCCACGGCAGAGACGAATCCCGTGGCCCATGCGCGAGAAGCCATGCCCTGGCACTACGGTCCTTTTGTCAACTACGGCAACGGTGTTGGGGACCGCTCGCAGTTCAGATTTCTGACTGCGGGCGTGGAGCTGGGCAAGAACCTCACCCCGGTTGTACAGGCCGGGCCGCTCAGCGGGCAGTTTGAGTTGGCGGGCAACATCATGCCGCTCTGGCAGGCCTATACGCCTGCGCCGCATACGGAAACCGTGGTCAAGAACGGCATCACCTATATCAATCAGTATGCCGGCGGCAATTACTACGGCGTGAGCCTTACCCCGGTCATCATGCGCTGGAATTTCGTGACCCGCTCGCATCGCATTCAGCCTTGGTTCCAGGGCGCCGGCGGGCTGATCTACACCACCCACAAGTTTCCACCGGACATTCTGGTGGCCAAGGGCGTGGGCGGCAACACCTCGGTGTGGAACTTCTCGCCGCAGGGCGGTTTGGGCCTTCATTACTTCGTTCGTCCGAAGCGCTCCATCGACTTCGGCGTGAATGCCGTACATATCTCCTCGGCTTCGCTCGGCGACAAAAACCCAGGTGTGAATGCCAGCATGCAGTTCCAGATCGGCTACACCTATTGGAAGTAACGATGAGCGAACCTCTCGTCGAATGCGTGCCCAATTTTTCAGAGGGCGTTGATAGCCGTTGTGTGCAGGCCATCGTGTCGGCCATGCGGGTGGATGGCGTGCGTCTGCTGGACTGGTCCATGGATACCTCGCACAATCGCTCCGTGGTAACCGTCGCCGGTTCACCGGCTGCTGTTGTGGAGGCGGCCGTGCGGGGCGTGGGCAAGGCTGCGGAACTGGTTGATCTCACCCGCCAGCAGGGCGTGCATCCGCGCATCGGCGCTGCGGACGTTATTCCGTTCGTCCCTGTTTCGGGGATCCGGCTGGAACAGTGCGCGCTGTTGGCTCGCCAGGCAGGACTTGAAATCTGGCGGCGCTTTGGCGTTCCGGTTTATTTTTACGAAGCTGCTGCGGCACGTCCGGATCGCGCCAATCTGGAAGATGTACGGAAGGGCCAATTTGAAGGATTGCGCGATGCGGTGCGCAAAGATGCAGCGCGGCGGCCGGATCTAGGCGGTCCGGGCCTGCATCCTACCGCTGGAGCCTGTGCCGTGGGCGCGCGTAAATTCCTGGTGGCCTATAACATCTACTTCAATTCCACGGATCTTACCGCGGTTCGTACCATTGCCCGTGAAATTCGTGCTGCCTCAGGTGGCCTGAAGGGCGTCAAAGCTATGGGAGTTATGGCCCATGGACGTGCCCAACTCACTATGAACATCACGGATTTTGAGGTGACGCCCCTTTCGCTCGTTTACAGCACGGTAGAAAAGTTGGCGGTGCGGCACAAGCTTCTGCTGGCTGAGGGAGAAGTAATTGGCCTCATTCCCGAGGCGGCTTGTGAGCGGGAGAGCGAGTGGATGCGTCAATTAGGTGAGTTCGATGCGGCCACCAAGATCCTGGAGCGCAGGTTGGAGTCTCCTTTACCCTGGCCGGCGGCAGGATCGGGTGCTGGATCGGGCCATGGTTTGGCAGATGGATGCTTGGCCGGCTGAGGCCGGTTTTCGCGGGATTAACCGCGCAAAGAATGCTCGGACGCTGGCTGTGGCTCGCTGCCCGAAGCTGCGATTCGACTTTCGGAGGAACACCTTGTTGAAGAATTTCGCACGACTTGCTATGGTTTTTGCGCCTTTCGCGCTGGCTTCGCTGGCTTCGGCCGCGCAGCTCTCCACGGATGCCCGTGGTGCTATTCCCCACGACATTCAGCAGTTGGTGGTGATCGACTATCGCGCCATGCAGAACTCTGCGGCCGCCATGAGCCTGCGGGACCGCGTGATGCCTCCCGAACTTCGCCAGTTTGACGAAGCGCTGCGCAAGTCTGGCCTGAATGACAATCACGACGTGGATCAGCTTGCCTTTGCCCTCTATCGGCCCAATAACGCCCAGGCCGACGTGGTGCAGATTGTCGGCATTGCGCAGGGGCAATTCGACGTGGAAGGCATCATGGCCAACTTCCGCAAGCAGAAGCTGCGCGCCACCCTGCATCGTACCAACCGCATCTATCCCATGACCAAGGCCGGGCTTGTGCTCTGCTTTGTCGATCCCTCCACCATGATCTTCGGGCAGAAGGAATCCGTGGTGAAGGCGCTGGATGTGCGCGATGGCTTGGCCCAGGGTATGCTCAGCAACGGCGTCATGATGGACGCCATGCGCAGTGTGGATTCAGAGCCGCTGTGGAGCATTCTCGACAACGCCGGCACCCAGACCATGATGAAGCAGTTGCTGGGTGAAGCCGGTTCGATTGCCGACTACGACACCATCCGCAAACGCCTGGAATCAAGCTGGTACTCCATGAACTTCACCCATGGCGTCAAGTTTGCTCTGACCATCCAGACCGGCGACACCTTTGCGGCCGCCACGGTCTCCTCGCTGCTGAATGCCGCCGTGCTGGTGCGCAAGATGAGCGGTGCGGAGGCAGAGAAGGCAGCGTTGAGCAATACCACGGTGAGCTCCAGCGCCGGCAAGCTCAATGTGCGCTTTGCCGCCAACGACTCCGAGTTTTCGAACTTGCTGCAGTCCTCGCTCTTCAAGAGCGTGGTTGCCCGCTAGTTCAACAATCCGCATTCACAGAAATGGTCAGCCTCTGGGCTGGCCATTTTTGTTTTGCGCGCATTTCGCGTAGCGGCAAGATTTCTCCATCATCGCCGATTGCTTGTACGATGGGGAGCATATGCCAGCGATGACAGATGGCCCGGCCAACGTTGCCAAAAATATGCGCAAGCGGATACAAAGCTGTGCCCCGTTCATCGCGGCTTTTTGGCGATGAGCGGGCGGCAGGCTCTCCCATTCATCCACGATAAGACTGTGGATGAATAGGGCACATCAAGTCCCTGTGATCGGATGGCTGGGCCACCTGCCTGAATCATTGAGGAGCAAGAGGGCTATGAAGAAACTGATATGCATCTTTGCGTTGATGAGTTGTATTGCTGTCCATGCGCAATCTATAGCGAAGAAGAAAGTTGAGCCAGATTGCAGTGGTGGATGGCCTACTCAAATGGCATTCGCAAAATTGAAAAATGCAGGCTTGGCCAATGCGAATGTCCTTGATTTGTCCAAAACGAAAACCATACGCTTGGCATCCCAGCCAATGGGCGGGAATTTGTGGCATCAGGTGTATCTCGTCACATTTTTTAAGAAGTTTGGAGAAAAAATTGAAGCCATCGTTATCCACGACGCTTCTGATGAGGAATGCTCGATGACAGACGTTGACATATACGTCGTTTCTCAGCATCTTCTGCCAGAAAAGTAGTATGACGCTTGACGGGGGACCCGTTCTCGAGTCTGAGACCAGGAATTGATGGATGATAAGGGAGTATCATTACGACCTATCCCTGCGATCAGATGACTGGAGCACCTGCGGCAGGACATATGGAATGGAAAGAGCCCATCAAACGGATGAAAATGACAATCCTAGTTATTCTGGCATGTGCCGCAGTAGTGTGTCAGAGCCAATCCAGATTTCCATTTCCTGCCAATGACAATTGCGCTGTGAAGGCCTCAGGGCCGACAGCCGCATTCGATATCGAACACGATAGAGATACTGTTGGAGGCGGATCCCTATTCTGCACTTTAGGCGTTACTGCGAGCCAGGCTAATCGAGCTATCTTGGACTTTAAAGCGGCTGTTGGCTCACCTGAGAAGCTTTCGCCAAACACAGTTATAAAGTTTCCCATTGAGGTTGTGGTTTACAGCACCACGCGAGAAGGTAAGCGAAGGGATTCGACTCTTATTCTCCGCACCAGAGCAGAGTGGGTTGAATCCGTTCGTAAGAAACTCAATGATAGGCAACGTGCCGCAATCGAATCTGCGAAGCTATCAGACATGATGATGGTGAGTTCAAAAGGCGCAGGGCCGGGCTTTATTTTGGGCGACGGTTTGGTCTTCTTTAGCACGCGAAATCCACATCGCATCAGAGTTTGGCATCTCAATACGGAGGTGCTCGGAGATTGAATTTGTGCGAAGGGCGCATGCCTGCGTCATAAAGGGATGTGGGTTTACCCCTACAACGACAGACGTTTGGATATGACGTACTTCGTCACGTGTGCAACCAGCGCAGAATTTGGCATTGAGCCATGTTTTACCGGCAAAGAATGACAGGTTGCCCGGTCAATGTTGCCAGTAATATGCGCAAGCGGAAACGTTCGCCGTGCCCCACTCATCCACGATATGACTGTGGATGAATGGGGCACGTTAAGTTCCTGGTGGTCACGTGATTGTTACCGATTGCGCTAGGCTTCCGGCTTGG
>Ga0207857_1000454_pt1 | contig 11354 bp, 15 predicted proteins | sample LuqExpMetageno22_FD_187780 | JGI IMG/M metagenome (GOLD analysis project Ga0207857, IMG submission 187780) | Tropical forest soil microbial communities from Luquillo Experimental Forest, Puerto Rico - Sample 22 (SPAdes) | ecosystem: Environmental > Terrestrial > Soil > Tropical forest ... | reverse complement strand
AATACCAGAAATAACTCAAAATATTGGAGTTACCGAACGAACAGTAGAACGTTATATCCGACATTACAATCTACAGGAAAATTGAGAAGGAAGGGTGGTAAAAAAGGTGGGAATCAATTAAAATCTAACATTAAATGAAATAAGTCATATTCTAATTTGCCTTTGTGTTTTGATTTATATATCTCAGAAGCATTATATTGAGGATTATTCTCCATAACTAAGCATTGTTCATTACTTAATGTTTTACTAACTTGTTGGTTTATTTTTAAGACGATATTGGCAATTGAGCCTTCAACTATATAACCAATCATACATCCTCGTTTTTCATATATCCTATTTATAAACTTTCCCATACCAGCATCTGATATATACTCATGTATTAAAGTAGATGCTCTTTTATTATTGATATTATTTTCGATGAGCAATTTGGCTTCTACTCCAAATTCGATACGCCGTTTTGATTCCCAATTCTCAAAATAAATATCGTAACGTTTTGATGAGATTGACTTTTCGATACCTAAGCTGATTTTATCCGAAATTTCGTGTCGCTCTGGAGTGATTGTTAAAGGAATACTTTTTTTTAGAGTTATCAGTTTTAATGCTTCGAACAAAGCTATACTAATTGTTGTTTCTTCAGGCAAATCATCAATAGGCTCGTCAGTTTTGATTATACAGTACGCCTCATTTATTAAATTAAATAACTGGATTTGAAACGCTTCAAAATATTCTGGATTTACTATATTTTGCCTATATTCTATTGCATTTGCAATGTTTTCATATCCCTTTAAAACCCCCATACTAATTATTTTGTATTAAATCAAGTATAAGGTTGTCTGCATCATTTAAAGCCTGTGATAATGTCCAAAATTTCTTTTGATTTGGCTTTATCAAATAAATCGAATTACTGTCTTTTTTAAAGTATTTAATTAACTTTCTATAATATATACTTTCTGAATGTTGTACAAATGTATCTTGGTTTATCTCGTGTAACAAACCGGATATATTTTGATAATTCACAGTGTTACATGAGCCATTCTCATAGTCATTATTGAAGTGCAACGCAATTACTCTAATTAAATCTATTGCAGTTTTGGATTCAATCACTTCAACCCAGAACCCTTTGTCTTTGTTTCCGATTATCGTACCCAAAGTCGTAATTAATGTTTTTGCGTATGATTCTATCATGCTATTATCTGCAAAGCTCTCCGCATGGCTACTATTATAATTATTACGTAAAGCCACACTATAACTTAACACATCATGTATTAAAGCTTTGTCATTTTCAGATAAGTATAACTCTTTATAAATAATATCATCAATTTGTTTCTCAATTGAATTTATTTGCTTTTCAAGATTGAAATCTAAATTTCCACTACTTTTCAGTAAAATTATTTCATCTACAGCTTTTGCTAATTTGTTAATTGTACCTTCTTTCATAACGTAAGGTAATGCTGGAAAAGAAAGAGCGTCATTATTCTGTACTCTTCCTCCCTTATCTATTCCCCAAGATGAGCTTGTAATAAAAAAGTAATAAGTTGCAATTGATGAGTTTAAGCAAGCTACTAATGCTTTATGGAAATTCTCATCTTTGCCTTCTATTGATATACCCAAGGCTGAACTAAGGAAGACACAATTCGATTTTATAAATGAACTACAAAATTCCGAATCGCTGGTTCCTTCCTTAACTAGAACGATAGGGGAATTAAATATTGCTTTACTATTTAATCTAAATGAATCATGCCGTTCACCTAATAAGTCTAAAGATTCAGTGGGTGTGTAATATCTTTTTATATTCTCGGTTGGCAATAATGGGTATTCCTTCAAATGAGGGTTCCCTCTTTTTGCGTTCTCATCTTTAATTTTTAATCCAACACCCCATTCCTTATCTGTGATGTAGCTTTTTATTGGTTCTACAAGTTTAATTTTTTCAATTAATTTTAAATCTCTTACATTTCCCCACATTGCTACTTTGAAAATTTTTGTGTCATTTTTCAAAATCTCACGCAATGGTAAAAACTTCACTTCGGATGCGTCTATTACTATCGAATGACGGCGCTTTATTACCTCCACACTTTTGGGAATGCAGTATGTTATGTAGTTTTTGTCTAAATCCGTCTTCTTTTTATATATAAAAATGGCTCCAGGAGATGTTGCATTCTTGAAAATAATACTTCTAACAACAGCCAAATTAATTATCGCATCAATGGAGTAAGTTGAGAAAAATGTTTGTCTAAAATTATCATACACTTTCCCTGTATTAAATAATATTTTAACTGCACTTATCAATGAAATCGTTCCATCTGTAATGAAATTGGGCATATAATGCAAATATGCGCACATAATTTGCTGCGGAAGCTTATTCTCATTGAGATATTCTTGTACATCTAAGTCTAATTTTCCTAATTTCCAAGGCGGATTGCCTACAATTAAATCAAACCTTTTTTCACGTAGCTCTAAACCTTTTGAAAAAGTACTATCTTGAAATAAATTATTCCCTGGCTTTTTGCCTTTATGTTCTTTTAGTTCTTTTTTATCCGTCCAGTGGATTAATGGTTCGAAGCGAACCTGAGATAAAACTTTTTTAGGCTCTAAATAATTTAAAAAAGTTAGATATAAACTAAAAGCTGTTACTTTTATAGCTTCAGGGTCTTTTTCAATACCAAAAATATTATTTAATAATAAATTCCCCAGTACAAGTTCATCAATATCAGTATTCGGATGATTATATTTCCATCTGGCAATTAGTCTTTTATAACTTTCAACTAAAAAAATACCAGAACCACATGCCGGGTCTAATATTTTTAAGTCGTATCTATTGTTATTTTCATCAGGCCATGGTAATACTTCATTTAGAGAGAACTCAACCAACATTTGGGGTGTATAAAACGCTCCATCCTTTCTGATTTTTCTATGGTTTTCATCCTCTTCGCTCATAAACTCTTCATAAATAGAGCTTATAAGTTCAATTGGAATATACTGAAATTGAAATATTCTCCAAAGTCTCAATTGCCCGGTTAAAATATCAAGCTTCCCCGAAAAACAGTTTTTTATAAGTGTAAGGCATTGAGAATTCTTTTTAACCAACAACTCTTCTTCCTCCGTAACGGGGAAAAGGTCTCCATTGAATTTTACCTTTAAATCATGAAATAAATTGATTGTATTCTCAGGGTTGTCCAATAATGTAAAAAAATCTTCGACGTCATCCGGGTAATTATCATGATTTAAAATCCCTCTATCTTCTAAGTATAATGTAAACAAGCTTCTTCCCAATAAATCATGTATAACACTTAGCGGGAAACCATATTCCTCAAAAAGAATCTTTCTTGTTTCTGATAAATTGTCAACCAGTTTTCTATCTACTTTATTAGCGGTCTTTATACTTTTGCCTAATTCCTCATTCCAAATTATTCCTGAGTCAATTCTTGATTGATGAAGAATGGCACCTAACCTTTTCAAATCATTCTGCGTAGTAGAATAGCTCCCTCTTTCAATTTTGCTTAATGATTGATTGTCATCAACAGGCATGTCAAAACAATCATATAGCCTGATCTCTTGAGGAGTAATAATCCCTAAAAGGGGAGTCCGACCTTCATTCCATATTTTTCTATGAAGTTTTTTTACATAGTTTGTGTCAAACGTATGTAATTGTTTAAAGTGTATAAAGGGATTTTCACCAGAAAAGTATATGGCATCCACTGCATAGGGGTCTTTTTTATTGAATGCTACCCGCGATATTTCTTTTTTAAATGGTGTAAAGGATTTAGCGTCTTCGATCAAACTGCGTTCAGAAACCAAGCCAAATTGCCATTCTGCCAATGTAGCAACATTCTGGAGTACAATTTCTGTTTGGTCTGACATCTAATAAAATTAGTATTAAAAAATTTTGAGGCATAATTCTTGGTACGACAAAAATAAAATATTCATTGCTTTCTTCAACTTATTTACCCTGTTATTTTAAATTTCTTAAAAAAACACATAACAAATTGGTTATAAGCACAAAGTAGACCTATAATCAACAAACTAAAGATAAAAAAGGGAAAAGCCTTTTTATCTTTCTAAGCAAATACTCTCTATATCAGTTCTTCTTTCCATCACCCCTCATAACACACCCCAGTAATATCAAAAACATCTTTAAACTCTGTAGACAAAGATATCACAAAGCATTCTACCTTTTGATCTGAGCCATTTGGTTTTACTATACGGTAAGTGATCCACATGGGCTCTGCACCACGAAGCATGGCTTCAATATCATGACAGAATTGTAGTAAGTCGTTACCATGAATAATTTCCAGAAAGGTCGTAAATTTATAGTGCCAGTCTTTTGCTATGCCAGTTGATTGGTAAAAACTATCCGAAAATAACAAGTGATCCTCTACCGAGTACCAAGTCCAAATACCAATAGGCAGTTTATTAGTTTCCATCATAAACCGGTATTAATTGCTTCTTATAAAACTTCACTAAAGCTTCAAACTCATCAATACCGAAAGGCTTCGACAAGAAATGAGTCGCACCTGCCTCTTTACATTTTATTTCAGCTTCGTGAGGTGGTAGTGCTGATATAGCAATTATTGCCACCTCATTATCAAACTTTTTTAACCGTGTTATTAGTTCATACCCACTTATATCTGGCAATTTAATATCCGTCAAAACCAAAACAATATCACAGGCATGGGTTTCAAAAAGCTCAAGAGCCCTTTTCCCTTTTGCGGTTTCTATTGTTGTGAAACCAATTTCTAATAGTATCTCTGATAACAATAACCGCGAGGCCTCATTATCATCAACAACTAATACTTTTTTTCGGGTTAAAAATCGCCTCATTTTTTTAATATTAGAACTTAGCAATAAACTATAACTATTTATATTGGTTTAACTAATATAAATATGACTTATATGAATACAAATATAGCTCATAAGTGTATTAAAACAAAAAATATTTACACGAATAAACAATATTTATAACTATCAAAAGCATATTAATATTTGTTACGCCTATATAGTCATTTTCCTGTCTTCTTTGTGACACAAGTATTTATTTACATTTGTTCAATATGGAAAGAATAAACAGGATAAAAGAAGTATTGGTTATAAAGGGAGTAAGTCAAAAAGAGCTTGCTGTTAAATTGGATAAGAATCCTAATACGATTGCATCCATTTGTAATAATAAATCTCAACCACATTTAAAGGACTTAAAACAGATTGCTGCTATTCTGGATGTCGATATTCGGGAATTGCTTGTACCTACTAAAGAGAAATCTTAGACACCATTTAAGCTGAGTTTGCTATCGAGAATCTACGAAAGTGCTTATAAATTGACAGGAATAGGGAAATAATATATAATTTTGTACTGATTTTCTTCGGGGTAGGGCGCAATTCCCTACCGGCGGTAAAAGTCCGCGACTCCTTGAAAAAGGACTGATTTGGCGAAATTCCAAAACCGACAGTTAAAGTCTGGATGAGAGAAGAAAAACGAATAATGACAATTACAATTGATTTTGTCAGTTGTATAATTATTGTTTATGCACTTTGCTCCGAAGATTTAGTATTAATAATAAAAAAGGAGTAAAGATGAATGAGTTAGATTCATTTGGAAAAGACAGCAAAGAAAGAGTTGAAAATGCTGTAAAAAAACTACAACAGGGTTTTGGGGTACTACTTGTAGATGATGAAAATCGTGAAAATGAGGGTGATATTATTTTTCCTGCCGAGAGAATGACAGAAAAAAACATGGCTTTAATGATTCGAGAGTGTAGCGGAATCGTTTGCTTGTGTTTAACTGAGAATAAATGCAACCAACTTGGATTAAGCCAGATGGTTAGTGAAAATACGAGCAAAAACCAAACAGCATTTACTATATCTATTGAAGCTAAAAACGGAATAACAACAGGGGTTTCAGCAAAAGACAGATTAACAACGATAAAAACTGCAATTTCTCGTAATGCCAAACCAGAAGATTTATCACATCCGGGGCACGTATTTCCTTTATTAGCAAGAGAAAATGGAGTTTTTGATAGACGAGGGCATACTGAAGGAAGCGTTGATTTGATTAGAATTGCAGGATTAGGAGAATCATCAGTTTTATGCGAATTAACAAATGATGATGGCACAATGTCAAAATTACTTGAGATTTGCAGATTTGCAGAAATACATAAAATGAGTGTGGTTTCAATTGAAGATATTTACCAATATCGTGAAATAATAGAAAATAAGAAAGAATATTGAGAATGATTAATTAAAAAGCACATACCACAATAGTGGCTCATAAAATGCAAGGGCCATGCATATTCAGGCATATGTACCCGCGCAAAAAGCATTTATCTAGTGAATCTACTCAGCCAAAACCGAAGAAACAAAAGTCGAACGCCTAGCCCGCACAATGAACAAACTTGCAAAACATCAGCGATTCTATGACAAAGATATTGACTAACTTTAACCATTAAAAACACAAAAACATGGGAAAAATTATTGCCTGCTGTGGTCTCAATTGCGCTACCTGCGATGCACGCATAGCCACAATAAACAACGACGACCAGTTACGTGCCCAAACAGCCGAAAAATGGAAAGTACAACACAACGCACAAGGTCTTACCCCCGAAATGATTAACTGTACTGGATGCCGCGAAGCAGGTGCTAAATTTAACCATTGCAATAACTGCGAAATTCGCAATTGTGTTAAATCAAACAACTTCCAAACCTGTGCCGATTGCGACAAACTGGATAATTGTGCCATAGTTGGCAATTTACACAAATACGTTCCCGAAGCACTCGAAAACCTCAAATCCTTAAACTAATGGAGTCAACTAAAATTATTGGGCAAACTAAAGACGCTGGTTTTGAAGTCGGTATCCGAAAAACGTTTCAGGTTTCCACAGAAAACGCCAGGGATTTCCTTTTTAGCAACGAAGGTATAAAACAATGGTTAGGCGAAATCATTGCAGGAGAACTAACATTAAATCAGGAATACCACACGAAAGATGATACTGAAGGAACGGTAAAAATTTTCAATCCTTCCTCACACATCCGTATAACATGGAAAAAGAAAGAATGGTCTAATGTTTCCACAATACAAATAAGAATTATACCTGCTAAAAAAGGCACAACCATTAGTTTTCATCAGGAGAGGATGCTCAACAACCTTCAGCGCGAAGAAATGAAGAAACATTGGGAAGCAATTTTGAAAAAGCTGAAAGAAAAAATCCAGCAAAAATAGAATGGGCAGAGTTAACATTGCCAGTAGACTATACTATACTTATAACCCAAAAGTTAAATAAGTAATCGTTTCTGATGTTCCTCGAAATGTTTCCGTTCTTCTAATACTGTTAGTACAGAGACTTTATCTTTCTCGTAAGTTATAGTCTTAAATCCGACCTTCCAAATATCTCCATCTCCATATTCTCTAAGAATTTTAATCTCATTTTCATTGGAAAAATAATCTTCAGGGATAATCTCAACAATATCACCAATGTCAGGAATATGAGGAGGGTTCTCAATTTTAACCTGAGATGTAATTAATGAGTTAAATGCGATTGTTAGTATTAGATTCATACTGGGAATTTTATTAAGTGGGTTCCCCAGTTTCAGCAAACTTCTGTAAATAAGGCAATATCTCCTTCACCTGTTCCTGTGTCAGGTGCATTCTGGCATTAACAGCTTTTCCGTTAATATCTTTATCAACTCCAAGCCATATCTTATTTTCAAGCACTGCATTACTTTTTTGCAGGCTGCATTGCTGTTTATAATCGTCCTGAAAGGCTATTTTGCCCAAGCCCTGTTCAACTTTAGTAGTTACTAATTCTGTTTTATCCATAAAAGCTTCACCTTTCCAATATTATATAACTACTACCGAGTTTTCACTTTGAAACTCGTTGGATACAAACTTGTCAGCTTCTGTTTCATTCTTCCATTCCCAGCCATCAATGAGGTATTTGAATTGGTACTCCCTGTTTCTTTCAAGGTCTAAAGAAGCTGTAAACTCCCCGTTTTTATGCCTTTTCATGGGCAGGCTCCCAACTTCCCAGTTGTTGAAATCGCCAGCCAGGTACACCTGACTAGCAGAACGGGCAATGTCTTTGGTAACTTTAAATGTTACCTTGCACATTGACTTCTTTTCGTCGTATTGTTTTTTCAGGCTCATAACTGATATTTTAAACTTAATCCAAATTTACAAAGTTTTGAAGATATAGTAAGAAATTATGTATGATTAAGCAGCTACGTCACTGGCTATTGATTTTACTTTCCGGTAAGGTAAATTAAAATAGAATGTAGAACCAACGCCATATTCCGACTCCATCCATATTTTTCCCTTCATCGACCTGACAAGTGATTGTACAATAGGAAGTCCAAGGCCTGTGCCTTTACATTTGGAAGTCAAACATGGGTCATTTACCTGTTTGTACCGTTCAAAAATTACAGCCTGCATTTCCGGCTTTATACCGATACCTGTATCTTCAACGTAAAACTGTATCGTTTTGTTGTTGATTAGGCGGCATCCAAAGAGTACATGCCCGTTCAGAGTGAATTTCAGAGCATTGCTTATTAAATTTACAAAAACCTGTTTAAGCCTTGTAAAATCTGCGTATATCTGGTATTGACCAATGGGAAGTTCAATACAAGTTTCTAATTTTACTGCACCCTGTTTGTAATGCTTTACAGGTACATCAAACATATCGGATAACTCTCCGAATAAGTCTTTTAAATTGCCAGGCTTTTCAACGAAAGTTAATTCCCCCGCTTCGATCTTTGAAATATCCAGCAAGTCATTGATAAGGTTTAAAAGGTCATCGCTGCACCGGTCTATGATTTGAGCGTATTCTTCCTTATCTTTTGCCAGCAAATCAGGGGCTTTAAGAAGTTGTGCAAAGCTTTTGATTATACTTACCGGGGTGCGTATTTCATGTATCATATTCGCAAAAAAAGTCGATTGCAAACTTGCTTTTTCCTGGACGTCTGCTTTATCTTTTAAAAGTTGTTCACTCAACAACTGAGATTGTCTGTTTGTTTCGCATAAATCTTCATAAAGCGGCATGTATACCTGGCTTGTCCTTTCGTTTACTTCTTTATTTCGTTTAATTAATAGTTCATTTCGCATAAAATGACGTTTTTAGATTAATAAAATGTTAGTAAAGGTTTTATATCAATGTATTTGGTTTTTGAAAAGATATTTTCTGAGTACTAAACTTATTTTTTCCTTGTTTAACGGCTTGCTTATAAAGTCGTTTCCACCTGCTTTAAAACATTCTTCTATATTTTCTTCACTTGCATAGGCAGTTTGGAAAATAACGGGAATATCAATCCTTTTTCCCCTTATTTTACGGGTTGCAGTAATGCCATCCATTTGTGGCATACTTATATCCATTAAGATGACGGATATGTCTTTGTGTGTTTCCAATATGTCAAGGACTTCCAATCCATTTTTTGCCCAGATATGCTTAACCCCAAATTGATGCACCAGTTCTTTTAGTAGAAAATAATTTGTCGCGTTATCCTCAGCAATCAATATTTCTGCTTCACTATATTCGTCGCCTTTCATAAAAATGGGTTCTATGGGTTACTAACTAAAGACAGATGATTAATTTATTTGATCAGTCATTATTGTCATGAATATTTATTATCGGTATGCCATCATTATATTTTGTAACTTTCAAGTTCTCTTTCGTCCAGGTTTGATTACCAATTGTTATTGTATTATAAGTATTCCCATCAATATCTTTTATAGTTTGCGCCTGTTCATTGTTTTCAAAATATATCAGTGAGAAGAGAATAAAGATAATTTTCAGGTATTTCATAAAGTCCGTTCAAAAGTCGCATGGGTTAATATTACAAAATTACTTTTATTATCCAGCCTATCAATGTTCCCAGCAATGGAATAATTATTAATCCCAGGCAACCGACACCTATACTTCCAATACCGCCCCCTGAATATTTATCATTTGAATCTTTTTCAGCTAACTTAAACCAGTGAGTAAAACTTATAACCGATGATATAATACCAATTGCAGAGCCTATAACAATAAAATAAGAAGGATTAAAATGCCTGAAATAATAGTAGCCCAATAGTAATGAAAAAGATACCATCCAACAGCCCGAAAATATCAAAATATCAGAAATATCATCATACCCCATCCAATCATTGGGTTTTATTGTTAATTTGGAACTAATGCGTTTATTGACTGAAATGACAACTATTCCCAGAACTGTTGTCAAGACAATTATTATCACTTTGTAATTCATCTTGAATAAGTATTAAAAGTTAATAGATGCCTTTAAATTGAACCAGTATATTCGATGCTGCATCTCTTATTTGAGGCAACAGGTCAGGGTTGTTTTAATAATAAACCCTTTTAAACCAATTAAAAATACAATAAAATAATTTTAAACAAAAATTATTGTTAATCAATTGATTTAAATCAGAAAACAAATATAAGTTCTAAAATACATCTAAACTACCCCCAACTCCAAACCTACCATTAGCTTTGGCAACTCCGTTCTCAACCCCAATAATCACATCCACATCATGGGCAAAATCCTGTTTGCCCCGGAAATTTCCTTCTTTGGTTGTATGGAAAATAAAGATGAAAGCTGTTTTTGGGTTGTCTTTTCTAAGCTTGGTTAAATCCTGGCTGGATAATCCTGCTTTACTCACCGAATCAATAAAAACAAACTGATAAGGAGCTAAATCGTCAGGAAGCTTCTCTGCAATCACCAAGTTGGGATGTATTGCCCCTAAACGTTCGAGCTTTTCTTTTAATGTATAACCAAAGCCTTCCTCGATGGCAACGTACAAAACCTTTCCGTGATTTTCAGCAAGGTATTTGGCAAAATCAATGCAAAGGGTAGATTTCCCGCTTTTGGGAAGGCCAAATACCATTGCAGAGAACCCTACCGATGGGTCGCCTATAAGTTCACGATACCGACCTTTTAACCCGATGGTTTCAAATTCCATCCCAGCTAATTCAGTGCTTGTAATTACTAGAGGTTCCGGTGCTTCATTTAAAGGCTTTTCTTCTTCAGCTTCAACTCCGCGTAACCCTTTTTCTGCTTCATAAATCTTTTGTAAGTATTTGGCTACTTTCTTTTTTTGCTGCCTTCTGACCATCCAGGACATAATACCATTTAAGGTACTATCGCTTATGGCTGGTATTTGGGACTTATTTTCAAGATAGCTCTCCAGAGAAGATTTTATTTCCTTTATTTCTTTCCAGTAAGGACAGGTTTCAGGTATTTTTCCTGATTCAATGGCTTTTTCAATCCGGCATAGCAATGCTTTGGCTTTGTCTTTTACATCTTTTTTACCATGAATACCAATGTATTGCTTAATATAAGTTACAGAAAGCATTGTCTTTTGACTTTGGGTAATC
>Ga0207857_1000452_pt1 | contig 11417 bp, 9 predicted proteins | sample LuqExpMetageno22_FD_187780 | JGI IMG/M metagenome (GOLD analysis project Ga0207857, IMG submission 187780) | Tropical forest soil microbial communities from Luquillo Experimental Forest, Puerto Rico - Sample 22 (SPAdes) | ecosystem: Environmental > Terrestrial > Soil > Tropical forest ... | reverse complement strand
GACCTACGTGCCGCTCGACCGCGGCGCGAGCAAACAAATCGCCGCGCTGATCGATCCGCTCGGGCCGGGGTTGCAATCCAGCCTGTGCCTGATACACCTGCTCCGGCGTTGCAGGATCGATACCCCACCCAAAGCCATAACGAATTCCAGGGCCGATGGGTTGCAGGCGAGAAATTTCTGTCGTCTCTGCCAGCAGAACCGGGTCGCCACCACTGCCAAAGAAGACCAGGAGCGAAACATCGCCTTCCACCGCGCAGAGCACGGCCCAATCTTCACTGCCGGCCTGTTCAAGGCTGGCAGTGATCACATTCTCTGGCCCGTGGGCCTGCCAGGTTTGCGGAATGCGGCAACCACGCCGGTTCAGTTCAACAGCAACCCGCGCCGGCAACTGTGGGAACGAGCTTACGGGAAGATAGCGCAGGACATACTCATGCCGCTCGCCAGCAATCTCCAACTGACCCGTGCGCGTAAGCGCCTCCGTCGGCCTTTGCGCACGCAGCGGAACCATGGCCACCAGACTCGCGGCCAAAACGCCCCACACCATGATCCGCTGCACGTTCATCGTCAATTCCTCAAAGGCTTCCCGGTCTTCAGCGTATACCCAATCCGTTGCTGTGTCTTGACCTCGCCGCACAAAGAGAGAAAGGCCTCCAGTTCCAGGTCAAGCAACTGCTGCTCGGTCACAACTTCACCCGGCGTAACGCGTCCCCCGCAGAGCACCCGCGCCGCATGACGCGCCACTTTACGATCGTGTTCGCTGGCATGGCCGGCTTCATACATCAGCTCCACTCCCATCTCCAGCGCGGCCAGAGCGGAGTTGCCCGGAGCCAGCACGGTGCGCGGTTGCGGAGCCACGTAACCACCTTCCGCCATCTGCAGGGCCGCATGCTTGGCATCTTCCAGCAGACGCTCACGGTTCATCGTGATTCCGTCTCCGCTGTCCAGAAACCAGAGCGTCCGCGCTTCGGTGGCGGAGGTGGAAACCTTGGCCAAAGCAATGGTCTCAAAGGCGCGTTTGACTGCGGATTGCACAGTGGCAGAACGCGCAAAGGCGGCAGGATCGCGCGTATCTGTCTCGGCAATGGCCTGCGCACGATCGAGCGCACGGAACAACATCTCCTTGGTGCCACCGCCCGCGGGAATCAAGCCCACACCGGCTTCCACCAATCCGATGTAGCTTTCAGCATGCGCCTGACGGCGCGCAGCGTGCAGCGTCATCTCCGCACCGCCGCCCAGCGTCAAGCCAAACGGAGCCACCACCACCGGGCGCGGGCAGAATTTGATGGCGGCGGTCATGCGCTGGAAACCAGTGATAACGGCACGAATCTCGTCCCACTCGCCCTCCTGCGCCATCAGCAGGAGTTGCAGCAGATTGGCGCCTACCGAAAAATTGTCACGGTCGCCACTGAGCACAAAGGCAACGGAATCGCGCACAGTAGCCGAGCTTGGCGACAGCGCAGAGGTGATCATCGACATCACATCCGCGCCAATGGCATTCTTCATCGCGTGCAACTCGATGGCCGTAACGCCCTGCCCAATATCCACCAACGATGCACCCGAGTTGGAGCGCAATACGCCGCCGCTGCGTTTGTAACTCACCACGCGGGCATGCCCCGCTGGCTCCATCAACGGCTCCAACTGCCCACTGCAGGGATTGAAACAAGCCGCACCCTGATACCAACTGCTATGCCCTGCAGCCAGCAATGCGCCGGCGCGCGGACTCACATCGAGCCCCAACGCGCGCATCCGCTCCACGGTGCGCGCCACGCCCGCCGCATCCCACAGCTCAAAGGGGCCAAGCTCCCAGTTGAAGCCCGCACACATGGCACGGTCGATGGCCGGAGCATTGCTTGCCGCTGTACCAATTAGCTCCGCCGCGTGGTTCCACAGGCCTGCTAGAAAAGGCCAAAGAAAGGCAGCGGCACGGTCACGCGCAGGGTCTGCCTCCAGCACGACACGCATCCGCTCCGCCACAGAGGGAGCGTTTTTGGCCAGATCCAGAGAGGCCAGCGCCGCTTTTTGCATGGGCCGGTAAGCGAAATCCGGCAGTGTGAGTGTCCACCTCTCCTGACTGCCGTCCGCCTTGCTCTGTTTTTTGTAGAAGCCCTGCCCAGCCTTGTCGCCCAGCCAGCCGCGGCGCAGCATCTCTGCCAGCAACTCGCCCAGTTGCGGCGTCTGAGGGGATTCGGGTGCATTCGCCACCACCGCGGCGAGCACATCCAGCCCCACCATGTCAGCCAGGCGAAAGGTTCCAGTACGCGGCCAGCCAATCACCGGGCCAGTCAGCGCATCCACATCTTCGAAGGTGAGCCCTTGCTGCTGCATCAGGTACGTAGCCCGCGCCATGGCGGCCGCACCGATCCGGTTAGCAATAAAGTTGGGCGTATCCGCCGCGTTCACCACCTGCTTGCCCAAGCGCCGGTCAGCAAAGGCAGCAAACGAAGCCAGCAGTTGAGGGTCTGTCTCCGGTGTTGCGATCAGCTCCACCAGACGCATATAACGAGGCGGATTGAAAAAGTGCGCGCCGAAAAAACGAGCGCGCCACGCTCCCTGGCCCACACCGTTGGCAATTTGGCCAACCGGGAGTCCGGACGTGTTGGTCGTCAAAATGGCGCTGGGCTTTAGATGCGCAAGCACGCGCTGGAGCAGTGCGATCTTGATCTCCAGATTTTCCGCAACCGCCTCTACCACCCAATCGCAATCCGCAATGCGTTCCATGGCCAAGGCAAAACTGCTTGGCTCGATGAGCTGAATGAGGCGCGGTTCAAGAAGGGCAGCCGGCTTCATACGCGCCAGAGAAGCCAGGGCACGCGCGGCGGGAAGATCTTTCTGAGTCCGCGTCTCTGACGGTGCGGGATCTCCAGGCAGATCCAGCAACAACACCGGAAGGCCGGCGTTGGCCAGCAGAGCGGCAATTCGTACGCCCATCGCGCCAGCGCCAAGCACCGCCGCGCGGCGAATCTCAAGCGGTCGAAGGCCAGCTACCGGGGCGCCGCATGCGGAATGACCGCACGCGTTGTTGCTTTCAGGGTTGCTCATGCGTCCAGCACCTCCGGCACAGATGGGTCGATTGCACAATCAGAGTAGAGGATGGAGAGCGATTGCGCACCTTTCATTTTCTTACGCGCGCAAAACCCCTGCTCCCATCTCATCTACTCCATCTGAAAACGACATGACAAACTGAGCGCGCCGGAATCGGCGACGGAGCCGGAGAGAGCCTCTTTTCTATCTTGGTTGCGTAGCGTCTAGCCCGCCCTGCAAGAAGATGCCGAACGATGCGAAAAGCCGATCACCGGGGCTGCGGCTAATCTCTTTTCACCGCAGCGAACCAGCCTATTCCACACTCTCAGCCCAGCGCTGCAGAAACACGCGCAGTTCACTGGGCGGCTGCAACCATACGCTGGCCGCAGTGGCGCGGAACTGGCGGCGCACCAAGGCGCTCAGGTGGACTCCGGGAGCGCGATTCACGGCCTCAAAGGCTGCTTCATCCGTAAGGTCATCGCCCAGATAGGCAACCGGCGCTTCTCCTGCTTCCTCGGCCAGAATGGCCTCCACCGCGCCGCCCTTGTCGCGGCCGCCGCGCAGCTCCACACCGCCATCGAAAGGCAGCAGGCGCAGCCCTTCCAGCTTGGCCAAGGGTTCAAACAAGGCCAGAACCCGTGTGCGGATAGCCTCCGCACGTTCTGCCGGATAGCCGCGCCAATGCATGACGGCGGCATTCGCCTTGTCTTCGTAGAGCCCGCCCAAGGGATCCAGCTTCAACTGGGCCCGCAGCGCATCGAGCTTCTGCCCGGCCTCACCCGGAGCCGTCTCCAGCTCGCAGCGTCCGTCGGGATAAAGGCGCTCCGCTCCATGCAGCCCCCAGACTTCAAGCCGCGGATCGAGCTCCAGCATGGGGGCAATCTCACATGCCGGACGCCCCGTAATAACCGCCATGCGCGTGCGCCCTTCTGCCTGGATACGGCTCAACAACTGGCGCACGCCTGCCCACGGACGAGCCTTGAAACGGTCCACACGAAAAGATGCGAGCGTGCCATCGTAATCCAGCAACAGCAAAGGGCGGCCAGCGGAGCTGCCCAGTGCGCGAAAGAATTCCTCCAGCCTGCGGGCTGTCTCTTCAGTCAAAACTGCCTCACTTCCGTTGGTCGTTCTGGCCAGGGCGCGCTACGGGCTGCGCATCCGTCTGCTCTCATTTTCACTCATACGCGCCCAGGACCGCCATGCGCTATCCTGTTCCTGCAGCATGAGCGGGCTTTCCGCTCCATTCCAGGCACCGATGGCAGGCCTCATGGCGTTCGACCGCATTGATATAACCGCCAAAAAGATCGTCCTCACCGTGCAGGACTACTCCGTCTTTGCCTGGCGTGCCATGGGCAATTTCTTCCGGCCACCCATCTACTGGAGCGACTTCCTGCTTCAATCCGACATCATCGGCGTAGGCTCGTTGTCCATTGTGATGCTTTCCGGCCTGTCCACCGGCGGCGTGCTGGCGCTGCAATCCGCCTCCACGCTGGCGGCCTTTGGCGCAACCGCCATCACCGGACAATTTGTTTCACTCACCATGATCCGCGAACTTGGCCCGGTACTGACCGGCGTCATGGTTTCGGGCCGCAATGCCTCCTCCATGGCCAGCGAACTGGGCTCCATGGTGGTAACCGAGCAAATTGACGCCATGCGCGCGCTGGGCGTGGACCCGCTGCGCAAGCTGGTGACCCCACGCATTTTTGCGTCTGTTTTCATGCTGTTCTTTTTGACGATTGTGGCCGATGCCTCCGGCATTCTGGGCGGCGCCGCGGTAACCGTCTTCATGAACCACCAGAACGGCACGCAGTATTTTTCGCAGGCCTACGAGCATCTACGCTATCCCGACATTGTGCAGGGCCTGGTGAAGCCTCTGTTCTTCGGCTACATCCTCAGCTCCATCGGCTGCTTCTATGGACTGCGCACCACGGGCGGAACCCAAGGTGTGGGCCGTTCAACGATTCAGGCCGTAGTGGTCAGCTCCGTGCTGATCATCTTTGTGGACTTCATGCTGACGCAGGTTCTGCTTGCGCTGTTTCCTTACGCCCTATGAGCACCACGTTGCCCACCAACAGCTCGCAGGAAACCTTGCCGGCGCAGGCTCCCGTCGTCGCGTTCCAGCATGTTTCCATTGCGTTTGAAGAGAACGTGGTGCTGGAAGATATCAGCTTCTCCATCGCACCGGGCGAAACACGCGTCCTGCTGGGCCCCGCCGGCGTAGGGAAAAGCGTGCTGCTCAAAATTGCTCTGGGACTGCTCAAACCCGACCTGGGCGCGGTCACGCTCTTGGGCAACTCGATTGCGCGCATGCCCGAGCAACAACTGTTCGCCCTTCGTGCCCGCTCCGGCATGGTATTTCAGGAAGGCGCGCTGTTTGACTCGCTCACCGTGCGCGACAATGTGGCCTACCAACTGATTCAAGAGCGTGTCCCCGACGAAGAGATTGATGCGCGAGTTCACGAGTCCCTGCGCTTTGTGGGCTTGGAGCAGACCTTTTCGCAGTATCCCTCCAGCCTTTCTGGTGGTATGCGCCGTCGCGTGGCCATTGCACGAGCCCTCATCCGCCAGCCCGAGCTGATCCTCTACGATTCTCCAACTGGCGGTCTTGACCCGGTCACCAGCACGCAGATCATTTCACTGCTCGTCAAACAACGCGATGTGCATCGCACTCCGTCGATCATGGTCACGCATCGTTTGCAGGATGCCTTTGCTCTCTCCACCAACCGCTGGGATGCGGAGCAGGAACAGATGGTCCCACTCCCCAAGGGCGAGATCGATCCGAATACGACCTACATGATGCTGGAAGATGGACGCTTGATCTTTGACGGCTCGCTGCTGGAACTGCTCAACAGCACCGATCCGTTTGTGCGCGACTTTCTGGCCTGAACGCGGATTCCGTTGCACAGGACCAAATCTTCATCGACATCCAGCAGGGCAAAAGTGCATAGTCGTAGGCATGCGATCCCATCTTGGCTGCACTCTTGTCCGTTCTTGTATGGCTTTGGCGTTGTTGGCTACGCCGCTATTAGTGGCTCAGAGCCCGTCTCCCTTGGTACTCCATGCCGCGCGACTCCTTGAAGTGGACACAGGAAAAATGCTCGCGCCAGGCGAGATCCTGGTGGTAGGCGAGCGCATTCAGGCGGTGGGCTCCGTGGTGGAGCGCCCCAAGAACGCGCGAGTAATCGACCTGGGCGATACCACTTTGTTGCCAGGGCTAATCGATGTGCACATTCATCTCTTCCTGCATCCTGGCGCTGAAGACTTGCAGACCGTGGAAGAATCCGTTCCCTGGCGCACGCTGATCGCGGCCAGCGCCGCGCAAGCCGACCTGATGGCCGGCTTCACCGCCGAGCGCGACATGGGCACTGAAGGCGCAGGATCGGCCGACACCGCCGTGCGCAACGCCATCAACAGCGGCCTCATTCCTGGACCGCGTCTGCTGGTGAGCGGCAATGCCATCGACATTCTGGGCGGCCACGAAGACGCCGTGAAGTACAACCCCGCGCAACATGTTCTGCCCAACGCCGACTTGGCCAACAACGCCACGGAGCTTATCGCCGTGATGCGCGAACAGCGCAAGCAGGGCGCGGACTTCTTCAAGATCTACGCCACTGGCAAGGATAAGGTGATCGACGGCCATATCGTTTCGCCTTTCCAGTACACCGAAGCTGAACTGGCAGCCGCCGTGGCCGAGGCCCGCCGCATGGGCACCATCGTAAGTGTGCACGCGCAGGACGATCCGGGTGCGCTCTTTGCGGCGCGCGCCGGCGTTACTTCCATCGATCACGCCAGCGAAATCAGCGAAGAAACCATGCGGCTGATGATCGAAAAACACATTCCATCCATCCCCACATTTGCTGTCTTCGAGTATTTTGCCGAACATGCCTCTTCCGCCGCCGCGGCCGAGCGCGAGCGCGCCATGATCGCCATCAAAGTGGCGGAGTTTAAAAAGCAGATGGCGCGCGGCGTACCCTTTGCCGTGGGCTCCGACGTGGGCCCCTTTCCGCATGGCACACAGGCTCACGAGATGACGTTAATGGTCCAATATGGCATGAAGCCGCTCACCGTCCTGCAGGCCGACATGATCGAAGGCGCGCGCGTCATGGGCTGGGCCGACCGTATAGGCCAGCTCAAACCCGGCTACTATGCCGACGTGATCGCCGTTCCCGGTAACCCGCTGGAAGATATCCGCGTCGTTGAGCACGTCGCCTTTGTGATGAAGGGCGGCACGGTGGTGCGGCAATAACTTTCTGGGCGCGCGCAAACAGCCTGCCGTGGGACGCGATTCCCTGCTGTTCGCGCAAAAATTGCGCTTTCCTTAGAAATCCTCATTCCATGCATGGTATTTCTGGTGCATGAGAATTGCGGTTTTTCTGGTTTTGCTTGCCCTGGGAATTCCCGCCGTGGCTGAAGCCCCGGTGAAAGTTGATCCGCGCTTAAAGGGGGCTTATACCTTCGAGCGCGATGGATGGACCTATGTGCATCTGGAAGGAACACCGGCGCAGATCGGCTTCCAGCACGGGTCGCTCCTGGCGCGGCGCATTGAAGACAACATCAACGTTTACCGCATCGAAACAGCGCACGAGTCCGACAAGCCCTGGACCTTTTACCGCAATGCCGCGCGGCTTGTGCTGTGGCCTGAGATTGAAGGCGAGTACCGTGACGAACTGATGGGCATTGCCGCCGGACTGCATGCGCAAGGCTCCACGCTCGATCTGTGGGACGTTGTGGCCCTGAACGGAATCCTCGAGCTGAACCATTACTACCTGCCCTTTATTGCAGCGATGAACCACCGCAGAGTTCCTCCGCACGCCGTGCCGCCGGGCAAGTGCAGCGCCTTCATCGCCACGGGTTCCGCCACCCAAGGTGGACGCATTGTGATGGCGCACAACAACTGGTCCAGCTACGCCGAGGGTGAGCGCTGGCAGGTGGTCTTCGACATTCAACCCCGTCGTGGCCAGCGCATTTTGATGGACGGCATGCCGGGCGCGATTGTGAGCGACGACGACTTTGGCATCAACGCCTCGGGACTGATGGTGACGGAAACCACTCTGCCCATGGCCAAGGGCTTTGATGCGCACGGCACGCCGGAGTTTGTGCGCGCGCGCAAAGCTCTGCAGTACGCCACATCCATCGACGAATATGCGGCGATCATGCGCAAGGGCAACAACGGCGGCTACGCCAACTCCTGGCTCATCGGCGACCGCAAGACCGGCGAGATCGGCTATCTTGAACTCGGCTTCAAGCACACGCCTCTCACCAAAAAGAAGAATGGCTACTTTGTGAGTTCGAACTTCTCCGCCGATCCGGCCGTGGTGCGCGACGACACTCCGGGCTTCGATCCGACGAATCCGGAAAGCTCCATGAACACCCGCCATGCCCGTGCCGAAGCTTTTGTGCAGGCGCATCTGGGCCATCTCGACACCGAACTGGCCAAGGCTTTTCTCTCCGATCACGAAGATGTGTATGAGCAAAAGACGGATGCGGGCAAGCGCAGCCTGTGCGGGCATGAGGACACGTCACCCGTGGGCGAAAAAGTATGGGGCGATCCGCCGTTCGTGCCTGCGGGCGCGGTTACCGGCAAGGTTGTGGATTCCGATCTGGCCGCCAAGCTCAGCTTCATCGGCCGTGCCGGCCACCCCTGCGGCGAGGATTTTCTGGCCACGCCCTTTCTGGCAGCTCATCCCGAGTTCCGCTGGCAGGAAAAGATCCTGGGCGACATGAAGGCTGGTCCCTGGGCCACATTCAAGACCGGCGAGCGCAAGCCGCCCATCAAGTAATCGCGCCAGCCGATTGCCGATAATTTTCAGCAGCCCGCCAGACTCCTGCCGCATCGTTTAGTGCAGATCTACGCACTGCGGACGAAACGGCGCGAAGCTTCCCTCCATTTCGCGTCCTCGAGGAGGTCCAATGCTGACCACAATCACGGCCAATCAAATCCAGGGACGCGCAATCGGCGCGCTGTTCTTTACTTGCTTTGGCGGTCTATGGTTTCTGCTGGCTCTGGCCGCGAGCGGCCAGCTTAACGCATCTTCCGCTAGTGCGCTGGCCGTCGGCACCGGGTTGTTGGCCCTGGTTTGCATCCTGCTCCGCCGGAAAGGCGGACACTTCCGGCGCGAGGAAGAAGATCCAGCCGTGCAGCGAGCTTTTGGCCGCGTCAACGCCATCCAGTGGATTGCAATCTTTGTTGTGGCCTTTGTCTTCGGACGCCTGCACTGGGATGCATATACGCCCTCGGCCGTCACTGCCATTGTGGGTTTGCACATGTTCCCGCTGGCGCGCCTATTCCGCTACCCACTGCACTACCTAAATGGAGCGGTGCTCGTGGCGTGGGCACTGGCCAGCATCTTCGTGGCCCCCGTGGCCGAGTTGCAGAGCACCACGGCCGCAGGAACCGGAAGCTTGCTGTGGATCAGCGCCGTCATCACGCTCGCGGTGACTTTCGGCAAGGCCGGAGGCGCGCGCAGCAGCTAGCAGCTCGATCCTGTTCACACTACGCAGATGCGGCCCTTCGGGTCGTGTGAATAGAATCTGGGCCGCACGAACTCTCCCGGCAAATAGCCTTACTCCGATTCCATCTCCGCCCGCACCCGGCGCATGATGCCCAGGTAATAGGCCAGATTATGGATGGAGTTCAACGTGGCGGAGAGGGCTTCGCCAGCCTGCACCAGATGGCGCAGATAGGCGCGTGTGTAGCGCTGGCACACCGGGCAACTGCAGTTGGGATCGGGCGGGGTCTGGTCCTCGGCGTACTTCTTGTTCTTGATGTTGATCCGGCCTTCACTGGTGAAGAGCAGCGCATGGCGCGCAGCACGCGTAGGCAACACGCAATCCATCATGTCCACGCCCAGCTTGGCGTACAGCTCTATCTCCTCCGGATAGCCCACGCCCATCACGTAGCGGGGCTTGTCCTTGGGCAAGAGCGGCAACACTTCCTGAATCATCTCCAGCGTCAGCTCGCGCGGTTCGCCCACGCTCAGACCGCCGATGGCATAGCCGTCAAAGTCCATCTCCACCAGCCGCTCGGCGCACTGCTTGCGCAGGTCCGTATACATGCCGCCCTGCACAATGCCGAACAAATTCTGCCGCTTGCCGGTGTTTGGGTCGAACCAGGGGGTCTTGTGCCGGTTTTCCCGATGATGGCGCAGCGAGCGCTCTGCCCAGGCCATGGTCAGACGCAAGCTCTCTTCCGCACGCTTGCGTTCGGCCGGATACTCGGTGCACTCGTCGAAGGCCATGGCAATATCGGCGCCGAGAGCAATCTGTACATCCATCGAGTGTTCTGGCGAAAAGAAATGCTTGCTGCCATCCAAATGCGAGCGGAACTCCACTCCGTTATCGGTTACCTTGCGCAATTGCGCCAGCGAAAACACCTGGAAGCCACCGGAATCGGTGAGCATGGAGCGCTCCCAGCTAATAAAGCGGTGCAGGCCGCCCATGCGCTCAATGGGCTGGTGACCAGGACGCAGATACAGATGGTAGGTGTTGCCCAGAATGATCTCCGCGCCCAGCTCTTCCAGCACGTTCTGGGGTACGGCCTTCACCGTGCCAGCGGTACCCACCGGCATGAACACGGGGGTCTGCACCGCGCAATGCGGCAGCTCGAGTACGGCGCGGCGTCCGCCAGCGGCCGTCTCCTTCTTCACTTCAAACGAAAGACTCACCAGACGATTTTATCCGGCGCGGGGCCAGAACTGGAGCGTTCCGGTCCGAGGGGAGGAGGTAGCGGGTTAAAGCTGGCCTTCCTCCACAGAGGAGACCCACGTTGCGCTGTCCAGCGCCACAACGTCCTGCCCCTCCACCGCGCCACTTGCCGAAAGATCGGCCAGCAGGCGGGCGGCGGTCTTGCCGGTACGGGGCTCGCGAATGCCGGGGGCAATCTCCGCCAGAGGGCGCAAAACAAACTCGCGTTCGGTCAGGCGCGGATGGGGAATCACCAGCCCGGCAGCCTCCATAACCGCATCGCCATAAAAAACCAGGTCCAGATCGAGCGTGCGTGGCCCGAAGCGGATGCCATGGGAGCGATCACGTCCGAATTTCTCTTCGATCCGCAGCAACCGCTGCAGCAGCATCCGGGGTCCCAAAGTGGTATCCAGCGCCACCACGGCATTCACAAACTGCGGCTGATTGGTGTGCCCCACGGGCTTGGTGCGATAGAGCCGGGAACGGGCCACCACGCGGCCGAGCGCCCCCATGGAGACTGCTGAAGCCGTCAGCGTCTCCGCCGGCTCACCCGCCGGACTGGCCATATTGCCACCCATCCCAATGTAGGCTATTGTCATTCTCTCCAGAGTAACGCCCCCCAGGGCCCAGGCTCAACGCAACACAGCCGTTTCTGCTAGCATCGATACTTCGGAGAATTTCTGTTATGGACCCGATTTCCAACGTGGGCCTTG
>Ga0207857_1000450_pt1 | contig 11452 bp, 12 predicted proteins | sample LuqExpMetageno22_FD_187780 | JGI IMG/M metagenome (GOLD analysis project Ga0207857, IMG submission 187780) | Tropical forest soil microbial communities from Luquillo Experimental Forest, Puerto Rico - Sample 22 (SPAdes) | ecosystem: Environmental > Terrestrial > Soil > Tropical forest ... | reverse complement strand
CACTACCTGAACCGGGAGGATGCCCGCGCCCACGAGGTGCTGCTCTGCATCCAGACCGGCAAGACCATGAGCGACCCGACCCACATGAAGTTCACGGCGGACGAGTTCTACGTCAAGTCGCCGGAGGAGATGGCGCAGGCCTTTTCCTACGCGCCCGAAGCCATCGCCAACACCGTGGCCATTGCCGACCGCTGCGAACTGGAGCTGCCGCTGGGAAAGGAGTACTTTTTCCCCCACTTCGAGCCGCCCGCGGGCAATACCCACGACGAGATGCTGGAACATCTGGCCACGGAAGGGCTCAAGGAGCGCATGGTCACCATTCTGGCCAAGTACCCGGACATGCCCCTGGAACGGCAGCAAGCCTACTTCGACCGCCTGCGAATCGAGCTGGACTGCATCCGCCAGATGAAGTTCCCGGCCTACTTCCTGATCGTGTCCGACTTCATCAACTGGGCCAAGGATCACGGCATCCCGGTCGGTCCGGGCAGGGGTTCGGCCGCCGGTTCGCTGGTGGCCTACGCCATAAAGATCACCGACCTGGACCCCATGCCCTACAACCTGCTCTTCGAGCGCTTCCTCAACCCGGAACGCATCTCCATGCCCGATATCGACGTTGACTTCTGCATGGACCGCCGGGAGGAGGTCATCCAGTACGTGGTGGAGAAATACGGCCGGGAGCGGGTCTGCCAGATCATCACCTTCGGGACCATGAAGGCCAAGGCCGTGGTGCGGGACGTGGGCCGGGCGCTGAACATGACCTACGGGGACGTGGACCGAATCGCCAAACTGGTGCCGGACGACCTGAACATGACCCTGGACAAGGCCCTGAAGCTGGAGCCGCAATTGAACGAGATGGCGGCGGCCGATCCCCAGGTGAAGGACCTGCTGGAAACCGCCGTCTGCCTGGAGGGTCTGGCCCGCCACGCCGGCACCCACGCCGCCGGGGTGGTGGTGGCCCCCCGGCAGCTGGAGGAGTTCCTGCCGGTGTACAAGGACCAGAAGACCGGTTCCATCAACACCCAGTATTCCATGAAGTACGTGGAAATGGTTGGCCTCGTGAAGTTCGACTTCCTGGGGCTCAAGAACCTCACCGTGATCCAGAACGCCGTCCGGCTGGTGCGGGAGGGCAAGAACGCGGACTTCGACATCACCCGCCTGCGTGACGACGACCAGGCCAGCTATGACCTGATCTCCTCGGGCAACACCACCGGCATCTTCCAGCTCGAATCCAGCGGCATGAAGGAGATGCTGGTCAAACTCAAGCCTTCCTGCTTCGAGGACGTGATCGCCGCCTGCGCCCTGTACCGGCCGGGCCCTCTGGGGTGCGGCATGGTGGACGAGTTCATCGAACGCAAGCACGGCCGCCAGAAGGTGGTCTACGACCTGCCACAACTGGAGCCGATCCTCAAGGACACCTACGGGGTCATCGTCTACCAGGAGCAGGTCATGCAGATCTCCCGCACCCTGGCCGGCTACTCCCTGGGACGCGCCGACCTGCTGCGCCGCGCCATGGGGAAGAAGGACCCGGCGGTCATGGCCAAGGAGAAGGAACCGTTCCTGGCCGGGGCCAAGGCCCAGGGGCTGGACCTGAAGAAGGCCGAGGCGATCTTCGACCAGATGGCCAAGTTCGCCGAGTACGGCTTCAACAAGTCCCACTCGGCCGCCTACGCCCTGATCGCCTACCAGACCGCCTACCTCAAATCCTACTACCCGGTGGAGTTCATGGCCGCGCTCCTCACCTGCGACATGGACAACACGGATAAGGTGGTCAAAAGCATTGGCGACTGCCGCGAACAGGGGATCGAGGTGCTGCCGCCGGACGTGAACAAGTCTGGCCTCTCCTTCACCGTGGTGGGCAACTCCATGCGCTTCGGCCTGGGCGCGGTCAAGGGGATCGGCACCGGCGCCGTGGAGGCGATCCTGGAGGCGCGCAACGATGGCCCCTTCAAGGATATCTACGACTTCTGCGAGCGGGTGGATATGCGGCGCGCCAACAAGAAGGTGCTGGAGGCCCTCATCAAATGCGGCGCCTTCGACTCCACCGGCGCCTTCCGCATGGCCCTGATGGAGGGGTTGGAGCAGGCCATGGCCTACGGCCAGAAGATCCAGGAGGAGAAGGCCAGCGCCCAGGTTTCCCTGTTCAACACCGCCGAAGTGGTGAAACACAACGGCAACGGCGGCATGCGCCTCCCCGACCTGCCGGAATGGCCGGACAAGGAGAAGCTGGGCTACGAGAAGGAGGCGCTGGGCTTCCTGATCACCGGCCACCCCCTGGACCGCTACGTGGACGACATCAAGCGCCTGGCCAACTCGGAGATCGCTAACCTGTGCGAGATGCCGGACGGCTGCGAGGCGCGGGTCTGCGGCATTGTCTCCGCCTTCCGGGAGATCCCCACCAAGAAGGGGGACCGCATGTGCTTCGCCACCATCGAGGACCTGACCGGCTCGGTGGAGATCACCGTGTTCCCCGACACCTATGTGGAGACCGCCGGCCTGCTCAAATCCGACGACCCGCTCCTGGTGACCGGCAAGCTGGAAAAGACCGAGAAGGGGGCCAAGATCCTGGTCAGCCGCCCCAGCGCCGACAACGGGCGTCGGGGCGGGCACCAGCGGGACCCCGGGCCAGTGGGCGACATCAAACTGCTCCAGGAGGCCCGGGCCCAGACCACCAAACGGGTCTGCTTCACCCTGCGCACGGAGGGGCTGCCGGTGGAGCGCCTGGACGCCCTCAAGACGATCATCCAGCGCTACCACGGCACCGTGCCGGCCTGCATCCACTTCCTCATCCCGGAGCGAAGCCGCTCGACCATGCCGCTGCCGCCGGATCTGAGCGTCATGGCCAGCGACGATTTAAGGCTGGAAGTGGAGCGGCTGTTCGGCTATAATGCCGCGACTTTCGAGTAAGCGTTTACAACATTATCGAGGTATCACTTATGGCGACCCCGTTTCATCTGGAATTCGAAAAACCGATCGTGGAGCTTGAGAAGAAGATCGAGGAGTTGAACGCCCTGGCCGCGGACGGCCTGGACATCGGCGCCGACGTGGCCACCCTGGAAGGGCGCGTGGAGGAGATGCGCAAGGAGATCTTCTCCAACCTCTCCCGCTGGCAGACCGCCCAGGTGGCCCGCCACATCAACCGCCCCTTCACCCTCGACTATATCAAGCACATGTTCACCGAATTCGTGGAGTTGCACGGAGACCGCAACTTCGGCGACGATCACGCCATCGTGGGCGGCCTGGCCCGCTTCGACGGCCAGCCGGTCGTGGTGATCGGCCACCAGAAAGGGCGCGACACCAAGGAGAAGGTCTACCGCAACTTCGGCATGCCCAACCCGGAAGGATACCGCAAGGCCCTGCGCCTGATGCAGATGGCGGAGCAGTTCAGGCTGCCGGTCATCACCTTCGTGGATACGCCCGGCGCCTACCCCGGCATCGGCGCCGAGGAGCGGGGCCAGGCCGAGGCCATTGCCCGCAACCTGCGCGAGATGGCCAGCCTGCGTACCCCGATCATCGTCTGCGTCACCGGCGAGGGGGGCTCCGGCGGGGCGTTGGCCATCGCCGTGGGCGATCGCATCCTGATGCTGGAGCACTCGGTCTACGCCGTCATCTCCCCGGAGGGATGCGCCGCCATCCTCTGGTCCGACGGCACCAAAGGTGAACAGGCCGCCGAGGCCCTCAAGCCCACCGCCAAGGATATCATCGGCCTGGGGGTCATCGACGAGATCGTGGCCGAGCCGGTCGGCGGCGCCCACCGGGACCACGAGACCATGGCCGCGGCCCTGAAGGAGGCCATCAGCCGCAACCTGGCGGAGTTGAACAAGCTCTCCCCCGACGACCTGGTGGAGCAGCGCTACCAGAAGTTCCGCGCCATGACGCGCTGCGTGGAGTAACGTAAGAACATTTTTGCCACGGAACCGCAGAGGCATGGAGAAAGGCGAATCTTGAAGGGATGAGATCCTATAAGTCCTATCAGTCCCATTCGTCCCAGTTTTTTTCTGTGAACCACTGTAACAAAGGCATTTTATAAGATTACAGGGGCGGCTTGACCGCCCCGTTTTCGTTTAAGGGGTCGTATCATGCAAGAACGCCTGCAAAAACTCATCTCCCAGGCCGGCATCACCTCCCGCCGGGCCGCCGAGGAACTGATCCTGAACGGCCGGGTGACGGTGAACGGCCAGGTGGTCGCCGAACTGGGAAGCAAGGCAGACCCGGCCACGGACCGCATCGCCGTGGACGGCAAGCCGCTCAAGTTCAGCGCGCGGCACCTGTATATCCTGCTCAACAAGCCCACCGGCTACATCACCGCCCTGAAGGACTCCCAGGACCGCCCCCTGGTGACCGACCTCCTGAAGGGGGTGGAGGAGCGGGTCTACCCGGTGGGGCGGCTGGATTACAACACCGAGGGGCTTTTGCTTCTGACCAACGACGGGGAGTGGGCCAACCGCCTGATGCACCCGCGCCACGAGGTGGAGAAGGAATACCACGTCCGGGTGCGGGGCAAGGTGCTGGAGCAGCAGATGAAACGGATGGCGGGCGGGGTAGAGCTGGAGGAAGGGGTCACGGCGCCTGCAATGGTGCGGCTCATAAAGAGCGGCGACCAGAACGACTGGATCTCGGTGACGATCCACGAGGGGAGAAACCGCCAGGTGCGGCGCATGTGCGAGGCGGTCAGCCTCTCCGTGGTGCGCCTCAAGCGGGTGCGCTACGGCAGCCTGGAGATCGGCACGCTGAAGACGGGGCAGTTCCGCTACCTGACCGAGGCCGAGGTAAAGGGGCTGCTCGAACCAGGCCAGGCGCCGCAGCCAAAGCCGCAGAAGGCGGAGAAACCGCGGAAACCGCTTGGCACGACAAAGCACGTCGCAACCGCAGGGCACACCCCTGCCCGGACGCCGGAAAGACAGGCAGAAAAACAGCCCTCCCGCCGAAAACCCGGAGAATCCCTGCGACCGCGCCACCGATAAGCTGCCTCGATGTTACACACCATAGGGGGGGCTCCCCGTCCCTAGGAAAGCCCCCCGAAATTTCACCACGCCCGATTGCCGCAGCTCAACAGGTGACATGAAAAAGCCCGATGGTGGGGCCTTTGGCCTTGTTCCACCGGCGGATGGCCTCCGGGGTGGGCGAGAGATCGACCTGGACCTGCTTGTCCCTGAAATACCCGGCCGCCTCTTGGGAGAGCGTCACCATGCCGCTCTGGCCCGAGCCGATGATGAGCGTTTCAGCCCCTTTTTCGAAGATGTGCCCGGCCTCTTCCCGGGAGATAGTGTGGGAGGTGCCGTACACCGCCTTGGACAGCTTCTTCCTGCGCTTCTTGACCTCGCCCGAAAGGCGGATGAGAACGTCGTGTTCGATGACCGCCCCGCCGATGGTGATGGAGCCGAAGCTGGTACCGTCGATTTCAGGTTTCATGATGGCACTCCCGGGAGAGCATCTTTCAGTCAGCCGATCCTCACAGCAAATCCATCGGGATGGTCCTGACAACCACGGACTCCTGCCTGAAAAGGCCCTCCAGCTTTTCCCTGAACGTTTCCCACCAGCCACGGTCCAATTCCTTCGCCATGACTTCGTAGATGACGATTTCATCCTTGACCGCGCTGCTCCGCCCCTCTTTCCACAACCCTTCGGCAGGGGACCTGACATAGGTGGTTATCCCACCGAACCGTTCGGTGAGTTCGTCCCTTACGCGGAGATAGGTTGCCTGCGGGAAGGGGTGCCCGTCGTTGTCGCACAGGGGGAGCAGCAGTTGGATCAGGTTCATGGAGTCACCTCATGCCAAGGGTATGGCGGAGTCTCCCCGCCCAGGGTTACGCCCCGGAGCCCGGCTTGGCAGGGTCCCGATAGGAATCAATGAGTCTCTGAAGCACCTCATCCTGCGCCTGGAGATGCTTCTGGATCTCAAGCGCCTCGTACAGGATGGCTTCGGCATCCTTGTAGGTGTCGTCGGCCCTGGTATCGGCTGCGGCACCCTCGACCTTCTGCCCCACCATGATGATGGACAGCAGGACCAGTTGCAGGAAGGTCTGCGCGATCCAGGAGACAAGAGCGCCCGTGCCTGCGTGAATGGCTTCCGGGAGGCTGATGAATGCGATGAGGGCAAAGGCATAGGCGCACCACATGGTGCCCACGCCCCTTGTGATCTTTTCTCCCAGTAACGAGTTGAAACGGGCCACCGGGCCTTCCGGAGTCACCTTGGGCTTGGGGGCGCGCTTCTTCCGGAGTTCGATGTGGGGGTGCGGCTTGTGCTCGTAGATCTTCATGAATGCTCCTTGGGATGGGAATATCTTTTGAAGTTGTTCGAAGGCCTGAAAGAAATCATGCCGGGTTCATACCGCTGCCATGCCCGTCGCCCAGAAACCGTTTCCCCAACCCGCACCTTCTGAAGCTCGCCACCCCATCCCGCCTGTCCAGAACAAAAGGCCGCACGATCAACCGCAGTTGACCGACACGGCCTTTGCCCTCTCGATGAAAGACTCCGTCCCTAACGAAATCATTCTCGCCCTGTCCCTGCTCTATCGTTACTTCTTCGCCTGGGCCTTTTTGAGATTATCCTGGAACGTCTCCGGCGAGAAACCGTGCATGACGACCTCGTTCGCCCCTGTTCCCAGGACGATCACCGGGATGGACTGGCTCTTGTATTTGCCGGTCAACAGCGCCATGGCCTGGGCATCCTGCTCCACATCGCGGTTGGTGAAGGGGATGTTGTTTTTGGTGAAGTACTCTTTGGCCGCGCGGCAATGGGGGCACCAGGAGACCGAATAGAGCACGATCTGGGGGTACTTCCTGGCCTCTTGCGCCTTGGCGGGATTGAGCTTGCTCTGGGAAACCGGTCCAGCGGCCATCGCCCCGGACGCCACCGCCAGCGTCAGCATGACGCCTGCCGCAATCCTTTTGATCATTGTCTGTTCTCCTTGGGTGCGTTTACCACCAGTTGTTGCCGCTGCAGGGTAAAGGTCAGCTCCTTTTCCTCGCCCGGCCGCCTGACCTTCAAAACGACCGGTGTGCCGGCGACCCCCCGCAGCCGCTTGTGGACCATTTGCCGGAAATCGCTGCCCCGGGTCGGTTTGCCGTCGATGCAGGTGATGACGTCCCCCACCCGGATCCCGGCCAGATGGGCCGGCCCGCCGGTCACGAGCTGCCGGACCGTGATCTGGCCGTCGGGCGCAGGCACGCCGTCGATGCCGACGCCGCCGAAATTCTTCTCGTTGTTGGCCGCCCACGCCGGCAGCACGGCCAAGGCCACGAACAACATTGCCAGCACTGTTTTCATGGGTCAACTGTACCACAGGGCACCAGCGGGGTCAAACGAACAAGGGCCTTGCAACTCCCGGCCCATTGCACGTATCATCTGGTACAATGATTCTGGAAAGACAGTTCACCACAAAGGCACAAAGAGCACAAAGGATTCAGAAAGTCAGCGGCGAAAAGGTATTCACCCGCAAGGGGAGCCCAGCCACTCATGGAATTGACATATAACCAACTCAAATCATTGTTTTTATAACTTTGTGTCCTTTGTGCCTTTGTGGTGAATAACCGCCGTCTTCAGGATAACGCCTTCCACTGGAGAACAAAAAACATGAAAACTCGGATACGAACCCTTCTGACCAATGGCGCAAGCGGCCGTGAATGCGTGGTTGCGGGGTGGGTGCGCTCGGTGCGCGCCACCAAAGAGGTGGCCTTTGTCACCCTGAACGACGGTTCCGACATGGCCGGGCTCCAGGTGGTGGCCGGGAAGGATCTGGCAAATTTCGACTCGGTGTGCCGTCTCGGCACCGGCGCGGCCCTGCGGGTGCATGGCACCCTGGTGGAATCCCCGGCAGCGGGGCAGGAGTGGGAGATGCACGCCGCCAACGTGGAGATCGTCGGCGATGCCGACGACGCCTATCCGCTCCAGAAGAAGCGCCACACCTTCGAATACCTGCGCACCATTGCCCATCTGCGGCCCAGGACCAACACCCTGGGCGCCGTGTTCCGCCTCCGTTCGCGCCTGGCCCAGGCGGTCCACCGGTTTTTCGCCGAGCGGGATTTTCTCTACGCCCATACGCCGATCATAACGGCCAGCGATTGCGAAGGGGCGGGCGAGCTGTTCCGCGTGACCACCCTGGACGCGACAGCGCCACCCGATTTCGACCAGGATTTCTTCGGCCAGCGGACCGGCCTGACCGTCAGCGGCCAACTGGAGGGGGAACTTCTGGCCCTGGCCTTTTCCGACATCTATACCTTCGGCCCCACCTTCCGGGCCGAGAACTCCAACACGCCGCGCCATGCGGCCGAGTTCTGGATGATCGAGCCGGAGATGGCCTTTGCCGACCTGGCCGACGACGCCGAACTGGCCGAGGAGTTCATTCGCTACCTCTGCCGCTTCAGCCTGGAGGAATGCAGCGACGACATGGCGTTCTTCGACAAGCAGATCGAAAAGGGTCTGCTGGAGCGGATCCGGCAGGTGGCCGAGGCCGATTTCGCGCGCATGGAGTACGGCGAGGCCATCGAGCGGCTCCAGCGGTCGGGCGTCACCTTTGCCTATCCCGTGGAATGGGGGCTGGACCTTCAGACCGAGCACGAGCGTTACCTGAGCGAGCAGGTGGTGGGAGGGCCGGTGTTCATCCTCAACTACCCCAAGGAGATCAAGGCCTTTTACATGCGCCAGAACAGCGACGGTCGCACCGTGGCCGCCATGGACCTCCTGGTGCCCAGGGTGGGCGAGATCATCGGCGGCAGCCAGCGCGAGGAGCGGCTGGACCGGCTGACAAGGCGCATGGCCGAGATGGGCGTCTCCCGGGAACCGCTCTGGTGGTATCTGGACAGCCGCCGCTGGGGGAGTTGCCCCCATGCCGGCTTCGGGCTGGGGTTCGAGCGGTTGGTGATGTACCTCACCGGCATGGACAACATCCGGGACGTGATCCCCTTCCCCCGCACCCCGCGCCACGCCGAGTTCTGACGACGGGGACATACCCGCAGCGCCGATCGAACAGGCAGCGCATCAGGGGCGGCGCACCAAACACCTCATCTCCCCTCCCCTGGCGCCGGCGCGATGGTGGCGTTATAGCGTTCAATGGCGGCGTTGCACTTGTCCAGGGCGCCGCGGTACAGCTCAAGATTGGTCAGTATCCCGATGCGGCCGCTGTCGGACAGGCAGTATGCAGCCCCCGCCTCGGTGGGGTCGAGGGTTGCCACCTCGACGAGGATCGGGTGCGGCTCAACGGGTAACGTGGGCCGGACGCAGGGCGGGCAGGTCTGACAGGCGGCCAGCAGGTACAAGCACGCCGCGAGGAGCAGGCTTTGGTCGAGCACGGAGAGAGCTGATGCGTTGCTGCGTGGCCGTGTCAATGATCTCTTTTCCACGTTGTATGTCCTCCTTGAGTGTGACGGCGGCCTGCCCGGCCTGTACCTGTTCCTTGAGTGTCTGATTCTGGGCCTGGAGTTGGTCGCGCTCGGCGGGGATGTGGAAGCCGAACCACCAGATGATCCCCGCAGCCGCGGTGATCCCTGCCGCCTCGGCCACGATCCTGCGGTTGTCCCACAGCCATGCGGCTATCGCGGCGAAGGTCATGATGCGCCTCCCGCTCCCGGTTCGGTTTTCTCTTTCAGTTTGATGGCAGCCCCCGCACCCGCCAGCAGGACGCCGAATCCGGTCCCAAACTCGACAGGGTTCCACGGTTGTCCTTTGAAAACGGCATATCCCGTCAAACCGAGAAACAACAAAACGCCCGGCACCAAATAGACGCGGGCCGCGTCATACGTCCTGCCATCGATTCCCGTCAAAATATCCTTGATCAATTTCACAACAACCTCCTTTACGCCTCACGGCGTTGTGGTGTGGCTCAGGCTCGCGCCTTGATCATCTCCTTGAGCCCGGCCGCCTCGGCATGGGTAAGGCCATCCCTGGCCGCCTGCATGACCCTGACGATCTCATCCTCCGACACCCCGTCGCGCCGGAGCCAGGACGGAAGGAACTGGATCTGGGACGGATCAGCGGCGGCCCGCTCCAGCCGGCAGGAGGCGGCCACAGCCTCGGCCTCCCGGAGGAGCGCCGCCGGATCGGCTCCGTTGACCGCCTGCATGGTCAGCGGGCCGAGGACGCCATCGGCTTCCACGCCCGCCGCTTCCTGCATCCACTTGATTCCACGAGCGCCGCCGTTGACGGCGTGATCGTAGAGCCAGGTTGCCACGGCCTGATCGTTGATCCCGGACAGCCGGTATTTATCCCAAAAATTGGTCCGGTAGAAGTCGAACACCAGTTGCTGCAGTGCCGCCAGCGCCGCCAAGGTCCGATTCAGATATGCCGCATAATTCCGGTATGCCGGGGTGCCATAGGCCGGTGGCGGCGTGGTATTGGCCTTGACCCCGTCCACATACTTCCACCCGTCCCAGTTCGGCCAGAATTTGCGAGCGACCCCCTTGTAGGTTTCCCCCCCGGCGTCAGCCGGATTGTTAGCGTAGCCGCCTTCGTTTTGTGTTACCTTTTGATGTGCTGTATTGAAATCTGCCATCACGTTCTCCTTTTTAGGTGACCAATGTGCTTGTCACAGCACCTTGATCATTCACCCATATTCGATATCGTTTAGTCCCGTCAGGCGTATGAACGACTGTCCCGTATTGTGGCATCGAATGCATACAATGCACCTCGCCACCGGGCGTTACCTGAAAATTGATGCTTCCGGCACCATAACCTGTTTTATATTTAATCCCGAGCGCCCCATCAGTTTCGCGCAGCACAATTCCGTCCGTCGCATTAAACGATAACCCACGAAAAAAAGAGGGAAATTCGCTATCATCATTGGTTTGCGTAAAATCGCCTATGTACCAACTGGCGATCTCGCCCTGACTGTTGATGTACGGTTGCACAATCCCGGACTTGTCCGACCCGCCAAGCCAAAAGATATTATAGACGCCGCCCCTGTTGGTGATCTCGAACAGTCGCCAAGTTGAGAGCTGATTACTTAGGACATGGGGAGCTTCCAGTGTAATGTTTTGGCACTCACCGTCGAAATAGAAACCCCGCTGTATCCGGCTCACGAAGGCCGGCAAGGTAACCTTCAGCCCTTCCACATCGTGGGCTTCTATACAGCAGCCATAACGATCAAACATAGGACGTCTGATCTCAATGACTTGCGTCCGCCCCATACGGGTCGAGGAGCGCCCGATATGTATCCCTATCCGGCCGGCCTTGACAGGATCACCGTACAGATGGGCGTATTCCAAGGGATACGCCAGGGTCAGCACATTCTTATTCACCAATACAACGCGGTTCATTTCAAAATTATTGTCACCACGGCCGATATACACAGGATCGTCGACCGCGAATAGACTTCCGTTAGCAACATTGACTGCTATATCTCCAATCAATGTTGAGGCAACTAGTACCTATTAACATTTAAAAATTCGGATAAAGCCTCTTCAGCTTGATCCGAGCATCGGCTGTAGTAAATTGCCAGTCAATCTTATTGACACTGTT
>Ga0207857_1000444_pt1 | contig 11510 bp, 5 predicted proteins | sample LuqExpMetageno22_FD_187780 | JGI IMG/M metagenome (GOLD analysis project Ga0207857, IMG submission 187780) | Tropical forest soil microbial communities from Luquillo Experimental Forest, Puerto Rico - Sample 22 (SPAdes) | ecosystem: Environmental > Terrestrial > Soil > Tropical forest ... | reverse complement strand
TCACACTACGCGGATGGCGGCGCTGGGAGCCCATTTTTTTCAGATCAAGGAGAGCGGAGCGACGCATACCGGGTGTCTGCTAGCGACAACCGACGCAGAGATGGGAAAAATGGGCCCCAGCCCTTCGGGTTTCGGCGCAAATTGGGCCACTCGGCGTCGTCGTCCTTGCCTAGGAATAGCCTAAGCCTGCGTCCTCCTCCTAGATTGGCCCGAATTTGCGCACGAAACGCCGTCCATTCGGGTAGTGTGAACAGGCCCTAAGTGTGCCAGGCCATGCATCAGCAAAAAGGAAGGGCGGCCCGCGAGCCGCCCTTCCTTTTTCTCGCACGCTTCAATTCAGTTTGCGCGAAGAGTGTTCTTGATCCAGTAACTCGTGCAACAGATCTTGAACGGCATGGTCTAGAGCGCGCGCTCCATGCGTGCGGCTGTACTGCGATGCTGCCTGCTGGATGGGCATCGACGTAATCCGAAAGGATACCTGGCTTGTGGCGGTTCCTGGAGCCGGTGGCTTCTCCGGGTGCGGAATTTCATCGGAAAGTAGATGGCCTTTTTGTGCTGCAGTATGAATGCCGGGAAAGTCATCCATCATACTTCCGGTGAGCCAGAGCAGCCGAATGGCTTCAATCGCGCGCGAGCCGCTGGCCACTTTCCCATCCGGCCCGAGAGCGAAGATGCCGGGGATGGTCCAGATCTGTTTGCCATCCATGGACCAAGACAAGCGAGCACCCACATACTGACCGTCGCGTAGATAGTGGATTTCCGTGGCGCTGAGCCGAGTGTCTTGCGGAGCATTGATGGTACGGACGAAATTGTTCCAAGCATGAGCGACATGCTCATCGGACAAGAGAGCCCGCGGATCGGTGACGGAAGCGAACTCGCTGCGGGCAATGTTTTTGCGTAGGGAGCGCGTGGCCCACTTCGGAGGCAACTCGTCGGAGAACTCGTCTGCGATCATGTCCACAAGTTTGCGTGCATCGTCGAGAGTGCGGATGTGACTGGCGAGCGCGTCGATAGCGATGGAATGTTCCTGCATCTCGCGCCAGCGCTGAGTGGCTTTGCGCAGAGCCTCAGGGCTGGGCTGCTGGAAACCACGGGCGGGTGGATGGGCTTGCGGGTCGGGTTGCTGCGCGGAGAGAAAACAGAGGGGCAAGAGCGCAACGGCGATAGGCCACAGTCTTCGGTTGAGGGGCATGGTTCCTCCGGGAAGAAGCACTCCGCAAAACCAATGTGTGAGCCATTCTACGCTAGAGCGGTTTCAGGATAGATAGCCCCAATCCGATTATTTTTCGATGTCGACCTTCCTTTGGGTCGGGCCGACTGGGCAGCTTCACTTCGTGGGTGCAGCAATCCTGAAACCGCTAGAGGACCTGTAACGCGCAGAGAAAAAGACGAAGGCAGCCCCGAAGGACTGCCTTGTGGGTTTGCGCAAAGGATGGCGGGGGCTACGCCTCTTCGGCGTGGGTGCTGTCCTGGTTGTCGAAGCGTGTGAAGCGGCTGATGAAGTTCAGGTACACCGTGTCCGTTGGGCCGTTACGCTGTTTGGCGATGATGATTTCGCTCTTGGCGCGGTCGCTTTCGCTGAGTTCCTTGTCGCGGTCGTAGTAGGCGTCGCGATGGATAAAGACGACCACGTCGGCGTCCTGCTCGATTGAACCGGATTCGCGGAGATCGCTCAACAGCGGGCGCTTGTCGTCGCCGCGACGTTCGGAAGAACGGGAGAGCTGGGAGAGGGCGACCACCGGGACCTCGAGTTCCTTGGCCAGAGCCTTCAAGCCGCGCGAGATGGCCGAGACTTCCTGGTTACGGTTTTCGTAGCCCTTCTTGCTCGAACCCGGCTGCGTGGCCGACATGAGCTGCAGATAGTCGACGACGATCAGGTCGAGCTGGCCGACGGTCTGCTTTAGGCGGCGTGACTTGGCGCGCATTTCCGTGAGCGAGATGCCGGCGCTGTCATCGATGAACATGCGCGAATCCACCAACTGGCCGAGGGCGGTTTGCAGCTTGTCGTGATCTTCGCGGCCCAAGAAGCCGGTTTGCAATTTGCGCTGATCAACCCAGGCCTGCGAGGCCAGCATACGGCGGAGGAGCGATTCCTTACTCATTTCGAGCGAGAAGACGGCCACCACCGCGCCGTGGTTGATGGCGGAGTTCTGAGCGATGTTAATGGCGAAGGCAGTCTTACCCATCGACGGACGAGCGGCGAGGATGATGAGTTCGCCCTTCTGCAGGCCGGAGGTCATGCGGTCCAGATCGGTGAAGTCGGTGGCCAAGCCGGTGACTTCGCGGGACTGCTCGTAGAGTTTGTCAATCGAACCGAAGGAGCCGGCGACGATCTGGTCAAGAGGCTGCAGGCCAAAGGTGATGGAGCTCTGCGTGGCTTCCAGCAGTTGACGCTCGGCTTCGCCCACCACATCGAGTGCGGGGTCGGCCTGATCGGAGGCGCGCGCGATGGCCATGGAGCAGATGGCCATCAGCTTGCGGTAGAGGCTCTTCTCCTTGACGATGCGGATGTAGTCTTCAATGACCGGGCGGCGGGGCAAACCTTCTGTCAGCGAGGCCAGATAGGCAACGCCGCCTACGGCTTCGATCTCTTTGAAGCGCTGCAGTTCGTGGGAGAGGGTAACGATGTCGACCGCGCGCTGGGTGTCGAGCAGCTCGCACATGCGACGGTAGATGATCTGGTGCGAGTCGAGAGAGAAGTCCTCGGCAACCAGCTTTTCAGCGGCTTCGGAGTGGGAGGAGTTCTCCAGCAGGATTGCGCCGAGAATAGTTTTTTCGGCGTCGACATTGGCCGGCAATCCGGCGTCTAGGGTGAGATTGGGGATGGCGGCCATAGAGTTAAGTTTAGGGCGGAGCAGGGCGGCAGGAGGTTGTGAATCGCGGGGGAAATTAGCGGAAAACGTGCAAAGCCGCTGGTCCAATGTGGGTTACTGGACAGGTGCCGGGGTCGGGATGCGCCCTGAAACGCGGAAAAACCTGCGAAGATAGGGGAGTCTTGCGGTCAGGAAAGATTGTGGATGGCGGGGAGGCAGGGGCAAGAATGCGGCGCATTGCAATGATCGCGAATCCGATTTCTGGCCGGCACAGCAGTGAGCGGCGCGCCCAACTGGATGCAGTGGCGGCGGTGCTGAGGAGCGCCGGAGACGAGTTGCAGCGCTATGAGACCGACGGTCCGGGCTCCGCCGCAGCGTTGGCTCGCCAAGCGTCAGAGCATGGCTGTGACACGGTGATTGTCTGCGGTGGCGATGGCACCGTGCATCAGGCTCTGCAAGGGCTGGCCAGAACCCAGACGGCCCTGGGCGTGGTTCCCTTTGGCACCGCCAATGCGCTGGCCGTGGGTCTGGGGCTGGCGGGCGATCCGGTACGCGCAGCGCGCCGGCTGCTGACCGCACGCCCCATGCGCATGCCGGTGGGGCAGATTGCGTACCATAACCGGCGGGGTGAGGAGCGCGAGCGCTTTTTCCTGGTTGCGGCCGGCGTCGGGCCCGATGCGCGACTGATGGCGGAGATGGATCCGGGGCTGAAGCGGCGCGTGGGCTATCTGCTCTATATCGTCGATGGTTTTCGCATTTGGGCGGGAGGCAAATTTCCGCTCTATCAGGTGCGTCTGGACGACGGTGCTCCGCGGCAGGTGTCGCAACTGCTGGTGGTGCGCGTGCGTTCCTTTGGCGGCGCGGTGGGCACGCTGGTGCCCGGCGCCAGTTTAACCAGCGACAAGCTTCAGATGCTGGCCTTTTCCACGCAGAGCCGCTGGGAGTATCTGCGCTTTGTGGTTGGAGCGGCGTTGGGCCGGCACCCCTTCAGCGCAGCAGTGGAGCGTCTGGAGGCCAGCGCGGTGGAGTGCATCGCACTCGAAGGCGGGGAACGCCAGTTGCGCGCCGAGGCCGATGGCGAACCGCTGGGTGTGCTGCCGGTGCGTCTGGAGATGGTGCCGGATGCGCTGACGTTGTTGGTGCCGGAGGGTGTGGAGCCGTAGCGCGGTCTTGGAGTTGGCCGGAGCGCATGATAGTCTGGGCGGCAAGGTGGCGGAGCGAAAGCGACACGTCCGGAAATCGTTTACCTGAAGTGTTGTGCTCCGGTTGCCGATCAGGAGAGAACGATGAAAACTCCGCGTGGTTTACTTTTGGTTGGTTTGTATCTTTGCTTTGGTCTGATGATGCTTGGTTCGGCTGGGGTGGCTTCTACGCAACAGACGCCTGCCGCAGCGCCCAAGCCGCTCTTCCGCGATCCGGTGCATGACGGCGCTGCAGATGCCGCTCTGGTGTGGAACGCGGAACGCAAGCAGTGGTGGATGTTCTATACCAACCGCCGGGCCGACATGGCCACCGGCGATGCCAAGGACGTAGCGTGGGTTCACGGCACGCGGCTCGGCATTGCGGTATCGAAAGATCATGGGCGCACGTGGAGCTATAAAGGCGTGGCCGATATTCCCTACGGCGACGCCAGCTACACGCACTGGGCGCCGGATGTGGAGCGCTGGCATGGACGCTACCATATGTTTCTTACCATCGTGCCCGGCACCTTTAAAGACTGGAACGCGCCGCGGAGCATCATCCACCTGACCAGCAAGGATCTGGAGCACTGGAAGTTTGAAGAGAAGCTGGAACTGGGATCGGATCGCGTGATCGATCCATGCCTGTTCCAGTTGGCCGATGGAACCTGGCGGATCTGGTACAAGGACGAGCGCGATCACTCGCATATTCATACGGCCGACAGCAAGGATCTGAAGCATTGGACGCTGAAGGGCGCGGCCATCGCCGACCGCAGTGGCGAAGGGCCGAAAGTGTTTGCCTGGCATGGTACCTACTGGATGATCACCGATGTGTGGAAGGGGCTGGGGGTGTACCGGTCAACAGATCTGGAGCACTGGACGCCGCAGACGGAGAATATTCTGCGCACGCCAGGAACGGTTGCCACTGACCGCGGCGAAGGCCACCATTGCGATGTGGTGATCGCAAACGGGCATGCGTTTATCTTTTACTTCACGCATCAGGGCGGGGCCGATAACGATGTTCGACTGCCGCATTCGCCGGAACGTACCGTGCTGCAGGTGGCGGAACTCCAGGAAAAGGATGGCGTGCTGATGGTGGCGCGCGATACACCGGCCCTGGTGGACCTGGGCGAAGGCAAATAAGGCAAGCAGAAAGCTGGGCCGGAAGACTGTGATAGGTTGAATGCGACGATGCGTACTCAACTTTTCACAGTCTTCTTTTTGTGTGCCGTAAGCGCGGGCGCACAGCCTCTTTTCGCGCGGTAACTGATCTAGGTTTTCGCGGAAAGTTGTGCAGCGGCACATGATCGCTGCGCTTGGCATATCCATAAGCATGTGGCCAGGCGAAGGCTTTCTATGCGGCGGACGCGGAGGAGCGATCCCGGCAGTTTTTGTTGGCCGTCAAAATTGGCAACGTTGTTGATTTTAGAAGAGAAATGCTGAAGACAAGCCTTAGAAACCAGCGCGAGTAACGTTAAGGATTACTTTACTAAATCGATGTATTTTATCGATTTATGTTGACAGCGGCAGATTGCGCTCCCTAGAATCCCGGCTGTTTAGCTAAGGCGTCATATTGGCAACGTTGCCAAAAATATGCCGGGCCAAAGCTGAACATCGGAGGCTATCCATGAATTCCTTGTACCCCCTCTTCCTGCGCTCTCGATGGAGCGCAGGGTGGATTGTGGCCCTTGTGCTGGCTCTGGGCGGCTTATCGCTTCAGGCTGGCGCTCAGAGCGCCGGGCGTGGTTCCATCTCTGGAACTGTGCGCGACTCGGCGGCGGCCGTCATTCCCAATGCATCCGTGAAGGTGACGAATACGGAAACCAACGTCGCGGTCTCCACTGTGAGTAAGGAGACGGGACACTACGAAGTGGTGGAAATCATTCCGGGTACCTACCAGGTGAAGGTTGAGGTGCCGGGTTTTGCGCCGTATGTGCGCAAGGGCATCACGGTGACGGCTGGCGCGCACGTGGTGGCCGACATCGAGTTGAAGATCGGTTCCAGTGAGACGGTGGTGGTAACGGCGGACGCGGCTCTGCTCAACACGGAGTCGGGTTCCGCGGGCGAGACGCTGACGGCCAAGTCGCTGGGCACTCTGCCTGTATCGGGCGCCAATGCCACTTACCTGATGAAGATTGCCGAAGGCGTGCAATCGCAGGAGCCGCAGAACCAGTACATGGCGGGCAACCTGCATGCCAACGCTTCAATCTCCGGCTTTGGAACCGCGGGCCATCTGTATGCCAATGAGTTCAGTCTGGACGGCGCGCCGAACATGGGCAACACGCGCAACATTGCCTATGGTCCGTCGACCGACGAAATCGACCAGTTGAAGGCCGATGTGGCGGGCTACGATCCGCAGGTGGGTCACACGCTGGGCGTGTATGTAACGGCCACCTCGAAGGCTGGCACGAACCTGTTGCACGGCACGGTGCGTGATGAGTACAACAATCGCCGTTGGCAGGCCATGACGCACTTTCAGCGTATGACGTATCTGTCGAAGACGGCGACAGCCTGTGCGGCTGGTTCCACGCAGGCGGCCTGCGATGCGGCCAAGCGCCAGTACGGGCAGCCGGGCATCCATGAAAACAATGGCGGCTTCTCCATCGGTGGTCCGGTGTTTCTACCGAAACTCTTTGATGGGCGCAACAAGCTGTTCTTCTTTGTGGCCTACACCGACGACGTGTTTACCGACAGCGCCTCGATTACCGCGTCGGTACCAACGGCCCAGCAGCGCAACGGAGATTTCTCTGATCTGCCCACCTCGACCGGCACCGGAGCTTGTGGCGCGGGCTATGCCAACTATGGCGCCTATCAGATCTACGATCCACTGACGGTGAAGGCGGACGCGGCGAATCCGGGCCACTATGTGCGCACGCCATTTTGCGGCAACGTGATTCCCGCCAACCGGCAGAAGTCGAATCCCGCGGCATCGTTCATGAACGCGCAAATGCCCACGCCGACTTCCAGCAACATTGTGAACAACTATGTGTATAACCGGTTGAACCCGCAAACCTACAATGCGCTGACCGAGCGTGTTGACTTTGATCCCTCGGACCGCAATCGCTATTTCTTCCGCGCCACACGCGGGCACTATCTGGCGCATCAGCATGGCGTGCTGGTAGACAACTACGACGAGACCGACAACGAGCGCAAGGTCTTCGAAGGCACCTTTGGCTACATTCACACCTTCAGCTCGTCCACGCTGTTGGATGTTTCCGTGGGCGGCACCAATTACTGGAACCAGACGCTCTATCCGAATCAGCACAAGGTAAAGCCGAGCTCGCTCGGACTGCCTGCGTATCTGGATCAGAATGCGGGCGCCTATGCCGAGATGCCGATCTTCCAGTGGGGATCGAGCAGCTATTCGACGATTGGCTACGCGGATACGGGCCAGACGCACTATCGCACGCTGGCGGCACGGGCCAACCTGACGCGGATTCTGGCGCGCCACACTCTGCACGGGGGCGTGGAGTATCGCGTGCAAAACAATGCTGGCGGCGGACCGGGCAACCGTTCCGGCACGTTCACCTTTGATAATACCTATGTTCAGGCAACCGAGAATGGCCGCATCGCCGCCAACCAGGCGGGTTTGAGCTATGCCTCGTTCCTGCTGGGCATTCCTACCTCGGCCAGTGCGCAGACCCTGCCCACACGCTCGCGCACTAATCCTTACTTCGCGGCCTACATTGGCGACACCTGGCGCATAACACCGCGCCTGACTCTGCTGCCTGGCATCCGCTTTGAGTTTGAGGGTGGCGCGTCGGAAAAGAGCAATCAGCAGATGGTGGGATTCGATCCAGCGGCTGCCAGTCCTATTGCCAGCCTGGCACAGACGGCGTATGCGGCCAATCCAGCTCCGCAGGTTGCGGCTTCGAGCTTCCAGGTGATCGGCGCGCCGTTGTATGCCGGTGTGAATGGCGCTCCCACCAAGGCCTGGAAGGACAATTACCGCTTCCTGCCGCGCATGGGCTTTGCCTATCAGTTGAACAACAAGACGGTAATCCGCGGCGGCTATGGACTGTTCTTTGACACGCTGAATGCTCTGAACGAGTACACGGAACAGAACGGCTACGCGCAAACCACCACCACCACCTTCTCGACCGATTACGGCCAGACCTGGGTGAGTGGCAATCCGGCGTCGGGCGTTTCGCCCATGACCGATCCGTTCCCCACGCTTGCTGGGGGCGGCCACTTCCTGTCTCCTGTAGGTAATGCGCTGGGTGCGCTTTCGTTTGCCGGTGCAGGCTACTCGTACTATCCGAACGACCGCGTGCCGGCCCGCATGCACCGTGCTTCAATCAGCATGCAGCGGCAGCTTACGCCGTCGATGATGGTGGAAGTTGGATACACCGGTTCATTGGTGACCAACATTACCATCGACGCCAATTCCAACAGCACGCAATCGCAGACAGGAACGGCGCAACGGCTGAGCTACGTGCCTGCCGCGTACTACGGCACGGGCCAGACGCGCGCCACGGCACAGAACACACTGCTGACCACGACGTATTCCAATCCGTTCTACATTGGCAACCTGTCTTCGCTTGCTTCTACCAATGCGGCACAGTACAACTACATTGCGTCGCAGGGCTTTTACAAGAGCAAGACGATCACGCTTGCCAACCTGTTGATGCAGTATCCGCAGATGAACGGTGTGACGGTGTATGCATCGCGCGGCGAAACCAAGTATCACGCGCTGACGGCTTCGCTCACGCGTCGTTCGGCCAGCGGGCTGACCATGAACGCTGCCTTCCAGATGAACAACCACTGGGATCGCGATTACTACGCGAACCCATATGACCAGAACCCAAGCTGGGAGCAGAGCAACCTGAGCCGTCCGTTCCGCTTTACGGCATCGGGCGCTTATGAGTTGCCTTTCGGCAAGCACAAGCCGTGGGCCACTACCGGCTGGCAGTCCAAGGCTCTGGGCGGTTTCCAGATTGACGCATCCTACGAGATTCAGCCGGGTGCGTTGGTGAACTTCCCCAATGCGTTTTACTCGGGCAATCTGGATTCGATCAAGATGGATCACCCGAGCTATACGCAGTGGTTCAATAAGTCGGGCTTCACCACCGATTCCACTCTGGCGCCGAACAGCTACAACACGCGTGTCTTCCCGACCCGCGTGCAGGGCGTGCGGCAGCAAGGGCCAAACACGGCCTATGGCAACATTCAGCGCACCATTCCGCTCTACGACCGGGTGAAGTTCGAAGCGCGTTTTGAGTGCTTCAACATCTTCAACCGCAACATTGTGAACGCTCCGGATGCGACGCCCACTTCGGCTACCTTCGGACAATCCACCTCGGACTACGCAGCCTTTGCGCGGTTCATTCAGATTCAGGGCCGTATTACCTTCTAGTGCGGTTTTGGGCCTCCCCCTGTGGATTCCCAGTCTTCGCTCGAAGACTGGGAGTTCACTCAAATGTATTCTGATGAAGTACAGCCGTGCCGGACGCTGCGTTCCAGCTAACCATGTTGGCGCTTGAGCTGTGCCGGTGCGCAAAAACAACAATACCTTCCGCGAAGAGTCATGATGAAGATGCGATCGCTTCTTGCCTTAGTTCTTTTCTGTGGCTGCGCATGGGTCGCAGCTCCGTCGCTGGCGCAGCAAAGTGCGAGCAAGTCGCCCGCGTGCGTGCAGCAGACTTGTGCCTATCTTGATACGACGCTCAGTGCCGAACAGCGCGCGCACGATCTTGTGAGCCGCATGACGCTGGACGAGAAAGTGGCGCAGACCGTGAACCATGCGGCCGCCATTCCACGACTGGGCGTGGAGGAGTACGACTGGTGGAGCGAGGGCCTGCATGGCGTAGCGCGCAATGGCACGGCTACCAACTTTCCGCAGTCGATTGGCCTTGCCGCCACCTTTGATCTGCCGCTGCTCGGGCAGGTGGCTAAAGTGATCGGTATTGAAGGCCGCGCCAAGTACGAAGAGGCAGAACGGCGTGGCGAACACCTGCGCTTTTCCGGATTGACGTACTGGTCGCCCAATGTGAATATCTTCCGCGATCCACGCTGGGGACGCGGACAGGAGACCTTTGGCGAAGATCCTTTTCTGAGCGCGCGCATGGGTGTGGAGTTTGTGAAGGGGCTGCAGGGCGAGGATCCACGCACTTACCGGCTGATTGCCACGCCTAAGCATTACGCCGTGCATAGCGGGCCGGAGAGCACGCGCCACCACTTCAATGCGGCCATCAGCGATCACGACCTGGAAGACACATACCTGCCAGCCTTCCGCGCCACGATTGTGGAAGGCAAAGCCGCTTCCATCATGTGCGCGTACAACGCAATTGACGGCAAGCCGGCTTGTGCCAGCGAGATGCTGCTGAAGGACCATCTGCGTACGGCCTGGGGCTTCAAGGGCGTGGTGGTTTCCGATTGTGATTCGGTTGCCGATGTGTACCGCGGTCATCACTATGCGGCCAGCGATGTGGAGGCCTCGGTGGTGTCGTTGCGTGCGGGCACCGATCTGGATTGCGGCGTCACCTATCGCGCATTGACGACAGCGGTGAATAAGGGCGCACTGAGCGAAGCGGAGCTCAATGTCACGCTGGAACGGTTGTTTGCCGCGCGCATTCGTCTGGGCATGTTCGATCCGCCGGAGATGGTAGCGGACCGCGCGCTGACTCTGCGCGATGTGGATACCAAAGCCAACGATGAGCTGGCGCTGAAGGCCGCGCGCGAATCCATTGTGCTCTTGAAGAATGATGGCATCTTGCCGCTTGCCGCAACGCGCCGCAAGATTGCCGTGGTGGGAGCAACGGCGGACCTGCTGGAGAGTGTGCAAGGCAACTACAACGGTGAGCCCTCGCATCCACTCACGCCTCTGGCCGGAATGAAGATGCAGTTTGGCGCGGATGCCATTCTTTATGCCGCGGGTTCGATTGGGGCCGAGGGAACGCCTGCGCCGATCCCGGCGGAGTATCTGCGGACAACCGATCACAAGCCGGGCTTGCTGGCGGAGTTCTTTGCCGATGCAACCTTTACGGGCGCGCCTGTGGCGCAGCGCGTGGATGCTCGCATCAACTTTGATTGGAATCGCGTGTCGCCTGCGCCGGGCGTCTCCGACCGTAACTTTGCCGTGCGTTGGACGGGCGAGTTTGTGCCGCCCGCAACGGGCGACTACAAGCTGAGCTTCCACTGCATGAAGCCGACAGCCGTCTTCGATCCCGGGCCGGATGTGCCGGAAAGCCAGCGTCCGCGCGCCCGCTGCAAGCTGTTTGTGGATGGGCAAGCGGCCGTGGTGAACAGCCGCACCAATCCGGAGTTCACGCTCCATGCGGAGGGAACCAAGCCGCACACGATCCGCATTGAATACGATCACTCCAGCGAAGACCGTTTCTGCGATTTCGAGTGGCAGCCTCCGGCAGCGCCTATGTTGGCGCGTGCGGTGGAGACGGCTCGCCAGGCCGATCTGGTGGTTGCGTTCGTCGGCTTGTCTCCGAATGTGGAAGGCGAAGAGATGCCGGTGCATTCGGCGGAGTTCGAAGGCGGCGACCGCGTGGAGATCGGTATCCGCGAC